>WNFD01011870.1_pt1 | contig 14524 bp, 18 predicted proteins | sample 5400491 | NCBI WGS metagenome assembly WNFD01 (sample SAMN13153343, study PRJNA577476) | soil metagenome | isolation source: 120 cm saprolite under Douglas fir tree site 2 hole 2 replicate 2 | place: USA:California | collected 2015-04-18
CGACGCGGTGACGCGCTACACGAACGGCCAGGCGGTGAAGAAAGTCGTCGTGGTCCCCGGGCGGCTCGTCAATGTGGTCGTTTGAGCGTTTCTCTCGCGCTGCCCTCGTCGGCGTGATCGCCGTGCTCCTCGCGGCCTGCGGTTTCCATCTGCGCGGCCAGGCGCAGCTCCCTTTCGAGACGCTCTACATTCCGGGCAACAACCCCCTCGTGGTCGAGCTCAAGCGCAACGTCGCCGCGGCGAGCAAGACGCGCCTTGTGGACGGCCCGGGCGATGCACAGGCCGTGCTGGGCTTCACCCAGGAGCTGCGCGACAAGATCATTCTTTCCTTCAGCGCCGCGGGCCGGGTGAGCGAATATCAGCTGCGCTACCGCGTCGGATTCCGCGTCACCGATTCCAAGGGTGTCCAGGTCTACCTGCCGACCATAGAAATCCTGCTGACGCGCGACGTCTCCTACAGCGACGCGCAGGTGCTCGCCAAGGAGACCGAGGAAGCGCTGCTCTACCGGGACATGCAAAGCGACATGGTGCAGCAGATCATGCGGCGACTGGTCGCGGCGAAGCCGGCGTCGGTCCCCATCGAATAGTCATGGCCACTCTCAGGCTCGAGCAGCTGGATGCATCTCTTTCGCGCGAGCTGCGGCCGCTGTACGTGATCCACGGCGATGAGCCGCTTCTTGCGCTCGAGGCCGCCGACGCGATCCGCGCACGCGCAAGCGGGTTTTCGGAGCGCGTGGTCCTCGCGGCGGAGCGCGGCTTCGACTGGGGCGAGCTCGGAGCGAGCGGTGCGAGCCGCTCGCTCTTCGGCGACAAGAAGCTGATCGAGTTGCGCCTTCCTTCCGGCAAGCCCGGACCCGACGGCGCGGAGGCGATCGAAGCGTTTTGCGGAAGGCTCCCGCCCGACGCGCTCACCCTCGTGACGCTGCCGCGCCTGGACAAGGCCGGCCAGGCGTCGTCCTGGTTCAAGGCGCTCGAGCGCCATGGAATCGTCGTCAACGTCTACCCGGTCGAGCGCGCGCGGCTTCCCGAGTGGATCGCCGCTCGCCTCGCGCGGCAGAAGCAGCGCGCAACTCCCGAAACCCTGCAGTTCCTCATCGACTGCGTCGAAGGCAACCTCCTTGCCGCCCACCAGGAGATCCAGAAACTCGCGCTGCTATTGCCCGCCGGGGAGCTCGACTTCGACGCCGTGCGCGAGTCAGTGATGAACGTGGCGCGCTACGACGCGCTCAAGCTCACCGAAGCGATGCTCTCGGGCGAGCGCTCGCGGCTTGCGCGCATGCTCGAAGGCCTGCGCGGCGAAGGCGAGGCGCCTCCGCGCGTGCTGTGGATCCTCGCCGAGGAAATCCGGGCCATCTGCCGCGTGCAAAGCGGCATCGCGGCGGGCCGGCCGCTTTCCGATGTACTGCGCGAAGCGCGCGTGTGGGGCGATGCACGACAGTCCCTCGTGGGCCGCGCCGCAAAGAAGCTCCCGCGCGCGACGCTCCTGGCGGCGCTGGAGCGTGCGGCGAAAGTCGATCGCGTCGTCAAAGGCATCGTCAAAGGCGACCCTTGGGATGAACTGCTGCAGCTCGGGCTGCGATTCGCGGGCTGATTTCTACATCATTCCCGCGAGGAAGCCTATTTGGGCGAGCTATATACCGGCATATAGTTCCATATACAGGTAGACGATTGCATCTACCTGTATATGGTTTTAGGATCGTTCGAATGACGTTCATTACTAGTTAGGCCTAGAATTCGAGAATGCGATGCAATGTGGTTCCGGTTCTTCGTCGCTAGCTGGTCTGTCGCTTTCTTAGCCCTTCTTGGCTGGCTGGCAACTCAACAGTCATCAGAGCCGAGAATTCTTGGGCGATACTCGCCCGGTTATTTCACACTGCTCCTGGGAGTTGCAGCTTTAGTGACGGTCAGCCTTCTAGCTCAACGGCCGTTCCTCTATCGACGGCTTCATACAGTGCGACGGGAAATCATTCTCACGCTTTCTTCAATTCTTATCTCACTGATCATAGCGGAGGTAGCGATTCGGGTGCTCGACCCTCTTGGTGTTTCATACTTTCAAGAGGCTTCAAGATATCATTTGGATAAGCTCCCCGATCCTATTCTCGTCTACAAGCATGCTCCTGGCCTTCAGCGGACGTACCAAGGCGTCAGGGTGTTCATCAACGAGTTGGGGCTGCGTGATCGCAACCTGGAGAAGAAGCAAGACGGTGAGTTGCGAATTCTATTACTCGGTGATTCGGTGACATTTGGCTGGGGTGTACCTATAGAAGCGACCTTTGCGCGGAAGCTGGAAAGCACGTTGGCTTCGACGCTGGGGCGTCCAGTCAGAACAGTCAATACTGGAGTTGGCGGTTACAATACTGTTCAAGAGTACGCAGTTCTGAGGACTTATGCCGACTTCATCCAGCCGGATGTCGTCGTTCTTCTTTATGTTAAGAACGATATCGAACCAAACGACCCACCATTCGATCCCTGGTCCCAAGTGTCTCTTCAAGGGAAGTCACCTCCTGAGGCCATTCCTATCCTGTTATGGAAAAGTTGGTTGTATAGGCTTGGGCGTTTTGCCTTCCAGCACTCTCACTCGAATGCTCCAGCGTCGCTCGACAAAAATGCACGCGGTGTGACGGAATCCATGGATGCCCTCTCCGCTATCGCAGCCTTTTGTCGGGGGCATGGCATTAACTTTGTGACTTTCTTCTACCGATCGAAGAGAGAACCATTGGGAGGACTCTCGTTTGCCCTCTTTTCGGAAATTCAGGCCATCGGACAGACTTACGGCTTTTCTGTTGCTGACGTTGGGTCGTGGTGGGCTGACGTGGACATGCGATCGGTGACGAATTCAACAATCGATTCCCACCCTAACGAGCGCGGCCATGAGATCTTAGCTGCGGGAATGGCAGACTTTCTAATGACACATGGTCTAGTCAACAAAACACCGGCGGCCTCTCGCTAGCCTCTGCGAACAATGTAGTTAGCGAGGGGGCAGCTTCTACCACACGAGCACTAACACAAGCCGGGCCTAACACGGCATTGAGGAATGTAGTGTCGAAACTCCGCGTCCAAAGCTTCGCGATTTCCATCGACGGCTACGGTGCTGGGCCGAACCAAGATCTCCAGAATCCGCTCGGCGTCAGGGGCCCTGAGTTGATGGAGTGGTTCTTCCCCACGCGCGTGTGGCGGAAGATGCAGGGCCATGACGGTGGAGAGACAGGGGTCGACAACGGGATTGCCGAGCAAGGCCTTGCCGGAATCGGTGCTTGGATTCTCGGGCGCAACATGTTCGGTCCTGTCCGGGGCCCGTGGCCGGACGACAGCTGGAAGGGCTGGTGGGGCGACGAGCCGCCGTATCACACGCTCGTCTTCGTGCTGACGCATCACCCGCGGGCGCCGCTCAGGATGGCGGGAGGTACGGAGTTTCGCTTTGCCACCGAAGGCATTCACGCCGCTTTGGAGCAGGCGAGCGCTGCAGCGGGCGGCCGCGACGTCCGCCTCGGTGGCGGCGTATCCACTATTCGGCAGTATCTGCGCGCCGCCCTGATTGACGAGCTGCATCTCGCCATCCGACCTGTCTTACTCGGTTCCGGGGAGCATCTCTTGAACGGTATCGATATGCGCGCCTTGGGCTATGAATGCGCGAAGTACGTCGCGGGCGAACGTGCGACCCACGTCTTTCTGCGCAAGCGCGCGTGACGCGTCCGGCTCGCTCGGTGGGCCGCCTAACACATTTCTACGAGGAGTGAACAGTGAGTACTCATGGTGGAATTTCACGCCGACGCGTTTTGGGTATGGCGGTTGCGGTGGGCGGATTGGCCATGTCTGGTGGCGTCAGTACCGTGTTAGCCCAAGCGTCAAGGCGGACACCGGATCAAATCCTGGGGCCGTTCTATCCCGTCGTCAAACCGCTGCATCAGGGCGCGGATCTGACGACCATCCCGGGCAAGCCGGGACGCGCAGCGGGACAGGTGATCCATGTGATGGGGCGTGTCGTGAACTCCCACGGGCAACCGGTCCAGGGCGCCCGCGTGGAGATCTGGCAGGCGAATACCCATGGGCGCTACACGCACCCGAGTGACACCAACCCAGCGCCGCTGGATCCCAATTTCGAGGGCTTCGCGGTCCTGACCACCGATGCGGAAGGGCGCTACCGGATGAAGACCATCAAGCCCGGAGCGTATCCGGCAGGCCCCGACAACCGGATGCGGCCCCCGCATATTCATTTCGATGTCACGGGCAAAAGCAACCGCTTGGTGACGCAAATGTATTTCGCGGGCGAGCCGTTGAACGACAAAGACCCCTTCCTGCAAGGCACAGGCGCGGGCAAGGAGCGCTTGATAGTTCGCCTGGGGCCGCCCACCCAGGGATTCGAACCAGACTCACGCGTAGCGGTGTGGGACATCGTCCTGGATACGGGCTAAGGTCGCGGCGTCTGGGAGGTGAGGCCAGGACAGCCGCAGGCACCCACCCTCCTGCTATTCTTCCTTGCCATGAACCGACAAACAATCGCAGTACTCGCCTTCGCACTCACCGCTTGTGCCGTGCCGGAGAAGTCGCGTATGTCCGACGCTGCCACGACGCCCCTGAGCGATCTCAACCTGGTTCACGCCAGCATTCCGGCAGTACTGGTTGACGCCCAGAAACGGCCGTACGTTGCTCCTGCTGATCAGAGTTGCACTGCGCTCGCGGCTGAGGTGCGTGCACTTGATGAAGTTCTCGGGCCCGACCTGGATGCCCCAGCCTCCGCATCCAATCCCGGCCTGATTGAGCGCGGATCGACGGCCGTTGGTGATGCAGCCGTCGGCGCAGTGCGGGGCGCAGCGCAAGCAGTGGTGCCCTACAGAGGCTGGGTGAGGAAGCTCACCGGGGCTGAGCGGTACTCAAAGGAAGTTGCTGCCGCCATTGCAGCTGGGACCGTTCGCAGGGCCTTCCTCAAGGGAGTCGTCGTGACTCGCGGCTGTCCGTAGCCCCAATGTCAGCGGCCTAAGCATTCCAGCGCGCTATGCGCGTCATCGAGACTGGCAGCCTCACACTGGAGCCACAAACCGCGGCGCATGCGGAAGAGATGTTCGCGGTCCTCAGCGACCCGGCTATCTACGAGTACGAGAACCAGCCGCCACCGTCTCTCGAATGGATATGATTCGTCGTGCGACACTAGGCGACGCGGAGGGAATATTCCGAGTGCATAGAACCGCGATCCTCGATGCCGCGCATACTCATTACACGTCTGAGCAAATTGAGGCTTGGACTGGAAGACTGAGCCCGGCCTCATACGGTGATCCCATCGAGAACAAGATCCTGTTTGTCGCGGTTGACACGGGACAGATCTGCGGCTTCAGCCAACTGGACCCAAAGAACTCCGTGGTCGAGGCGGTCTACGTTCTTCCCAGCCACCTGCGGCGAGGCTTGGGCAGTCGTTTGCTCTTCGCGCTTGAGTCGATCGCCCGGGCCTCGGGACTTACGCAGCTTACACTCGATGCGTCGCTCAACTCCGTGGCGTTCTATGAGCGAGCAAGTTACAGGCGCGTTTGCTCCACCGATCATGAACTCAAGCCGGGTGTGTCTATCCCGTGCGTGGTCATGCGCAAAGAACTGGTGTCTTAGAAGATGAAACCCTTTCCGTTACGGATGTGGGATCGGAGATTGACGGAGTCGGTTGCGTGAAGATCGATCGAAGAATTCAAACGGCGCATGGCATCCGCTTCTCGATCAGCGGCGGTGACGGGGAGATCGCCCGAGCCTACCTATACGTCATGCGCAATGACTTTCACGACGCGCCGTTTGGGCTGCTCGAAGACGTCTATGTCGACGAGTCGCAGCGAGGTGGTGGACTCGCCACGAGGCTCGTGCAGGAAGTGATCGCCGCGGCGCGGGAGGCGGGGTGTTACAAACTCATCGCCACAAGCCGGACATCACGTCCGAAAGTCCATGAGCTTTATCAGCGCCTCGGCTTCGAGAATCACGGCGTCGAGTTCCGCATGAATTTCGATGACGCCTAATGCCGCTGGCCGTCGATCACGTGTTCATCTGCGTTGAAAATCCGCACGCCGCCGAGCGCGCTCTGGCTGACTTCGGACTGCAGTTTGGTCGCCGCCGTATCCATCAGGGCCAGGGTACCGCCAACGCGTGTGCGTTCTTCGACAACGCCTACCTTGAGCTTTTGTGGCGGCATGACGACGATGACCTACAGTCTGAAGTCGTCCGTCCACTCGGACTTTGGGAGCGCGTTCGCTGGCGAGAGACCGGGGCCTCGCCATTTGGCGTCGCGCTCCGCCCCGAGAACGGCGAGGTTCCGCTCGAAACGTGGCCGTACGAGGCGCCGTTCCTCCCGGAGGGCACTAACATCCCTATCGTGACGCCGCGGTTCATGTGGCACGAGCCTCTTGTTTTCCTTTACGTGTCGCAACCGCCGGTAACGGCGCCATCCGAGCGCCAGCCGCCGCGCGAGCATCGTGGCGAACGCCGGCGATTGACCAGGGTTACGGTGTGGGGCCCGGAAGCACCCCGACCTTCTAAGGGTCTCAGCATGCTTCGCGGCCTTGTCGTCCTCGGATTGAAGCCGGCTGCCGAGCATCATCTTGAACTGGATTGGGACGGCGCGACGTCGGGCGGGTTCCATGATTTTCGGCCCACCGTACCGTTGGTGCTGCGGTGGTAGGGAAATGAGTAGGCGGCTTTCTCGAGCGCCGGGGACAGGAGCAGGGTAGTGAAAATTCTTGTCCTCGGCGGAACGGTGTTTCTAGGTCGGCACGTGGTGGAGTCAGCGTTGGCCCGAGGGCACAGCGTTACGCTTTTCAACCGAGGGCGACAGAATCCGAATCTCTTTCCGAAGGTTGAGAAACTGCGTGGCGACCGTGATGGCGACTTATCTGCCCTCAGCGGAAGGCGTTTTGATGCCGTGATCGACACATCCACCTACACTCCGGGGCAGGCATGCAGGATGGCAAAGATTCTGGATCGGCGGATCGAGCACTACACGTTCATCTCCAGCATTTCTGCTTATGCAGGGTTTCCGGCCGGGCGCTCGTACGATGAGACCGCGCCCCTGGCTGAAGGAAATGACGGCTACGGCCCACTCAAAGCCCGCTCCGAAGAGGCGCTTGAGGCTGCGTTTCGAGGGCGAGTCACGCACTTACGACCAGGCCTTATCGTTGGCCCGCACGACCCGACGGACCGGTTCACGTATTGGCCGCGCCGGATCGCACAGGGGGGCGAGGTGCTCGCGCCCGGGCGCCCGGAGCGTCCAATCCAGTTCATCGACGTGCGCGATCTCGCCGATTGGTGTGTACGCTTGAGTGAGAGGCAGCGCACGGGGTACTTCAATGCGGTTGGCCCGAAGTCGTTGCTGACGATGCAACAGTTTCTAGAGGCGTGCCGCAGCGCAGTTGGATGCAGTGCGCGCTTTAACTGGGTTTCAGACGAAGAGCTGATCGCCGCAGGTGCCGAAGCATGGACGGAGCTTCCGCTCTGGATTCCTGAGAACGACGAGGAGTCTGGTGGTCTTTTTCTGGCCGACAACCAAAAAGCGATTGCAACGGGGTTGACCTACCGGCCGATCTTGGACACTATCAAAGAGACTCTTGAGTGGGACGTTCAAGAAGGCGCTCCACCTGATTCACCAATACGCGTTACCCCAATTTCCCGAAAGCGGGAAGCTTCGATCCTAGCCGGCCGGCAAGAAAGACGAGCGGAGACGTAGGCCGATGCCAGAATCGACTAGCCCGATGGAGCTCGTACGCCCCAGTCTGTATCACCTTCCGGGATATGTCGCCGCGCTCAAGCGTGGATGGTCGGCCGACAACATAAAAGGTACTGCTGCCTCTATCGAGGAGCTTGCCCAGATCGACAAAGACCCGCAAGCGTTTATCGACCAACTTACTGATCGAGAGGCGAAGGGCCCGCCGATCGTACTGCCGGACGGCTCGTCCGCGCCACGCTTGCCCGGTTACCATCTCTGGCTTTGGGATGGCGAATTCTGCGGATCGATCGGGTTCAGGTGGCAACCCGGAACCTCGTCCCTGCCCTCGCATGTGCTCGGACATATTGGGTACGCAGTCGTGCCTTGGAAGACGGGACTGGGATACGCCACGTCGGCGCTGCGATTGATGCTGCTGCGCGTGCGAGAGGAAGGGCTAGCATACGTCGAGATCACGATGGAGCCTGAAAACGTTGCGTCGCGAAAAGTCGTCGAAGCGAATGGGGGCGTCCTGTTTGAACGCTTCCAATACCCGGTGCAATACGGCAGGAAAGATGGTCTCCGGTTTAGAATTGACCTGTGACTCGTCGTCGCCGTCGCAGACCTTAGACCTCAAACCGGATGCCGACACCGATCGAATGCCCCGAGCAAATCCGGGCGGTCCTGACTTCTCTGGAGATATCGACGGATCTGATCGCGGCACGATCTTTGGTTTTGCATCCCGAGGCGCAAGAGTTGGTCGTCGCAGCCACAGGGGACGACGGCAGAGAACACATGCTTGCGCCGGCGTAATCATCAAGATCGTTTCGGCCTTCCGAAGCGTTGATCGCCAAGCAGAAATAATCCGCGCCAAGTTAGCCGAAGGCTTGTCCCTGGACGCAGTTCTTTGCGTCAGTGCCCCTCCTGGTTACAGCGAGCACCACTCCGGTCGGGCAATTGATGTGACTACCGACGAGGGTGCGGCGCCTCTTGAGCCCGAGTTCGAAAAGACCAGGGCATTTCGGTGGCTGTCGAAGAACGCAGGCCAGTTTGGTTTCGCTCTCTCATTTCCAGCGGACAATCCGTATGGTTACGATTATGAACCGTGGCACTGGTGCTTCAGGGTCTGACCTCTAGCTATCTGACCCCCAACAGCGTCAGAAGCCATGAGACAACCGCGTGCAAGCTGGACGTGTCCCACTCCAGCGGTGCTTTCAATGTTGCTGCTCCCGGCGTTGACCGGGAACGCTTCATGCCAGGCTCAGGAAAAGGCGAATGTCTTGCCGGAGATGCAGGCCGGGCGGGAGATCATGGTTGAACTGCAGGAGTTCGGACCGGTCGAGAGGAACCGCAAGATCCGCACGACGAACCTCGACTTTCTCTTCCGCATAAAGAGATTTGACACTCCAGATTTCAAGTTCTATGGAGGCCTTACGGTGTCCCGCGCTCGCGGAACCATATCCTATAGGACGGGCTCACTCGAAGCGGGCACGCTCAAAGACGAAACCTTCGACAGCGCCGCGACCGGTGCAGGACCCGTTCTGGCAATTCGGGCCGAATTCGCGCACAGCGGGAACGTGTCGGCTTCACTGGATGGGAGCGCAGGAGTCCTTCTCTACGACAGAGACTTCCCCGCACGCGCTTCCCGTTATGAGTTCATGTTCCGGTACGGCCCCACTCTTTCTTACAGATTGAACGACAGGCAGACCTTGTCCGTGACCCTCAGGGGTATGCACGTGTCGAACGGCCAAGGCTTCAACACCCATAATCCGGAATACAATTCAGCAGGCGTGGGCGTGCAATTCCTAGAGGCTTTTTGACGGCATTTCATGCGGCAGACGCGTGCCCAGGGAGACATCAGGTCCAAAGCGCACGCGTCGCGTCGATGTGGTGTTGCACCTCCCTCGCGGGCACGCGCGCGTACTTCGCGCCGTTCAGGCGCAGCCGGTGCTGCCGGCGGCGGTATTCGCGGTAGGCGTCGGCCACCGCGTCGGCGGAATCGCCGGGAATCAATCCTAGCTTCGCGGCCAGCTTCAGCAGGGCGATGTTGCCGGCGTTGGCGGTGAGCTCGGGACGGCGATGCGCGTGAGCGAGCACCAGCATCTGCACAATGAATTCGATGTCGATCATGCCGCCGCGGTCGTGCTTGAGGTCGAACAGGTCGCTCTCGTTAGGGTGGGCCTGGAGGAGCTGCTCCCGCATCGACAGCACGTCGCCGCGCAGTTTCGCTTCATCGCGCTCGGTCCGCAGAATCGAGCGCCGCTCCTCCTCGAACTCCGCGCCGACCGTCACCTCGCCCGCGCAGAAGCGCGCCCGCGTGAGCGCCTGGTGCTCCCAGGTCCAGGCCGCTTCGCGCTGATACCGGCGGAAAGCGTCGATCGAGCTGACGAGGAGCCCGCTCCCGCCCTCCGGCCGCAGCCGAAGGTCGATGTCGAAGAGCACACCCGCCGCGGTGCGGCTGGTGAGCCAGCCGCTCAGACGCTGCGCGAGGCGCGCGTAGATTTCCGGAGCCCGGTCGTCGGAATCCTCGTAAAGAAAGATGAGATCGAGATCGGAGGCGTAGCCCAGTTCCTTGCCGCCGAGCTTGCCGTAGCCGACGATCGCAAAACGCGGCTCGTCCCGATGGCGCACGCGCAGTTGCGTCCAGCACAGCTCGAGGGTCACCTGCAGCATGACATCGGCGAGATCGGAGAGATCGTCCGCGAGCCGCTCGACGCCGAGCACGCCCGACAGATCCTGCGCGAGCAGGCGAAAGACCTGCGCATGATGCGCCTCGCGCAGCCAGTCCATCTGCCGTTCCTCGTCGCCCTTCCGGGCTGCGAGCTGACGCCGGAGTTCCCGGGCGAAAGCGTTCCAGTCCGGCCGTGCGAACAAGGCGCGCGTGTCGAGCAGCTCGTCGAGCACGATCGGATGCCGGTTGAGATATTCCGCCGCCCAGCTCGACGCGCCGAGCAATTGCGCAAGGCGCGCCAGTGCCGCGGGGTGCTCGTCGAGCAAGGCAAGATACGCGGCGCGGCGGCTGACCGTCTCCATGAACTGCAGGGTGCGCGCGAGGCCCGTATCCGGATCCTCACGCGCGGCTGATTCTTCGATGATTCTCGGAATCAGGGCGTCGAAGCGGGCCCGGCTCGCCTGCGGCAGGCCGTCATAGCGCGCGCCCGAGCGCGCCGCCGCAAGCCGCGCCGCAGTCCCGGCAGGGTCGCGAAATCCGAGCTGCGCGAGGCGCGCTTCGGTCTGCTCCGACCCGGTCCACCGCGGCGCGAGCGCGTGCTTCGGGACCTCCTCGACCGAGAACACCTGCTCGAAATGCCAGGACACGCGGGTCCGGTGCGCCTCGAGCGCGGCGCGGAACGCATCCCAGGAATCGAAACCCATCGCCCGGGCGACGAGCGAGCGGTCCTCCGCCGGTCCGGGGAGCTCGTGCGTCTGCGCATCGTCCAGGTACTGCAACCGGTGCTCCAGGCGCCGCAGGAACTCGTAGGCTTTGGAAAGCTCCTCGAACGCTGCAGCGGGGAGCAGGTTCTTTTGCGCGAGCAGCGCAAGCACTTCCAGCGTCGGGCGGATCTGCAGCGCCGGGTCGCGGCCGCCGCGAACCAGCTGGAACGCCTGCGCGATGAATTCGATCTCGCGGATGCCTCCAGGCCCGAGCTTGATCTGATCGGTCAGCTCCCTCCGCGCCACTTCCTCGCGGATCTGCGCGTGCAGCTCGCGCATCGCCGCGAGCGCACCGTAGTCGAGGTATTTGCGGTAGACGAACGGACGCACGATCGCGGCGAGCGCGCCGTTCTCACCGTCGGACCCGAGCGCGCGCGCCTTGATCCAGGCGTAGCGCTCCCATTCCCTGCCATGCGCGACGAAATATTCCTCGAGCGCGTCGAAACTCGTGGCGAGCGCCCCGGAGTCGCCCCAGGGACGAAGGCGCATGTCGACCCGGAAAACGAAGCCGTCCGCCGTGCGCTCGTCGAGCGCGGCGATCAGGCGGCGGCCGAGACGCGTGAAGAACTCGAGATTGCCTTCCCGCTCGCCATCGGATTCCCATTCTTCCGGATAAAGGAAAACGAGATCGACGTCGGAGGAAACGTTGAGCTCGCCGCCGCCGAGCTTCCCCATGCCGACAACGACGAGGCGCGGATCGAGATACGCGAGCGAGGCGTCAATGGCGGTTTCGGCGAGCGCGGACATCGTTCCGCACACTTCGTCGAGGTCGGCCGTGCCCGAAAGATCGCGAGCCATAGTGCGCAGCAGCACGCGCTGGCGCAGCTTCCGCAGCGCCGAATGCAGCGCGCCCTCGTCCCCGCCGCCGCGCTCGCGCAGGAACGCCTGCATCGCTTGGCGCGTCCAGCCCGAGCCTCTCGCCCGCTGCAGCTCTTCGCGCAACTCGGGTCTCGTCGCGACGAGCTGCCGGGCGTAGCGGGAAAATTCGAGCGGGTCCACCGGGCTATTGTAGTTGCGCCCCGAGCTCGGCTGCGTGGCGGGCTGGGAGCGCAGCTTTGAAACACGCTCCATGTTCATTCAAGCACTTAGTCCTTCTCCTGCTGCATATGCAATTTTCCCCAGCGATCAACCGCTTGATTCCCGAACGAATCGGCGGAAAATGCACCATGCTCAATTGCACTTTTGCTGTTTAACAAAGATATCGAAGCATTCTTGCTGACTATTGGTAGTTAGCTCATGGAGGAAGAGATGAAAAACTTCCCGTTGCTATTTTGTATAGCCGTAGCGGTAGCTGGGTGTATTACTTCCGGACCGCAGAATAATGTTGGCTTTGGTCGGATTGAAAAGCTCAATGCGCTGGAAGGTGTTTATAAAAACCTTGGTGAAGGGGCGCAAGGAGCAAAGCCAGTTTGGCTCTCAACAATAATATGGCCAGCGGCGTTGGAGTTGGACGACTCCTCGATCACGGCTATTGAAGTTAGAGCAATAAGCGACACGACCATCGTAGTGAAGGCGCTTAAGGCAAATGATGTACTCAAAGAAGCAACCTTTGTCGAGGGAAAGGACTTCGAGCTCAGTTCTGGTCGTATCCGCTTGATGCATCGCACGGGTTTTTCTGGTGCCACGGGCGGGAACCCATATCTAGGGCCTTATTATGAGAGTACTGAACTCGGTCTTGATCAGCACGGTCACGGAAAATACAGGGAAGTAGGCGCAGCTGCCGGTTTGGCTTTCCTCATAGTCCCACTGGTGGGCAGTGTAAGGGACGATGTACGATTTGTTCGAATCGAAAAATAGCAACCATGAGCTAACCGGTCGCTCAACCTGACTCGCTCCGTCGGCGCTTCGCGCCTCATAGCTCGCAGGTTAGCTCTGAGTTAGATTGCAAGACAAACGCACGGCTGCCATCCGCAGTTATGTGAGTCCAAGATGTTTAGAAAACAGCCAAATGGGTTGGAAAGTTACTTTAGCTGGCCATCGAAGACCGCGCGCATTGTTCCCAATCAATCTGTGAAGAACGGGATTGCGCTTCGGGACAACATTCCACGCGCCCTCCTTGGACTCATGTTTTTACTGAGCTATCTCACCAAAGGAGAGGAACGCGCGGCAAAGATCGTTATGCTTACATCTGTTGGCGCGCTAACGACGGCCCTGTTCCTATACCTTGCCTTAGCACAAGACCAACAAAACGCAGTGCCATTGTTCCTGGTTGTACCTTTGATTGTCGTGAGCCTGATAATCGTGTACGTGGGACTTCGTATTCTCGCTACGAAGAAATCCAACCGTTCCGCGAACCGATCTCGCCCGTGAGAACTCAGATATTGCTTTTACATGCCCAAGGTCAAGGCCGGCGAAATTGTTAGGTGTAAGACAGGTTCGCTTCGCCTAACGCGTGTCGATATACCCAAAGTCGTCTCAGGTAGTTACAGTTTCACGCTTGAGAACGGTGACGTAAAAAGTCAGACATTTAGCGCAAGCTATTGTCCGAAGTCTAAGTCCTAGACTACGACATGCAGTGATTCTCATGACCAATGTCTTGTACTCGATGCGCATTTCCAACCAACGGAGGAGAACATGAAAACCCGATGTGCTTCCAAGCTACTGTTGCCGATCTTGGTTGTCTTTCTGGTCTATGGTTGCGCCACGCGAGTCCCGAAAAGCGAAATCACGCCCAAGCTGTATAGCGGCACCGAGAAGAACGTCGCGGTTGGCGTCATCGAGGCGCGCCCGTACGTGCTTTCCGGTAACAAGGGCCCGAGGTTCGAGGGCATCTTCCGAGACGACTGGGGGATACCGATTCCCTTCCTCGCCCCCGAGCGTCCGGGCGAGGAACCATTCGTGAACCTGCTCTCTGGCATGATCAAGGACGGTCTTTCCGATGCAGGCGCAAACGTGTCCGTCGTGAGCCTTCCCGCAGGCTCCCCGGTGGACGACGCTTGGAAGAAGATGTCCGAGACCGGCGCCAGCCGATACATCCTCCTGCGTGTGAGCGAATCAAATTGGGACGTCGGAGGACGCAGTCCTACGTACAAATACGATTTCGGTCTTATCGTCGCGAGCAAGGGCAGCACGGTGCTCGGCTCGAAGAACTTGGCCGGCGCGCAGAACTTAACAGATCGCACTAGGCGTCACCCACTCGACGCTTTCTCCTTGACCTATCGCAGTCTCATCGAGAACATGTTCTCGGATCCGGCGATCAGGCAGGCCTTGGGGAATTGAGTGCGTATGCCTGGATACCGGCGCAATCAACAAGACGAGGAAGCTCGTGAAGTACAAGGAACGGAGCAATCTAACTTGCTGCTCAACTCGGACGCGCGCGGGGGTCCCTGCACCTCGCGAGGAGGGGACAAACTGCACCTCCCTTCGCCGGGCGGTAGAATCTCCCCATGAACGCTCCTCTTGACATCAAGTCCTACATGCTCG
>WNFD01004159.1_pt1 | contig 14523 bp, 10 predicted proteins | sample 5400491 | NCBI WGS metagenome assembly WNFD01 (sample SAMN13153343, study PRJNA577476) | soil metagenome | isolation source: 120 cm saprolite under Douglas fir tree site 2 hole 2 replicate 2 | place: USA:California | collected 2015-04-18
AGGCTCGCCATAGCGCCCGTGAACTGCCATACCTTTACGAAACGCAGTGACCTTTTCGGGGAAACCGATCTTGGCCTCGGTGCGGAGTTGGTCCATCCAAAACCCGAGCGTGTGCCGGGCGGCGGCGAATAGTCTCTCCCACTCCTCGGGTTTCATCTTGTTGGTGAGGGTGACGGGGGAGAGTTGGGCCGCGTGCAATATCTCATCCGAATACGCGTTGCCGACGCCACTCACCAGCCGTGGATCGGTGAGCGCCCGCTTGAGTGTATGGTTTTCGGTCGTGAGTCTCGCGCGGAACAAATCAAGATCACTGGAGAAGATGTCGATCCCTCCGGCATCGAAGGAGCGCAAGCTCTCCTCGCCATTAAGAACGTGCAGCGACGCCCGGTGCTTTGTGCCGGCTTCGGTGAGAACCAGAGAACCACTGGGAAAATCGAACGCTGCCAGATTCTGGCGGCCAGTTAGTTTTGCTTCTGCAGCCCGCCAGTGCAACTGGCCAGCAATCATCAGGTGTAGTGCCAGCCAGAGATCGTTTTCCAGTCCAATGGCAATGCGCTTACCAACTCGCCGCAATTCCTTGACAGGTCGGCCCTCCACACCGGCGAGCGGCGGTTGCGCGGTTCGCAGAAGAAAGGCGCTGTTCAGCCGCACGTGCTTCAGCGGGTGACCGACAATACGGGATTCGAGCGCGCTGATATAGGCGGCGATATCCGGCAGCTCGGGCATGGCTACCAGCTTGCACGTCGTAGCCACACTTCGCAACGTCGTGACAGTTACTCGATAAGGGATGAGGCCGGAACCGGAGCGATGGGAGTGCCGAGACGTAAAAGACTAAGTACCGAAACCCGTGGTGAGCGCGGCAGGACTCGAACCTGCGACCCATGCCTTAAAAGGGCATTGCTCTACCAACTGAGCTACGCGCCCACTTCGTTCCAATCTAACATATTAGCAAGAACGGAATGCCCGGCCCCGGGCCGGCTGAGTTGGGTTCTTGGGTTGCATTCATGGCACACTGAAATGACCGCCTGATCCCGGGCTCTGAGGAGACTTTCATTTTCCACCGAACTTCACAGAGCGCCAAAGCTGACTCTGGAATAGAATAACGGCTTCGCTATGTTGCAGACTAAGAGCACTCCGGCAGAACTCGGGAAGAATTGGGCAGGTAAAGTCGTCGACGAAAAATTCCACCTGCGGCAGTGGCTGGGGGGCTCGGAGCACAGCGCTGTTTTTCTCACCGAGCGCGCTGGGGGAGCGCGTAAGGCCGCCATTAAGCTGATACCCGCGCAAGGCCTGGACGGAGATGCTCAACTGTCGCTCTGGAAGGGCATTGCAAAACTCTCCCACCCTCACTTGATTCAATTGTTCGAATGTGGACGCTGCCAGGTTGAAGGCACGCGACTTCTGTATGTTGTCATGGAATGTGCGGATGAAAATCTGGCGGAGATTTTGCCGGTGCGGGCGCTCAGCCCAGCTGAGGCTTCCGAGATGCTTCCTCCCGCAGCCGAGGCGCTCGGCTTCCTGCATCGGGCAGGATTTGTGCACGGCCGGGTGAGGCCTTCGAACATCACGGCGGTCGAGAATCAATTAAAACTTTCTACCGACAGCCTGCGCAAGATCGGTGAAGTGGGTGGTGCTCGCGCAGCCAGCGCGTACGATGCGCCTGAGGTTGCGACCGCGGGGCCGTCGCCGGCTGCTGATGTTTGGTCTCTCGGAATGACTCTGGTTGCCGTCCTCACCCAGAGCGAGCCGAAGGGGCAGAGCGTGAGTGGCAGCTCAGTTGCCGTGCCCAACACGATCCCGCAACCTCTTCGTGAAATTGCGCGGCAGTGTCTGCAAGTGGATCCGCAATCACGATGCACGGTGCACGACATCGTTAGACGCTTGCGGGCTCTAACCGCCGCAGGGGCGGAAAAAGTGGTCGGCGCGCCGGTGCAGCAACAGAGGCCGAAGCGATGGGTTTTGGCACTTGTCGTTCTAGCGGCGCTGCTGGTAGGGGTGTGGCTCAGCATCGAAGTGTTGGTCCATCGGACGCCGGCTCCCGCAGCAGAGACGCAATCGCCGGACCAGGCGGCCGGCCCCGTCGCGCAATCTCCCGCGCCGTTTTCGGCGAAGGGTGGGCAAAACGGAGTTAAACCAGGCAGTGTGCTTCAGCAGGTTCAGCCGGATGTCTCGCGAAATGCGCTGAACACCATCACTGGCCGTTTGAAAGTGAGCGTTCAGGTTGCGGTGGATGCTTCGGGAAATGTTTCGCAGGCAAAGTTTGTCTCTCACGGACCGAGCCAGTATTTTGCGAATCGGGCGATGGCAGCGGCTCAGCGCTGGAAATTCAACCCGCCTCAGGTAAATGGACATGCTGTCGCCAGCGAGTGGTTGCTGCGGTTTCAGTTCGCGAGAACGTCCATTCAGGTGTTTCCAGCAGAAGTGAAACCTTGAACGGACGGGCTCACCCTTCTGGCTGACCGCTTTTCTTCAACTTCCAGACAATTTGCCGCAACATGCCGAGCAGGAATTCGGCGTCGCCCGTATGCAACCGCAGCCGCCGCACCAAACGCCGGACCGCGCCCTCAAAGGACTCGGAGGAGTTCAATTTTGGGTAGCCGCTGGCACGAAGAGCCGTGAGCAGGGTTTCATGAATTCTTTCTACCTCGGCTGATGAAGCGGGACTTCCCTTCTCTGCTTTAATCCGGACCCGAGAGTCGCGCTTCAATTCATACAAGCAGACTGCGACAGCCTGTCCCAGGTTCATCGAGAAATGTTCTTCCCGAGTGGGAATGTGCATCAGCCAGTGGCAGTGACTCATGTCCTGGTTCGAAAGGCCAAATTTTTCTGATCCGAACAAGAGGGCGCATTGACCGGTTGCCAGATGCCGGCGAATGAGGCGAGCACCTGGCTCCAACCGGCGTAGGGGATGTTGCAGGTCGCGATGGCCGACTGCGGTAGTTCCGACCACCAGCGAGCAATCGGCAACTGCTTCGCCTACGGTTTCGAATTTTTCCGCATTGGCCAGTAGATCTGCCGCGCCTACGGCGGAGCGAGCGTTTTGAAAGGCCACATCGTAGGGATTCACCACCCGCAAGTGAAGAAATCCAAAGTTGCTCATTGCCCGAGCGGCCGCGCCGATGTTGAGAGGATTGCGTGCGTCTACCAAGACCACGCGCAAATGACCGAGTTCAGCAGAAACAGGCAAGCAAGAACATTCTACGGCAGCCGCTGCGGTAGCAGCGGTTCGCAGCTAATTCCGCTCGGCTTAGTGCCGATCCCGTAGCAAGCCTTTCGCCGTAACCTGTATTTGCCGGGGTGTGGAAATGTAAAAAATTTGTCAAACCTGAGCTCCTGCGCTGAAAATGGGCGGAAACGTTGTAAGCTTTGAGTGGTTGCGGGCTAGTTGGGGGAATCCCGCAAGCTCCCTCCGCTCCCGAAGACAGACACAAATTGAGGATAACGTCATGGGCCAAACCGCAATACCGGTGAGCGCAGCCAGAATGGGTGATCCAACGAATTCCACGCGGCCGCTGGGAAGAATTCTGGTCGTCGAGGATGATCCCGCCGTTCAGAAGGCCTTAAAGCGCCTGTTCGAGTCTGAAGGGTATGCGGTTGAGATTCAAGCCGATGGCAAGTCTGCGCTGGAGAGCTTTCAGGCAGCCCCGCCGGCGGTCATCATTCTCGACCTGCGCCTACCGAAGCTTTCCGGCAGTGATGTGTGCAAGGAGATCAAGGCCCAGGCTCCCACGTTGCCGATTATTGTCCTCAGCGCAACCAGCGACGTTTCCGACAAAGTTCTGCTACTCGAGTTAGGAGCGGACGACTATGTAACCAAGCCTTTCAGTCCCAGGGAGCTGCTGGCGCGGGTTCGTGCGGCGCTACGACATACGTCAAGAACGGCAAACGTTAGTCGCGTGAATTTCGACGGCATCTCCATTGACTTCAAAAAAATGGAAGTCCAGCGCGACGATAAGATTGTGGTATTGACCGCGCAAGAATTCAAGACCTTGCAGTTTTTGGTGCAAAATGCCGACCGAGTCATCAGCCGGGACGAACTGCTCAACGAAGTGTGGGGATATCAGAATTATCCTTCCACCCGCACGGTGGATAACCATATCCTCAAACTGCGCCAGAAACTGGAGCGTGACCCGGCCAGTCCGGTACACTTCCGCACTGTGCACGGAATGGGCTATAAGTTCGTACGTTGAGAGTCCCTTGGACCGTTCATTAGAACCCGCCTCGCAAGCTTTCCCAGGACAATCCGGAAGCAAGCTGGTGCCTCGCACCCGGCTGCGGACGCGCTTCCTGCTGTCCATGGTTCTGATTACCGCCGGGCTTACGGCGATGAGTCTTCTGGTCGTACGGCACAGCGTACAGAGCCACGTGCGCGAAGGAATCGTGCAGGAACTGCGAAACTCGGTCACAACGTTCCAGAATTTTCAGCACGATCGCGAAGTCATGTTGACGCACTCTGCGGAATTGGTGGCCAACCTTCCCATCACGCGCGCCATCATGACGGCTCATGATCCAGCCACGATTCAGGACGCATCGAAAGACGTGTGGCAATTGACCGGTAGCGATCTTCTGGTATTGGCCAACCGCAATGGCGCAGTGGTCGCTCTGCACACAAGATCTGCGGGCTTCACCCGGGAAGCGGCGCAGCATTACTTCGAGCGCTCCTTGAACGAAGAGGACTCAAGTCACTGGTGGTTTGGGGATCACCATCTCTACCAGACGTTCGTGCAACCAGTTTATTTTGGCGCCAAGACGGAGGGTCCCCTGCTCGGCTTCTTGATCATCGGTTACGAAATCGATGACCGGCTGGCGCGCGAAGTCAGCAAAGTCTCAGCCAGCCAGGTCGCTTTTTCCTACGGCGACGAGATTGTGGCAACCACGTTGACCCCCACTCAGGTGCAAGGGCCTGGTGTGCGTACGTTAGCCGCGGAGTCATCGCAAAGCGCACCCCGCGATGTGGAAGTCGGCAATGAAAATTTTGTGGCGACTTCGCTGGATCTGTCTGGCCAGCGGGAAACTCCTGTCCGGTTGACGGTATTGGGATCGTACGATCAGGCCGCGAAATTCCTGGATAATCTAAACCGCCTGCTACTGCTGCTCGGTCTCACCGCCGTCTTGGTGGGAAGCGGGCTAGTGTTTTTGATCTCCCACACATTCACGCGCCCGTTGGCCAGCCTGGTGGAAGGCGTACGCGCATTGGAACATGGAGATTTTCACCATCCGCTCGATGCCAGGGGCAGTGACGAAGTCGCGGAACTTACCTCGGCGTTCGACCGCATGCGCGCCAGCCTGCTTAAGACACAGCAAGCTCTGCTGGAGTCGGAGCAGTTGGCGACGATCGGACGCATGGCCAGTTCAATCTCGCATGACCTTCGCCATTCTCTGGCGGCTGTCGTCGCTAACTCCGAGTTTCTTTGTGATGGAGGCTTGACTCCTGCGCAACGTGAGGAGCTCTATCAGGAGGTTCGGACCGGCGTAAACCAGATGACCGATCTTATCGACTCGCTGCTTGAGTTTGCACGAACCAGGGAATCCATGAACCCAGCCTACGCCAGCGTGACCGAAACGGCGCAACGAGCCATGCAGGCAGTGCGCCTGCACCCGCGCCATCAGGGCACTCTGATCGAGGTGCGTACGAATGGACAGAGCTCGGCATGGTTCGATCCGCGCAAGCTGGAGCGGGCTCTGTACAATCTTTTGTTGAACGCATGTGAGGCGGCACCCAGTAGCGAGGGCCGAGTCAAGGTCACCATTGACCGAACCGGATCCTCGGTCACGATTGCGGTCTCGGACAACGGCCCCGGCATTGCCGAGGAGATTCGGGAGAAGCTATTTCATCCTTTTGTGAGCTTCGGTAAAGAGAATGGCACCGGACTCGGACTTACAGTCGTGCAGAAGATTGTGCAGGACCACGGTGGAACCGTCCTGGTGGAACGCACCTCGGAGGCTCGCACCGTTTTTCGAATCACGATCCCGGGACGCGCTCCCCAAGGCTCCTTGGACGACGACGACAACGAACGAACGAGTGATCCTTTTCTGCCCGTAAATAGCGATCGACCGACTGAAAACTCAATTCGACATTCGGACACGTAGTCTCCGTTCGTATTTCTCGACTTTAAGACGATCCGCATGTCGCGCAGGAGGATGTGTGAAGAAACCAGCAATCCTTGCGCTGCATACAGGTGCCACGGCAGCAGCCGCTTTTGTCCTTTTGCTTACGGTTAGCATGGCACAGGAAACCATGCCCGCCACAGTGCCGCAGCCCGAGGAAGCTGCGCTGCGTGATCTCGATTCGCAATTACGCGAGTTGCGCGCGGTGATCGAGCAGATGCGCATTGAGAATGCCCAGTCCCGAGCCGAGATGCACGAGTTGCGCCAGGAATTGCAAGACACGCGCAAGCTCCTGCTCCCACTCGCGGCTGCGACACATGCGAACCCTTCTCAGTCAACTCCTGAGGAGTCTGCGCAATACGACGGAAATTCGGTTTCCGCGGGGTCTGGCTCTCAAGAACCCTCCGTTGCAACAGCGGCTGCGGACCAGGGAAGCCGGATTCAGAAACTGGAAGAATCGGTGCAGTTGCTAGGCTCGAAGATTGACGAGCAATACCAGACCAAAGTGGAGACCGCGACCAAATATCGGGCACGGCTTTCAGGAATTGTGTTGATGAATGCTTTTCGCAATGTCGGATCTTCCGACAACCTGGACTTTCCCAACTACGCGCAACCGGTAGCAATAGGCGATCCCCGGACAAGTTTTGGAGCCACTCTGCGACAAACCGAGATTGGTCTGGAAATTTTCGGTCCCACTCTGGCCGGCGCGAGGACTTCAGCCCATGTCGAGTTCGATTTTGCCGGCGGATTTCCGTCGACGCCTAATGGAGTGAACTTTGGTATCGCGCGCATGCGAACCGCCAGCTTGCGGCTCGATTGGAAAAATACAGCAGTCATTGCGGGGCAGGATTCGCTTTTCTTCTCGCCGCTGTCTCCCACGTCGTTTGCATCGCTGGCCACTCCGGCCTTCGCTTATGCGGGAAATCTTTGGGGCTGGATACCTCAGATTCGCGTCGAGCATCGTTTTAATCTTCCCGGCCAACAAACGGTGACACTGCAGGCTGGAATTCTGGATAATTTAGACTGGGAGCCTCCCTACAGCCAGTTCTACCGCTCAGCGCAGGCCGGAGAATACTCTGGCCTACCCGCTTACGCGCTGCGCACTGCCTGGTCACGGCCTGTCTTTGAGCATCCCTTCAGCTTTGCCGTGGCGGGATATTACGGCCGACAGAACTGGGGATGGGATCGTACGGTCGACGCCTGGGCTGGGATGACGGATTGGCAAATCCCGATTTTTCGCCACTTGACGCTCTCCGGAGAATTTTATCGAGGACGAGGCGTAGGAGGTCTGGGCGCAGGTATCGGCCGCGCGGTTTTATTCGGTGGGGATCCATTCTCCGCGTCTACGAGTATCCGTGGACTGGATTCGGCGGGAGGGTGGGCCCAGTTGAAAGTCCAACTCGCGCCAAAACTGGAGTTGAATGGCGTCTTCGCGGAGGACGATGCGTTTGCCGGTGATATTCGAGGCTTCGCCGTCGACACCGACAATTTCACGACGATTCTGGGACGCAATCGTGGCGCACTCGGCAATGTGGTGTACCGGCCGCGGTCCGACCTGCTGCTTTCCGCCGAATTCAGACGTCTACACACTTTTCCCGTCTATAGCAATGCCGCCGTCACGAATCAGATCAATCTTGCTATGGGGATACTGTTCTGAAGATGCTTCGCTTCGCTTATTGCCGGAACCTGTTGTTTGTCCTGATACTACCGTGTGTCATTGCCATGGCCCAGAATGCCGAGCTCAAGGGCAAGGTGCAGCTCACAAGAACCGGGCGTCACGTCGGTGATGCATCGAAAGTCGTGGTCTGGCTCACTCCTCTCGGAACAACTCCTGCGCCTTCGCCGGCGCCCCAGCAGGAATCGCAAATCCCGCAGCTTATCCAGAAGGACAAAAGCTTTCACCCTTCCCTGCTGGTGATTCCGGCGGGCGGGAAAGTCGAGTTCCCTAACCACGATCCTTTCTTTCATAATGTCTTTTCTCTGTTTGACGGCAAGCGTTTCGATCTCGGTTTGTATGAGAGCGGAAGCACTCAATTTGTCCAATTCGACAAACCTGGCATTTCTTACATCTTCTGTAACATTCATCCGCAAATGAGCGCCGTGGTGATCGCTCTGAGCACGCCGTACTATGCGATCTCAAACTGGCGTGGTGAGATCAGCATTGGCGATGTGGTCCCCGGCCGCTACCAGATGCACGTCTTCCATCCCTCAGTTGCGCCGGATGCGCTGCAAGTAGCGGAACGTGAAATTACCGTGACGCCTGGCGACACCTTCCTTGGAAGCTTCAGCCTGGCCGAATCCAATCTCGAACTTGCTCACAAAAATAAGTATGGACGTGATTATGACCGTCCGGATCCTGACAGCCCGGCATATGCGCGGCCATAGCTGTGGCAAGCACCATCTAGCAGGGAATGAAAAAGAGCGTGCCCGGTTAGCACGCCCTTTCTCGCCTCTGTCTTCACTTCGTTTACATCAACTCACTCTCAACCCAACCCATACCTTATCGAACGACAGGATCAGTCTGAGCTTCCTAGTGGTGACCACCTGAAGGGCCGCTGCTTGAGTGGCTGCCCCCGCTGGAATGGCCTCCCCCACTCGAATGGCTGCCGCCACCGGGAGGGCTGCCTCCGCTCGAATGGCTACCGCCTCCTCCTCCGTAGGAATGTCCCCCAGAGGAATGGCCGCCGCCGTAGCTCGGCGCGTTATGCGAACCGCCGCTGTACCCGCCTCGGCTGCCGCCGTAGCTCGGCGCGCTATGCGAACCGCCGCTATACCCGCCTCGGCTGCCGCCGTAGCTTGGGCTACCGCCATAGTTCGGAATGCTGCGCGAACCGCCGCTGTAGCCGCCGCGACTACCACCATAGTTCGGACCACCTCCATAGCTGGGCGATCCGCGCGAGCCCCCGCTATAAGGGCCGCTGCCCGGCTTACTGCGAGATCCGCTATTACCTGGCGAACCGTAGCTTGGAGAGCCGCGGTAGCCTCCGGAGCTGCCGCTGCCATAGCCGCCTGACGACCGCGGCTGCACCACCGGCTGCCTCATATTGAGCTGTGGGCGCGAAGAACTTGCGCCACCCCGCTCATAATTGCTGGAGGGGGCCGATCCCCGCGAGGGGCTTGAACTGGGGGCGGTGCGGTTCCAGTAGTTTCCGCTCTGCGACGAAACCCTGGCACTACTGCCCGCGCTACTATGCGAGGGCGGCGCGAACTGACTCCATCCTCGGCTTGGTTGGCTACCGTTGGACGATGCCTGCTGCCCACGATTTGTGGGAGAGACCTGCCCTATCGAGCGTTGCGGGAACGACCGCGACGGTTGGGCACTCTGCGGGCGCGAGTTGCTGCTCGGGGGCGAGAACGTCCGTGAGTTGCCACGATTTCCATACTGACTCGCAGCAGAACTACCTCCCCTTGCCGCGCCACTATTCATTTCCCTGCCAGACGCAGGTGTACCAGCGCTTGGCTTCCCACCTCCCGTATTCGCCATGCCTCGAGACTCTGTGCCTCCCATACCAGCCGCACGTCCCCCCGCCGCCACCGGCGAGAAGTGGTTCTGCTGCATGGATTGCTGCAGGCGCGACGTCTGCCGTTGAAACGATTGCGGGCGCGAATTGTTCCCTGAGCCGAAGAAACGCTGTGACCCGCCGTTGCGAATCGTTGATGGAGCCGCAGCTCGTCCGCTCGCCGACAAACTGGCGCGCGTGGGCACGACGGGCAGGTTGCCCGTCATCATCCGAGCTCCGCTCAGCTGGGCGTGGCTTGCCGCCATAACCCTGGTTCGGCCGGCACCAAAGCGTCCCGCACCTACCGTCGAAAGTGCGCGTCCGATATGCGGATCGTTAATGTGCGACAGATTCGAGAATCGAGTGCCCCCATGTAATGGTGCGATTCCACCAAAGCGGTTGAGGCCACCAAAGCGGTTGAAGCCTACTACTCCGAAGCGACCGCCGTATCCGCCCCACCACGGAAAGAAGCGATCACAAGGTCCGATTGGCAACCAGCCAAAGCCGCCCCATCCGCCCCATCCAATGCCAACATTCCAACCACCCCCGAAGCCGAAGAACGACACATAAGCCGGCGCCCAGAGTGGACGATAGAACCCGCCACCCCACACCGGTCCCGGCCACCAAGCCCACGAACTGCCGTACATCATCCACCGTCCGTAGTGGTACGGCGCCCAACCCCAAGGTTCATCGCCAACCCAAGTCCAACCGTAGTCAGGCTCCCACACCCAGTTACCATCACGGTACGGAACCCAATCAGCAGGCTCGTTGGGCACCCAAACCTGTCCGTAGTCCGGCTCGTTTTCCCAACGTCCATTGGCGTCCAGATCTTCCGCGCCGGTATAGTAGCGATTGGTGTGATTCCACGACTTCGCGCTGTGAATCAAGTGGTCGCGGTCGCTGTTCCAGCGGTCCCAATCGTCGCGGTCAGGAGCTTCCGATATTTTGTACTGAGCTTCCTCGGCGCTTCCACGAACCGTCGCCATCTCGCCTTGCTTCACTTCGGCGATGCCCTTCGGCGTGGAAATCTGAGCTTGACCTTTGCGTACGATGACAACCGTGTCCCCGTCGGGCCGCACTTCCACGCGGACAATTACATCCTTGTGCGCGGGATGAACAGCGACGTTCGGAGCATCGATCTCAGGCTCAGCTTCACTCTCGTTGAAGACGCTGTAATCGGCGAGCCCCTGCGCCAGTTGAATCTGGATGTGATCGTGAGTGAAGGTCGCAATATTGGCCTGCGCGTTCGGCCCCAGGCGAAGAATATTGGCGAAGTCGAGCTGCACTTCGGCGCGTCCGCCCGCTGCGGTTGAAACCTTATCGCCATTAAGCACGGGCTGATTCAACACGGCCGCTGACCAATCACCCGAATCTCCGCGCTGCGTTGACACGTCGCCGTGAATCATGCTGACGCGGCCCACGCCCTGATTCGTCTTTGCAGGTTCCTCACCGGAAGGTCCGCCGGGCTGAGGTTCCTCCCCAAGCTGCGCCTCGCCGGATTCGGGCTGCTCGCTTTCGCCGTACACTTGCGAGGATGGCGATGGCGGCGCGGATTCACCCTGCCCCATTTCCATGGGCGCGCTAGGCTGCTCCGAGGGTCCCGGACCTTCCTCTGTGGTTTGCGCTAGCAAACCGGTCGAGAACACTCCCGCCAGCGCCAAAGATACGATTGCGAAACTTGATATGAACCTGTTTTTCATAAGCTACCTTTTTCTCGAAAACACCGCATATCTACTTAAACCCGGACTTGTGCGATTGATGCGCTATGGTGAAAAGCAAGTTCCATGCCAAAGGCGAAGCAGAAGGCTGTCCATTAAGTCTTGTGTTTTCAGGGAGGAAGGTGTGGTTTTTAACAGAACGTTCTACACCGGGTCTGAAGCCGGTGGCCGCATTCAACCGAGGTGGTGGTTTTGAGCCAATAAATTAAGAGGCTAGGGTTCTTTCTCGCCCTCATCTGCAATGCCGATCTTCGAAAGCCGGTATCGCAGTGCGTTGCGGGACAGCCCCAGTAAGCGCGCTGCCTGACTCTTATTTCCGTCGGCGCGCCGCAATGCTTCCTGAATCATCTCATCTTCCCAGTGCTCCAGAGTCATGCCTTCCGGCAAAAATCCGCCCACGCCATTCGCAGCCTTTGCCGGACGCAAATCCAGGTGAATATCCGGTGCCTCGAGCACCGTCCCTTTTGCCAAGGCACAGGCGCGCTCGATAATATTCTGTAGCTCGCGCACGTTCCCCGGCCAGTGGTAGTTCACTAAAATCTGCATGGCCTCGGGTGTAATGCTTTTTACGGGCTTGCCGGAATCTCCAGCAAAGCGCGAAATAAAAAGATTAACCAGATCGGGGATATCCTCCTTCCGCTGGCGCAGAGGCGCAATGTCGATAGGAACGACGTTCAAACGATAGTAAAGATCCTCGCGGAACGTTCCCTGTTCCAGCGCTTCGCGCAGATCACGATTCGTCGCAGCGATCAGGCGCACATCCACCTTCACCGTTCGTGTGCCGCCCAAACGCTCAAACTCGCGCTCCTGCAGCACGCGCAGCAACTTCACTTGTATCGCTGGCGGTACATCGCCGATCTCGTCGAGGAATAATGTCCCCTTGTCCGCCATCTCGAACTTGCCCGGTTTGCTCGCAGTTGCGCCGGTAAATGCACCCTTCTCATAGCCGAACAGTTCGCTTTCCAAGAGATTTTCCGGAATCGCTGTGCTGTTGATCTTGATGAAAGGTCCTGAAGCCCGCCGCGACTTCTCATGAATCGCTCGTGCGATCAGATCTTTGCCTACGCCACTTTCTCCACCCAACAAAACGGTCGAATTCGTCGGCGCCACGCGGTCCACCGTCGCCAGCACTTCTTGCATCTTTGGGCTGCGAGCGACCACGTTAGGATGGACGTAGCGCTTGCCCAGCGCCTCGCGCAGCGACCGGTTCTCCTCTCGCAGATCGCGGACATCCAGTTCCTTGCGGATCACCATGCGCATCTCGCTGAGCGAGAACGGCTTCAAGACATAGTCGCTGGCCCCGCCTTTCATGGCTTCAACCGCCGTCTCCACTGTGCCGAAGGCGGTCATCACCACCACCGGCAGCGCGGCATTCTGCCGCTTCACCGCCTGCAGGAATTCCAGGCCATTCATCCCCGGCAGCTTGAGATCTGTCACCACAAGATCCACCGTGTTCTCTCGCAGAAGTTTCAGCCCCGTCTCTGCGTCTCCGGCGGACAGCGTACTGAAGCCATCTTCCCCGAGATTCAATTCGAGCAGGCGGCGCATCTTCGCTTCATCCTCGACAATTAAAATTGTGGGCATATTCCTATTCGTTGCTAGCGTTTCTTTCGATCACATAGGAGTCGACTGAAGCTGCTCTCTAAGAGCTCGATTGAGGGCGTCCTCTTCGCGGGCCGGAAAAAAGACCACGAACCTGGCTCCTTGCTCACCCATCCCCTCTCTGCTCCCCTCCACGCGAATCGTGCCGTGGTGGCCATCGATAATTCTTGAGACGATCGACAGCCCCAAACCAACCCCGGTTTTCTTGGTTGTCACAAACGGGTTGAAGATCTGCTCTCGCAATTCCGGCGGAACGCCCGGACCCGTGTCTTCGATCCGGACCTCGATTCCATCCCGGTTCGCGGAGTCTGCCCTGGCCGCCGCTACACGCAAGGTTCCACCATTGCTACCCATCGCATCATAAGCATTCTGAATCAGATTCACGAACGCTTGCTCGCAAAGACTTTCGTCGAGCGGAACCGGCGGCAAGTTCGGCTGGTATTGCCGTTCCACGCGCACTGAGGAGTCTTCGTCTTTCCGCGTCAGCGAAACAGAATGCAGCGCGCGATCCAGCACCGCGGTAACATCCCGGAGCACAAGTTCGGTATGCAGCGGTCGGGCAAAATCGAGAAACCGGGTTACCAGTGCGCTCAAGCGGTTTGTCTCAGTCGATATGTAACCCGCCAGCTCACTGGCCAGTGGATTCGATTCCCCCAGCTTCTGGTGCAGCATCTCCGCCGATCCCTTGATCACCCCCAGGGGATTGCGAATTTCGTGCGCCAGTCCGGCGGACATCTGCCCCAGCGCCGCCAGCCGCTCCGAACGCCGCGCCTCCTCCTGCGCCTGCTGTAACTTGCGGTTGGTTTCCGCCAAAGTCTCGGCCAACTCTTGATAACGTTTGATCTGCCGCCGATTTTCCATTACGAACCGGTTCACCACCATGGCCAGGAGAAAGAAGAAAAGAATCCGAATGGCGAGTATGCTGTAACTCTCCGCCGTGACTTCGTATTCCTCCAGCACCGGGTAGAGATACGAGCAATACGCGGCTGAGGCCAGCGCTGTCCATAGCAGTGTGAGCCAAGGCCCGAAATATTCGGCCGCGGTCACCACCGGCAGGTAAAAAATTGGGTAGTAGCTACTGTTGATCCCAAGCTCGCCCGTGTGGTCGATAAGCAACGTCGCCAGCGCGATCTTGAGTAAAACGATATAGGCAGCCCCTCTTCGCGGCGAGCGCGCCAGAAGCCAGCCTTCGCTGAACTGCACTACGCCAATGGCCAGCAGCGTAAGCTGCTTATGAATCTCCAGCACCGGCGGAAGCGCGGCCAGCCCTGCCAGAAATAACAGCCAGAGAATATCCATCCAATTGATCGAAAAACGCTTCTGTTCGTTCATGGCAAGATTGCTGACAATAACGGCGCAGGAAGCAGTCTTGTGGCCGCCCTCAGCGCTAGACTCGTTCCTCTATTTTTACTGGTCCGCTTGCAAGTCGCACCCATGCGAACCTATCAGACCGCACGAAACCAGTCCGCGTCAATGTGCTTTCTTGAAAGGCTATTCTTACCTTGGAGAAACAAAGCAACGTGGCGCAGGCTCCGGTGCCGCTGCGGGTTGCTGATGATAACTATTGTGAAACATGACAGGACTTCAGCGAGCCA
>WNFD01015797.1_pt1 | contig 14519 bp, 14 predicted proteins | sample 5400491 | NCBI WGS metagenome assembly WNFD01 (sample SAMN13153343, study PRJNA577476) | soil metagenome | isolation source: 120 cm saprolite under Douglas fir tree site 2 hole 2 replicate 2 | place: USA:California | collected 2015-04-18
GGCCGATCACCATCGTGGCGCCCAAGGGCTGCCTGGCCAACCCGACCTTCCCCGCGCCGACCATCGCCCGCTTCTGCCCGGGCAACCAGCTCGCCGACACGGTGATGAAGGCGCTGTCGCACGCCATGCCGGGCAATGTCTCGGCCGGCATCGGCAACCTGAAGGTCATCGCCTTCTCGGGCCTCAAGGACGAGACCCACTGGGTGCACATGGAGATCTTCGAGGGCTCCTATGGCGGCCGGCTGGGCAAGGACGGCATGGACGCCGTCGACACGCTCTACGCCAACACCCGCAACAACCCGATCGAGGACATCGAGACCCACCTGCCGCTGCGCGTGCTGCGCTATGAGCTGCGCGAGGACGTGGCCGGCGCCGGCAAGTGGCGCGGCGGCCTGGGCTCGGTGCGCGAATTCACCTTCATGAGCGACGGCGGCGCCTCGGTCGAAGGCGAAGGCCATCGCTATCGTCCCTGGGGCTTCCTGGGCGGCTCGGAAGGCATGCCCGCGAAGCTCGACCTCATGCTGCCCGGCAGTAACGCCGCGAAGGCGCTGCCCTCCAAGGTGCCGCACATGAACATCGCCAGGGACGGCCGCTTCGTCTGCTATGGCCCGGCCGGCGGCGGCTACGGCAATCCGCTGGAGCGCGATCCGAACAAGGTCGCCGATGATGTGCTGGATGGTGTCATCTCGGTCGAGACGGCGCTCAGGGACTATGGCGTCGTGGTCTCGGCGAAGGGCGTTGTCGATAGCACCGCGACAGAGAAGGCGCGCGCCGGGCGTATGCGATAAGGCAGCGACCAGCAAGGCCTGACGGGAGCAATCTCAACAATCTGCGTTTGAGACTCACGGCCTGTGGCCGAACGCCAAGGCCAGGCGTCCGGACAGTACTCTCTGAGCAGTCTCATTGCAGTCGCTGTGCCGACTGTTAATCCTGGCTCGTGTTGTTTCGGTTACAAGTTCTGCAACTTTTTCGCCTTGTATGTTGGGTGCAAATCCAACATGTTTTTCGCGTACGGTCCCAAACCGTAGCAATTGGTCGAATATCAAGGAGAGTCCCGATGAATACCGATGAAGATCGCAAGGACGCCGAAGTTGTCGCGACGGACGCAACGTCGACCGAACCGAAGCAGCCGGAGCAGAAGAAGGACGACGAGATCGATCTTCTTCCGGCCTGACGAGGCCGGCCGTGCGCACCGCTGAGCGCGTGACCGACACCGAGCGTCACGTCACGGAAATCACTGAGCGTGGGTACACCGTCGTGCACGGTGTCCTCGCTCAGGAAGAGGTGGAGGAGTTTCTCGGCGACACGCGGCGGCTCCAGCGCGAGCTGCCGACCGTGATCGCCAACTCCACCACGATCGTGAAGGGGTTCCGGCGCAAAGGCCAGGCAGTTCCGGAGGTTGTCGATCACGACTGGGTTCGCATCGACAACCTGCTGCTTCATGGCGAACGCTATGAGCAGCTGCCGGTGCATCCAAGTATCCTGCCAATTGTCGAGGGCGTGCTGGGCCGCGATTGTCTGCTGTCGTGGTGCATGACCAGCAACCAGCTGCCCGGCGCGATCGCGCAGCGCATGCACTGCGATGACGAGATGTATCCGCTGCCGCGGCCCCACCAGCCTCTGCTGTGCAACGCGCTCATTGCCCTGTGCGACTTCACCGACGAAAACGGCGGGACGCGCGTCGTACCCGGTTCACATCGTTGGCGTGCCATGCCCGAGCCGCCCTACCCGGACGGCGAGCCGATCGAAATGCCAGCGGGCTCCGCCCTGATCTGGAACGGGGCCTTGTGGCACACCGCCGGCGCGAACCGTACGTCACAAGAGCGCCCTGCTCTCACAATCAACTTTTGCGCCGGCTTCCTGCGCCAGCAGGTCAATCAACAACTCAGCATCCCGCGCGCCCTGGTGCGTCGTTTCCACCCGCGGCTTCAAGAGCTCATCGGCTACGGGTTGTTCGCGAAGAAAATGGGACGGATCGATTGGCGCCCGCCGGGCGCCTACCTGGACAGCGAGGAGCATCCGTTCCTCCCGATGTTACGGGCTTCCGGTCGGCTGCCCGGTGCCGCTTCCGGCGAGTAGCTTGCCGTCTACACCCCGCCTGGGACGACGCGGCAAAAGAAGGCCCATGCCGAACGCGCACGCGCTCAGCCCGGCGGCCGCAGCCAGGGTTGCCGCTGCACCAATCGAATAGGCGGCGCCGATCTCAGCCGCATCGCTCGGCCCTATCGTCGCGCATCGCGCGTGGCATTTCCTGAAGTGCCCATCAGAGGTCATCTGGATCGCCTGTTCCCGCCGGGTCGCATTGCCCACGGCGTCCAGACGCGATGCGGATACGCCCGAGAAGACAGCGGTCAACATGGCTGCGCTGAGAGCGCCCGCCAGCAGGCGCATCGAGCTCTGAATGCCGCCTGCCATGGCGGAAGCCGATTCTGGCACATCGCGGAAGATCACGTTGACAAGGATTGCGTAGGCCAACCCCCAGGCGACGCCGTAGACAGCGAGCACCAATGCCATCGCCCATTCGGAGCCGTTGGGGCCAAACAGGGGGATTAGCGCCAACAGAGTGATCGGCAGCGCGCCGATGGCGACCAAAGCCACGGTGCGCTCGTCGTAACGCCGGCAGGCAAGCTCAGCGATGGCTCCACCGAGGCCGATCCCGATCCCGTAGGCCGCCAACACGAGACCGACATTGAGGGGATTGTAAGCGAACACCAGCCCGGTGAAGAACGGCAGCACGAGCTGGAAACCCAAATCACCGCAAGACATGAGCGCAGCGGTCACTGAGCCAACCGCGAAAGTTCGCGCGCGAAACAGCGCAAACTGCGCAATCACGTCCAGACCCAGCCGGGCCCTCCTCGCCTCGATCCAGGCGAAGACGGCCATTGCGCTCACCGCACCCGTCACAAGAAGGGCGATTGTTTCGATCCCCCATCGGTCGCCCCGGTCGGCGACCACGACCAGGGTGCCGGCCGCGAGCACAAGCAGCGACAGCCCGCCCATGTCAAATGGCTTGGCCGCCAGCCTTGCGCCTTCGGGCAATCCGAGACGTACGCCGGCGGCCGCAATTGCGGCGAGCGGAACGCCCGCCACGAATGCGGTGCGCCAAGAGGCAGTAACGGCGAGGGCGCCCCCAATCAGCGGGCCAAGCGCGGCGGCAACGCCAATCGCTATCGCCCACAGGCCCAGCGCTCGGCGACGGTTGGGATGTTGGGGCGGAAACGTACTGTTGAGCAGTCCGAGACCCGTCGGCAGAACTATGGCCAGCGACAGGCCCTGGAGCAGGCGCCCCGCGAGCAACGACCAGAAATCCCAAGCCAACCCGGTCAGCAAGCTTCCGGCAGCGTAGATCGCGATGCCGCTTAGAAAGAGGATCCGACGACCCCAGCGATCAGCGAGTTTGCCCGCCGGGATCATGAAGGCGGCGGCAACGGCGAGATAGCCGGTGAGTACGGTCCCGATCTCATCAACCGAAAGTCCGAAGTCGCGGACCAAATCCGGGATGTTGGTTTCCACTATCGTGTAATCGGCGATGAGCAGGACGATGGCGAGGAGTACAGACGCGTAGCCGATCCAAACCCGAATTGGGACGGGACTATCCGACTGCGGCGCTTCGGGCTTTCGAGGGTTCATGTGGATGTGTGTAGCCGTCCAGACGCGAGCGGGCGCTTCACACTAAGCCACATTCCGTCCGGTTGGAATCAGCCGGACGGAATGTGCCTGTGTAACCAACGTTTCCGGTATGCGCGTTTCCGATCGGATGGAACCGCAAGCGGTTCCATCCGATCGGAAACCGCTCTGCTATTGCCAAAGATCGAGGCCCTTTCGAGCCCCGCAATGTGCTTAGGCGTTCCAGCGGATTTCCTTCCCGCCGCCCGGGACTTCCGGTTCTTTTGCGCTTTCTTAACAGCAGCCTTTCTTGAAGCAGATTTCGATGCGGCCATGTGGTCCTCCCCGACCGGAGGCAAAATCTACTCCCCTTGGCACCGCCAGATAGAGTGCCCGGCCAGCCGTTTCATCCCGAAGTGCATTGGCCCGCTCAAGGGTGCTGTTGACAACACAGCGGCTGAAAAAGCACGCTCTGGCCACGTCCCGTAAGTAGCACACGCTCTGTCTCAACCTCCCAAGGTTGAAGCGCCGGGCTCGCGATAAATCAAAATCGTGGCCGCTCTCGGCCGTTTCAGGAGCACGGTCGAAAAGCGAATAAGAGAAGGAGAACCCGATGCTGGATGGCGTGATGTTGCTGTGGTTCCTGCTGGCCGCGGTGTCGCTGCTGTTCGTCGCGGTCGATATCCGCAACACGCCGGAATCTCCGGTGATGAAATGGGGCTTCGTGTTGCTGACCGCCTATACCGGCGTGGTTGGCGCCTTCCTTTATGTCCTCGGCTGCCGAGAGCCTCTGCCCGGGATGCACGAGCGCTACACGGCGGCGCAATGGCGACAGACGCTGGGATCGACCATGCATTGCGTCGCCGGCGACGGCGTCGGCATCCTGGCCGGCGCGGTGCTTTCAAGTGTCCTCGGCATTACCGGTATTGCCGAAATGGTCCTCGAATACGTCCTGGGCTTCGCCTTCGGTTGGACGATTTTCCAGGCGCTGTTCATGCGCGATATGGCCGGGGGCACTTATCTGCGCGCCTTGACGAGCACATTCATGTCCGAGTTGCTGTCGATGAATCTCCTGATGGCGGGCATGATGCCGACCATGATGATCCTCAGGAGGCACGTCGAAGCCGCGGACAACCCGATGACTCCGAACTTCTGGTTCGTGATGTCGATGGCGCTGCTCGTCGGGTTCATCATCGCCTACCCGATGAACTGGTGGCTGGTGGCGAACCATCTCAAGCACGGCATGATGACCGTACGCCCCGCGACCGCGGGTGCCGGCGCGCCTGAACATCCTGCCGAGGCCGGCATGAGCGGGATGGCGCCTGCGGGGCCTTCCATGTCTCACATGTCCATGGCCATGGAGGCGGCCCACGCGCCTCGGCCGCCGATAGCGGTGATGGCGCTGCTGTCGTTCCTTGCCCTTGCGGCGGGCCTGGCGATCGCCCTCCTGCCGTGGGCGCGATGAACGCCATCACGTCGAGGGTCGTCGCGGCAGCGGCTTTCCCAATCGCTCGCGCCGCGCTCGATCAGACCCGCACATGCGTCTCCACGAACTCCACCATCCGCCCAAACATGTCGCCGCTCTTCGATAGATCCGGCGAGCTGCCGGCGTGGCGGTCCATGTCGATGTAGTCGAGCGCGATCTCGCCGCCGGCCTTGCGGTAGTTGGCGCAAAAACGCTGAGGCTCGTTGCCGTCGAAATTCGACTCCTCGTCCTTGTAGTCGTGCAGGGTATCGCCGCGGCCCTGGAACCAGATCGCCGGCGGCGTGAGCACGGCTTCGCCGCGCTCGAGCGCGAGCACCGGGTTGCCCTCCGCCATGGCGGCCTCCGAGCGCCAATAGGAGTCCTGGCGGGCGATGATCGACTTCGGCCATTCCGGCGGATTGGCGCTCAGCTGCGCGCGCTTGGCGTGGCGGTAGCGGCTGAGCGGGTTGATCACCGGCCACGACATGATCACGCACCGCACGCTGGCATCGAGGGTGGGGGCGTCGTGCGCGGGCGATCCGGCCGGCAGCGCGATCGCAGCATAGCGCGGATCGTGCGGGCGCATGGCGACCAGCATCGCCAGATGGCCGCCGCTCGACTGACCCGACAGGCCGACGAGGTCGGGCCGCGACTTCAGCTCGCGCGCGTTCCGCTTGGCCCAGCGCACCGCATAGTTGATGTCCTGCACCGAGGCGGGATAGGGATCCTCGTTGCCCGAGCGGAAATCGAGCGCGATCGACACGATGCCGTGCGAGGCCATGAATTGGTGACGCAGCCGCTCGGTGGTGCGGTCGCTCATGCACCAGGCGCCGCCGTGGCACTCGACCAGGGCCGGAAACGGCCCCGCTCCCCGCGGCTTGAACACGCGCGCCAGCAACGGCTTGTCCTGGTGACGCAGGTACTCGACATCGTCGACGTCGAACTCGGTGGTCTTGGCCTCGAGGATTGCGGTCGTCATGGCGCGTTTCCCTGTTGAGAGAGTTCCTCGCGTTGCTTCGTCAGGAGCGAGAGTTTCGCCTCCTGCTCGGCGATGCGTTGCGACATCAGTTCTTCGTCCGAAGCGCCGGAGCGTGAGGCGGCTTGCTCGACCAGCTCACGGAGGTTGTCCCGTACAATTGCTATGCGGTCGTCGATCTCCGCGACGGTCGGTGAACCTTCCGGCATGCGCGGTCGCTGCAGGAGCGTGTCAATGTTGACGGTGGTCTTCGCTCTGGCCGCCGCTGCCGCTTTCGTCTTGCGGGTCGCCGAAGCCTTTTTGGCTGCAGCTCGCTTTTTGCGGGTTGCGGCGGCCTTTTTGCCTGCCGCTCGGTGCTTGCGAGTCTTCGCGGCTTTCTTGGCCGCCGCTCGGGACTTCCGCGTCTTCAATGCCTTCTTCGCGGCGGACTTTCTTGAAACCGACTTCCGTGCAGCCATGTTGCCTCCGCAACCAGACCCACAAGTCTACTGCCTTAGTTACGCACCCGTCACGCGCCAGATGACATTGCCCACATCGTCCGCCATCAGCAGGGAGCGGCCGTCGGCGCCGATCACTACCCCGACCGGCCGTCCATAGGACTCCCGCTCGTCCGGGGCGAGGAAGCCTGAAAGGATGTCGCGCGGCGGTCCCGCCGGTTGCCCGTTGGCGAACGGCACGAACACCAGCTTGTAGCCGCTCAGCGTGCTGCGATTCCACGAGCCGTGCTGTCCGATCGCCATGCCATCGGGAAAGCCGGGAAGCGTGCCGGCGGGCACCCAGCACAGCCCCAGCGACGCGGTGTGGCCGCCCAGCGCGTAGTCCGGTGTAAGGGCCTTGGCGACCGCGGCCGGATCCTGCGGCACCCGGTCGTCCACCGTCTGCCCCCAGTAGCAATAGGGCCAGCCGTAGAAGCCGCCCTCTTGCACCGAGGTCAGATAGTCGGGGGGCGTCTCGTCGCCCAGCCCGTCGCGCTCGTTGACCACGGTCCACAGGGCACCCGTCTGGGGCTCCCAGGCCAGGCCGACTGCGTTGCGCAGACCGGAGGCAAAGATGCGGCTGCTGCCGCTGGCAAGATCGAGCTCGTAGATGGCGGCCCGGCCCTCCTCCACCGCCATGCCATTCTCGGCGATATTGGTGAGCGAGCCGACCCCGGCATAAAGCTTCCGCCCATCGGGGCTGGGCAGCAGGCTGCGCGTCCAATGCCCGGCCGGCTTGAACGCGACGAGCTTCCCGTGTAGGGGAAGGCCACCACGCCGTCGGTATTGCCGACGTAGAAGGTATCGCCCAGAAGCGCCATGCCGAAAGGCTGGTTCTGGCCTTCCAGAAACACCTCTCGGGTTTCCGCCACGCCGTCGCCATCCGGATCGCGCAACAGCGTGATACGGTTCGCGCTGACCCCCATGGCGTCGGCGCGTCTCATCGTGCTGACCATGGCGTAGTCGAAGACAGACCTCGCCGGGCGGTCCGGGCTCATGGCCTCGGCGACCAGCACGTCGCCGTTGGGCAGCACGTCGATCCAGCGGGGATGATCGAGACCGGCCGCAAACGCATTGACCTTGAGCCCGGGCGCCGCCGTCGGCGTCTGTCCCGGGCTCCATCCCCGGGCCGTCGGCATCTTCAACGTCGGGATACTGCCCTGCGGTCTCGCCGCCGGAATCGCGGGCGTGCTGCCCCACGCAGGTTCGGGCGAGCCCTCGGTCAGCCGCCGCATGTGGAGCGCGGCACCGCCGATCATGGCGACTCCGCGCGCGAAAATGGTCGAAAAGCTCACGGCACTACCCCCCGTATCATGCGCTGATGCGTCAGAAGGAGGGTATCAAGGTCTGCGGGTCTGTGCGACGTGCTGCAATGAGGTTTCGATGTCATCGAGCTGCTTGCGCATGGTCTTCCGCTCGGCGCTCATGATCTCCAGACCAGTGGCAATCGTGCCAAGGCCATCCAGCAGCACGAACTGCTCGGGTGGCGCCTGCGACGCAGCATGGATCAACATTTGCCGAGCGAATACAAAGAAGACCTCCGAGTCTTCCGTCGTCTTGAACGCAGCCATGACACTCCCCTCCTTCGCCAACAGTCTCGCTGGCTGAGGATAGGGCATGTCCGTCCCGATTGCGCGGGCCCGCGGTCGTCAGCCGTCTTCGCGGGTCTCGGGAGATCCCTCGGCGTCTTCCAGCCCTTGGTGCGCTTGTCCTGGACGCCGACTCTGAGAGATCCCGCCCTCGATCTCGCGGGCCATCCGCTCGAGTCGGTCCGGATCGGTCGACGAGGGAATCTGAGCGCGCAGTTGACGGGCAATGTCGTTCATCGTGGGACTCTGGTTGTTTCCTGCTGCAGCGAGGTCGAGGCTTGGCCGAAGCCGGCCCCCTGAGCGGACCAGCCGACGAGCTATGACGCCGCCTTTATTGGCATCGTCGGCCGCCTTCGCCTTGACTTCGCCCGACAGAATATTGACCTTTGGCGTCAAACCGGACCGGCAACCTCCGGTTGGGAACGGCATCGTGCGCGTTCTGATGATCGAGGCCCGTTGGGCTATCTACATTGCCGATGACTTGCGGCGCGCCGGCCACGCGCTTGACGGCGTGCGGAAGGAAGTCGGCCTGAAGCGGGCGGACCTCGCCGATCCCGAGAGCAGGATTGCCTATGCCGCCTATGTCGGCCTCATCGAGCGGGCGGCCCTGCTGCTAGCCGATCCCGCCTATGGTTTGAAACTCGGGGCCTCGCACGATGTTCGAGACAACGGCCTGATCGGATTCCTCGCCCTCAATTCGCCGACGTTGAATGATGCGCTGGCCAACGTCGAGCGCTACGTCGCCGTCACCAATGAGGGCATCGATGCCGTTTTCGAGCGCGCCGGCCAAGGATTCGCCCTGCGCTTTCGCGAGACCGATGCATCGCTGCGCGGCCTGCGGCACAATTCGGAGCAGGCCGCCGCCCAGGTGGTCACAGGCGCCCGCGAACTGATGCGCAAGAGGGCGGCTCCGGTCCGCGTCGAGTTCATGCACGGGCGGCCCAACGCAAATATCGACTACGAAGGCATCCTTGGCTGTCCGATCAGGTTCGACTCCGAATGGGATGGCGTCGTCTATGCGGAGGAGACCCTGCGGCTGCCGGTGATCGGCGCCGACAACAGATTGCTGCGCGTGCTCGAGGTCGCCTGTCGCAAGATCATCGGCCGCGCCCCCCGCAAGCACGACCTCGTTCATTCGGTGCGGGAATACGTCGTGCAGCGGCTGGCCAAGGGCTCGGCACCGTTCGACGACGTGGCCCGCCACTTCAACATGAGCAGCAAGACACTGGAGCGGAGGCTGAACGAGCGCGGGGCGCGCTATCGTGAACTTGTCGATGGCGTGCGTTGCGATTTGGCCAAGCACTACCTGGCCGACACCGAGCTGCGCCTTCAGCAGATCGCCTACTTGCTGGGATATTCGGAGCCGGCGCCCTTGGTACGGGCGTTCAAGCGATGGACTGGCTGCACGCCCATACAATACCGCGACAAGCAGCGATGACGCCCCGAACCAAGCGGTAGATAGCGCCACTAAAATCAATGACCTGGGCGGGCCAAAAGTTCTAAAATGTTCCAGAATCGAAACTGGAATCAGTCGATCAGGTGTCGGCTGCGGAGCGTGACAGTCTGCCGTTTGCAAAGGCGGTAACCATGGCGCGACTTCATTTGTTGACCAATCTGGCGATCACGCTGTTGGTCGCTCTTCCCGCGCAAGCGCAGGAGGGTGCCGCCTTCCGTTGCACATTCAAGGCGGTGTTCGAGACCATCGAGAGCGATCATCCGAGCAAATCAAGCCATGAGAAGCAATTCGTCGGTCACCGAATGGATGTGCTGATCACCGGACAGCCAACGGCGACAGTAATTGCCGATGTGTTCACACTGACCAGGCAACCGTCTGCCTACATCATCAGTCAGCGCGGTAGCGCGAAAAACGACTGGGTGTTGTCCCGAACCGACCAGGCGACAGCAAGCACGACCATCACCTTGATGCATATCCGCACCTGGAGCGAGCCCGTCCGCTTCACCTTTGCATGGGGCTCCACTCTCGCAGTCGGCACTTGCGAGAAAGTGAGCTAACGTGCTGCAGACAATTCTGGTCCTGACGCTTCTGGCAACGATGTGCGCGTCGGCGCAGGCGCAGAGTTACAAGCAGCTTGAGAAATGGTGCTACGGCGACGACGCCACGGACGACCAGACCATCCAGGGATGCAGCGCCGTCATTACATCGGGACGCGAAACCGGCAAAAATCTCTCCCGAGTCTTCTACAATCGCGGCCTTGCCTTGCTTAACAAGAGCCAGGTCGGCCCCGCGATCGAGGACTTCGGCGAAGCCATCAGGCTGAACCCGACCTATGCTGAAGCCTTCAACAGCCGCGGCGATGCCTACCGGGTCGGCAACGACCCCTACCGCGCCATCGACGACTACGACAAAGCCATCGAGCTCAAGCCGGACTATGCCATCGCCTTCAACAATCGCGGCATCGTCTATGCCGACATGAGCCAGTTCTCCCGCGCGATCGAGGATTACGACCAGGCCATCAAGCTGGATCCGAACGACGCCGACGCCTTCAACAATCGCGGCAACGCCCACGCCAACGAGAAAGAGTACGACCTCGCGATCCAGGACTTCGAGCAAGCCCTGAAGCTCAAGCCGGACTTTGCCTTCGCCTTCAACAACCGGGGCATTGTCTATGACAATTTGGGCCAGACCAGCCGTGCGGTCGAGGACTACGATCGGGCCATCGCGCTCGACCCGAAATATGGCGACGCCCTCAACAATCGCGGCATCGCTGACCTCAATCTCAGCCGGCTCGATGCCGCCATGGCCGACTTCAACAACGCGCTGCGGATCGATCCGAAGAAAGCGTCGTCGCTCTTCGGTCGCGGCGTCGCCAAGCGCAGGATGGGCGACACGGCCGGCGGCGATGCCGATATCGCCGCGGCCAAGGCGATCAGTGCCGACGTCACCGACGGCATGGCCGCGGTGGGCGTGCGGCCCTGAAGGGACGTCCTGCCTGTCATTTATAAGGTGGGCTTCTCCGGGGGCGTCAGCCAAGGACCGCCGCCGAGAAGAGACGGATGCCTCTTCAACATACGTTGCGTAAACGGACTGAAGCCCGAGTTGCTTAGGGCCTGATCGACCACGGCGAAGGTGCTGGGCAGAACGCCCGGCGAGCGTGTTCCCTGCGATGCCTTCCAACGCTGGAAGTTCGTCACGGGATCGGCGGTCACTTTTTTTTCCCTCTTGGTTTTTGTGTCCAAGGTTGCTTGCGCGATGAACGCCAGCATGACCGGAAGGTCATCGGCATTCGGGGCCGCCGCAAATCTCATGAGCATCGAGTCCGGGCTCTGCGTGGCCGAGCGGGCGAAGGCCAGATAGAGGATGAGGAAATCGTTCCTGCTCTTGTTGGGATCGGCGGCCAGGGTGCCGCCAAGACCCTCAAACGCCTCCATCGAGCATTCACCGACTTTGTACTCGAGGCCGTGATCGAGGAAAGGCATCGTCAGCGACGCGCCGCTGTCGAGACGAATGCCAAGCACCTGATCAAACAGACGAACCCTGGTTACGCCTTCGAGTTTCGTCGATATCGACGCGTAGGGCACCTGCGTCTTGGAGTCGAGGGGCAGATAGGCTCGTTGATCCCAATCCGGGAAGACCTTATTGACCGGACGCGGAAAGGCACTCACGTAGTAGCCCGGTCCTGGCTCAAACCCGGATTGAATCACAGGGTATCTTCCGTAGGCGTCTTCGAGCTCGGGTTTACCCTTATCGTCCAGGTGGGGCCTGCGCTGCTCTTTTGTCTTGCTGTCTGGTTCGGCGAACGGCTTTGCTTTCTGCGCGTCGTCAGGCGTCATCGAGAACGGCCCATACCAATGCCAGAATTTTTGTTCGAAGTACTGGGGCCTCTCTTTGGCATCCCAAAAGACGGCGGCGTCCGTCATCGCTTTCTTTGCTTTTTTGATGTCATCGTCGAGCTTCTTCATGGCCGCCGGATCGGGTGGCGCGGGGGCGGGCTTCGCCGGGTCGTCAGAGGGTTCTGACTTTGCGATGACATCGGCCTTCTTCTGCTCGAGATCTTCGAATGCCTTCTTGGCCGCTTCGTACTGCTTCTTCATGGCCTCGTTTTGCTCCGGGCTCCGCCAGCCTCCGTTCCGCAATTTTTCTTTTGGCGAGATTTTCGGGTTGTCGGACGGGCCGTAGGCTTGGGGCTCCGCGTCGATGTCGATGTTCATGTTGCAACAATAGGCGGACGCTTCCACGCCGCCCGGCCCGGTAATATTGACGATCGTCAGATTCGTAAAGTCGTCGCCGCAGGCGAAGCTAGCTCCGGCGCGCGAAAAGATAATCCGTTCAACCATCGTGCCGATCTCCACAGGTGGCAGCCGGCACCACGATCATCGGTCGATGCGACAGAAGAATGGCAATCGCAGGCAGACCAGCGGCAAGCGCCGGTTCGAGGACCTTGACCGACATGCCCGGGTGCCCGGGTTGTGCGACCAGACTTTTTGTTCAAGTGGGGCGTGTCGCAATGAAATTCGAACGTGCGCCGCCGGCGCATTGCGGATTGTGTCGCGAACCGGATAGGGCGAAGCCTGTCGCCGTGGACTACCCGGCGCCGCGGTCGGCGGCTCACGCCAAACCGGAAAATACAGTCTTGTCAGTCTCTTACCGCGGACCCTGCAGATCCGGCCAGACCGACGGGCGGAATGGAGGTTTCCAACGAAGCGGCGCGGGGATACTTATCGCTGCGATGACCATTCCACGGCGGCAATCCGAAATCGTGAAACTGGCCCGCTCGCTCGGCCGGGTGACGGTGGACGATCTGGCGCGGCGGTTCGAGGTCTCCGCGCAAACCATCCGCAAGGATCTCAACGACCTGTGCGAGAGCCGGGCGCTCACCCGCGTGCATGGCGGCGCGGTCGTGGCGTCGGGCGTCGAGAACCTCGCCTATGCGGCGCGCCGCTTCGTGGCCGCCGCCGAGAAGCGGGCGATTGGTGCTGCAGCGGCGGCGCTGGTGCCCAACGGCTGTTCGCTGTTCATCAACATCGGCACCACGACCGAGGAAGTCGCACGGGCGCTTAGCTCGCACGAGGGACTTCTGGTCATCACCAACAATCTCAACGTGGCGATGCTGCTCTACCCCCATCCGCGCATCGAGGTCATCGTGGCCGGCGGTTCGGTGCGCCGCGCCGACGGCGCGGTGGTCGGCGAGGCGTCGAACAACCTCATCCAGCAGTTCAAGGTCGACTATGCCGTCGTCGGCGCGTCGGCGATCGACGAGGAAGGCGCTTTGCTCGATTTCGACTACCGCGAGGTCCAGGCGGCGCAGGCCATCATCGCCAACGCGCGCCATGTGATCCTGGTGGCCGACAGCACCAAGTTCCGCCGCACCGCGCCGGTCCGCATCGGCCATATCAGCCAGGTGCAGACTTTCGTGACGGATCGCGGGCTGCCCCCGGGCTTGGTCAAGATCGCGCAGGACTGCAGCGTCACCGTCATCGAGGCCATGGATAAAATCCCTCATGCCCCCGAGGAACCGAGCCAGGATTATCCCCAAGCCGCTTCCTGAGGGCGTGCCTCTCCGTACCTTGCTTTCGTCTGTAGTTGCGGATTAAATCGAATTCGAAAGCAAATCGCCGAATACGAAAGTAGCACTGGCGAGGGGGAAGCGTCTTTGAGCCCGGTTCTCGAACTGGTGGTCGCTGACGTTGGAACTGAAGACCGTGGCATCGCCCGCGATGCCTGCGGCAGGCGACGCGCATGACCGTCGTGCTGGACAACGTCACGCGGATCGTGGGCGCCGTTCCCTATATCAGCGACGTCTCGCTCACGCTTGAGCCGGGAACGCTGAGCGTCCTTTTAGGACCGACGCTGTCGGGCAAGACTTCCCTGATGCGCCTGCTGGCCGGTCTCGATCCGCCGACGACGGGTCGTGTCCTCGTGAACGGCAAGGACGTGACGGGCGTCGACGTCCGCAAGCGTTCCGTGGCGATGGTCTACCAGCAATTCGTCAACTATCCGTCGTTCACCGTCTTCGAGAACATCGCCTCGCCCTTGCGGGTGCAGGGCCGGCCCAACGAGGAAGTCGAGCGGCGGGTCGGCGAGGTCGCGAGCCTGCTGCGGCTGGAACCCTATCTCGACCGCACGCCGCTCACTCTGTCGGGCGGCCAGCAGCAGCGCACCGCCATCGCCCGCGCCCTGGTCAAGGGCGCCGATCTCGTGCTGCTCGACGAGCCGCTGGCCAATCTCGACTACAAGCTGCGCGAGGAGTTGCGCACCGAGCTGCCGCGCATCTTCGAGGTGTCCGGCGCCATCTTCGTCTACGCCACTACCGAGCCCTCGGAGGCGCTGCTGCTGGGCGGCCGGACCATCTGCATGTCGGAGGGCCGCGCCCTGCAGGTCGGCGGCACGTCGAGCGTCTACCGCCGGCCGGACAGTATCAGGGTGGCGGCGCTGTTTTCCGATCCGC
>WNFD01010513.1_pt1 | contig 14516 bp, 10 predicted proteins | sample 5400491 | NCBI WGS metagenome assembly WNFD01 (sample SAMN13153343, study PRJNA577476) | soil metagenome | isolation source: 120 cm saprolite under Douglas fir tree site 2 hole 2 replicate 2 | place: USA:California | collected 2015-04-18
TGCGGACGATTATTGAGAAGTACGATGGGGGGCCGGTGGGGTTGAATACGCTGGCGGCGGCGCTGGCGGAGGAGCAGGATGCGCTGGAGGAGGTGTATGAGCCGTTTCTGATTCAGATTGGGTTTCTGGATCGGACGCCGCGGGGACGGGTGGCTACGCGGCTGGCTTATGAGCATCTGGGGATCGAGATGCCGCGGAAGTTGAGTTTGTTTTAGATTTTTTTGGGGTGTGGTGGATGGGCGTTTTTGCAGGGGTTTTTGCGGTTTTTGGGTGTGCAGAACGTGGTTTTTCGATGGTAAATCGTGGTGGATTTGTGGTGAAAGTGTGGCTGGAAACTGCACCTAGTCGGGCTCTGAAAAACATGCCGACTCTTTGAGATATTTCTGTGGATTTCTTTCGGAGGCTTGCGTGAAGACCCTTCGTGAGTTGATTGCGATGGCGGGGCTGGTCTTCTCAGCGGCGGTGGTGGCGGATTTTTATTCGCGACTGCCGGAGCGGATTGCGACGCACTTCAATGGAGCGGGGGCGGCGAATGGGTTTGGGGCGCGGGGGACGCTCTGGTTGCTTGTGGGGATTGCGTTTTTGTTGTACTTGACGCTGTCGGCGATCAACTTTGTGCCGCGGATTGTGAATGTGAAGAGGCCGTTGGCGCCGGAGCAGGATAAGGCCTTGCTGGCGGAGTCGATGGCGATGGTGGGGTGGGTCAAGGCGGAGGTTTGCTGGATGTTTGCTTATCTTTGCCTGGCGATGGTGCGGAATGGCATGGGATTGCAGGTGGGGTTGGGGGCCTGGTTTTTGCCGGTGACGCTGGTGGTGGTTTTTGGGACGTGCGGAATTTATCTAATGAGGATTTTCCGGGTGATTGGGGTCGGCTAATGGTTTGAAAGGACGCCTGGTCCGTGATGACCGGGACATAGAGTGAGGACATTAGCAGCGGGTGAAAGCGATGCTGCTAGAATCCAGTGTTCGCCAATATTTGCCCTACCGGGTTTTCTGAAGGACTACCTCTGCCTTGATGACGATCGCCTGCCTGACCCTCCTACGCCGAGCTACACTTGCGTCAACTGCTGTGATCTCCTCGGTCGCTTTTGCTGCAACTCCACCATTGTTTCCGGCGCTCCGCTATGATCCCTACGCAGTAAACGGCGCCGTAGTGATGGTGGAGGGAGATGTGAACGGCGATGGTGTAAACGATACAGTTTATGTCAGCCTTTCGTCCGCTGGTCCCGGTGGATCGACGGTGACGTCGGTGTTGCGTTCAATGACAGGGGGCGCCGCCGTAGTCGTTGCGGGAAATTCGGTGCCGTGCACAGCGAATTCGCTGATGCTTGCTGACCTGAATAAAGACAACAAACTGGATGCAGTGGTGACGTGTGCGGAAGGATCTGTGGCCGTGATGGAGGGTAATGGCGACGGGACCTTCCAGAGTGCCTCTCTCTATCCGGTGCCGAGTGCCGCAAAGGCGAGCGCCACGGACCTGAACGGTGATGGATTTCCGGACCTTGTGGTAGCGACGAAGACCGGAAGCACAGCTTCGACTTTTGCTGTGTTGCTCAATGCCGGTGGCACTGGACCGATCAAATTTGGTACGGCGACCGTGTATGGTGGCGCGACCGGCAGCACACAGATCATGACGGGCGATTTGAATGGAGATGGCAAACAGGACGTGGTAGCTGGAGGAGATCCGGCGATTCTTTCGGGGTCGTCGGCAGCAATCTTTTATGGCAACGGTGACGGCACGTTTCAGGCCGCTTCGCTCGGCGGCGTTGCTTCGAAAAACTTCACCCTGGGCGATTTCAATGGCGACGGGGTGATGGACGTTGCAGCGATAGTGGGCGATCCGAGCAATTTATTGTCGACTGAGGTGACCGTAAGACTCGGAGGAAACAGCACAGGCGGCGTGGTTGTATTTCTTCCGGTGGGAATAGTGGGTCTGCATGCCGTCGATGTGAATGGCGATGGCCATACAGATCTGGTGGTAACAGGAAGCACCACCACCATATTGCTCGGGGACGGTACGGGGAACCTGAGCATCGGGCGATCGTACGCGACGCCTGGCGATTACTACGGTTCGGTGAAAGGCAATAACGGCAAGACGAACCTTGTGTTTACCACGCCGCGAGGGTTTTATACCCTAAGTGGAGATGGCACCGGCAACTTTGATGGACTGCCGGCGCTCATTGCCTCCTCCGTGGCAACTACGGCAGACACCAACGGAGACGGATTGACGGACCTCGTAGCCTCGGAACAAAGCCTTGGGGTCCAGATTTCGGCACTCGGGAGGGGCGACGGTACCTTTTCAGTTCTGAATGGGCTGACAAACCAGTTGAAGGGTTTCCCTGTGCTCGCGGACTTCGATGGTGATGGCATTGTTGACCTTGTCGAGATTTATTCGAGCGGTGGAATCTATTCAGACCAAGCTCAAGGCGGGGGGTCGAGGATGGTGTGGTCGAAGGGGAGCGGCGACGGCCGCTTCGCGCGAAATGGTGCAAGCATCGACCTCGCGGTGAAAGGCGCGACGAACGCGGTTGTCGGCGATTTCGATGGCGATGGCAAACAGGACCTGATTGTTTCTTACCTGGACGCCACTGCGGGAGCGACGAATCCGAGCGGCCTGGTGCTGTTGCGCGGCAACGGTGATGGGACCTTTGTCAGTCCTTCGATCCCGTTGGCTACGAGTGCAGTGACGGTCCATGGCAGGCCTCTTGCGGTGGATCTCAACGGCGATGGCAAGCTGGATATTGTCTGGGGAGATACAGCCTATGTGAACAAGGGCGATGGAACTTTCTCACCACTGAACCTGGCAGTGACGGGAACCGCATTGGCAGTGGGTGATGTCAACGGTGACGGCGTTTCGGACGTGGTGATCGACAATACGATCCATGCTGGAAATGGAGATGGAACCTTTCAAACGACGGCGCTCTACACGGTCGCGACGCCGCCGGGTTCGACGTTTCTGTCCGCAGCAATCAGCGACGTGAACGGCGACGGAAATGCAGACGTAGTTGTGCAGTACATGGCGGACCTGGCTGGCTTGTCTGTCGCCTATGGGGATGGAAAAGGCAACTTCACGGCCGACAGCAATGTGTATACGACGGGAAGCAAAACGCCTGTTTCAGGAACGCTGGCGCGCCTGAATAATCAGGCGCCGGCACTGCCGCATGACAATCGCATGGATTATCTCGTGTTTGCGGATGGCGCTGCCGTTTCGCTTTTGAACCAGACGAATCCTGTGCCTGCTGCACCTGCACCGCTTCCTTCGAAATTGACACTCAGCGTCTCGCCAACCTCTGCCGTTCCGCTGCAGCCGGTGACGTTGAGTTCGACAGTGACAGGACTGAATCCGACCGGCACGGTAAGCTTCACCACGGCTGACGGAATGTTGCTTGGCAAGGAGGCGGTGGGGTTTTCGGTTGCGGATCTGCAACCGTCGTTTGCGACGGCGGGAACCTATACCGTGACAGCGGCCTACTCCGGCGACAGTAACAATGCTCCAAGCGTTTCTAACCCAGTGACAGTAACGGTGGCGAAGGGCCCGTCCAGTACACAAGTTCGGCTGCTTCAGAACAACGTTTACGCGCGACGTACGATTACGCTTCAAGCGTTTGTCTCGGGATTTAACCCGACCGCGCCGGTGACCTTTACCGCAGGGGGAACGCTACTGGGCACTGCCCTTGTCACGGGAGGTATCGCGGCGCTGCGGTACAGGTTTGTAGATCCAGGTTCGTATCCGATCACGGCGAGCTATCCGGGGGACGCTTCGAACCTGCCGAGCACGTCTTCAACCGCGACGTTGACGGTTGTGGCAGGTCCGGACTTTTCGATGTCGATTTCCCCGACCACGAACACGGTGAAGGCCGGAGAAACCGCAAATTACACACTGACCATTGCCTCGGTTGATATGTACAGTGGAGTCGTTCTAGTGGATTGCCACATTGTGTCTGCCAATACGGGCTGCGGCTTATCAACCTTGCAGGTACCTGTGGCTGCCAATGGTTCGCCATCGACGGTCACACTATCGTTCAAAACTTCTGCTCCACAGAACAACCTGCGACCTGCGTCTGTGTCTGGTGCGGTGGGGATGGGGCTTCTGATGCTCGTTTGGTGGGATAGACGTTGGCGGAGAGCGGGACGCCGGTTGTACGTCAGCATTCTGATAGGTGGATTCGCTATGGGTCTGGCGGCGGTGTCCGGGTGTTCTTCTTCTGCTTCTTCGTCTTCTTCTGCTGCTCCGAGCCAGGGGACTACGTACAGCTTTGTTCTTACAGGGTCGGATCAATCGATTGAGACAAGTCACACGGTGAGTTTCCAGATCATAGTGCAGTGAGATTTGCAGCGAAATTCGTCTGCAGATAAAGCACTATTCAAGCGGATTTCTTCACTCCGCCGCTCACGATAGGACCGTGAGCAGCTTCGGTCGAAATGACGAATCTTTGGTTTCGGCATCTGGGTTTTGGTGCGAAGAAATGCGTGTGAATGTGCTGTAGAAGACATAGAGATGCAACCGTCGCTGGTAGTTGTGCTAGTGCCTGAGAGCGCACACTTGCTAGTGCCCAAGGCTGCACGCTTGTTGCTAGACTTCGCCTATGGGCCGCATGCGTAGTTTGCTCACGCTGCTGTTGTGTATGGCCTCTCCGATTGTTGGAAGCGCACGGCCAGCAATAGGAGCGGAGGCCAATCGTGCGTCCACGCTGGCCATTGAGGATATCGGCAGGGGAACGGTGCCGATTGATGGCGAGTGGCAGTTTCACCTGGGCGATGATGTGCGCTGGTCCTCGCCCTCCTATGACGACTCGCAGTGGGAGCACATCAAGGCTGACAAAAGCTGGGGCGCGCAGACTCATCCGTCGTATACGGGCTTTGCCTGGTACCGGCGCCACATCGAGATTCCATCCTCGCGGGCCGCTAATCTGAAGCTCGCGATTTTAATGCCGGCGGTAGAGGACGAATACGACCTCTACTGGAACGGCGTGGAGATCGGCAGCCAGGGAACACTGCCCCCGCATCCTGCCTGGTATACCGCGCATCGTCAGTCGTTCGCGTTTCCGGTTTCTCCGGCGGGTGTGGCGGACGGCGTGCTGGCCGTTCGCGTGTGGAAGGCGAAGCTTGCATCCTTCGACTACAGCACTCTCGGCGGGATGAGGGGACCACCGGTACTGGGCGATGCGGAGAGCATTTCCCGGCGGATAAGTTCGGACGACTTCGCGTCGATGCGTCGAAACCTCTACTTCCGCATGGTGATCATCATCATTGCGCTGATGGGGCTGGTCGCGCTGTTCACCTGGGCCCGCGATCGCAAGCAGTGGGTCTTTCTCTGGTTTGGAATCTGGTCGATGGGACGCGTGGCCCAGTTCCTTACGACGATGCCCAGCATTAACTATTCGCTCTCCCACGCGGAGATCAACTGCATTCTGCAGTTCATTTTTTCGATCCACAACTGCGCGGCGTTGTTGCTTCTGTTCTACCTCTTCGATCTTCAGGACAACACCCGCCTCCGCCGCTGGACCTGGCTGGTCGTGGGAGTTCAGCTAAGCGCGGCTTGCGCAGACGGTCTGGTGATGCTGTTCTGGGCAGATGCCGGGCCTGGGATGCAGTGGGCTGACGCATTCCTGTCGCTTGTCATCATGCTGTGCAGAATGTTCGGCTTTGTTCTGGCTTACCAGGGACTCAGGCGCAGGATCAACCCGGAGTTCAAGCTGGTAGCCGTTATGGCGTTTCTCGATAATCTGATGGAGATCCTGAGGCTTTCAAGTCGCCAAGGGGTCCGCTTCACTCACTGGACGCTGACTACGAGACTCAGCGCGCCTCTGTTTGATGTGGCAGATGCCGGCATCACCGTTCTCCAGATACTCGACACCTTGCTTCTCATCACTGTGGCTTACGCGCTGCTGCGCTATCTTGCACGCGAGAGCCGGAGACAGGCCGGCATCGAGCTGGAGCTGAAATCGGCGCGGGAAGTCCAGCGGGTCTTGATTCCGGAGGCCATCCCCGATATCCCCGGCTACGCCATCGCGAGCGTCTATCACCCGGCGCAAGAAGTGGGCGGCGATTTCTTCCAGATTATCCCGATGCAGGATGGCGCTGCGCTGGTTGTCCTCGGAGATGTCAGCGGCAAGGGACTGAAGGCAGCCATGAACGTCGCTCTGATTGTCGGCACCGTACGCACATTGGCGGAGTTCCAGAGCGATCCCGCCAGCATCCTCGCCGGGCTCAACCGTAGGCTCGTCGGACGCATGCAGGACGGCTTCACTACTGCGCTCGCGTTCAGGATCGACCGCTTGGGTCATTGCACCTTTGCCAACGCCGGTCATGTGCCACCATTTCTTAACGGCAGCGAAATGACTCTTGATCCATCGCTTCCTCTGGGCATCGATCCCGAAGCCGAATACAACGACCAGGACATTACGCTCGATTGCGGCGATCGCCTGATGCTCCACACGGACGGCGTGCTCGAAGCGCGGTCTGGAAAGGGCGAACTGTACGGATTCGGCCGTCTGACGGCTCTTCTCGCGAGCCTGCCTGATGCCGACTCGATCGTTGATGCAGCTCTCGCCTTCGGCCAGGAGGACGACATCACAGTGCTCACCATTGAACGGCTCCGATTGAACGAGGCTTCTTCTTCGATGACCGTCAACTTCTCAGTTGACCTTGCCTCCGCTTGATCCCGACAACGGCAAGTACGCGGCATAGCCTGGGGTAGGGTTGAGGTAGAGAAGCAGATTTCTCCGCTGCTTTCTCTGCTGCGCTGCTCACAAAGGCGTGAGCAGCTTCGGTCGAAATGACGGTTGCTTCTGGGTGAGGAGACAGACAACGGCAAAGGCGAAAGCAGGTCCTCCGCTTCGAGAAGGATGACAAGTTATTGGGTGCTGGGAGCGGGTTGGCGGAGGGCGGCGGGGACAAGAGGGCTGCTGAGGAGTTTCGGGTCGGCGGTGAGGTAGAAGGTGGGGATTTCGGGGAACTGCTCTTCGACGAGGATGAGGGTGCGGAAGTCGAAGCTCTGGACCTCGGCGCGGGATTCCATGTGGTTGCGGGTGATGGCTCCGCAGAGGGTGGTGACGAAGGTTTGCGGGTCGTAGGTGTGGTTGGTGGTGGGCTCGGCGTGGGGGTTCGTCATGGGTGGATTGGTGCCGACTGGATCGTTGGGGAGGGGGAGGATTTTGGTTTCGAGGTTGAAGCGGACTTTTTGGGCGTTGGCTGCGCGTTCGGCGGCGTCGGGGTGGGTGCGGCCGGGGCCGGTGCGGTAATAGTCGGCGTAGAAGCGGGTGAAGCGGAAGAGTTGTTCGGCGTGGGTGGGGATGTAGGGGCTGATGAGGTGCTCTTGTTTGGCGAAGGCTACGGCTACGGGGGATAGGGTTGGGTTGTTTTTTTGTTGGGGGAACTGGGGGTGGAGCTTGTCGCAGATGAAGGTGCTTTGCGCTTCGGCGAGGGAGATGTCGCGGGTGTAGACGCGGTTTTCGAGGGTGTAGGGAGTGCCGTCGGCGCGGCGGCAGGACTCGGGGCTGAGGAACTGATCGTGCCAGATGAGGGAGACGTGGTCGGTGGTGACGCCGGTGTCGGTTTCGAGCGTGGTGGCGAGGTGGTCGAGGCCGGACTCGAAGGAGGGGAGGGTGTTTTCGGGGCGGAGACCGCGGCCTCCGCGATGGGCGGAGACGTCGAAGGTGGCGAGGTAGGCGGCGGCTTCGGGGTGTGCGGATTTTTCTTCGGCGAGGACCCGCTGGAGGCGGTCGGGGTAGTCGGAGATGATGCCGTCGACGCGGAGGTGGATGAGGGCGCGGATTTTTTCGGGGTCGTTGGCGGTCCAGGGGATGATGCGGAAGCCGGCTTTTTGGAGTTCGGCTACGTTGACGGCGGGGTTGGGGCCGAGGAGGGTGGCGTCGTTGGGGGAGAGGGTGGGAGTGGGGGCGCCGTGGGCTTTGGCGTGGGTGTTGGCGGCGGTGAGGAGTCCTAGGTAGGGGTCGGTGGGCATGGTGGTGAGGAGGGCCGCTGTGAGGGCGGCGGCTCGGATGGAGATTAGCATGATGAGGATGGTAGTGGGGGTGGGTTTAGGAGGTGTGAATTGGTGGGTTGAAAAGGGTGGGGAGCGGTGACGAGTGGAAATCATCGGGATCCTTCGCTGTGCTCAGGATGACGGCAGAAACTATAGCGGCAATGGCGAACAGCAGATTCCTCCGCTGCGCTGCGGAATGACAAACAAAAGGACAGGCAACGGCAAAGACAAAGGCAAATGCGGGGGTTCTTCGCTGCGCTCAGAATGACAACGTTTGTTTGTTGGTGGCATTACTTTTGCAGTTAGGCGTTACTTGAGTAGGGCGGAGAGGTTTCCGTTGTGGGTGGCTAGTTTGGCTTCCGCGGTGGGGCGGTCGAGGTTGAGTTTTTGCATGACGATGGCGGTTTTTACGCTGCCGGATTTTTCGAGGAGGGCGGCGGCGGTGGGTTGGTCGACTCCCGTGGCGGCCATGATGATGCGCTGGGCTCGGTCGATGAGCTTGGCGTTGGTGGGTTGGACGTTGACCATGAGGTTGCCGTAGACGGCTCCGGTTTTGATCATGCCGCCGGTGGAGAGCATGTTGAGGACGAGTTTGGTGGCGGTGCCGGCTTTGAGGCGGGTGCTGCCGGTGAGGACTTCGGGGCCGGTGAGGGGGGCGATGGAGATGTCGGCGAGGGCGGCCATCTGAGAGTTGGGGACGCAGGTTAAGGCTATGGTGAGAGCGCCGAGGGGATTGGCGTGCTGGAGGGCTCCGAGGACGTAGGGGGTTCGGCCGCTGGCGGCTATGCCTACGAGCGCGTCCTGGCCGGTGAAGCCTGCGGCGGCGAGGTCGGCTGCGCCTTGCTCGGGGGAGTCTTCGGAGGACTCGCTGGATTTGCGGAGGGCGGAGTCGCCGCCCGCGATGAGGCCTTGCACGAGAGTTGGGGGGACGGAGAAGGTGGGAGGAACTTCGCTGGCGTCGAGGACGCCGAGACGGCCGCTGGTGCCGGCTCCGATGTAGAAGAGGCGGCCTCCGTCGTTGAGGCGGCGCTATTTCGGGGAGGACTGCGGCTACGGCTGCGGCTACTTTGGCGTCTTCGTTGTTGATGAGGCGGAGCATGTCGAGGGTGGGGAGTTCGTCGATGTGCTCGGTGAGTGGGTTGCGGGATTCGGTCAGGAGGGTGGCGAGGTTCATGTGGTTCCATGATACGGGGGCTCTTGGCCGGGAAGAGAAAACGGTTCGTGCCTTCCGGCACGAATGCCCACCTTAGGCGCAAAAAGCGCGCCGAAGATGGGGCACCCGGCTCTGTGGGAAACACCCGGCGGTGTTGGTCTACGGGAGGATGACGCAGGGGCCGTTGGCGGTTTCGTGTTTGACCGCTTGCAGGGCTTCGTTGGCCTGGTCGAGGGGGAAGATGTTGACTTGCGGTTTGATGTTGATTTCGGCGGCTAGCTGGAGGTAGTCGCGGGCGTCCTGGCGGGGTTTGTCGTAGTCGAAGGCGGGCATCTGGTCGAGGTGGATGGCGTTGATGGCGATTATGCCGCCTTTACGAAGACTTGAGAGGGCGCTTAGGACGACGGCTCCGCTGGGGGCGAAGGTGATGGCGCGGTCGAGTTGGACGGGGGGCTTATCGTTTTCTGTGCCGACCCAGGTTGCTCCGAGTTTCGTGGCTTGCTGCCGATGGGTTTCGCCGCGGGTGGAGACGTAGACTTCGCAGTTCCAGTGGCGGAGGACTTCGATGGCTTGCGAGGCGGAGGCGCCGAAGCCGAAGAGGCCAACGCGCTCGCCGGGTTGGGTGCCGGCGACGCGCAGGCTGCGGAAGCCGATGATGCCGGCGCAGAGGAGCGGGGCGATGTGGGTGTTGTCGAGGGTGGAGGGCAGCGGGAAGACGAAGTCGGAGCGGACGAGGGCGTATTCGGCGTAGCCGCCGTTGACGGAGTAGCCGGTGAAGGTGGGGTTGTCGCAGAGGTTTTCTTCGTGGCGTAGACAGAAGGGGCAGGTGCCGTCGGTGCCGCCGATCCAGGAGACGCCGACGCGGGTGCTTGCGGGGAGTTCGGAGGTGGCGCCTTCGATGATTTCGCCGACGATCTGGTGGCCCAGGGTGAGGGGTTGATGGATGAGGGGGAGGTCGCCCTCGAAGATGTGCAGGTCAGTGCGGCAGACTCCGCAGGCGAGGACGCGGAGAAGGACGTGATTGGTGGTGAGGGTGGGGCGGGGGGCGTCTTCGATCTGGAGGGGATGGTTAGCGGCGTGGAGGATGGCTGCTTTCATGGAAGACTTCCTGGGGTGGGGCTTGGGTTGAGCGGAATTGTGTTGTCGATCATGGTAGTTCGATGCTGGTTGGGCTTAAACGACCGGGGGCGATCGGAGTGTTCCGGTGGGCTTCGTCTCCGCTTTGAGAGCCGTCTGTTTTTTCTATTGTCGGTCGGCGTAGAATCTGTGCGGAATACGGGGAGGTCGCGATGCGGAGAGGTGTTTACCCATTACTGACGGTGGGGCTGCTGATAGCAGTTCCTGTGCTGGCCAAGAGCAAGGACAAAATGCTTCCGCCGTATATTTTGCAGGCACACACGGTCGCGGTCATCATTGACCCTGCCGCGGGCATCGATCCGGAAGATCCGCAAGCAAACCGAATAGCCCAACATGACGTCGAAACGGCGCTGATGAACTGGGGAAGGTTTGAACGTGTGATGGGACCTCAAGGAGCGGACCTGATCATCGTGATTCGCAAAGGACATAGAAGACTCGTTGATGCGACGATCAGCGATCCTATGCAAAACAATCGACCGGGGGCGATCAACCCGACGGACAATGGGATCGGTGTGGGTGTGCAGAATCCAAGCAGGCAGCCGAACATGGGGGATCCGAATGCCGCAGGACCTCAGACTTCCCCGCGCCCGACGACGCAACCTCAGATGGAGATTGGCGGCGCGGATGATTCGTTCGTGGTTTTCGATGGAACGGTTGCGAAGCCTTTGAATGGCGCTCCGGGGTGGAGATATATGGCGCCAGATGGTCTTCGGCCGCATAGTGTTCCTGCTGTGGAGGAGTTCAAGAAGGCCGTCGCGGCGGCGGAAAAGGCGGCGGCGGCAAAGAAGCCTTAGATTGAGTAACAACGAGAGCGAAAAGGGGATCCCCTTCGCGGATGACAAGTAGCAAAAGCGAAGTGCGGCTGGGTAAGGTATACATCCCACCCATCCTCACCCCATTGAGCAAGCTCAGTGGGGACCCCGATCCGCAGAAGGCGCGATGGATGGGGCACCCGGGCGTTTGCGACAGTTGGAGAGAAGGACAGACAACGGCAAGGGCAGGGTGGCTGGGACACAATTGAGGTAGAGAAGCGGATTTCTCCACTGCGTTGCTCACAAAAGACGTGAGCAACTCCGGTCGAAATGACGATGCTTTTGGTTTTGGTCTGAATGTAAATTTGGTCTAAATCTAAAAACAATGTCGGCGGGGTAAGGGTATACATCCCACCCGAGCTGTCGTGCCCGGCGCGGACACAACAACAGCAACACTTCGAATCGTATTTTAGTACTGCACCTAGTACTGGCCGTAGCGGCCCTTGATGCTCTCGAAGAGTTTGGCGGAGTCGTAGCCGATGCCGTCTTTGAAGACGATTTCTACTTTTTCTATGTCGGTGATGTTGGCGGCGGGGTTGCCGTTGATGACGACGAGGTCGGCGTTTTTGCCGGGGGCGATGGAGCCGATTTTGGATTGCTGGCCGAGGTAGGTGGCGCCGTTGAGGGTGCAGATCTTGATGGCTTCGACGGGGGTGAAGCCGTCGGAGTCGACGAGGAGCTCGACCTCGCGCTGATCGCCGAAGCCGGGGAGGGTGCCGCCGTCGCCGGTGGGGTCGGGGCCGCCCATGAGGAGGCCGCCGGCAGCTACGAATTTGTGCTCGAGCTTGGCGCCGTGCTCGTAGGCGAGGGCGCGTTCGGGATTTGTCGGGCGGGTGAGTTCGAGGTTGCGGGTGTAGAGGTAGGCCTCGCGGGTGGGTGGGGACATGGCTTCGAGGACGCGGTTCTGCAGGTGGAGGTGCTGTGGGATGGAGCTTTCGAATACGGGCAGGGTGCTGGTGATGGCGACGTGGTGGTCGACGAGGAGCTTGATGAGGGCGGTGGCGTCGGGGCCGTCGGGGTCCATCTTGAAGAGGGTGGGGCTGCCGGTGGATCGGGGGCAGAGGTCGGGCTGCTTGCCGGGGTCGTTTTGCGTGTTGACGAAGAAGCCGTGCTCGAGATTGTCGATGCCGATCTCGGCGGCCTCTGGGTAGGTGACGGCGCAGAGGTGACCGGTGATCTTGAGGCCGTGTTTGTGGGCGGCGTCGACGGCGGCTTTTAGCTCGGCGCGGGTGATGTTCATGTAGGCCTTGTAGCTGGTGACGCCTTGCGCGGCCCAGTAGTCGACGAAGTTGCGGGCGTCGTCGGGGCCGGTGAGGCTGTGCATCTGGACGAAGGGGCTGTTGGGGCCTTCGAGATAGGGAGCGGTGATGTCCATGTGCGGGCCGGGGAGGTGGCCTGCGTCGATTTCGCTGCGCATGTTGAGGTCGAGGTAGGGCTCGACGCTGCCGGTGGTGCGGATGGTGGTGACGCCGGCGGCGAGATACATGCGCGGGGCGGTGAAGGTCATCTGGGGGACGATGAGGGGCGGCTCGGAGGAGCCGTCGGCGGCTTCGTCGGCGCGGGCGATGTAGTAGAGGTGGTCGTGCATGCCGACGAGGCCGGGGATGATGGTGTGGCCGTGTAGGTCGATGAGTTGTGCGTTGGAGTTGGTGGGGGCTTCTTTGGAGATGCTGGTGATCTTGCCGTTTTCGATGAGGAGGTATTGGTCTTCGAGGGGGGCGGCGCCGGTGCCGTCGATGATGCGGACGTGGGTGAGAAGGACCGCGGGGGCGTTGACTTTGGCGTACTTGGCAACAGCGGGAGAGAGTGGGGTGGTTTGGGCGTGGAGAGTGGTCAGGGATAGGGCGAGGATCGCAATGGGGGCGAAGCGAGGATGCATGAGTTTCTCCGGTGGAGTGAGTTTACCCGAGACCGGTCTGAGGCTATGGATTAACCCGCGACACCGATGCTCACCAATGTGCAGGAGTTTGGGCGCCAGGAGAACAGGCAACGACAAGTACGCGGGGTGGCTGGCGAAGGGTGTGGGCAGAGAAGCGGATTTCTCCGCTCTGCTGCTCACAAGTGCGTGAGCAGCTTCGGTCGAAATGACGATTTCTTTTCCGGGTAAGGAGAGCAGACAACGGCAATCGCAAACGGCGAAAGAGACAAAGCAGATTCCTTCGCTGCGCTACGGAATGACAAACAAAAGAGCGGGAATGACAAACAAAAGAGCGGGCAACAACAACGACAGAAGCAAATGCGACAGGTTAAATCGGGCCAGAGCAAATGGGGTCAGGTTAAATGGGGCGAGAGCAAATGCGACCCCAGGGGGGACACAAAAAAAGAACCGGAAGCCTGCGAAGGCCTCCGGTCCACACAGGGTGGAGGGTTCAAGTGGAGGTTACTTGGAGGCGAGATAGCGGCGAGAGAGACCGACGAGGCCGAAGATACCGGTGCCGAAGAGGGCCAGCGAGAACGGCTCTGGAACAGCGGCAGGGGAGATTGAGCCGGAGAAGTCGAGGCCTTCGTTGGCTCCGTTAACCTGCTTGACGTCGAATCTGAGCTGGTTGAGTCCTGCCTGGAGACCGGTAAAGGAGAAGGTGAGGGGGGTAGTACAGTTGGGTCCTACGTCGGAGCACATGGCATAGGTGTTTCCTGGTCCCATGGGACCGGCTGCCTGCTGGATGAGGACGTTATTGAGATAGACCGAGACGGTGTCGTCGGCCAACAGGCTTAAAGTTGCGACGTCGGCTGCGTCGGCGGCTGCGAGGGTGAAGGTGGTGTTGTAGATGTAGTCCCCGTTAGGGACGACGAGGGTGGAGGTGGGGCCAGTCGAAGCGTTGAAGGAGACGTAGCTGGAGTTGGGCAAGGCGGCGTGCCAGACGGTGCCGGGACTGATGTTGAAGGTGGAGGTCGATCCGCTGTTAACTGTTGAACTGAGTGGGTCATACGTAACGGCTGTGTTGTCGACACCGGGGTTAGGGGAGGTGGTGCCGTAACTGCCGAGAAGGATAGGGGAGCCTTGGGCGGAAACGTAACCGCCAAAGACGGTTGCGCAAGCGATAAGAAAACGTTTGTATTTGGTCAAAATATTTCTCCTGATGCTGTACTCTCACGTGCCGTAGTGCACCCTGATTAAGTGCATTCTGGGGGCCATTGGGGAGGGGTGCGGGGGAGGGTCTTAGTACCGTGGAAAGCCATGGTTAGCCGGGTTCTAAACTGTGAGCTGGGTAAGTGGCATGAGTGGTGAGGGTAATTTTTTCCAGGAACAGGCAAATTTGCGCTGGTCTAAGGAGGAAACGAGGGAGGAAACGAGCCTCGTAAATTGAGATAATAACAGCGGTTGTACTTTCATTGGGTGGCAAAAAGCCAAAGTTAAATGCATCGAATCAGGCAACCTTTGCCCGAGGTTTGACTGGAATCGAGGTTATCGGGTACCGGACTGGTG
>WNFD01004162.1_pt1 | contig 14514 bp, 19 predicted proteins | sample 5400491 | NCBI WGS metagenome assembly WNFD01 (sample SAMN13153343, study PRJNA577476) | soil metagenome | isolation source: 120 cm saprolite under Douglas fir tree site 2 hole 2 replicate 2 | place: USA:California | collected 2015-04-18
TTAGCGGTATGGCAGTTTCTGTCGAGATGCAGCATACGGGGGATTCTGGTCTGCAAGCAGATGTTCGAGCGGTCATCGAACATGTGCTTGCCGACAGGCCCGGAGATTGGCGGGTTGCGATTGTGGGTTCTCAGGCCAACGACCGATGGGAGATGAAGATTGTTGGGCCGAATTCCTTCGAACGGTCTTACACGCTGGAGGGTTCGGCTGACGAACACCGGCCGGAAGTGATTCGGGTTATTTTAGGGAAAATGTTGCCGAGGAAAAAGGCATGATTGAAGACCACGATTGAAGGATGGGGCGAGGCGCTCGAACGGAAGGACCCTGGAAACGTTGGGTCACTGCAAACGGTGCGGCTCTTGCGACGGCGACCGCCTTGGATGTCTTGACCCGCCGCTGGAGGTTGACCCCTGCCACAGCGCCACTCCTGGGGCACTAAGGCGGGGTAGTCAATAACTTGCTGAAAACAAAAGATATGTGGCAGCCGGACCTGTAAGCCGAATTCTTGCGGGCTGCTTCTTGCAAATCATAGGATTCACGAGAGTTGCGCGCAAAGGCTTGCGGGGTGCGGATTTCGGCTGAGTCTCTAAACTCTCGCCATTCTCGCGGAGTCTCTCTGGAGCCTTACAGACTGGACACTAAATGGACACTACTGGAATCACAGAAGTTTGATTCTGGGTTCGATGCGAGAACGGTGCCGCAGTTTGGGTTCCGGAGGTCGCGAATTCTGCGTGGCTGGGTCCCGGATTTCTCATGAGGCCCGGGTCTCGGATTCTTGCGTCATCCAACCGACAGAACGTCCGATTCTGTGGGGCTTTTTGGAGTTCCGCTGATGTTCAAGGAACTGGTTTCTTGCGACCGCGTATTATGCGTCCCCTTGCGCGTTGTGGACGCAGGTGTGCTTCTCGAAGTCCTCTTGCGCCACTCGGTTGAAGGTGAGCGCGGCAACCGTACTCTCCAGGCGAGGAGCTGTCAAACCCCATGTACAGCGGGAGCAGCACCAGCCGCTGAAGTCGTCGCCGTCGATCCAGATCAGGTGTTTGTTCATACATTTGCCTTTGCGCGCGTGTCGGGATTAGTGCTCGGGCTGCGGTGGGTTGGACATCAGCGAGTGAATCCCACCCATCACCATGGGTAATCTCCCATGGAATCCGCGAGTGGCCAAGTACCAAAGGTGCCTCGCACAACCCTGACCGAAGGGTCACGTAGGGGGTCCAGGTACCGGGCTTGACGCGCCCAAGGCACGGAGTTTGCGTCGTCTTTTAAGGCAAAGAAGGCGCGCGGGAGCGCGCCTATTGGGTGAGCGAGGATTGCCGCGTTATGCTGCCACGGCGAGCGGTTGGATGTGACCGAGTTGAGTCAAGAGTGTGTATTGGTCGTAGTAGCAACCGCCGGATACGATCTGCCCTTGCTTGTCGAAGTGGCAGATCTCGCAGAAGGGCATCAGGCGCTCTTCTTCGACGTGATGGCGGAGAAGTCAGACCAGCCCTGCTCGACATTCTTGCTGCGGCAGTGCGGGCAGACGATCTTTCCCTCCTCGTGTTCGGCGATGGTCAAACTCTTCGAAAATGTCTTCTTGCAGGCGTGACAGAAGAACTCGTACTGGGGCATTAGGGACCTCCAAAAGTTTTAGAAGGGTAGTGGAAGGATTCTAGACCCGGGAGACAGGGGATTCCAACATCGCGACCGGTCACGGATTCTGCGTGGTTTTGAGGCGGGAAAGGCTTACAAAATCGCGGCCATCTCGATTCGAGTCGAGGCGCGTGGAGCCGAGCTCTGCAGAAGGCTCGACTAAGACGGGAGACTACTTCTTCTTGTTGTTGTTAGCCATGAATTCCACGTGCGTTTCAACCTTGGCGGGCTTCCTGGCCATGAAATCCACCGGTGTACCGTCGCGTTTGGTGAACTCCCCCCGTCTCCTTCCACCTCTTGGGAGCATGGAACGAATTGCGAGAGAAATTAGCCTTGACCCGTGAGCAGCGTTTTGACAGTATTCCTTTGTTTTATCTCTAGCGCTGCGTTGCAAACTCGTACTGGCAACCTCGCAGGAGGTGCAGCCTCGTGGCTCGTTATTTCCTCGATAGAGTAGCTCTTGCCTGGATCCTTGTTTTCCTTCCGGCCTCGTCCCTTCTCATCCTGCACCATCGCGTAGGCGGGCCGCAGATGGGACGATTCCATCTGTTGGGATACGGGCTCATCAATGCCTTTTTCTTGTTCGAAGCTTGGTCGCTTACAAATTGCGGCGAGAAGTCCAACTTCTACGTCAACCATGAATGGCGACGCAAGATCGTGGGGATGCTCGTTCTCCCACTAGCCCTCGTACTGTCGAACCTGCTTTTTCCCGTTATGTTTGAGGGTTACAGAAAACCGGAAGGCGTCGTAGTTTTGCTTTTCGTTGTGCTCGGATTCGTCGCGGGTGCCAAGCCCGAGTGTGTCGGCGACAACCACGCCAAGTGCGGATGTCGCGGGCGCGAACGTGGCTGTATCGCCAACTCCCGTTTCCAGCCCGACATCGAGTCCTACGGGAACGCCTGAACCGATTCCGAACGACTGGAAGACGTACCACAACACTAAATATGATTTTGCAATTCGCTACCCGGACGGGTGGGTCGTTACCGCGCCGGGTCGAGGAGAGGCACGTCAAGCGACTGCGAGCGACTCGCAGATCACGATATCGAGGAATGACGAGAACGACGGAATACAAGTGGGCATATACAAATTCATGTCGGAGGACATCGGGAGCGACTTCCGGAGCGCGAGAAATCTTGATGAATATATTCGCGTCCTGAACCAAGATCCGGGTGCGAAGGCAAGACTTACGTTCAGTAGCGACGCCGGAATCGACGGACGACCCGCGCGTTGGTCTCGAGCCTGCTTAAGCCCGTACGACACGAATTCTGGATGCGTCCAGAGAGTCTATCTGCAAGATCAAGATTTCCTGTACGAAATAACGGGCTCCAGTTACGCCACCACAACCGCGTCAGTAATTATCAATAGCCTGCGGTTTCCTACACACATTTAAACGCGCCGCGCGCCCTTGCTTTTCGCATAAAAATAGCACCTATTTCCACAAATTGAGAACGGCGCTCGAAACTAATCTGGTGCGCTTTCACGAATCAGCTGCTGGTAGACTTCGCGGGCGTGGTCGTAAGCTTTTTTGGCATCGCCGATCTCTGCTGGTGAAATGCGAGCGGCCTTTTGTGTCCAGCACTGGTTTACGCCCTTCAGCGCCCACTCCGCGCTCCGGCGGGAGGCGCGAATCGACTTCCCGTTTACAATCACGAAAACGGGATTGGTATGGGCAGCGGGAATTATTCGCACGGCTACCCAACTGCTGCTCATGATTGCAACTTCAAACTTCATTTCCCGGGCGGCTCCGTCGGCAAGCATTTTTTGCGATGAAGCCACTTTGCCGTTGACGATGATTTCCACGCCCACTTCACGGCTGTCGCCAATGCGGGCGCGCTCGACGTCCCAATACGGTTTTTCGTCGTATGGCGACCGCTGCCGCGATTTGTCGGGATGCTCGGGAAGATATGCCGCCGCTAGCAGCGTCACTGCGACCTTTGATCCAGCAAGCAGGCGAAGCTCACTGTCTTCTTCTCCGACGTGCACGCCGCCGACGGTCAAGTTCATCAGATGGGTCTTTCCATCGGATACATAGCTGCGCCCTGCTTTTAAGGCGTCCAGCCATTTGCCATAGCTGACCGGAGCAGATACCGAAGCATAGGTCCGGCCCATACCAACACGGCTGTCGTAAATACAAGGAAAGTCAGTCTCCCCTGCGATTTTTGTGCGGAATCCCAGGTTCAGAGTGTGGTACCAGATATTCAGTTCCCAGACGTAGGGCGTATCCACGGCGGAAATGAAATCAACAGCGTTGGGCATCGTGACGTCCACTATGTATTCGTTGGCCCCAATTCCATCGAATCCCGGCACCTCATAGTTGGGGAGTTCGCTGCCTTGCACTGCCAGGCCCCATCCGGAATGCGCAAAACCGACCACTGCTCCCTGCTCTTTGGCCCAGCGAAGAATAGGCAGGTCCCATGTCGGCCAGTCTGTTAACCGCTTGGTTCCGGGATAATCTTGATCTCTCAGATTGAGCAGTACGATGTGCCCGGCATGACTCGAAGGAAAACCCGAGACTTCCAGATCGTAGTGCAGAAGCTGGCGTTCAGTGGATAAGGGATGGTCGTGCCCCGAGAAAAACTGCTTCTGGTAGTAATAATCCGGCCCCCAGGTCAATACCGAACTGACGTTCACGCGCTCGCCGCGAACTTGACGCATCATGTCGTCCGGCAGCACGCCCTCGGCCGGGTTCTGATAATGCCGGCAGCCCGCCGCATGGATGTGGTGGTCGCCCGAATACCAGCCATGCATTGTTGGATCAATCCATCGTTCAAGCCGGAACTCGACCTCCGATGGCCCTTTCGCATCCACCGTGAACTCCTTTTGCCCTGTCACGTACTCAGGGCCGCCGGTGTAAGTCACGGTGTATTGACCCTCGGGCAGGCGCAGGGTCTCTCCATCCGATCGGTAAACCTGGGGCTGAAAAAAGAAATCGGGAGCAAGCGCTTCGAGGGATTCGGATAAAGACGATTCTGCTTGTCGCGAACAATGAACGAAGCCATGCCGGGCTCTCCGTTTTCGTCGCGCACGCGAAAGGTTACCGGACGCGCCGGGCGCGCGGTGAAAAGAACCGTCATGTCGTTGCGAAAGCCAATATCCTGAGTTCCCTGACCCACATTGAAGCTGATAATGGCCGATCTCTGGCCGGCGTCGCGACTGTAAATCTCCAATACTTGATATTCAACCGCTAAGCCGGAGAGGCGTGGGAGCATCGGGGGCTTTTGATATAGAGAAATGCTGACATAAGGAGAGGTCGGCAGCGGGTAGAGAGAAATGTCAGTCCAGCGGTCGGCAACCTGTTGCGATGTCAGTTCCATCGTCGGCTGCGGGGAACCTGTGGATTCTATGTACACGTCACCCGAATTTGGACTCTCGACCTTAAGTTGCGCTGTCACCCCAGCGTCGTTGATCACCTTAACTAGAAAGAGCCGGGCTCCGGCCTCAACGAGTTCCGGCTTGGCCGGGCCGGCCTCAACTCTTACGCGGCTTTCCGCATTGATCTGCACAAAGGCGAGAACGTGAGTGTCCAAAATGTTCTGCAGCCGCTCGACCGCTTTGGCCTCGCTCGACGCTGCCACCGCCTCATCAATTCGAGCTAGCTCATCAGCCGAAAGGGGTTGACCGAGATACTCTAGGGCGGTTTCTATCTGACGGGTCTGCTGCGCCAGCGGCTGCAATGGAACGGGGGAATGGGGAAGCGCGGGCGTTTGCGCGAAGGCGATCACAGCCAGTGTTCCAACAAAAACGAAAGTGGCTCCCATTCCGGTCATAAGATCTTCCAAGATTTCGCTCACCATCCGCCAACAGCGCCAGGCCGCATCGAGAGTGAAAAACGGCGGTCGCGTTAGTCGCAAAGAACTCCTCAGGCCGCAGTGACGAAGCGTTTCACCGTCTCCGCCCATTGCTGGGGTGCCGTTTCTCGAGTCATGATGTCGGTCGGCCAAGTCAGCGATAGATACGTCGGAGGGCCGACGAGAAAGACGACGCACTGGTGCGGGCTCGCGTGCTTGACCTCGAGGTAGAAATCGAGAGCGTCCCCAGGGAGATGCCCGCGAGCATCCAGCAGTATCAAGTCGTATGCATGCGATAGCCACAGAGATCGCGCCGCCTGGAGGCTGCCGGTCGCATCGACCTCGATGCCGCGACCGCGCAGGACGCTCGCGCGCACGTCGCGAGCGCGCTGGCGGGGGTCGATGAGGAGAACCTTCTTGTCCATCGAAGACTGAGTGGCCACGAAGTGGTGGTGGCTGGTGCATACCGCACTACCGAGACCGGTGCAGTCTGTGGAAGCTTGGGCGGATTCTCCTCCCGGGAGACGGCGAAGTCAATGGAAATCAAAAAGCCCCGATCCGGCATCGGGGCTCTCGTTCCTTCGGAATTCGTCATTGGCGCCTGGCGCCCTTTCCATGCACCGATCGGGGCTGGAAGGTGCGCTCCTCCAGCCAGCGCATGACCTGGTGCTTGGAGAAGCGGACATTCGATTCGATCCTCAAGTAGGGGATCAGTCCGCGCTGCACGTACGCATAGATCGTTTTGCGGTCGATCTGCAGCAACGCTTCGAGGTCCTTGGCCGTCAGCATGTCCGGCAGAGCCTCGAAGGTTGCGAGCATCGGCGCGCTATGGTCCATCACGCGACCCCTCCGTCTCGGCGTTGCGCATCCTCGTCATCGCGACCCCTTCCTCTCTCGAAACGGAGTCTTCCGTCTCGCATCCGCGGCAATGCGCTCATAACACATCCGCCGCCGTCACGGTTTCCGGCCGGGGCAATCGAACATCCTGCCGCGACCGACGGATTGTCCATTCTCCTTCCATTCGGATTTTTGGACCACGCCTACCCAAGCATCGAGCATAGCGCCTCCACGCCGGGCACCGTCCAGATCCTGTCGAAAATCCTTGCGGGTGCCACCGCGGCGGAGCGAACGACGAAAGCACGTGGCGCGATATTCTGGAATACTTTGCACCGGCCGTGCAGCTCGGGCTAACCGCAACACCCAAGCGAAAGGACAATATAGATACCTACGCTTACTTCGGCGAGCCGGTCTGCATCTATTCGCTTAAAGAGGGCATCAATGACGGGTTCCTCACGCCGTTCCGCGTGAAGCAGATTGCCACAACGCTGGACGATTATGTCTACACGCCGGATGACCAGGTTGTGGAGGGCGAAGTTGAAACAGGGAAGCGTTATACAGAAACCGATTTCAACAAGGTCATAGAGATCAGAGAGCGGGAAGCACACCGCGTGCAGTTGTTCATGGATCAGATCAACCAGGCTGAGAAGACGCTGGTCTTCTTCGCGACGCAGGACCATGCGCTTGCCGTGCGCGACCTCATCAACCAGACGAAGACAAGCACGGACCCGAACTATTGCCAGCGCGTCACGGCAAACGATGGCGAGCTCTGGGAACCAATATCTACCGGACTTTTCGGGACAATGAGAGGACCATTCCGACGATTTTGACCACCTCGCAAAAGCTCTCGACCGGCGTTGATGCCCGCAACATCCGCAACATCGTTCTGATGCGCCCGATCAATAGCATGATCGAGTTCAAGCAGATCATCGGGCGCGGCACACGGCTTTACGACGGCAAGGACTACTTCACCATCTACGACTTCGTGAAGGCGTACCTGCATTTCAGCGACCCGGAATGGGACGGCGAGCCGCTGGAACCGGAAGCGTGCAAGAAGTGCGGCTGCCAGCCGTGTCAGTGCGAAAAGGAAGCAGCCACAGCCCTGCGCAGTTTGTGGCAAGCGACCATGCGAGTGTCCGAAAGAAGAAGAGGAACCTTGCCCTGTCTGCGGGCAACGTCCGTGCGTCTGCAAGAAAAAGGCGAAGGTCAAGCTCGCCGACGGTAAAGAGCGCGCGATACAGCACATGGTATGTCACGACATTCTGGCACCGAGACGGCACACCCATTTCCGCACAGCAGTTCATGGAGTTATTGTTCGGCAAACTGCCGGGGTTCTTCAAGAACGAGGAGGGGCTACGCGCACTGTGGAGCGCCCCAGATACGAGGAAGATGCTCCTGAAGGGACTCGCAGAGAAGGGCTTTGGCCATGAACAACTGGCCGAGATGCAAAAGATCATCGACGCCGAGAAGAGCGACCTCTTCGACGTGCTCGCGTACGTTGCCTACGCCTTGCCGCCACCTACACGCGACGAACGCGCCGGTCGGGCAAGGGTGGCCATCAGTACGCACTTCAACAGCAAGCAGCAGGCCTTCCTGGACTTCGTCCTGGCCCACTACGTAGGTGTCGGGGTGGACGAACTCGACCAGGAGAAGCTAACGCCGTTGCTCCGCTTGAAGTATTCCAACTCCATTGCAGACGCTATTGCCGACCTCGGCAGGCCCGAAGAGATAAGCAAGGTATTTGCGGGATTTCAAAAGTATCTGTACCAACCGGTCGCGTGAGGCGATAGACCAGCTACCCACGCTATCCCTGGACTCAACAGCATTAAAAACCGTCGTGCCTTCGATTCTGGACAAGGCGCGGGAAATTGTGGCGAAGCTGCCGGCGAGTAGAGGGGTGAGGGCTTGGGAAGGTGCCTTTGCACCAAGTTACAATCCATATCTTCGTTTCCAACGTCCATTCGGTGTCGAGCGCACGCTGGCTAAAAAGATGTTGAGCTGGTCCATGGCGCGCCCATTTCGCTCGACAAGTTGTTTTCTGGCTATCCGATCATCAATTAGCGAATAGCACTCCGCATAGAATCTCTTAGCGGCATCTGGCCAGGTGTCTCGATAGCCATTGTCGACTTCAAGGAATTTTTTTGAGCAGTAGATGACAAGGTCTGAAAGCTGCACCATTGGATTTTTTTTCGAATCCACGGGGTAGCTAAATTCGACAATCCACTTCACGCGGTGAACGGCAGGCACCTCGAATTGCCGATTCCGTGTAATGGCTTCGACCTGGGCAAGAAACTCCGGTTTCGCGTCGAGGATTATCATGCCCCGCGCTGATTTTCCCAAGCGCTCTTTGACGAACCAATAGATGTAGGCGATTAAGTAGTCAACTTCAAGTCTTCGAGCTGCCTCTCCGTCTCCTTCGAGGGTTCGAAATACGAACCAGTAACACGCTATCCCTGTCCATGGATCATGATGTTTGGAGGACACGGCGACTTCTGCGCCGCGCGTGTGCATCCTAGCCATAGCGAGGGCGCGCAAGGAATATCCAGGACTGGAAACTTTTTATTGCATCGGTGGTTGCAACCGCCACTCTACTTGCGCTCTAAGGCCTGTAACTGAACAATTGCTGGCATTCTTTTCTGAGAAAACCACCGGTGACGGGGATACGGTGATTGCCCTTCTCGAAGACGAGTCGGCAGGGGATCAGGCAGGCTCGCCACTTGTACTCTTCCGTGCCGCGCTTGCGGCCATAGGCGGCAATGTCTTCCTGGGAGACGCCGTAGACGACCGCACCAATTCTAGACCACACGCAGGCGCCGGCGCACATGGCACAGGGTTCGTGCGTGGAGTAGAGCACGAAGTCGGGCAGGTAGCGGCCATAGCCGCTTGACACATATTTGAGCATCTCCAGCTCTACATGCTTGATGCTTGACCCCGAAGTCTTTACTCGGTTGCCGGCGCTGGCAATGACCACTTCGCGCCTGCCCGTGAGGCGCGTGACGACCGCGCCAATGGGATAGTCGCCCCTATCACGGGCGCGCCTGGCCTCCGTGATGGCCAGCTGCATGAAGCGCTTTTTCGGTCTGTAGGAAGCAGGAATCATGTAGATCCGAAGCTAACGCGAGCAAAGCCAATTCCTACTGTACTCTCCACACTCTATTTTGTTGGCGTACTCCTCGTAACCAATTGTTGTGCATCTCCACCATCGCCGCCATTCCGAAGTTCATTGTACCGGACGAGAAATCGTCGTCCTTGACCCGGCGGTGACGGGAGTCCCCGGGTAGTACGTGCGTAGTTGGTGATACCCAAGAGTTCATGACCCAGAGATTTTTTCCTCGTGTCCGGATCTGCCCAAAACGGTGCATTAGATAGGTAGACAGGAAAGAAAGAATTCAGGCCGGATCTCAGTCGAACGCCGCCTTTCTGCATGCTGCAAGTAGCCGGGAAGCGATGAGTTCAATTTACTATTCCGCAGCTTGGACCGAATGTGGGTGCCTCATCAATTGCTGGCACGAGCACGAAACAGTAGTGGAAGCTGCTTCCTGTATTCCCTGCGCTGGCGGCTATGTTGTCGCTGTCGAGAATGGTGCTATGCGCTCTTTGACTGGCGCGGAGGAGTCCGAGTTTCAATGCGCTATTCTCAGCGATTCCACTGACGACCCAGCAGTAGAACCCACACTAGCGGCGCCGCGAGAGAGCATACCTCCGCGAGGCGAAGGAGAGACGTTGCTAGAATTCGTGCTCCGGCTCCTGAGCGCGCACGGCTTCCCTCAGCACGCTGAACCTATTCCAGGCGTGAAGCACGGCTTGATCAATACCGACATGATCGACTCGGTTCTGAGCCGCCTAAGCGAATCGGAGACAAGTGATCTTTGTAAGGATGTACGCCGAAGATGAACATTCGTTGCTGGAGGTGCTCGGGAACCGATTTCGCGCCGCCTAAAAGCCCCCAGGAGGAGTTGCTGATGGCGAAGCACGCAGCCAATTCCCCGGCCCGTGAGCGCCGGGTCGCTCTGAAGAGGCGCCGGCGCGTAGCCGAGATGTCACCGGAGGAGATGCTGCGAGAACTGCTCACCTCTGAGGTGACAGGACTGCCGAACCGTCGCGCTTTTGACGAAGCAGGAGCGGCATCTGCCGTAGCCATGTCTGATGTAGACGGGCTCAAAGCCTTGAACAGATATGGGTATCAGGCGGGAAACGCCGTTCTCAGGGCGATGGCCGACGCGCTGCGCGGCGCAGGTCTTGAAGCGTATCACGACAAGGGCGATGAGTTCCTGTGTCGTGGCAACCATGTCAAAGACCTCCTGGCTAGGCTCGAATGCGCCAGAGCCATTCTTCGGGATCGAACGATAGTCGTGGAACGGGCTGATGGAGGTACCCTGAGCATCACCGGAGCGGACTTCAGCTATGGCGTTGGAGAGGACATCGACGAAGCAGAATCCGATCTCAGGAGTCACAAAGCCGAGCGCGAAGGCAAAGGAGAGATAGCGCGTGGGAAACTGTGCGGCATCTCCATGAAAACAGAAAAACCAGAATACTCACCTTCGGAATTAAGCACTCCATTATTACTTCGGTAATCGCTTCGACCACAAAAGTCCACAAATCAAGCCGCGCTGGGAGCATTAGTTTATTAGAAGGTTCTTAGAAGCGGAGAAGAAACAATGGCTCGCTTGCTCTCCTTCATCGACACCAGACCGCAATTTGCCTCGCCCAAATCAGCGTTGCTGGTCGAAAACAACGAGTCCCTGTTGACTTTCTTGAGAACGTCCTTGAAGAACGAGGGGTACGCGGTTCGTACCGCTGCGAGTCGAGACGAGGGCCTCCGTGCGTACCGTGATTTTTCCCCGTTCAATGTGGTGCTCATCGACTATTGCGTGCCACCAAGCAACGGGGCCAGGATCGCCCATTGGGCGCTACCACAGACAAGTGGGACTGCGCTTGCAATGGAAATCCGTGAGATGAATCCATCGCAAAAGATGATCATTGCAGCATTCGACTACCAGAATGCCGGGCAAGTGCCACGGCCGCCTGAGTTGATGAACATCCCCCTTCTGATCGACAGCAGAAATTTTCAGTTGCCCCGGTTGCTGGAGAAAATCGAGGTTGAACGGGCTATCGAAGCCTTAACGCCTTCAGATTTGCTACGACTTCAGAGATCCGCCGACTACCGGGTTCAGAGCCTCGGGCGAGCCGCCTGCGGCAGGACTGGGGAAGACCTGCTTAGCGAAGCCCAGCTTCGGACATTGATGGGGGCGGGGGCCACACGGGAGGGTAGACACTGGAACAAACAAGTCGATTTTGTGTGGCACCTCACGGGGGCCATGCGGAGCATTTCTAGCTGCTGGAAGCGGCAGTTCAAGGACATAGAACCCTATCTGATATCGGAATTTCCTATACACGATGCCGAAGGACAGGGACATTCGCCGCTCGACAATGTGGCCTCAGGGGACGCGGCGGCAGACCAGCTACTGATCGAAAAGGACGAGGAAGACCGGGTCCTCGCGACGTTCAAGGACGACCCCGAAGCCACGCAAGTACTTCAGGGGTGGCTTGACGGCCTGACGAAGGATGAAATTATGTCGGAGTATGGTCTCAGGAAGCAATACGCGGCTGTGGTGAGGCGAATCCTGAAACTGCTGGGCCGAAGGAACGGTGGGAGCAGGGGATGAAGAACATGGCAGATAAGAAAAATCGCGATGAGCGTCTGGAGAGACTCATGGACCGGTTGGCCGAATCCGTGCTTGGGCTGTCGGACGAAGCCATCCTTGCCGAGACCAGTGAAGCTGGGGCCGACCAGCAGCGAGTGGCTGAGCGCACGCGCTTAATCCTCCGACAGGCGTCGAAGGCATTGGATAATGTGCACAAACACTTGTCCGATCTCGGCCACACGGTCAATTCAAATGATTGGTATCGTGGGCACTCGGGTTATCACAACACCTGCGCAACCTGCGGTTCATTCGTGAGTTTCGCAGCAGCGACCGGCGAAATGCGCGGGGAGGCTTTGGACGGACCGTGCCCAGAGAGCGACCGGTACGCGTACCGCAGACGGGAAGCGTCTCGCTGAGAACGCCGCGCCAGTTGTGGGAGCGCGTTCGCAGCGGCAGGGACTTTCGCCAGACAGGAGAGATGCTATGACCGACCCCGGCGTTCAACTGGTGAGGGAGTGGCTTCAGCACCAACCGTTCAGTCTCAGAATACTCACGCTCATCCTCTTCATGGACGAAGCGGTCAAGGATGAGTTTGGCGAGGAGACTATGAATAGTTTTGACCGTGATCTTAAAGTGGCGTATCGAAAACTACCATCGCCAGCGGGAGAAGCAAACTGAGTGAATCAACTTAACCCGTTCGCGAGCCCATCCTTGCCAGGTACACGGGGATAGGACGACAGTTACTGTCCACGGATCATGGCGTTTCGCTAACACAGAATCTCTGAAGTCTAAAACGGCAGCTTGAGGTCCTCTGCCTCTCCGTCTCCTTCGAGGGTTTCAAGGTATTTCTGGGTGGTCGCAAGCGATTCGTGGCCGAGCCATTCTTGGGTGCGCACGTCGATCCCCGCCCGCAGCCAGCGGGTGGCAGCGGTGTCGCGGAAGCGGTGCAGGTGCCATTCTGCCTTGTCGAGCCCCGCACGAGAGGCGATCTCCTTGCACCGCTCATGCAGGAAGCGGTAGTTGAGATGGCTCTTCGGGAACGGGAAGACCAGGGGGCAGTCCGGAACATGCGGGTGCTTGCGCAGGATCTCGGCCACCTCCTTCGAGAACGGGACGGTGCGCTCCTCCCAGTCCTTCGGCAAGAACCCGTACTGGGACTTTGCCCGGACGTGGACGCGACGATGCGCCAAGTCGAGGTCCGAGAAGTGCAGCGTCTGGAGTTCGCCGCGCCGCAACCCGGTCGCGAGCGCCAGGGAGAAGAACGCCCGCTCCCAATCGTCGCACTCGGCGAAGAATCTCTGGAGGTCCGCGTCGGCGTAGGCGACGGGTCGCTTGCGGAACTTCGGCAGGCGCGGCACTTGCTTGACCGGGTTGTCGATGCCGAGCTTGTTGAAGAAGTTGTGGAGGATGACTCGGTCGGTGTAGAGGGTGGTGCCCGGGTCGAAGCCCTTCGACTTGCGCCAAGCGAGGAACCTCTTTATTTATGTCCTCGGGATCGATGTCCCGGGCGTCGGTCTTGGGGGCCGCGTACTCGGCGAAGAGTTCGAGCACGTACTCGTACTTCTGCCAGGTGAGCTTCTTGCGGAACGTCTTGATGTCCTTCAGGAAGCTCTGGATCGCTGCGGCGAGCGGGAGCCTTTCCTCTTCCTCGATCCCGGAGAGCTCAAGACCACTCGCGCCGGCTTCGAGCTCGAGACGCTTTCGTTTCTGCGCTTCGAGCGCTTCGGCGGGGGTGTCTCCAGCGGAGGCGCGAAGCCGCCTGCCGTCCTCGCGCCATTCGATGAGGAAGCGCCCGCCCGAGGGCCACTGGACACGGCCCCTCGCATTCCGCTTGAGGGCGACGTTGCCCCAACCCTTGGATGTCTTGAGCCGCCGCAGGATGTTGACCCGCGCCACAGCGCCACTCCTTGGAAAAGTGGACACTCTTAGGATACTAAGGTGGGGTAGTCAATAACTTGCTGAAAACAAAAGATATGTGGCAGCCGGACCTATAAGCCGAATTCTGTCCGCCGGATCGCTCCGGTGGGACGGCCATTCCTCTGGGCCCGGCATCGCTGCGAGGCTCTAGCGACCTACCCGGAGGTTTGACGCGCCGAGCCGGCGCGTGCGCGGAAGCGGAATTCCGCTCTCCCTCCCTATTTGGTCTTGCTCCGTGTGGGGTTTGCCCTGCCCGCTGCATTACTGCAGCGGCGGTGCGCTCTTACCGCACCTTTTCACCCTTACTCCGGCGTTGCCGCCGAGGCGGTATATTTTCTGTGGCACTTTCCGTCAACCGGGCTTGAACCCGGCCTCCCGGACGTTATCCGGCACACTGCTCTGCGGAGTTCGGACTTTCCTCCCTCATCGCTTGACGCGACAAGAGCGGCCGTCCGGTCCAGCTGCCCACTTAATCATTATATGCGATGTCCACGAATAACTGCCCGCAGAGTGACGGACTCAAAAATTGACACGGAGCCAGATCCATCGTGGGGCTGATGAAGTCGCTGTTAGACTGAGAACTGCCGCCGGCGCCCAGGGCTAAGAGCTGGCGGCCGAGATTCTATCGTCCAGCTCCAGTCCATGAATAGCATCGAAGCCATCCGCATTGCGCTGCAATCGCTATGGGCGAACAA
>WNFD01004163.1_pt1 | contig 14513 bp, 13 predicted proteins | sample 5400491 | NCBI WGS metagenome assembly WNFD01 (sample SAMN13153343, study PRJNA577476) | soil metagenome | isolation source: 120 cm saprolite under Douglas fir tree site 2 hole 2 replicate 2 | place: USA:California | collected 2015-04-18
CGGACCTCTTCCTTATCAGCTCTAGCCGGGCATGCGCCCTGGAGCCAGGGTTTCGCGATTCGCGAGTGTCGGGAGAGGCCGCGCTGGCTCGATGTGTGGCGACGTTGCTGTCACGACTGCTGTCAACGGAACAGTCCCGTCACACCTCGTCTTCTGGCCAGAGCTAGAGGCTTTGGCGAGCTGCGTCAAGGATCAGTTGGGCGTCGATGCCGACCCGCGTTTCGCCGGTCCCGGGCGTCGGCCAGTGGCAGATGAACTCCAGCGGCCCGCTTGGTGGCAGCGGCCAGGCCCACCACCGGGAGTGCTGATAGTGCGAGGTGCCACCGCCACCGCATGGCCGCAGCATCGGCCTGGTCGGCCCGGAGTCACCGTGTGATCTGCCGCTGGCGACCGTGCGCCCATCGGCGAGTTGCAGCCTGATCTGGTAGGGGCTTGTGGGCGAGCATGCCGCCGTCTGGCGTCTCCGCGTCGAAGCCGTGGCGCCGGGGTGGATGAGGGCGGTCACGGAGATTTCGAATCCGTTGCTGCACGCTGACATGCCGGTGATCGCGAGGGCGGCCTGCTCGGACCGGCCAAATTGCAGGGTATTGATCGGCACAATGCCCGGGAATTCCGTCTGCGGCGGATCCCATGGCCGGGGCACCCGACGTTGTGGTGCCGGGCGCGGCGGTGGTGATTTGTGAAAGAGGCGCATGGCATCAGCGTTGACCCTGGACGCCCGGTCGTGCAACTGGCTGAGCCTGTCATAGTCCCGTCCGTCCGTCCTCGCGGGCGCCCAGTAGTCCCGGCTTGGACGGCTTCGCCTGCCCACATCCCAACCTGCGTCCGGCGAGGTCACGAGGCTGAGCGCCTGCCCATGAGTGACCGCGAGCAGCGGTAGATTGCCTCTCGATCGGGCACGCAGCACGCTCGCAACGGGAGCGGTTTTACAGATGATCAACGCTGGCTCGATGCCGAGGCTCCGACGTGCAGTAATTCGTGGTGCGGCTTGGCGGGGCTCGCGTATCCCGCAAATGTCCCGCAGGCGGCTACCGCCCCCTGTTCGGACCAGACTCGGGCACCACGGCCGACCTTGCACTGGCCTGGACTTCCGATCAACCCCGGGAGACTCGCCTGGCCGCACAGAAGTCGTTTCGCGTGGGCGGCCTGGAGCGCCGAGGCTGGTTGCATCAGCGGTCGCCGCAGAGCGGGTCAGTAGGGGTTTCGCTGTCGCTGGGGCTGCATCGTGTCCTGAGTACGCTGGGCGAGCTGAGCAGCGCAGATCAGATCCCGGACTGCCTGGCTGTCACGGATGCCGGCCAGCACTGGCGATGCATGGCCATGGCCGTAAGGTATCGCTCGCTACGTGGTCAGCGGCAGTGTCAGACTGGAGGCCAGGGAAACGCCCTGCGATCGCGGAGATACCGGGGACCACGATGACGTTGACGCCCGAGTACGGCGAGGAAGAGCGCATGAGGCAGCAGTCCGAGGGTCTCAGGCAGCGGTCCGAGGGCGTGCTGCCGCAAGATCGCGAGGATGCGCCCGAGCGCGAGATAGAGGAGCACGACCGCGAGGATCGGGAGCTTGCGTATCTGGATCCGGAGGATAACGAGGCGCGTGCTCCCGGGCAGGTCTGTGCGCGGTGCGGAGCGGTCATCACTGCGGGTCAGGATGCGCGACTGCGAGCAGGCGGCCGGTGGGTACACGAGGTGTGTCCCCGAGGCCTCGGCGAGCTGCCGGCACAGAGCACGGGGCCTTCGGGCGGCGCGTGACACAGGACTCCGGGATTACCGGCGGTTGCCCGGCAGAGCCGGATGCAGCGCGGCCACCCGATTTCGGGGCATAAGATAAACTTGCGTTTTGTTTCCTGCTGTACCTTGGCGTGGCGCCAGACAGAGTCGGTGCTACCAGCGCGCCCAGCTGTGCCCCATACTTGCCCGGGATGAACCTGCGAGGGCATGTTTTCGCAGGTCAGCGCGATACAGGGCAACAGCCTCCGGAGCCATATGCGCGGCCGCGCAAGTCGCATGGTCCGGCGCGCGATAGACCGAGCGCTTCTTCTGCCGAATACGTGACCAACTTGCCTGCCGTTCGAGGCCTCAGCCCATTTCAGGCCGACCACATGAGCGTTCTTGAGATCCGTTCCCATCGAGCGCCACGGTCGATTCGCTTGTGGGAATCTGGCCCAGTGACTGCGTCCGCCAATCGGTCGATGGCACGGATCGAGCTAGCCGACCTGCACCACCTGGCGCCGATCGCCGCCGGAGTTGAGGCGGATCTGTTCGCCCGCCACCTCGATGGCTCGGGTCGCTATGCCGGCCGCCCGCTGTGCCGAGCCCTGTGCCAGGGCGCCGCATTGCACTACGTGGACCACAAGAACGGCGTCAACGACTTCGACGTGTGGTCGTTCTGTGCCGCGCGCGATGACGGGCCCTTCCCAGCCAGGTAGCGCGGCACCGCCGACTTCGGGCGCTCGAAGTACGGCCGCCGTCCCAGCGACCCGCGCCGCTACCAGGGCCGCCGCGTGGATCTGCTGGGCCGGTCACTCCCGGTCCCGCTCGAGGCCGAGCCGGGACACGTCCTTCGCGATTACCTGTCCGTCGCCCGCACCGTGTCGGCCCGGGCCTGGCCGGTAAGCCGGTCGTTCTCATCGTCCCCTCGGACCGAGCCGGAGAAATCGTTTTGGCCTGTCATCTGACCGAAATGACGACACCGTGGCGGCAGCCACTCCTGCGGCAGGTCACTTACCGTGATCCATTTGCCAATGCAGCACGCACTCCGAGGGCTCGTTCGGTATTGAAGGAAGCACTGAGCGCGACAAGCTGCGGTCGCGCATATCTGGTTGATCCGCGCGTCGCCCATTCCTGCCTGCAAGCCCGTGCAGTGGCGTGAGGTGATCTCCGCCTACGGTCGGGCTGCCGCTGGCCTGATGCGGATGCTGCCTGGGGTCGTTGTGCAGGCCTGCTGAGCCTGTCCGACACCTGACCGGTCAGCGGATGCAGCCGAGTGGATTCGCCGCCTTGACGCGGCTGATAACCGTCTGAGCATCCCTTAACAAACTGACCGGGGCCGCACCGAATCCTGGCGGATCAAGGTCACGGAACTGGCTGCAGCCGAACTCGCAAAGGCAGGCACGGGCCAGTTTCCGGTCACGGATCTATCGGAGCACGTACGGTATCCAACATGGAGCGGCCCGGGCGTCCGGTACTCGGCAGGGAAGCCGAGCTGACGAGCATCGACGTTTGGCTGGCTCAGGTTCCCGGCGCCGTGGCAGCCAGGCTGCTGGTCATTGCCGGTGAGCCTGGCATTGGCAAGACCACGCTGTGGGCCGAGGCGACCCGGCGCGCGAGCGCGATCGGGTGCCGGGTCCTGTCGTCTCGCCCGGTGCCATCGGATGCGGGGCTGCCGCACGTCGTGCTGGCCGACCTGTTGCGCCCCGTGGCCGATGACGCGCTCCGGTCGCTGCCGGTCCCGCAGCGCAGGGCACTGGACGTGGCGCTGCTGCGGGCGGATCCTGGCGAGGGCGACCTCGACCCGCGCGCCGTCGGCAGCGGACTGACCGCGCTGCTCGACCAGATGGTCGCCGACGGGCCGCTAGTCCTGGCGGTGGACGACGCACAGTGGCTGGACCCTGCCTCGGCCGGATCCGTTGCGTTCGCGCTCAGGCGGCTTGAGCACCGGCCGGTCGCCGTGATCGCGGCGGTCAGAATCTCCGAGACGGGCCGGCGCGGCGGCGAGTTCGCGGCAATCGAATCATCGCTAAACGGCACCCGGATGGATGTCGGCCCGCTGAGCGTGGCCGCGATTCATCAGCTATTCCGGCGGGCGCTCGGTGGCTCGTTCCCGCGCCCCCTGCTGGTAGGCATACACCGCGCGGCCGCAGGCAACCCGTTCTACGCGCTCGAGATCGCCAGGGAAATCCAGCGGGTCGGCATCCCGCCACCGGGCCAGCCGCTGCCGGTTCCTGCGGACCACAGGGACCTGGTGCTGCTCCGCTTGCGCAGGCTCCCGCGAGCAACCCGCGACGTGCTAGCAGAACTAGCCGCCATGCCCAGTGCTGCCGTCGGCCAGGTCGATCTGGAAGCACTCGCGGCCGCCGAGCGGGCAGGTATCGCCGTGGTCCGGCCCGGAGGGCGGGTGGAGTTCGCCCACCCGCTGTTCGGGTCAGCGCTGTACGCGTCGCTGCCGGAGGCCGAACGCAGCAAGCTGCACCGGCGGCTGGCCGACCAGGCCGCAGACCCGGTTGAGCGGGCCCGGCATCTGGCGCTCGCGGCCAGCGGCCCCGACGAGATCACGTCAGCCGAACTCGAGCGCGCCGCGGCGACGGCGGCTGCGCGCGGCGCTGCGGACGCGGCGGTCGAGTTGCAGGAACTGGCCTGCCGGCTGACACCGGGGACGGATCAGCAGGCGCGGGTACAGCGGGGTATCGACCTATCCGAGCGCCGCTACTTCGCCGGCGACCCGAACGGGGCGCGGCGCGAGCTTGAGCGCTTGCTGGCCTCCCTGCCGCCTGGTGGTGAACGGGCGCAAGTCCTGCTCGGGCTGGGGAGCATGCGCTGGGTACAGGGCGAGGCCGATGCCGGCCTGGAGCTTATGGAACAAGCGCTCGCCGACGCGGAGACCCCGGCGCTGCGCTCCAGCATCCACACTCGGATCGCATCCGGGTCCGACGACGCCGACGTCGCGGTGGAGCACGGCGAGGCGGCGCTCGCCCTGATGGACGAGAACGCGGACCCGCAGCTGTACTCCTACGCACTGCTCGTCGTGGCGTTGTTCAAGCTGCATTCCGGGCGCGGTGCCGATCACGCTGCGGTCGAGGAGGGCATCCGGCTGCAACGGGAGGCCGCCGGGTGGGTGATGAGCCCGGTTCCCGGCTTCTGGGCGCGGAACTTCGACGACTTCGGCACCGCCCGGCAACGGCTTGAGGATCTCATCGAGGCACTCCGAGAGCAAGGTGACCAGGCGCAGGTGGCGCCGGCGCTCACGCACCTGGCGAGGATCGAGGCCATGACCGGGCACATGAACTCCGCCCAAGCGCTGGCCGGCGAGGCACTGGACCTGGCCGGGCAGACCGAACAGGAGACCTACCTCGATGTGGCGCTGTGCGCTCTGGCGCACATCCGCGCCCACGCTGGCGAGCTGGACGGAGCCCGCGCCGGCGCCTCGGACGTGCTGGACCGCCTTGATGATCGCCCGGATGCCGTACTCGAGGGAATGGCCAGGGAGGCGCTTGGACTGGCGGCCCTGCAGGCCGGGGACCTAGCTGAGGTGGACCGCCAGCTCACGAGAGCCGACGAGATCAACGACCTAGTGCACAACCGGGAGCCGGCGAACCAGCGCTTCCAGGCCGACCACGCGGAGGCGGTGATCGGGCTTGGCGACCTGGACCGCGCCGAACGGCTCGTGGCCCGGCTGGAGGCGCGAGCTGCGGCTCTGCCGCGACCCTGGATCGTGGCCGTCTCATGCCGCTGCCGCGGGATGATCCACGCGGCTCGCGGGAGCGTGGACGCCGCCGCAGCCGAGTACGAGCGGGCACTGGCCGCGCACCAGGACCTGGACATGCCAGCCGAGCTCGGACGGACGCTGCTCGCCCTGGGACGGCTGCACAGGCGCCGCAACGAGCGCAGACGCGCACAGGAGCTTCTGGAGCGGGCGGTTTCGGTGCTCGACGCGGCCGGAGCGCTCGGCTGGGCAGGCGTCGCACGAGACGAGCTGACCCGCGCCAGAGGCTGGCGCGGGCACGCGGCTCGGCTGACGCCGACCGAGCGAACGATCTGTGAGCTCGCCGGTTCGGGCATGCGCAACCGTGAGATCGCGGCACAGCTGTTCCTGTCGGACAAGACAGTGGAGGCCAACCTCTCCCGCTCCTACCGCAAGCTCGGCGTCCGGTCACGTACCGAGCTCGCGGCCGCCATGGCCCGGGCCGACGAGGGTTCGAAGGCCGAAGCGTAGGGATTCTCCCGACGCGAGCGCGGGCTCCGCGGTCCTAGCGTCCGGTCATGAGCATCGGATCGGGTCCGCCGTCCAGGCAGGCAATGCCGCAGCCGGATAAGGCCAGGGCCGGCGCGCGCGAATCGAGCTGGCAGATTGCCGAGTGCCTGCTGCCCGGAATCACCCCGGCGATCGCCGGGGAACTGGGCGAACAGATCAGTACGGAACTCGCCCGTTCTCGCAGTCCGGTGTCCTTCATCGGCTCGTTGCTGATGCCTGAGGACGAGGTGCTGCTGTGCCTGTTCGCAGGCCCGTTCGCCGAGGTCCGCACGGTCAGCGAACGGGCCGGACTGCCCTTCGAGCGCATCCTGGGCTGCCTGCGATTCGGCTGGACCCAGCCCGAACCAGAGAAAGGACAAAGCGAATGAACGAAAATCTGACGGGGCGGGGCCTAGTGGCCGGAGCCCTGACCGCCACGGTGGCGCTGGCACTGGCTGCCTGCTCAAACCCGAGCAGCCGCGACTCGGGCGGCACTGCCACCACCGCCCCCTCGTCCGCGCCGGCGACCAAGGCCGCCGCCAGCACCCCGAAGGCTGCCGGCGCGCTGTCGGGCAGGTGGTCCGGACACTACAGCGGCTCCTACAACGGGACGTTCACCGTCAGGTGGGATCAATCCGGATCGCGCCTGCACGGCACCATCCACATATCCAACCCCGCCGACACCCTGCCCATCAACGGGACCGTCCACGGCAACGCGATTCGCTTCGGCACCGTCGGCTCGATGGCGATCACCTATTCGGGGACCGTCTCAGGCAGCTCGATGTCCGGCAGCTACAAAGTCCACACCACCAGCGGCACGTCCGGCGGCCCGTGGAGCGCATCCAAAGCCTGACCGGCAGAAGCAGCGGGATGCCGGTCTCGGCTACAAGTTGCCCATGAGCGAGATATCGTCCGGTCGGAATGTTGGCCGCAGTCGTCCTATCAAGATCATCTTGAGTGGCAGATCGAGTGGCAAATGGCTGCTCGCGTGGACCTATTGGTGCATGCGAGCGCTAATGGAAGCTCGTGTTTCACCTGGTCAGCTGGCTGACCTGCAGCTCACTGGCAAGCCCATGCTTGAGATAAAGCACTACTCAGATCCGATACCAGCGCTAGTCGGTTTCCAGACCCGCCAAGCGCCAGCAGTTCACCCCGTTCCTGGCGTTCCCGCCCGAGGTCCGCCGGGTGATCTATACGACAGATGAAATTGTCCACACCGGGCCATGTTGTGTGGGGGTCTGGCTGCCAGGTGGGCGACGAGAACCTGGTAGACGTGCTCGGCGTGCTCGGCGGCGGCGCGTTCTTGGTCGCGTGTGGCGATGTGTCGCGTCCGCACGACAGTGCAGGTCACGCCCGGAGTCATCCTGCCCGGCCTATTTCTGTCGGCCCCATGCCGACACCATCGTGGGCAGGCTCACCATCGACGCGGGGGTGGTGAGGTAGACGATAGCCTCATCCAAGGCTGAGCGATCGACTAGCTCGCCGGCGATCATCTGATCACCAACTTGGCGCAAGCCAGCCTCGATCACCCGCACAGCGGGCGAGCCGCCACGGCCAAAAACCACCCGACCCTCCGCGCCCACATCAGCCAGCCCCAAACTGGTCAGCAGATGCGGGAGCGAGGCCGCAAAGTCGGACTGGTCGTCGTTAGCGCGGACTTCCGCTCCGGTAAATCGGCCCCACTCTTCTGAAGGTAGCAATGGGCTGTGACCGGATCCGGGCCAGCGGACCTGCGGTCTCAGGTCGCAGTCGCCTGGCCCTGCCTGAATACTAGTAGGGCAGGAAGACGGGACACGCCCGGCTGCGTGAAGCTTGTTATCAAGCTCAGGCTGGACCGGTCAGGCGCGAATCACCCGATTTCAATCAGCCCATAAAGGCTCAAAGCCGCACGAGGTTCGGGTGACCAGGCGCGAGCACGCCGCTGCGGGACGCCGGGGCGGTGTGGTAGATCAGCGATATGACCGCTGAACCGGCCCCACGCCGGGGGTGGGAGATGCTCGCCGGCCCGGGCCAGGTGAACCAGCGGCGGTATGAGGCGCTGCGCGCCTACCTGCATGACGGCGCATCGCTGCGGCAGGCGGCGGATGCCACCGGCTACACCCGCGCCGCGCTGGCCTCCCTGGTGCGTGACCTGAGGGCAGGCAGGCTCACCCTGTTCGCCCCGCCGGGCGTGCCCGGCCGCAAGAGCGCGCCGAAGAAGGACGCCGCCCGCGGCCGCGTCATCGAGCTGCGCCGCGACGGCCTGTCGGCCTACGAGATCAGCGCCCGGCTCGGCCGGGAAGGAACCCCCCTGGGCCGCAGCGCCGTCAGCGACGTCCTGCGCGAAGAAGGATTCGGCCGGCTGCTGCGCGGCCCCGAGCCGCAGGCCAGCATCAGCCCGGCCACCTCCGGCCGGGACACCGCCCTGCCGCCGGCCGCCGTGATCGACTTCGCCGCCCTGCCCGGGCCGCGCGCACACCACCATGGCCGGGCTGCTGCTGACCGTCCCGGCCTGGTCGCCCTCGACCTGCCCGGCCTGGTAAAGCGGGCCGGCTACCCCGGCACCAGGAAAATCCCCGCGGCAAGCTACCTGCTGTCCCTGCTCGCGCTCAAGCTCACCGCCACCCGGCGGGTGTCCCACGTCGATGACCTGCTGTGCGACCCGGCCCCCGCGCTGCTGGCCGGGCTGTTGGTGCTGCCCAAGAAGACCGCGCTCACTGATTACTCCTACCGGCTGTCCCACGATCACCAGCGCGCGTTCCTGGCCGCCCTCGACCAGAAGATGATCGCCGCCGGGCTCGCCACCAGCGAGGAGGCGATCTTCGACCTGGATTTTCACGCGGTCATGCACTGGGGAGCCGACCCCGACCTGGAAAAGCACTACGTACCCACCCGGTCGCAGCGCTCCCGGTCGGTGCTGACCTTCTTCGCCCAGGACAGCGGCACCCACAACCTGGTCTACGCCAACGCCGACCTCACCAAGGCCACCCAGCACCGCGAGGCAATCGCGTTCTGCGACCACTGGAAACAGGCATCCGGATCAGACCCGCGCATGCTGATCATGGACCAGAAGGTCCACCACCCAGCCGATCCTCGGCGGGCGGGCGCGATCCTCATCGAGGGCTCGGCCCGGTGCGCGCTCGGTATCGCCGCGGCCGCCAGCGGCCGGCTCGACGACGCGATCCGGCACTTGCGGGTAGCGGTCGAGGTGAACGAGGGGGCCGGCCTGCCCGGCTGCGCCGCGTTCGCCAGGCTGCAGCTGGCCCGGGCGCTGAGCCGGCGCCGGCCGGGCGACCGTGACGAGGCGGCCGCGCTGGCTACCTCGGCCGGCGCGGTCGCCGGTGACCTCGGCATGGTGCCGCTGCGCGCGGCAGCGGACCGGTTCCTGGCCGTGCTCGCCGGGCGCGGCCGCGGCGGGCTGAGCCAGCGGGAGGCGCAGGTCGCCGCGTATGTCGGCAGGGGCTCACGAACCGGCAGATCGCCGCGGCCGAGCACATCAGCGAGCGGACCGTGGAGACCCACATCCGCCACATCTTCTCCAAGCTCGGCTTCGCCACCCGCGCGCAGCTCGCCACGTGGCACGCCGCCGGCGGCGAACGGGTCCGTACCCCCGGTCAGTAGAACCACCGATGGCAGCGGCGCCGATCAGGTGCACGCTCCTGGCATGACCACTTCCGCCACGACCCGCGGCCACGGCCGACGCTTACCGTGCTGCGTGCCGCCCGCCTGTTCGACGGCACGGGCGCGCTGCCCGACCCGACCGTGATCATCGACGGCGCGGTCATCCTCGCGGCCGGCCGCGGCCTTCTCGTACCGGACGGCGCGCACGTGATCGACCTGCCCGGCGCGACGATCCTGCCCGGGCTGGTGGACGTGCACGTGCACCCTGGTGTTCGACGCCTCGCCGGCCAGCGGCGCGCAAGGCGACTGCCGCCTGGGCGCAGAACCGCTGCCCGCAGCCCAGAACCGGGCCACCACGCCACCTCAGTGCACGAACTCTCCGCCGCCGCAGGCCGGAGGCAATAGGGGACACCGAAGGAGGGTTACTGTGCCTGCCGTACGCCTGATTTTCGTCGGGGTGAGCGGATCACCGGGCAGCGTGCACGCGCTGCGCTACGCGGCCGATCTCGCCCGCCACCACGATGCCATCCTGCTCCCCCCTGCTTAGCTGGGTGCCGCCCTGCGGTGACCTGGACGAGCGCAAGCATCCGTCCCTGCAGCTGCGGCACGGTCTCGCGACCTGCAGCGGGGACGCGACATGCCCGGGCCGCCGATCCACTGCCGGCGGCCATCAGGATCTGCCCGCTGAAGTCACGATGATGGCACGGATTGTCATCACAGAGCGCGGGCCGCATCCCGGATCGCTGCGCCGTGACTCCGCTGCCGATTACGAGCGGTCGGCGGTTGCGCCAGATGTGCCGATGGCTGCGCTCAGATCGTCTGTTTCTGGGCGCGCATTTGGCGCGACCTGTGCTCTGTTGCTAGCCCACGAGTGTGTAATGCACTTCGAGGCGCTCCGCCGAGCGGTTCGCCGTGATGACGACGCTGTCGGCGGGCAGCAGCGCGTGATCGTCGATGACCGGAATGCTGGTCTTGGTAAAGCTGATTCGGTGGCTGAGCAATGCGGGACTGCATTGGGGCCGGCCAAGGTCGCGGGCATCGTGCGGGCCGAGTGTTGTGGGGCTGATGCTCTCGTGAGCGCGCGCGATGGTCAGCCCGTGCTCGGCCAGGATTGTGTACAGCCCTAGGCGGCCGAGCTCCTCTGGCTCAACGACGTGGGCTAGCGCAGCCGGGAGGTAGGAAGTCTGGACGATCAGGGGTCGGCCGCCCGATAGCCGCAGACGGCGCAGCCGGAGCACTTCGCCGGGTTCGCCGAGGCGGGCGCCGACGTCGGCAGGCGGCGTTACCGCCTCTGCGGCAAGCAGTTCGGTTGTGATCTCGGCGCCTTGGGCGCTGAGATCGCTGGCGAAGCTGCGCAGGTAGCCTAGGTCGTAAGCGTAGTGGGCGGCGACAAAGGTGCCGCTGCCGTGGCGTGTATCGATCAGGCCTTCGTCGGTGAGCAACTGGAGGGCCTGGCGCAGAGTCATGATGCTGACGCCGAACTGGCCCGCGAGCTCGCGCTGCGAGGGCAGTGGGCTGCCGGGAGGCCACTGGCCGCTGGTGATGCGCTCTCGCAGGTTGCTGTGGATGCGCAGGTACTTGGGCTGCCGGTCGTCGGCGTTCCACCCGGCCGGGTTGCTCATCGCAGGCCCGCCTGGGCGCCTCGGCCTGTCGTCGGTTCCTGTTCCCATTGCCAAAATGCTATCAGCATTCTAGACTTCTAGAAGACTCTGCAGAGGAGGAGCGGGACATGGGTGGGCCAGGAAAGCTCGCCGCGCTCACACCAGGTGACACCGGTGAGGTCCTGACGCTGCAGCGAGCCGCGTTCGTGACCGAAGCCCAGGCGCACCAGGATCTGTACATCCCGCCGCTGACTCAGGCCCTGGCGGACCTGCCGGCCGAACTCGGCGAACGGTGCTGCCGTGGCTGGGGCATCCGCGAGGCAGGCAGGCTCGTCGCCTGCGTCCGTGCCCACGTCAGCGGCGATACCGCCGAGCTGATCCGGCTGGTGGTTGCCCCCGACCGGCAGGGGCTGGGATTCGGTACCCGGCTGCTGCTGGCCACCGAAGACCTTCTCCCGCCGCAGGTGCGGACCATCGGCTTGTTCACCGGCCAGCACAGCCATGCCAACTGGCGGCTGTACCGGCGCCACGGATACCGGCAGACCCACACCACCCATGCCGGCGCCTACCTGCTAGTCCATCTCGCCAAGGCCCGGCCGCACCGGTCAGGCGCAGCCGCATTCCGGCCAGGGCGCTCATGAAGCATCTCGGCATCCTTGCCACTACCCCCGAGGGAGCCGCGCTGTGCTTCCGGGCCTTCTGCCAGGACGGCTTCGCTGAACTCGGCCCGCACGACCACCCGGATGTGACCCTGGACTGCATTGCGCTGGCGCGCAGCCTGCCCGCGTGGCAGGCAAGGGACTATGCCTCCGTCTGGGCCACCCTGTCGGTCAGCGCACAGCGGCTTGCCGCCACGGGCGCCGATTTCTTCGTCTGCCCGGACAACACCGCCCACCTGGCGCTGGAACAGCCCGGGCCCAGTCTCCCGCTGCCTGGCCTTCACATCGCCGAAGTGGTCGCTGACCAGGCCGTTCGTGACGGCCGCCAGCGTGTCGGGCTGCTTGGCACCAGCCACATGATGACGGGCCCGGTCTACCCGCAGGCGCTGGCTGCCCGCCAGATAGACACCGAGATACCTGCCGAGCACGACCGCGCCATCCTGGACGAGATCATCGTCAGTGAGCTGCTGAACGGCATATTCAACGGCACGGCGCGGCAGGAATGCGGCCGCATCATCGAGCGGCTGGCAGCACGCGGCTGCGACGCGGTCGCCCTCGCATGCACCGAAATCCCGCTTCTGCTGCCTTCCCACGCCTCCCCGCTGCCCGCTCTCGACTCCACTCGGCTGCTGGCCCGGGCCGCCTTCGACGTTGCGGCCGGCCGCCGCGCCCTGCCAGTCTGGCGCGGCGGGCCGCCAAGACTCCCCGGCGTAGTCAGGTGATGCCTATGCCCGCCTCAACCGGACTGCGGTTCCGGGCGGCTTGCCCGTGCGACGCGATGTCAATACTCGGCTGACACTTGTCGGCCAGTTCGGTGGCCGTGATGGGGGACTGTAAAAACAACGGTGTAACTTCCGGGACGGAAGGAGACACCAGTGACTGATGTGACGGTCGAGCAGTACCAGGACGGCGCGGAGCTCTCGGCGGCTGATGAGCAGCTGCTGCGGGAGCTGGCCGAGCGGGCCCCGGTCGGCGGGCTTGCCACGCCGGCCGCGCGCCCGCCGTACAGTCGGCGCGGGCTGCCTACCATAGCCCCGGGACGAGGCGGTGTGTTGCCTTCTGGCAGCTGCGGCACTGGTCGCCGGTACCACGGCCAGCTCGGCCTCCTCGACCGCGATCCGGGGCAACAGCCCCACCAGCGGGGTAACGGCGCAGGTTGCCAGGGACAAACCAATTCGAGCGCCGGGCCGGGCCGACGATCACCTACCCTGCCCTATGGTTACCCGTCGTGACAGCGATGACGCCAACAAGCCTGCCGGAACAGGCAAACAGCAACCGGGGATGGTGTCATCGGTTGCCGTTGCCAACCTGCCGTGGGTGTTTACGCAGAATCACCCGCTGAAGACGAGCGAGTTCATTAGTGGGCTGCTCGTTGATCAGCAGCCTCGGGCCGGAATCGCCGCCGCGTACCAGCAGCGTGCTGCCGCTCGCGGTGTTGAACCGGCCCAGCAGGAGGGGTCCCCCATCCACCGCTGGGACGGCACCGTCCCGCCGCCGCCTCAGCACCAAATGCGCCCGTTCCAGCACGCCCTGCCAATTTTTTACGCGGGCAGCAGTCTGCTGCAACAAACCAGCCCGCCGCAGAGTCTGGCTATATGGGAATCACCTTGCGTCGGCTGAACGGGTAGGGCCAGCTGGCAGGGCTGGCAAGGGAGCAGGACATCATGAAACGTCCCCGGCGCGCCGTCATCCTGATCACGGCGGCGATGGCCGCTATCGGGCCCGCAGCCACTACTGCTGCCGCGGTGGCCTCAGTATCTCGCGGCAGGAGCACGGCCCAGGCGGTGACTGCGCATATCGGGGTCACGGCCACGATCCGAGTGGGCCGCTTCCCGGTCGGGGTCGCGGTGAACCCGCGGACCGACACCATCTACGTGGCTAACGCAAACAGCGGCACGGTGTCGGTGATCAGCGGGCGGACGAACACGGTGGTACGAACGATCCCGGTGGGCCGCGTCCCGGGCGGGGTCGCGGTGAACCCGCGGACCAACACCATCTACGTCACCAACGAGAGACGCGCCGGCACGGTGCAGGTGATCAGCGGGCAGACCAGCACGGCGGTGGCAACGATCCGCGTGGGCCGCGTCCCGGCCGGGGTCGCGGTGAACCCGCGGACCGACACCATCTACGTGGCCAACGCAAATAGCGGCACGGTGTCGGTGATCAGCGGGCGGACCAACACGGTGACGGCGACCATCCACCTGGGCGGCCGGTTCCCGGTCGGGGTCGCGGCGAACGCGCGGACCAACACCATCTACGTGACAAGGGCCGGCAAGATCGTCGCGCACGGCAGAGTGTCGGTGATCAGCGGGCGGACCAACGCGGTCACGGCCACGGTCCGCGTGGGTAGCGCCGCGAACGGCGTCGCCACGAACCCGACAACGAAAAGAATCTATGTCACCAATGCAGCCAGCAAGACGGTGTCGGTGATCAGCGGGCGGACGAACATGGTGGTGGCCACGGTCCGGGTGGGCTATCCCGCCGCGTTCGGGGTCGCGGCGAACCCGCGGACAAACACGATCTATGTCGCCAACGGGGGTGACGAGACGGTGGTGATCAGCGGCCGGACGAACACGGTGGCGGCCAGGGTCCGCACGGGCAGCTGCTCGGTCGGGGTCGCGACGGACCCGCGGACCAACACCAGCTTCGTCACTAACGCCTGCAGCAATACCGTGTCGGTACTCGTCTCCTGCCGGGCACGAGC
>WNFD01007146.1_pt1 | contig 14511 bp, 11 predicted proteins | sample 5400491 | NCBI WGS metagenome assembly WNFD01 (sample SAMN13153343, study PRJNA577476) | soil metagenome | isolation source: 120 cm saprolite under Douglas fir tree site 2 hole 2 replicate 2 | place: USA:California | collected 2015-04-18
GCAGATCATCGAATATCTCGCGGCGGCCGCCGCGGCCTTCGGCTGCCTGCCGACGCAGGAGACGATCGTGCTGGAGCGCTTCTTTGACGAAGCGGGCGGCATGCAACTCGTGATCCATGCCCCGTTCGGCAGCCGCATCAACCGCGCCTGGGGCCTCGCTCTGCGCAAGCGCTTCTGCCGGAAGTTCAACTTCGAACTTCAGGCGGCGGCGACCGAAGACAACATCGTGCTGTCGCTGACCGCGGCGCACAGCTTTGAACTCGCCGAAGTTGCCCGTTATCTTCATTCCGCCAGCGTGCGGACGCTGCTCATCCAAGCCATGCTCGACGCGCCGATGTTCACGACGCGGTGGCGTTGGGTGGCAAGCGTTGCGCTTGCCCTGCCGCGCTTCCGCGGCGGCAGGAAGGTGCCGCCCCAGTTCATGCGCATGCAGGCGGAGGACCTGATCGCGGCCGTCTTCCCGGACCAGATCGCCTGCGCCGAGAACCTCGTGGGCGAGCGGGAGGTGCCGGATCATCCGTTGACCAACCAGGCGATAGCGGACTGCCTCCACGAGGCGATGGACATCGAAGGGCTGGAACGGCTGCTGGCTCGGCTTGAAGCGGGCACGATCCGCGTGATTGCCTGCGATCTCACCCAGCCATCGCCGCTCGCGCTCGAAGCGCTGTCGGCGCGGCCCTACGCGTTTCTCGACGATGCGCCGTTGGAGGAGCGCCGCACCCAGGCCGTCATGGCGCGCCGCTGGCACGATCCGCAAAGCGCTTCGGAACTTGGCCGCTTGGATCTTGAGGCCATCGAGAGAGTGCGAAGCGAGGCTTGGCCCGACCCGACGAACGCCGAGGAACTCCATGACGCGCTGTTGTGGCTCGGTTGCCTGACTTACGCTGAGGTTCAGGCAGTGCCCTCCTGGAAGGACTGGCTCGCGGCGCTGACACAGGAGAAACGCGCCACGCACGTGGAAACTGCCGAGGCTGCGTTCTGGGTCGCAGCCGAGCGCCTGAACCAGTTCAACGCCGTATGGCCACAGGCGCGGCGCCAGCCGGACATTCCGCCCGCGCCGGATCAACCGCAAACGGTGTGGTCGAAGGAACAAGCACTGGTCGAAATCCTGCGCGGACGGCTTGAAGGCCTCGGCCCGATGACGCAAACCGGGTTGGCGGCGCCGCTCGGGCTTGAATCTGTGGCACTCCAAAGCGCCCTCTCGGCACTGGAGGTCGAGGGCTCCGTTCTGCGCGGACGATTTATTCAGGGACTCAATGACGAGCAGTGGTGTGACCGCCGGCTGCTTGCCCGCATCCACCATTATACGGTCCAGCGCCTGCGCTCCGAGATCGAGCCCGTCGCTGCGCGGGACTTCCTCCGTTTCCTGTTTGCATGGCATCAGGTTTCGGAAGAAACACGATTGGAGGGACCGGATGCACTGCCCGCGGCGCTCACTTGCCTCGAAGGCTTTGAGGCGCCGGCAAGCGCGTGGGAGACGGAGATCCTTCCGGCCCGCATCGCAAAGTATGAGCCGGCCTGGCTCGACGCCCAATGCCTTTCCGGGCAGCGCACCTGGGCGAGGCTCGTTCCGCCGCGCCCTGCGAATGGCCGCGCACAGCCTGCTGCACCAGTGCGTTCCACGCCGATCGCTCTGCTCGAGCGTCGCCGCGTCCCGCTCTGGATGTCACTCGCAGGTCTGCCGGGCGGAGCACAACCCAGTCCCCAGGCCCAGCTTGTCTGTGACTGTCTCGCGACGCGTGGCGCTTTGTTCTTCGATGAGCTTGCCGACGCAGTCCACCTGCTGCGTTCGAAACTCGAAGATGCCCTCGCTGAACTGGTGGCTCTCGGTTTTGTGAACTCGGACAGCTTCGGCGGCTTGCGCGCCCTGTTGGTGCCGTCGGCCCAGCGCAAGCCGATTGCGGGCGCGAGGCGGCGCGGCCGTGTCTTATCTTTTGGCATGGAGGGCGCAGGCCGATGGTCGCTGATCCGCCGCGAACCCCTGCCCCCACCCTACTCTCCCCCGCTCGGAGCCCAGGCGTCCCGCCCGCTCTTTGGCCGAGGAACGCCAGAGTCGCCCGGTCTTGCGAACAAAGCGGGCGAGACGCCCGCGCTCCCAGGGGTGGGGGCTGAACAGGCCGCGACCGCCGCGGTCGAGCATGTGGCACGGACGCTGCTGCGCCGATACGGCGTTGTGTTCTGGCGCCTTCTGACGCAAGAAGCCTCCTGGCTGCCGCCATGGCGCGACCTGCTGCGGGTCTACCGCCGGCTTGAGGCGCGCGGAGAAATCCGCGGCGGACGCTTTGTCGCCGGCTTCTCCGGCGAGCAATACGCCCTGCCGGAAGCCGTCGGTCTCTTAAGGAAGACGCGCCGTCAGCCAGGCTCCGGCCAATGGGTCTCGCTCTCCGGCGCAGACCCGCTCAATCTCGTCGGAATTCTGACGCCGGGGGCTCGGTTGGCGGCGCTGACCGGCAATCGCCTCATCTACCGCGATGGCGTGCCGATCGCGGTCCTCTCGGGCGGAAAAGTGCAGTTCCTTGAGACGCTCGACGCCGCCGCGCAATGGGAGGCGCAGAACAGGCTGTTGCGTTCAGCGGCGCCGGCGCTGATGGCAGACTTGGCGTAGCATCATGCGGATTGAGGTCGAGAGCGATACGGGCGATAGCGGAATTGAGAGGCCGAGGCGCATTCGGCTGAATGGGCGCGTCGTCGAAATCGTCGAAACCATCGATCAGTGGCCGGGGCCAGATTATCACTACTTCAAGGTCAAGGGTGACGACGGCAATCTCTATATTATTCGCCTGGACGAGACTCGCCATAACTGGGAACTGACGATGTTTCAGAGCCCGCCGGCGCAAGCTTTTTCGGCCAGCCATCACGAGGGCCGGAAACGCGGCAGACGCATGAGCTGATTCACGTCACAGCTTAAGGAAGGATTATGGCCGACGATATGGGTTAGGATGCTCAAGCTTCTCGGACGCGAAGCCTGGATTGACCGGGGGCGCCCGCTGTGAGTCGGCATGGGCCAGAAGCCGCCAACAAAGGGAGGACTTGATGAAGTACCTGTTAACGACTGCATGCGTTACCGCCGCGTTCGCGCTGCCGCTCGCTGCTGCCGCGCAGGAGCGCTACCCGGCGCTCAATCCGGACCAGCTCAGCGCGGAACAGAAGGCCTATGTCGAGAACCTGCAGAAGCCCCCGCGCAACAACACCACCGCTTTGAAGAACCCGCCCTTCAAGGTCTATATGCGCAGCCCCGAGCTCGCGAACAAACTGGAGGCGGTGTCAGACTACGTGCGCTGGGGCACCGGGCTACAGCCGCGGCTCACCGAACTTGCGATCATGATCACGGCGCGGCAATGGTCGAGCCAATGGATCTGGCGCGGCCACTACCGGGCGGCGGTGCGCGGCGGTGTCGATGCGAGTGTCGGCGCCGACATCGCGGCCGGTATGCGGCCGCCGTGAAACAATTCGGCGAGAAGGGCCTTATCGATCTCGTCGCCACCATGGGCTACTACGACACCGTGGCGATGACGCTGATCACCGCCAAGGCCGTTGCCCCGAAAGAAGAGGACGTGCCGCAGCTCGCAGCGCTGCCGAAATAATCGCGCGCCCGGCCGTATTGAGGCGTGTGCGGGTCTTTTCTGCTCCCTCTTCCCGCTTGCGGGGAGAGGGTCGGGGTGAGGGGCCCCTCCACAAGGGTGGACTCGCCGCAGCGCGGAAATCGGACGGCATTGATTTCGTTGGGAATTCCAAAATTAGTTCGTTTTGCTAAAATCCGCCCCGAACAGCCATATACCGTACATAGGTACTATCATACCTTATTCGGTCGGCGTACAGCCTTCCGGCCCGCCCGAGTCGAACGCGCGGATGGCGCGCTTGCGCCGCGACAGCGCGAGGCGATCGTCGTTATTTGTAGTCGTCGCACCAGTCAGGTTGGTCGGCGTAGTAAAATAGGCATTCCTGCTTCGTAATGGTCCGGCCCTTGCCGACGATGCGAGCCTGAAGATACGTCACCACCGCGTCGATTTCATCCGGGGTCAGAGTGCGGGGCGTCGGGTAGAGGTCGTTCGGAGGCGGTCCTAACGCTTGCCCATTGCAGGCCCGGACCTTGTAGGCGCCCTCGTCGAAGGCGGGCATTCCAGTGCCGGGGCGTCCGCAGGAGATTGTCTGCTTGAGCGCCGCGCCATCCAGCCTTGCCGTTCGCAAATTGGCGCCGGTCGGCGACTCGTCGCGTTGCTTTTCGCCGTCCGCGAATGCGCCGTGGCAATCGGCGCATCCGCTGTTTCGCCACGTCGTCACGCCGGCCTTGACCCGCTCTTCGTTCTGCGCGTGCGCGGCGGTTGCCTGCACCAGAAGGCCGATCGCGAGCGACAGAGCCGCACAACACCTGAAAAAGACGCGAGTTTGATCCACGTCAGCTCTTGAGGTCGAGTTCTTCGTCATATCAGTCTCCGGTTGGACAGGCTGGTCCGCGTCGCGTGTTTGCGGCTCGGAATACTCGTCACCCGCGGGCTTGACCCGCGGGTCCATCTTTTTCGCATGAAGATGGATTGCCGGGTCAAGCCCGGCAATGACGTCGCAATCCAATGTCATCGTAGAACGCCGAGGCCGAAGAGAACAATTCCCGCCGCACAAGACCCCGCGAGCGTCCATAGCATTCCGAATTTGAAGCGGAAAATCGCCAGGACCGCGGCCGCCGCGAGGGCGAATGCCCACGGGTCGGCGCTCGCCGGCAGCGGCGCGTCGAACGACAGTCCGTAACCGCGAACCGGCATCGTTTCGCGAAAGATCGTGTGTATCGCGAACCAGATCGCCAAATTGAGAATCACGCCGCAGACCGCAGCCGTTATCGCCGAAAGAGCGCCGGCCAGCGCCCTGTTGCCGCGAAGCGTCTCGACGAACGGGGCGCCGAGAAAGATCCACAGGAAGCACGGCGTGAACGTCACCCACGTGGCCAGCAATCCGCCCAGCGTGCCGGCCAGCATGGGCGAAAGTGCGCCCGGATCGCGATAGGCCGCCATGAAGCCAACGAACTGGAGCACCATGATCAGGGGGCCTGGCGTAGTTTCCGCCATGCCGAGGCCGTCCAACATTTCGCCGGGCTTGAGCCAGCCATAGTTTTCAACGGCCTGCTGCGCCACATAGGCAAGTACCGCGTAGGCGCCGCCAAACGTCACCATTGCCATTTTGCTGAAGAAGATCGCAATCTTGCTGAACACATCAGCTGGGCCCCACGCCAACACAATCGCAACCACCGGCACCAGCCAAAGCGCGAGCCAGACACCTGCGACCCGCAAGGCAGGCGCGACTGCCGGGCGCGCGTGTTCGGGTAAGTTGTCGCCGAGCAGGCTGTCGGTCGGCCCATCCGATTTCACGCTGCCGTTTCCAGAACCTTGCTGGAACCACGCGACACCGCTGGCAGTGCCGACGTAGCCGATCAAAGCCGCGCCAAACACGATGATTGGAAACGGAACGTCGAAGAAGAAGATGCCGGCGAACGCCGCCGCCGCGAGGATAAGCAGAACATTGTTCTTGAGGGCGCGCTTGCCGATGCGCAAGACCGCCTCCAGGACGATGGCGAGCACCGCAGCCTTGAGTCCGAAGAACAGCGCCGCGACCAGCGGGACGTTGCCGAAGGCCGCGTAGACATAGCTCAACGCCATGATCGCGACGATGCCGGGCAGAACGAACAGCCCGCCCGCGATCACGCCGCCGCGCGTGCCGTGCATCAGCCAGCCGATGTAGGTGGCAAGCTGTTGGGCCTCGGGGCCGGGCAGTAACATGCAGTAATTGAGCGCATGCAGGAACCGGGCTTCCGATACCCATCGCTTCTCTTCCACGATGATTCGATGCATGATGGCGATCTGCCCAGCCGGCCCGCCGAAACTCAGTGCCGCAACCCTCAGCCACACGCGCAGTGCCTGCCCGATCGAGGGGAATACGCGTGACGCCTCCGTTGCGGCCGGCACAGCCGATATTTCTTGCATGTCACGCTCCAGGTCTCTTCGCATGCCAGGTATGGGTTTCGTCCGTGGCGTCCCGGCACCATCGGTAGAATGCGTCGTAGAGCGTCATCCCGGCGTCGAGTTGCGCGAGGTCGTCCGCATACATCCGCGACAGGCCGAGCGAGGCAGCGAGCAGACCGGCGGCCTGCGGCGCGGCGTCCATGCGGCCAGTGTCCGCCCCGCGCACGATCGCCGCCAGGCGAAGCAGCGGCTCGGTTGCAAGGCCGAACTCTTCCACCATGACATCGAAAGTGCAGGTATCTCCGCGGTGACCCCAGAATACACCTTCGATGTCGAAGGGGGCGGCGGAAAACCGCTCCGCCACGCCTTCCACCTCCGCAGGAGCGACGAACAGGAACACGGCGCGGGGGTCGACGAAGCGACGGATCAGCCATGGACACGCGATGCGGTCAACCTTGGGTCGTGCCCGCGTTACCCAGACGGTGCGCTTCTGGTCGTCGAGCGGGGGCATTCTGGTGGTAATCACCAAGGGAAGGCCGGCCTTGCGCCAACCATCAAAGCCGTGCTCAAGCGTGTCGGCCGCAACCCCGCCATGACGCATCCAGGCGGCCACGCCCTCGCTGAGCTTGGCGCCTCTTTGGCAGATCGCAATAGCGGAACGGCCGGTAAATTCGCATGTCCATGCGGAAACATCGGCATGGGGTCGGCGGATCGAACCCGGAACCAGGCGTGGATCGGCTTTGTAGTCGTCATCGGTCCGCACATCGACCAAAGCCGGGCAGTTCGGAGTGCCGATGAGGCGGGCAAGCTTGTCGACGGAAATCGTATTCATCGAGGGCATGGGAGCGTCCTTGCGTTGCAAGCGGGACGCGATTCTTCAGCATGTCGCCTCGTGGGGAGATCGCTGTCCCCATGCGCGGAAACTAGGCGCCGAGAACGGATTGTCAAGTGCGAGAACTTCAACCTTACTTCATCGTGCTGTCACGTGAAGCTTCGAAGCTATAGCTGTTCCCGGTCGATTTGATCCGCTCGGTCGTCATGCGCGGGCTTGACCCGCGCATCCATCATCTTCGCAAAATCTACGCGAAGAAGATGGACCCGCGGGTCAAGCCCGCGGGTGACGGGTGGATGGACGAACGCCGACTCGAATCGACCGGGAACCGCTATAGCGATCCGCTGCCGCACTTTGGACCCGCCACGCAATGGTCTATGGTGGTACAATAAAGGTAAGCTCGTGCTTTAAAATTTAACCGCCCGTATACTGGCGGACAAATCCATGGGGGAAGCGATATGTTGATTCATCGTTTGCTGATTGCGCGTTTGGCAGTCGTCTTGATTGCAACTGCCGGGTTCGCCGGCACCGCGCCGACCCGCGCAGCGGTCGAAATCCAGTGGTGGCACGCCATGGGCGGGGAGCTCGGAGAGAAACTCGAGAAGCTCGCGACCGACTTCAACGCCGCGCAATCGGACTTCAAGGTCATACCGGTCTTCAAAGGCAGCTACCCCGAAGCCATGACGGGAGCCATCGCGGCTTTTCGCGCCCGCCAGCATCCCGCGATGTTGCAGGTGTTCGAGGTCGGCACCGCCACCATGATGGCCGCCAAGGGCGCCGTCTATCCGGCGTACCAGCTGATGAAGGATCAGGGCGAGCCGTTCGATCCCAAGTCCTACCTCCCGGCGGTGACGGGCTATTACACCGACCGCGCCGGCAACATGCTGTCGGTGCCGTTCAATTCGTCGACCCCGATCCTCTACTACAACAAGGACGCGTTCCGCAAAGCCGGCCTCGACCCCAGTGCGCCGCCGCGTACCTGGCCCGAAGTCGAGGCGGCGGGGAAGAAACTGCAGGCCGCCGGGTTGTCCTGCGGCATGACCACCGAATGGCCGTCCTGGGTGCTGGTCGAGAACCTGTCCGCCTATCACAACGTACCGCTCTCCACCAAAGCCAACGGCTTTGAGGGTCTTGACACCGAGCTCAAGATCGATGGCCCGGTGGTGACGAGGCAGATCGCGACGCTCACGGAGTGGCAGAAGACCAAGCTCTATGACTACGGCGGGCGCACCAACAAGGCGATACCGAAATTCGTCGCCGGCGAGTGCGGCATCTTCATGGGCTCGTCGGCTTCGCGCGCCGCCGTGCTCCCCACCGCGAAGTTTGACGTCGGCTACGGCATGCAGCCCTACTGGCCCGACGTCAAAGGGGCGCCACAGAACTCGATCATCGGCGGCGCCTCGCTGTGGGTGCTCAAGGGCCGGCCGGACGCCGAATATAAGGGCGTCGCGAAATTCTTCACCTTCCTGTCACGCGCCGAAACCCAGGCGTGGTGGCACCAGAACACCGGGTACCTGCCGATCACGCACGCGGCCTACGAGCTTACGCGCGCGCAAGGCTATTACGATCGCAACCCCGGAACCGACACCGCCGTCCGGCAGATTACGCTCAACCCGCCGACCGAGAACTCTAAGGGCCTGCGGCTCGGCTCGTTCGTGCAGATTCGCGATGTCATCGAGGAGGAACTGGAGCAGGCCTTCGCCGGAAAGAAACCCGCCAAGACGGCGCTCGAGAGCGCTGTCAAACGCGGCAACGACCTACTGCGCCAGTTCGAGAGGGCGAACAAGTAAGCCGTTTGTAGGGCGCAATAGCGTAGCGCATTGCGCCGGAGTTGGCGGATTACGCTTCGCTAATCCGCCCTACGAGTCCGGGGCCACGACGGGACTGCACGATGCTCACGAAACGGGTGACGTTTGGGGGCATCGTGCTGCCGATGCTGCTGGTCGCGCCGCAGCTCGCAATCACCCTGGTGTTCTTCGTGTGGCCGGCGAGCCAGGCGATCTACCAGTCGGTCATGCAGGAAGACCCGTTCGGCCTGAAGCGGGAATTCGTCGGCCTCGCGAACTTCGAACGCCTGTTCGGCAATGAAGCCTATCTGCAATCGTTCGGCATCACGGCAGTGTTTTCGCTTAGCGTGGCGGCGCTCGCGCTGGGGGTCGCGCTTCTCCTTGCCGCCATGGCCGATTGGCTCGTGCGCGGCGCCCGCGTCTACACGACGCTGCTGATCTGGCCCTATGCGGTCGCCCCCGCGATCGCCGGCGTGCTGTGGTGGTTCCTGTTACATCCGACCACCGGCATCTACGCCTATGCGTTGTCGCGCCTCGGCTTCGCCTGGAACCCACTCCTCAACGGCACCGATGCGTTCGTCCTCGTGGTCGCGGCCGCGGCATGGAAGCAGGTGTCCTACAATTTCGTATTCTTCCTCGCCGCGCTGCAGTCGATCCCGCGCTCGCTGATCGAAGCGGCGGCGATCGACGGCGCCGGGCCGGCCCGGCGCTTTCGCACCGTCATCCTGCCGCTGATCGGGCCGACGACGTTCTTCCTTCTCGTCGTCAACATCGTCTACGCGTTCTTCGATACGTTCGGAATCATCCACGCCACGACCGGCGGCGGTCCAGGGACCGCCACCACGATCCTGGTCTATAAGGTGTTCAAGGACGGGTTCGAATCGCTCGATCTCGGCGGATCGGCGGTTCAATCGGTCGTGCTGATGGCGATCGTAATAGCGCTGACGCTGGCGCAGTTCCGCTTCGTCGAGCGCAACATTCACTACTGAGGTCGCCATGGTGGAAAACAGGCCGGCCTTCACCATCGCGGCGCATGCGCTGCTGGCGCTGGGCGTCGCCGTCATGGTGGCGCCGGTGTGGCTCGCTTTTGTCGCCTCGACCCATCCGGGCGCTGATTTCCTGTCCGGGCGGCTGCCGCTGTGGCCGGGTCCGGATTTCGTGAAGAACTACGGCATGGTGCTGTCGCAGGGCGTTTCCAATGCCGGTGCGCCCGCGATCGCCGGCATGCTGGTCAATTCTCTGGTCGTGGCGGTCCTGATCGCGGTCGGCAAGATCGCGGTATCGCTGTTGTCGGCTTTCGCGATCGTCTATTTCCGGTTTCCATTCCGGGTAGCCGCGTTCTGGATCATCTTCCTCACCCTCATGCTGCCAGTCGAGGTTCGCATCCTGCCGACCTTCGAGGTGGTCGCGCAGCTTGGCCTCCTCAACAGCTATGCGGGCCTGACCATCCCGCTGATCGCGAGCGCGACCGCGACCTTTCTGTTTCGCCAGTTCTTCATGACGATCCCGGACGAGCTTGCGGAGGCCGCACGCATCGACGGCGCTACCGCGATGGGCTTCTTCCGCGACATCCTGTTGCCGCTGTCGCGCACCAACATCGCGGCGCTGTTCGTGATCCTGTTCATCTACGGCTGGAACCAATACCTTTGGCCGCTGCTTGTGACCAGCGATCAGTCCTACTACACCATCGTGATGGGCATTCAGCGGATGGCGCGCGCGGCCGACGACACCCCGCTGTGGCATCTCGTTATGGCGACCACGATTCTGGCGCTGCTGCCGCCGGTGCTCGTCGTCATCGCTATGCAACGCCTGTTCGTCAGGGGACTGGTCGAGACCGAGAAGTGATGGGGGCAAGGTGGTCGAGGTCGCGCTGCGCCAGGTGAGCAAGACCTATGCGGGCGGCGTCGTTGCAGTCCGTGACGTCAGCTTCACGATTCCCGATGGAAACCTGTGCGTTCTGGTCGGCCCGTCGGGCTGCGGCAAGTCGACGCTGCTGCGCATCGTGGCCGGCCTCGAAGCCATCACGGCCGGCGAGGTGCTGCTCGACGGCAAGGTCGTCAATCATCGCGAGCCGGCCGAGCGCGACATCGCCATGGTGTTCCAGAATTACGCGCTTTACCCGCATATGAGCGTCTACGACAACATGGCGTACGGCCTGCGCAACCGGCGCATGGCGGCCGACGCGATCGATGCGCGCGTGCGCGAAGCCGCCCGCATGCTGCAGATCGCCGACTTTCTCGACCGCAGGCCGCGGGAGCTTTCCGGCGGCCAGCGCCAGCGCGTCGCCATGGGTCGCGCGGTGGTGCGCCGGCCGAAGGCATTTCTGTTCGACGAGCCGCTGTCGAACCTCGACGCCAAGCTGCGCGGCTCGATGCGAGTCGAGATTCGCCGGCTGCAGCGTTCGTTCGGCACCACGTCGATCTACGTGACCCATGACCAGCTCGAGGCGATGACGCTCGCCGACCTGCTGGTGGTCATGAATGCGGGCCGCGTCGAGCAGATCGGGCCGCCACTCGAGATTTACGGGCGGCCGGCCACGACCTTCGTGGCGACGTTCATCGGAGCGCCACCCATGAACCTCATTCATGTCACCGCATCCGAGGCGGCCGAACTCGCCCGCGGCGTTCCCCTGCCGGAAGGTGGTGTGATCGGCGTGCGCCCGGATGAGCTTGCGCTCGCCGGCACCGATGTCCGCCCGGCCGCCGGCCTGGCACTTGATTTCGCAGTTACGGCGGTCGAACGCATCGGGCCGGAATGCCTGGTCTACGGAACCCCGCAGATCGGGCGCGGCGATCTCGTTGTCAGGGTGTTAGGCTCATCGGCCCCGACGCCGGGCAAAACAATCCGTGTGGTTGCCGCCGCCGACCGGCTACACCTTTTCGCGACCTCTGGAACGAGGCTGCGGTCGCCCCCCTGAAACCGAAAGCGGCGATCAGCAGCTCGCCCCTCAGCCGGAAAAGACCGCGGGTTCCACGAACGCGACCTTGCGCATCGCACAGATATGTGCGAAATTGCATGATGACTGGGGGCGAATTCGAGAGGAAGATCAGGCAAGTGGGCCGCAGGCGCGGAGTGCCTGTCTCGTTCGATCGTGGGCACGGCAAGGGTAGTCATGGGCGCCTCTATTACGGCCATCGGTTCACGACTCTGAAGGATCGGAAGAAGGAAATCGGCCCTGGTCTCCTCAAAGCAATGCTTGATCAACTGGGCCTGACCAAAGCGGACTTGGAGCAGTGATCATGGCGTTTGGATATCGATATACGTTGGAGCGGCAGGAGAATGGTTGGTGGCTTGTCCGCTTTCCCGCAATCCCGGAGGCGCTCACCGAAGGCAAGACGGAAGAGGAGGCACGGGCAAGTGTCCTCGACTGCGTCATCACGGCCCTCGAAGGATATATGAAAGCCGGGAAGCCGCTCCCCAGGGAAGGCGCCGGACATACCGGACCGAACCGGGCGGTACTTCCGTCACTCGTGACCGCAAAATTGGCCGTCTACGAAACAATGCGCGTCCGCGGTTGGTCCAAGGTCAAGCTCGCCAAAGAACTCGGCGTACCTGAGAATTCGGTGCGTCGCCTGCTCAATCTTAATCACAGTTCGCAGATGTGGATCATCGACGAGGCGCTGGCAAAGATGAATGCCGAGCTATCCATTGATCTGCCGAAGCAGAGGCCGAGCGGAAAGGCGGCGTAGCGCTCGTCAGATGGCACAGCAGCCATGCAGCGGCTGATGATCTCGTCTGGGTATTCGCCACATGAGGCCATGACGATGATATCTGAGCTGGATCGCAAGTGTTCCAGGTACTGGTGACTGCGGCTGGATGGTTCCGCGGCATCAATCCACCGGCCAATGAGCGGCGCGTCGCAGCGTTGGTCTGGCTACCATTCAAACGGACCGCGAAATACTCCTAGAACCTGAAGGAGCAGAACGCCTAGGACGATCGGCCAGAATGCCGCATACGCTACGAAACCGAGGAGCGCGATTATCCAATGAGGGTGTTGCCGTTCTAGAGCGCCGCCATCTAAAGCGGACCAGACGAGATAGGTTGCCATTACGACAGCACCGCTCAGGTACACCACCACGGCGCTCTGAAGCGCTCGCGTTATCTTCAGGGACATCCATCGTTCACTCATCGACCGCCCTTAATACTTGAGCCTCGTGCAGCAGGCACATGCTGACGAGGTACCTTTCGATCCATTCGGAAGCATATGGCCGCCCTGCTTAATGCAATGCGGCCGGCCGCTCTGACAGGTATGCCCTAAGATACACGTCATCAGGCCAGTCAAAAGGACTGGGTCTGTTCCTATCGGCGGTGACACCGGTGAGCACCCCCCAGACGACTGCCAGCAGTGGGGTCTGACGGTACCCTGATGGTAGCGCTGTCGCTTGGTCGGCATTGTGCGCAATTGACATAGGCGACCTCGCGGCGCGACAGTGTATACTTCAGGGCCTGAAATTAAGGCCCTTGGCTTGATGTTCGACTGAATGCGTTGGGTTCGCACAAACCGGCGGTATGGTGCATGGTGGGCGCTGCTCGCCATGGCGATCCAAATCACTGTGTCGTTCGGGCATGCGCACCGCATTGATGGCTTTCGCCAAGGCGCGTTATCGCCTCAAGCGACCGCGGGAATTTACAATCAATTAACCAACGACCCGGGCGATCCGGCCTCGAAGCCGGTCAGGCTGGGATTCGATTATTGTGCAATTTGCGTCGTCATCAATATGGGCGCATCCATGATGCCTGCGGATGCGCCGGCTTCCGGCGCGCCCGCCGACGTCAGCAAGGTACAATTTTCGCCCCATGCCGAAGCCGCACCATCGACGCTGAGCCATCTCCTTTTCCAGGCCCGAGCGCCTCCGTCTGCTTGACATCATTGATTGAACGGCCCCTGGCGTCCCCAGACTTTATGGCGTGACGTCGCCCGCGCGACAACCCTTTTACCGCCACCAGGATGGGGAACCGGCCTCAGCCGAGCCCGGAGGCCATGCGCGTAGTCATCGTCAATCGGGGAATGACAGATGGCGCAAAGTCAAGTTTCAGATGACGGCAAATATGTCCGCTCCGGGCACGCGCTGACGTGGACCTGGATCGCATTCACGGTGGCTGCGCTCGCGGCGGCTCTCGCGATCGGAATCTTCAGAATCGGCGCCTATCAATCCGCGATCGATGCCGTTCGTTCCGCGGTGAATGGATCAGCGAGCCGCTCGCCCGTTGCGGCGTTGCAAGAAGAAGCTCCGATGCTGATCCGGGAGGGGGCGCGCATCAGCATTCCTGACGGGTCACCGCTGAGGGGTAAGCTCACCGTCGGCCCGGTGGCACAGCGGGAAATCCAGCGCAGGCTGGTATTGCCAGCGGTCGTCGAGGCCGACCCGGCGCGCACCGTGAAGGTGCTTCCGCCGGTGACCGGCCGCGTGACCGACCTCATGGTTCAACTCGGTGAGCGCGTGGTGCAGGGGCAGGATCTTGCCGTGATCGACTCCGGCGACCTTGCTCAGGTCTTTTCCGACATCGAGAAGGCGAGGTCCGTGCTGACGCTCACCAAAAAAGGGCTCGACCGGCAGTTGGGCCTGGAAAAAGCCGGCGGGGCAGCAATCAAGGACCGGGAGCAGGCGCAGAGCGATTACGACCAGGCTGTCGCGGAACTTGAGCGCGCCCAATCGCGGCTGCGCGCCATGGGCGTGCCGGCGGAGCCCCCACCCTACCCTCCCCCGCAAGCGGGGGAGGGTAGGGTGGGGGGCCGGCTGTTGACGCTGAAAGCGCCGGCCGCCGGCAGCGTGATCGACCTCCAAGTGGCGCGGGGCGCATTTCTCAACGATGCGACCGCCGCAATCATGACGATTGCGAACCTCGGCACCGTTTGGGTCACGGCAAACGTGCCGGAAAAGGACACCGCACTGGTAACGCGGGGACAAGACGTCGACGTCGTTTTTTACGCATATCCGGGCGA
>WNFD01001309.1_pt2 | contig 14508 bp, 10 predicted proteins | sample 5400491 | NCBI WGS metagenome assembly WNFD01 (sample SAMN13153343, study PRJNA577476) | soil metagenome | isolation source: 120 cm saprolite under Douglas fir tree site 2 hole 2 replicate 2 | place: USA:California | collected 2015-04-18
GCCCGGCTACCTGGCCGCGAGGCGCCGCCGGGTGCCGATCGTCGTGCACGAGGCGAACCCGCGTCCCGGGCTGGCCAACCGGCTCGGCGCGCGCCTCACCCAGCACGTATACACGGGGCATCAGGACACGCAGCTCCCGCACGCCAGCTACCTTGGCATCCCGGTGCGCCGTGAGATAGCCGAGCTGGACAGGCTCGCGGTCGGCGACAAGGCCCGCGCGCACTTCGGGCTGCGTCCCGACCTGCCCGTCCTGCTCGTGACCGGCGGCTCGCAGGGTGCCCTCTCACTGAACCGCGCGGTGCTCGGCGCCGCCGACCGGATCCGCATGGCCGACGTCCAGGTGCTGCACGTGATCGGCCCGCGCAACACCATGGATGTCCGGCTACCCGCTGCCGGGCCGCCGTACGTCATGCTGCCCTACGTGGACCGGATGGATCTCGCCTACGCGGCCGCGGACTTCGCGCTTTGCCGGGCAGGCGCCATGACCTGCGCCGAGCTCACGGCGGTCGGGCTGCCGGCCGCATACGTCCCGCTGCCGCACGGCAACGGCGAGCAGCGGCTCAATGCCGCGCCGATCGTGGCGGGGGGAGGCGGGCTGCTCGTCGACAACGCCGAGCTGAGCCCGGAATGGATCTGCGACACGCTGCTGCCCGTGCTGCTCGATATCGACAGGGTCGCGACCATGTCGCAGGCGGCGGCCGGGATGGGCCGCAGGGACGCGGACGTCTGGCTGGCGGACGAAGTGCTCCAGATCATCCAGCCCAGGCAGGGCGGCAGCCACGCCCGTGGCCGGTCATGACCGCACGATGCCGGCGGCCGGTCATGACCGCACGATACGAGCGCACCCTCTGCTCCCCGCATCTCAGCGTAGGTCATATCACGAAATTTCATGATATTTCCGGACTTCTCCGTGGTCGGAGTAGGGGGAGGCTTGCCGATTTCACTCACCCCTTGGGATCCGGGTCTAGGAGTGGCTGTCGCATAGCCCCGGACGCGGCTCCCGGCAAGGGAGTGAATCCGGGATTCACCCCCACCGAACCGGTGCGATCCGCGTATCCACCCGCACCCAGCCGGTGCGATCCGCGTATCCACCCCCTTCCAAGGGGGCGGCGTCGTCGAGTCAATGGCGTCGATCCGGGGATCGACGACCCCAGAGGGTCCACAATCCCCGGATCGACACCGTCCGGGAAGGACCCCGCGAGAGAGCGGGGCAGGCACACAAGCGGGTGCAACGGCGTCGATCCGGGGTTTGCGCACCACCGGTGGTATACGATCCCGGGATTCACCCCCCTGGGTACAGGCGGCGGGCGGCGGGGCCGGGGCGGCGGGAGAGGGATTGCGGAGCGATCGGAGGGTGCCGGATGGGGTTGGTGACCCCTGTCGAGGCTGTGCCGGTCGGACAGCTCGGGCGGGTGCACTTCGTCGGCATCGGCGGCGCGGGCATGTCGGGGATCGCGCGCATCATGCTGGCCAGGGGCGTGGCCGTGTCAGGCTCCGACACGGCGCCCTCGGAGCTGCTGAGCGAGCTTGCCGCGCTCGGCGCGGAGGTCCACGTCGGGCACGCGGCACAGAACCTGGGGGCCGCCGACTCGCTCGTCGTGTCCACCGCCATCCGGCCTGACAACCCTGAGTTCGCGGCGGCACGCCTACGCGGGCTGCGCGTGCTGCACCGTGCCGCCGCGCTGGCCTCGGTCATGCTCGGCAGGCAGTCGATCGCGATCGCGGGCACGCACGGCAAGACGACGACGACCGCCATGCTCACGACCGTGCTGCGGCACTGCGGAGCCAGGCCCGGCTATGCCATCGGCGGCATTCTCGCTGAGACCGGGCTCGGCGCGGAGGACGGCGAGGAGATGTTCGTCGCGGAAGCCGACGAGAGCGACGGATCGTTCCTCATGCTGTCGCCTGACGCGGCGATCGTCACCAACATCGAGGCGGATCACCTCGACAACTACGCGAGCCTCGCGGAGATCGAGGCCGCGTTCGCGGCGTTCGCCCGCCGGGTCAGCGACGGCGGCCTGCTCGTCACGTGCGCGGACGATCCCGGTGCCCGTGCGCTCGCCGCGGTCGCACGTGAGCTATACCGGCCAGGGGAGCCACAGCATTGCCCCGGGGGACGACCCCCTGAGAACCCCCGGAAGGCACTCCCCGGGGAAGACCCCCGGACCCCCATGGCCCAAGGCCCCCCGCGGTACCAGCCTGGGGGGACGACCCCCCAAGGCCCCCCGCGGTACCAGCCTGGGGGGCCGACCCCCCAAGGCCCCCCGCGGTCCCTGCGAGTGCGCACGTACGGAGAGTCCGAGGATGCCGACTACCGGGTAACCGGCGTGACCCCGCGCGGCATGGAAGTGAGCTTCAGCCTGAGCGCCATGCCGCTCCCGTTCGGCATAAATGAAAGACCCGTTACTATCGCGGTCCCCGGTCGGCATAACGCGCTCAACGCGGCCGCCGTCTTCGCCGTCGCGGTCGAGTCAGGATTTCCAGCCGAACGGGTCGTGGCGGGACTCGCCGCCTACCGCGGCGCCCGGCGGCGGATGGAGCTGAAGGGCGTCGGCGATGGCGTGCGGGTGCTGGATAGTTACGCGCACCATCCGACCGAGCTGGCGGCCGACCTGCGCGCCGCGCGTGACATGGCGGACGGCGGGCGGGTGATCGCCGTATTCCAGCCGCACCTGTACAGCCGCACCAGGGTGTTCGCCGCTGAGCTGGGTGCCGGGCTCGGGCTCGCCGACGAGGCGGTAGTCCTCGACGTCTACGGTGCGCGCGAGGACCCGGAGCCAGGCGTGACCGGGCAGCTCGTGGCCGACGCGGTGCCGGGGGGCCGTGCCCGCTTCCTCGCGGACTCCGCCGCAGTGCCGCGTGTCATCGCGGAGATCGCCAGGCCAGGGGATCTCGTGCTCACCATGGGCGCGGGCAACGTGACCGTGCTCGGCCCGCAGGTGGTCGAGGCGCTCCGCGCGCGGGAGGGTACTGATACGCCGGCGGCTTCCGGGGAACTGGCGTGACCGGCGTCTCCCGTGGCCCTGGGCCGGCGGCCGGGCCGGCCCCCGGCCCGCGGGTCGGCGAGGGCCCGGTCGGCGAGGGCCCGGTCGGCGAGGGCCCGGTCGGCGAGCCGCACGGGCGGTCGCGTAGCCCGTGGAAGGCGGCATTCTTCGTGCTCGCGGCCGTGGGCATCGTCGCGGGGGTGGCATGGGCGCTGCTCGGCTCGAAGCTCCTCGTTGTCCGGTCGGTCGAGGTCACGGGCACGCACCTTGTCCCGCAGGCTGAGGTGCTCGCCGTCGCAGGGCTGCCGCGAGGGCTCCCGCTCATCCGGGTCGATACTGCCGCGATCGCGAGCAGGGTTGACCGCATCACGCAAGTGGAGTCCGCCCATGTCAGCAGGGAGTGGCCGGACCATGTGCTGATCGCGGTGCGTGAGCGGACACCGGCGCTCGCGGTGGCCGCGAGCGGCGGCTACGACCTGATCGACCGGTTCGGCGTCGTCGTGCGGTGGACAGGCCGCAGGCCGCAGGGGATGCCTCTGTATCTCCCGTCCGGCGCGAGCACCGCGGGGGGTGTTGGGGGGTCGTCCCCCCAGGCCGGTTCCGCGGGGGGTGTTGGGGGGTCGTCCCCCCAGGCCGGTACAGCGCTGCGGGGGAGCCCTGAGGTGGCTGTCGCCGTGGCCGTGCTGCACGAACTGCCTCCCCGGATCGTGCGTCATCTGGCAGACCTGGCCGCGCCGGGCCCCGCCTCGGTCACGCTTCATCTGTCGGGTGGCGTGACGATCATCTGGGGGGGCACGGACCGGCCGGGGGAGAAGTCAAGGGAGCTGGGCATCCTGATGCGCACCCCTGCGCGTCTCTACGATGTGAGCGCGCCGGGCACCGCGGTGACCGGATAGCGTCGACAAGCCGGGCCGTCGGAGGGATGAGCTGGTAGAAGCAGGATTGCGCGACACGCTCGTGAGCTTGTGGCGTGGTTAGTTGACCCCGGTGGCTAGCCGCCCCTACTGTCCGTATCAATCGTCAGACTAACATAACTCTACATCTCAACCTGAGAGTGAGGGTTGAGTCGCGGGAATCCGCGGAACGTTCCCGGCCGTCGCAATTGGCAACATATTTACACAGGCACGATAGCGGTTGCCACACGAGGCAGCCGCGGATGGAAACGAAACCCAAGCCCAGCGGCGTGGCAGACCGGAATTCGGCGGCCGGGAACGTGCCAGAGGTAAGCGAGCGGAAAGGGTCTCTCCTCGTGGCAGCACCGCAGAACTATCTGGCGGTCATCAAGGTCGTCGGAATAGGCGGCGGCGGCGTGAATGCCGTCAACCGGATGATCGAAGAGGGACTCAAGGGCGTCGAGTTCATCGCGATCAACACCGACGCTCAGGCGCTGCTCATGAGTGACGCGGACGTCAAGCTCGACGTGGGGCGTGAGCTCACGCGGGGCCTGGGCGCGGGCGCTAACCCCGACGTCGGGCGCAAGGCCGCGGAGGATCACCGCGAGGAGATCGAGGAGGTGATCAAGGGCGCCGACATGGTCTTCGTCACGGCAGGAGAAGGCGGCGGGACAGGCACCGGCGGCGCGCCCGTGGTCGCCAACGTGGCGCGGTCGCTCGGCGCGCTGACGATAGGCGTTGTCACCCGGCCGTTCGGATTCGAGGGCAAGCGCCGTGCCACTCAGGCTGAGCTGGGCATCGAGCAGCTCCGCGACGAGGTGGACACCCTCATCGTCATCCCCAATGACCGGCTGCTCTCCATCTCTGACCGGCACGTGAGCGTCCTCGACGCGTTCAAGGCCGCGGACCAGGTGCTGCTCTCCGGTGTGCAGGGGATCACCGACCTGATAACCACGCCCGGCCTGATCAATCTCGACTTCGCCGACGTGAAGTCCGTCATGTCGGGCGCTGGATCCGCGCTCATGGGGATCGGCTCCTCCCGTGGCGACGACCGCGCGGTGGCCGCGGCGGAGATGGCCATCTCAAGCCCTCTGCTCGAGGCGAGCATCGACGGCGCGCACGGCGTGCTGCTGTCCATCCAGGGTGGCTCTGACCTCGGCCTGTTCGAGATCAATGAGGCGGCGCAGCTGGTCTCGAACTCGGCCGCATCAGACGCGAACATCATCTTCGGGGCCGTCATCGACGACGCGCTCGGCGACGAAGTGCGGGTGACGGTCATCGCGGCAGGGTTCGACGAGAACCAGACGGGGCGCGCGAGGGGGGTCTCCACCGGACATCGCGGGGGGTCGTCGTCGCATTCCGGCGCTGGAGTGGACTTCGGGCCATCGGAGTCCGGGCCAAGGGGGTCCGGAGCCCTCGGGGGTCCGGGGGGTATCCCCCCGGGAAAGCAGGGCCCACGGGAAGGCACTGTCCAGGGAAGCGCTGTGTCCGCCCAGGCTGGTACCTCGGAGGGCTTTGGGGGGGCGTCATCGGAGGCTGGCACCGCGGGCGCTTCGGCTGGCCAGGCTTATGGCGTGGCTGGCGGAGAGGAAGCGTCCGCTGACTTCGCTGAATCCGACGGCTACGATTCCGCCTCAGCGGGATCCGGGCAGTGGGGATCCGGTCACGCGAATCACGCCTCCGGATCGGATGGGGACCCGGGCGAGGATGTCGCCGCCCCGCCGCGGCCGGAGGGCTCTTACGGCTTTGCCGGCGACGACTCCTACGAGCCCGGCTCAGCCGCCAGCGAACCCGGCGGCGAAGACGCTGATGGCGTGATCTCTTCGCACGGCTCCGGCGCTGGCTCCACGGCCGCCCAGGCCGGCAGCGTCGCGTCGCGTGTCTTTGACGCCGCCACGACCCGGCGTCGGCCAGTGGTCTTCGAAGAGGACGATGAGCTGGACGTCCCCGATTTCCTCAAATGACGGATCCCCGGACATGGGCCACTGGCCACGCACCTTGATTGATCCGGCATGACGGCTGCTCGGCGCGGCGAGCTCGCCGCGGGCCTTGCCGACGTACGCGGACGGATCACCGCAGCATGTAAAGCGGCCGGGCGCGGCGCGGACGAGATCACGCTGGTGGCGATCACCAAGACCTGGCCTGCCGCTGACGTCCGCCTGCTGAGCGGCCTCGGGGTGACGGATGTCGGCGAGAACCGGGATCAGGAGGCGGCGGCAAAGGCCCTGCAGTGCGCTGACCTCGATCTGACCTGGCATTTCGTCGGGCAGTTGCAGACCAACAAGTGCGTGAGCGTGGCGGGATACGCGGACGTCGTGCACTCGGTCGACCGGCTGCGCCTGATCCGCGCGCTCGGATCGGGGGCCCGTCGTGCCGGGCGCGTCATCACCTGTCTCGTGCAGGTACGTCTCGACGAGGACCCTGCCCGGGGTGGGGCCCCCGAGGACCACGTGCCTGTCCTCGCGCACTCCCTGGCGGGGGAAGAGGGGCTGGTCCTCGGCGGGGTGATGGCCCTAGCGCCGCTCGGTGTGCCCGCCGAGGCCGCGTTCGGGCGGCTCGGCGACTTCGCCGCCGCTGTCCGTGCGGTCAGGCCTGACGCGACCATGATCTCAGCGGGCATGAGCGGTGACCTGGAACAGGCGATCGCGGCCGGCGCGACACACGTGCGAGTCGGTACGGCGTTGCTCGGCTCCCGGCGGTCCATCGTCAGGTAATGTCCGACGCGTGAGCCCGGCACGGTGTGCGGAGCCCGCCAGGCAGGCTCTCCGCGTCGCGGCGATGTGTTGGCGTTGGCGTGCAGTCGATCAACGGGGCTCACGCGTAGGCACGACGGAGGACTGAAGTATGGCCAGCGCGATGCGCAAGATGGCGGTCTACCTCGGCCTTGTGGAGGACGATCACCGTTACCAGGACAAGTATGACTCCTACGAGGAGTACGACGAATATGACGAGCAGCCTGACCGGCCGGACGTCGGCGACAGGCCGGATGCCCACGCGGGTCGTGCCGACGGAGGCATGGACGGCGGTTACGTTGCGTCAGAGCGGCGTGGCGAGACAGTGCCGCAGGTCACCGACCTCGCCCGGATCATTACATTGCACCCTCGCACATACAATGAAGCACGTACGCTTGGGGAGCACTTCCGCGAGGGGACTCCGGTGATCATGAACCTGACCGAGATGGTCGACAGTGACGCAAAGCGTCTTGTCGACTTCGCGGCGGGTTTGATCTTTGGCCTGCGCGGGAGCATCGACCGGGTGACCAACAAGGTCTTCCTGTTGTGTCCGGCGAATGTTGAAGTGACCGCCGAGGACAAAGCCCGTATCGCCGAGCGAGGGTTTTTTAACCAGAGTTAGATGACATTTAGTGGCGAAGTGACACAGTACAGTAGCCGGGCATGCTCATCGGCCGTCGGCCGGTTTCGCGGGGGCCCGCTATACCAGCCCGGGGGGACACCCCCCCGGGGCGGCTGGGACAGCACCGGTCACGAAGGCAGGGCAGGGACGTGGGCATCGTAAAGCTCGTTCTGATCTATGCGCTCACGATCTACCTGCTGCTGCTCGTCGGGAGGCTCATCTTCGGCTGGGTGCAGGTGTTCGCGCGGTCGTGGGCGCCCACCGGGATCCTGCTGGTGATCGCCGAAGGGGTCTTCACCGCGACTGATCCGCCACTGAAATTCCTGCGTCGCTACATCCCTGTGCTCCGGCTAGGTACAGTGGCCATGGACCTCAGCTTCATGGTGCTGTTCATCGTGGTCTTGATCCTGCTTTACCAGGTCGTGCCGCGGCTCTGAGCGGTACCGTCCGTAGGGAACACACTCCAAGCGCGCCGAGGAGATGAAATGCCGCTGACGCCCGCGGATGTGCGGAACAAGCAGTTCAGTACTACCAGGCTCCGGCCCGGCTACGACGAGGAAGAAGTCGATGCCTTCCTCGACGAGGTGGAGTCCGAGCTCGACCGGCTGATCCAGGAGAACGAGGAGCTCCGGGCCAAGCTGGCCGAGTGCCTGCGTGGGGGCAAGTCGTCCGTGCCCGCGCTCAGCTCGCCGCTCGCTGATCCGATGCAGGAGATGATGGCCGCTCCCGAGCCGCCTCGCTCTGAGCCGGAGCGGAGGCAGCCGGAGCCGGTCATGATGAGCAGCATGACGCCGGTCGAGGACAACATGGACACGGCCGCCCGAGTGCTCGCGCTCGCGCAGCAGACCGCGGACCAGGCGATCGCGGACGCCCGCCGGGAGGCGGACGAGACTCTCGGCCGCGCCCGCCGGGAGGCGGATGAGGTTCTCGGCAAGGCCCGCCGTCAGGCCGAGCAGATCACCAGCGACGCACGGGCGCGTGCGGAGAGCCTCGAGCGCGATGCGCAGGAGCGGCATCGCCAGGCCATGGGCTCTCTCGTACAGCAGCGGGAAGAACTCGAGCGCAGGGTGGATGATCTGCGCGCGTTCGAGCGCGAGTACAGAAGCAGGCTCAAGGCATACCTGGAAGGCCAGCTGCGCGACCTTGAGGCAGGGGTGACCGACAGCGGGCCCTTCCCCGCCATGGGAACCGGGCCGCAGACGCCAGTCCCCGCGGGCATGACGCAGGGGGGATCGCGCAATGGCGGCGCGCCGACCGGGCCGTACCCGGTAGCACCGGAGCCGGTTCAGCACTCGGGAGGCTTCCACCCCGCGGACGGCTCGCCGCACGACCGCCGCTGAGCGGGCCCTGGCCCGTCTCGGAGGAGATCGCCTGTGATCCGGTTCAGCGCGTCTCTCGTTGCTGCCGCAATTGTGCTGCTCTTCGTGGGCGTGATCACAAGCAAGCTGGCATTCGTCTACCTGGCGATCGGCGTCAGCGGCGTCGCGGCGGTGTCACTCGCCGTCGGGGTATTCGTGCGCCGCACGGAGCTGTTCGGGGACGCGTCAGCCGCGGCGGGACGACTGGCTGCGGGCGAGGCCGTCGACCGGCACCTCGCGCTGCAATTCGCCGAGGTGACCGAGACGAGGGCGGGCGCGGGTATCACGCCATCGGAGTCCGCGCCCCGGGGGTCCTGGGCCTTGGGGGCGCGGGGGAATCCTCCGGAGGATTCCCTGGCGGGGGGGTCCAGAGGGGCGCGAAGCGTCGTCCCCCCTGGCCAGCACCAGCACAGTCCCAGGGAAGGCACGGTCCAGGAGGGCGCCGCGTCGTCCCCTCAGGCCAGAACTGCGGAGGGTGCTGCCGGAGCGCGTGCCCATGTAAGGACCGCACCCGGAGCGGGCACCGCATGGCCGGATGATTCCCCGATCGTGCAGCCGCCATTTCCCGCTGATGCCAGGTCGCCGGAGAGCACCGGTCAGCAACCAGGCGGCGGCGCCGCGGGCTCCGACCCGAGTTCCGTCACCGGGGGTTCACGCGACGCGGATGATTCTCCCGGGGACGCGCCCGTCGGCGCGGTCGCCTCGCCGGACACGGTCATGGTCCAGGTCGTCCGCGGCCGGCGCAGCTATCACGAGGCAGGATGTCGCCTGCTGACCGGGAAGTACACCGAGTGGTACACCCAGGCCGAGGCTCACGTGCAGGGCTATAGCCCGTGCTCGATGTGCCTGCCCGACCAGGCCGCGCCCGCGGCTGGTATCTCGAACGCAGGTGTCCCGGCGGCAGGCGTTCCACGTGCTGGTAGCCCGGAGCCACCGGAAGGGCGCGAATCGCCGTATGGCGACCTTGCCCAGTCCGTTCGCAGCTACCTGAGCGCTGGTGCCCCCGCAAGAGGGCCTGAAACAGCCGTGCCTGACGAAGAGCCCGAGGTCGCCGAGGCGCACGAAGAGCCCGCAGCAGCTCCGGCGGCCGCACAGGTAGCTGAGGCTGAGCTAGCCAGGGGGGACGACCCCCCCAGACCCCCCCGGCGGGGCATAGCCAGGGGGGACGACGCTTCGCGCCCCCCCAGACCCCCCCGCGAGGGCGATGCTGATGTGCCCGAGGCCGCTGAGGCTCTCGAGCCGGACGGCGCCATGAAGGCCACGCTGGGGGAGCGTGGCGAGGGCGATGACGCAGGGCACAGCGATCACACGGACGCGGCTTCGTCGGAATCCGATGACACACGGGCCGCGGATCCCCATGCGGCGCTCCTGACGGATGAGCCTGACCAGGCCCCAGGCGAGCCTGATGCCTCAGCCCGGGCCTCAGGCGCTGACGAGGCGGGACCGGCCGGAGTCAGCGCGGCGGATGCCGGGGAGGCACCGGCCGCTGTCAGCGCCGCGGAGCCCGCTGACAGCGCGGCGGGATCAGCCGAGTCGGCGGCCCGGCCCGGCAAGGACGTCGCCGCAGAGACCGGCAAGGCCGCCGCGGCAGAAGTGGTGACGGTGGTTCCCGGTGTACCCAGGTACCACCGTAGCGGCTGCATCCTCATCCGCTTCCTGAGTGACGGCGACGTCGAGTCGATGACGTTGCCTGAAGCCGAGAGCGCAGACCTGACACCGTGCCGTGCGTGTCAGCCCGGCATCTCGGTCGACGGCTTATACGGGGCTAACGCGACGCGCGGCTGAGCCAGAATGTCAGGCCTAGCTCCGCGTCGGAGTGCTCATGCGATTCCGGGCGTCCACCGGCAGCACTCCCGGCCGATGGCGGGCCGCCCAGCTCCGCTGCCACCGTCTCCATCGCCGCGCCAACCGCGGCTTCGCTGCTCTCGAGAGCAGTTTTACCGGGCTTGACCGGTCCGTAGCCGGTGGCGAGTACCTCACCCGCGATCATCGGCCCGTGCTCCTCGAGCGCGGCGGACAACTCGGGGCCGGACGCGCGCCACGACAGCAGGATCCGGTCGCTGACGTCGAGTCCGTCGCTCTTGCGGGCGTCCTGGACGAGGCGGATCACCTCGCGGGCGAGTCCTTCGCGCTGCAGCTCAGGCGTCAGCGACACTTCCAGGGCAACTGTCTCACCGCCGTCGGAGGCAACTGCCCAGCCCGTTCTGGGCGTCTGCGTGACAATGACCTCATCCGGCTCGAGTGGCACGGCAGCCCCGTCCGCCACGACCGAGGCCCTTCCTTCCGAGCGAAGCTGACCGGCCAGGGCCGCGGCGTCCGCGGCGGCGATCGCGGCGGCAACCGCGGGCGTGCTCTTGCCGAAACGTCGGCCGAGCGCACGGAAGTTCGGCTTCACCGTGAAGTCGACAAGATCGTGACCGACCGCCGCGAGCGTGTCGAGCGAGCGCACGTTGAGTTCCTCCGCGACAAGCGATCGGAGCTCGGCTGGAAGGTCCTGGAAGCCGGCAGCGCCCACGAGCGCGCGTGCCAGCGGCTGGCGGGTCCGCACCGACGCCGCGGCCCGTGCTGAGCGTCCGAGTTCTACCAGCCGGCGTGCCAGCGCCATGTGCGCGGACAGCGCCGCGTCGATGAGCGCCTTCTGTGCCACCGGCCAGCTTGCCAGATGCACCGAACTAGCCGGGACGGCCGCTCCCGCGGTGCTTGCCTGCCTGGACGCGGTACTAGCCAGGGGGGACGACGCTTCGCGCCCCGCTCGGCCCTCCGCGAAGTCCGGGCCGGGGGCGCGGAGCACTCCCCACACATAGTCGGTGATGAAGGGCGTCAGCGGCGCCATCAGCCGGGTCAGCGTTTCAAGGCACTCATAAAGCGTGGCAAAGGCGGCCGCTCCCTCCGGAGTGCTCGGGCCACCCCAGAAGCGGCGCCGCGACCGCCGCACGTACCAGTTGGAAAGGTCGTCGATGAACGCGGCCATCCTGCGCCCGGCCGCCGACGGATCGAGACCTTCGAGCGCGGTGGTGACATCGCGCACCACGCTGTGCAGCTCGCTGAGAACCCAGCGGTCGAGAAGCGGCCGGCCGACGGCAGGCGGAGCCTCGCTCATCCGTTCCGGTCCCCATGCGTCCCCGTCGGCGGCGGCCGCGTTGGCGTAGAGCACCAGGAACGACACGGTGTTCCAGTACGTCAGGAGCACCTTGCGGACGATCTCCTCGAGCGCGCCGTGCCCGATCTTGCGGGTGGACCAGGGTGAGCCGGACGCCGCGAAGAACCACCGCACAGCGTCCGCGCCGTGGGAGTCCATCAGCGGGATCGGCTCGAGCACGTTACCCAGGTGCTTGCTCATCTTCCGCCCGCGCTCGTCGACCACCAGGCCGAGGCAGACCACGTTCTCGTACGAGGATTCGCCGAAGACGAGCGTGCCGACCGCCATCAGCGAGTAGAACCAGCCCCGCGTCTGATCGATCGCCTCACAGATGAACTGTGCGGGATAGCTGCGCTGGAACTCCTCCGCGTTTCGCAGCGGGGCTCCGTAGCGAGCGAACGGCATCGATCCAGAGTCGTACCAGGCATCGATGACCTCGGGCACCCGGCGCGCTTCCGCCCCGCACTGGCGGCAGCGGACGACAACGTCGTCGACATAGGGCCGGTGCGGGTCGAGGCCGACAAGGTCGCGGCCGGCAAGCTCGGAAAGCTCGGCCAGCGACCCGACACAGGTCACGTGCTCAGCCGGGCACTGCCAGAGCGGCAGCGGGGTGCCCCAGTACCTGGTGCGGGACAGCGCCCAGTCAACGTTGTTACGCAGCCACTCGCCGTACCTGCCGTGCTTGATGGTCGGCGGCTGCCAGTTCGTGCGCTCGTTCTCCGCGAGCAGCTTGTCCTTGATCTCCGTGGTACGGATGTACCAGGACGGCAGCGCGTAGTAGAGCAGCGGCGTATGGCACCGCCAGCAGTGCGGGTAGCTGTGCTCGTAGAGTTCGGTGCGGAAAAGCACGCCGCGGTCGTCCAGGTCTGTCACGAGGCGCGCGTCGGCATCCTTGAAGAACATACCTCCCACCAGCGGGACGGACTCGTCGAACCGCCCGTCCGGCCGGACCGGGTTGACCACGGGTAGCCCGTTCGCCCTGGATACCTCGAGGTCATCCGCCCCGAACGCGGGTGCCAGGTGCACCAGCCCCGTCCCGTCTTCCGTCGTCACGAACGACGCCGTGACTACCCGGTGCGCATCCGGGATGTCGATCAGGTTGAACGGCCGCGCGTAGGTGGCCCCCCGGAGTTCCGCGCCGCTGAACCTGGTGGCGACGTGCCAGCCCTCGCCGAGCACGCGGGCGAACATCCGGTCGGCCACGACGACACGGTCGCCGTTAACGGACTTGCGGGCGACGACATAGGTCTCGTCCGGGTGGACGGCCACAGCGGTGTTGGCGACGAGCGTCCATGGCGTGGTGGTCCAGACGAGCAGGTCGGCCCCGGCGAGGGCGGGGTTCGCGTTGTCCGGCAGGGCCAGCAGCCGGAACCGTACGGTCACGGAGGGGTCGGCCACGGTCTCGTAGACATCGGGCTGGCCCATCTCGTGGTCGGAAAGGGGCGTGCCGCAGCGCGGGCAGTAGGGGCTGATCCGGTAGTCCCTGACCAGCAGTCCCTTGTCGAAGATGACCTTGAGGGACCACCAGACGGACTCGATATAGGCCGCGTCCATGGTCCGGTAAGCCTGGGACAGGTCGATCCAGTAGCCCATCCGCTCGGTCAGTTCCTCGAACGCGTCCACGTGCCTCAGCACCGACTCACGGCACCGGGCGTTGAACTCCGCGATCCCGTAGGTCTCGATGTCCTTCTTGCCGGACAGGCCGAGCTCTCTTTCCACGGCAACCTCGACCGGCAGGCCATGGCAGTCCCAGCCGCCCTGACGGGGCACGTGGAAGCCCTGCATGGTCCTGAAGCGCGGGAAGACATCCTTGAAGACGCGCGCCTCTACGTGGTGCACGCCTGGCATCCCGTTGGCGGTCGGCGGGCCCTCGTAGAAGGTCCATCGCGGGCCGTCCGCTGTCTGCTCGAGCGAGCGCTCGAATACCTTCTCATCCCGCCAGCGGGCCAGCGTCGCGCGCTCGATGGAGGGAAGGTCGATCTGGGCGGCCAGCGCAGGAAACCGCCGCTCGCCCCGCCCAGTCCCCCCCGCGCGCCTTACCGCGTCGTCTTCCTGGCCAGGGGGTCCGGGGGGCGCGAAGCGTTGTCCCCCCGGGCTGGTATCGCGGGTGTCGGCGAGGTTGTCCGTCGGACAGCGAGCGGCGTCTTCCCCATCGGGGGGTCCGGGGGGTCGTCCCCCCGGGCTAGTACTGCGAGTTTCGGTGAAATCAGCCGAAGGCTGATGAGCAGCATCCTCCACCGGTGGCCCCTCCGCGAGTCGCTCTGACCTGCGCTGGAGGGACGAGACACGCCGACGGCGGGCCCCGCGGTACCACCCTCCTTGGCCGTCGGCGCGCATCCCTTTGCGCCGCCCGCGGCCCCCTCATTGGCTCCTGCTGCCGGTTCTACTTGACCTGGGCAACCGCATCGCCTGGTACCCGGTCGTTCTTCCGGCGGCTCCGGGGTGATCTGGTCGCTGGGCGTGCCCCCGGGCTCACACCATCCCCGGGTCGCTCGTGGCTGCGGTCAGCGGCAGCTGTCCCCATCATCACCGTGCAGACTGCCACGATAGCCGATGCGCAGCGCGCGAGCCGAATCGTTTCTCGCCACCACGGACTCTGTTGGCTTATCCCTTGACACGCCGGGGAGCCGGCTGGACCGGACCGCACTGACCGGAAAGTCACCCACCTCAGCTGGGCGCGCGGCAGCGAACCCGGGCCGGTTCCGGTGTCCGGGCTGGTCAGGGGGCGGTATGGGTCAGGCGGCCCTGGCGGTGATGGTGACGTCGAAGCCGAGGGCCTG
>WNFD01014323.1_pt1 | contig 14506 bp, 18 predicted proteins | sample 5400491 | NCBI WGS metagenome assembly WNFD01 (sample SAMN13153343, study PRJNA577476) | soil metagenome | isolation source: 120 cm saprolite under Douglas fir tree site 2 hole 2 replicate 2 | place: USA:California | collected 2015-04-18
GCGCCGCTCAGGGTCTATTCCGCGGTCAAGCTCGGATATAAAAATGTCAAGTATTTGACCGAGATCAATTTTCTGCCCACTCGCACCGGCGGTGGCTATTGGGAAGACCAGGGTTACGATTGGTTCGCCGGCGTTTGAACCGCGTCGGTGAAGCTCTCTTCTTTTTGTCATCCCGAGCGAGTCTACGAGTCGAGGGACCCCGGATCCTTATGTTCCGAGACTCTCAAGTTACTCGCTCAAAAGGATCGGGGTCCTTCGACTCGCGCAGCGCTCCCTCAGGACGACAGGAGAGGGAGCTTCCGCTCAAGAATTCACAAACTAAGAGGATAACAGAAGAGGCACCCGCGGGTTACCGGCGCTTTCTGAATGATTTCACAAACTCTCAGGATGACCTTCTGCGTTAACGCTCAAAATGACTATATGACTCCAGTACTCACTCCATCGGGAGGCCGACGTAGTTCTCCGCGAGCGATTGCGACGCGGCGCGCGAGCTGACTACATATTCCAATTCCGCGAGCTGACGGCGCTGGTCGAATGCGTTTTCGTCCTCGAATCGATGCAACATCGAGGTCATCCACCACGAGAACCGCTGCACTTTCCATACGCGGCGCAGACACGTCTCGGAGTAGCCTTCGAGCCCGGCGCGTGAGCCGGTCGTGTAGAAGTCGCTGAAGGCCCGCGCGAGCACGCGCACGTCGGCGATCGCGAGGTTGAGCCCCTTAGCCCCGGTCGGCGGCACGATATGCGCCGCGTCCCCGGCCAACATCAGGCGACCGTACTGCATCGGCTCGACCACGAAGCTATGCATCGGCGTGATCCCCTTCTGCACGATCGGTCCGCGCTTGAGCCTGACGCCGTCTTGGGTCTCGAACCGCCGGTCGAGCTCGTCCCAGATTCTCTCGTCGGGCCAGTTGCCGATTTCATCGTCGCGCGCGACCTGCAGGTAGAGCCGCGTCAGCTCCGGCGAGCGCATGCTGTGGAGCGCGAAGCCGCGTTCGTGGCGGGAGTAAATCAGCTCCTCGGAGGACGGCTCGACCTCGGCGAGCATCCCCAGCCATGCGAACGGGTAGATGCGTTCGAATTCGGTGAGCACGCCGGCCGGGACCGACGGCCGGCATACGCCGTGAAAGCCGTCGCATCCGGCGATGAAATCGCATTGCATCTCGTTGGCCTCGCCGTCGCTGCAAAAACGAATCGAGGGCGTCCCGCTATCGAGGCCGTGCACACTCACGTCTTCGGCGGCGAAAAAAATCCGTCCGCCCGCGGCCAGCCGCGCGTCGGTCAGATCCTCGACGACTTTGTTCTGCCCATAGATGGTAATCGCTTTGCCGCCGGTCAGTGCGAACAGGTCTATCCGATAGCCGCGACGATGGCCGTGCCGCCCAAAGCGCAGTTCCAGTCCGCGATGGATCAGGCCCTCGCGCCCGAGGCGCTCGCCGACCCCGGTTGCGTTCATCAGGTCGACGGTGCCCTGCTCGAGCACGCCGGCGCGCACGCGGTCCTGGACGTATTGGCGGCTGCGGTTCTCGACCACCACGGATTCGACGCCGGCGCGGTGCAGCAGATGCGAGAGCATCAGTCCCGCCGGTCCCGCACCGACTATTCCGATTTGCGTGCGCATCTTCGACGAAGCTCGAATCTACACGGTCGCGAGGAATTCCTCGATGGTGCGCGCGACGGCCGCCGGCTGCTCGAGGATCACGTGATGATGCGCGCCGGCGATCGTCACCAGCGCGGCCTTCGGATTGGAGGCGACGGCGCGCGCGGCGCCCTCGGCAGTCATGATACGGCTCTTCTCGGCGCGAATCAGCAAGAGCGGGTCGCGAATCCGCGCGATTGTGACGAGCACGTCGATCCCGTCGCTGCCGAGAAAGCTGTCGCGGTCGAACTTCATCGTCCAGCCGCCCTCGGAGGTCCGCTCGAGGCTTTTTTCGGCGATCGTTCTGAGCGTCGCCGGCGCGATCTCGCCCTCCTTGGGCATCAGGCGAAAGCGCGCGAGCGCGGTTTCGAGGTCGGGATAGTTGATGACCGGCAATCCCTTGAGCCGGCGCAGGTAGTGGTTGCGCCGATCGCTGGAGGTTACCGCGGCGTCGATCGCAACGATCGCGCGCGCGGCGCCCGGATACTCGGCCGCGAAGGTCAGCGCACTTATTCCGCCCATGCTATGTCCGGCCACGAACGGCCGCGGCGGCGCGCATTCCGCGATGAAGCGCGCGAGGTCGTGGGCGTACGCGAGCGGGCTGTAGGCCGGCGGCCGAATCCATTCGCTATCGCCGTGGCCGCGCTGATCGAGCGCGAGCAGGCGCACGTCCGCCGCGCGCATCGCGTCGGCAAGCGGATGCCACCACCATGCGTTGGCCGAATTGCCGTGGAGCAGCACGAGCGTGCGCGGCGCACCGGGATTCCATTCCAGGTAGTGCAGGCGCGGCGCGGAGCCGGTGAAGTGGCTCAGCGGTTCGCTCATTTACGCAGTCCGGCCCGCGACTTCATCAAGAAACGGCGTCATCACGGCGACCAGCCCCGACGGATTGTCGATCGTCGCGTGATGGTTCGAGTTCTCGAGTTCGACCATCCGCCCATGCGCCATCCGCGCCGCCATCGCGCGCGCGAACGAGGCCGAGAGCACCGGGCTCAGCGCGGCCTTGATCAGCAGCGCGGGGCATCGGATGCGCGCAAGTTCGCCGTCGAGCTGAACCGGCTCGCGCCTAAGCGTCCGGCGATCCATCTTGTGCACCCATCTGCCGTCGTCGCGCTGGCGAAAGCTCAACTCCGCCACATGGCGCAGAACCTCGGGCGCGGCCAGCGTCTCGCCGGGCAGCAGCCGGAAGGAGGCGAGCGCGTCCTCCAGCGATTCGTAGATCGAAGCCGGACGATCGGCGATTGCGGCCAGCGCCGAGATCGCGTGCTCCGGGTAGGCCGGTATCGAGTCAATCGCGACCATCGCGCGCAGCCGCTGGCTGTGCTCGACCGCATAGACCATCACGCTATGCCCGCCCATCGAGTGCCCCACCAGCACGGGCGCGCCCAGCCCCCATCCGTCGATCACGGCCTCGAGGTCGGCGGCGTAGTGGCGCGAGCCGTACGCCCACTGCGCGGTCCACGGACTGTCGCCGTGGCCGCGCTGGTCGAGCGCGAGCACGTGAAAGCGGCCGGTCAATGCGGGCGCGACGAAATCCCACCATCGCGCGTGCGCCGCGCCGCCATGCACCAGCAGCATCGGCGGCCTGCCCTCGCCTCCGTAGTCGACGCAGTTAAGCTCGATTCCGGCACCCTTGAATTTTCTGACCTTCCGATGCTCCATCCGGGGGACGTTGAACCCTTTCCTGACCCCCGCGGTACCACGCACCACCTCGGCCGGCGTCGGGTCCGCGGCTTTGCAACACATAACTCCGCGTGCCACGATTCTATCAGTGGCAGCTACGATCAATTCAATGCGAATGGTAGCGAAACTGATGCTGCTGGGCGTCGCGGGGATGCTCGCGATGGGCCGACCGATGATAGCGCGCGCTGACGAGGCCAGCGCGGCCAAGGCGCGCTCACTGGTCGAGGCGGCCATCAACATGACCGATAGCCGGCAGGCGGTAAAGCTGCTCTGGCAGGCGAGCGATATCGACCCGACGCTGGAGGACCCGTACGTTTACCTCGGTCTCTATTACAATTCGAGATCGCAGTTCGACCAGGTGGTCTCGGTCTACAAAAAGCTGATCAAGTACGAGCCGAACTCGTTAAGCGCCTATCTCAATATCGGCGAGGCCTACATGTCGTTCACGCCGCCCAAGGCGTCCGAGGCTCTCCCGTACTATCAGAAGGCTTACCAGATCGACGCGACCTCGGGGTTCGCGGCGCTCAGGCTCGGCGAGGTTTACGCGCAGATGGGTAATCGCGAGCAGGCGGCGCACTACCTCAATCAGGCCTCAGCCGATAGCGCCAAGAATCCGGCCGTGGCGGCCGAGGCGCGCAAAGTACTCGGCGATCTGGGCGCGATGTAGAAGCGGTCCGGAGAAATTACGTGATGGAGATTACGGAGGAGGACTGCCGCCTTCGTGCGGCTCGCCCCCGTGAGACTCGTCATGAGGTCCGCCCTCGCCCTCATGCATGCCGGGACCGCCCTCGTGTTCGTGATCAGGGGGCCTGAATTCGCGATCGAATTTCTCCTGCTGCTCCGGCGTGAGCAAAGCACGCACCCGCCCGCGCGCCTGTAGCATCGTTTCGTGGTGCTGATGCTGGAACTCCTCGCGCAGGTTCATCATCTTGGCGCGCGTCTCGTTTACGATCTGGAGGATTTGATCGCGCTGCGTGGGCGTCAGATTAAGCTCACGCTGCATCCGCTCGATGAACGGGCCGCGCGGAACGCCCAGCCATCGGTAGCGGTACGCTAAACTGCTGGCGGCGAATCCGATCGCCAGACCCGCGACCGCAATCACCACGAAGAGCCATCCCTTTCCACTATCCTGCAAGGTCGCTGCTCACCGCGGGAATCGTGGGTATCTGCTGTCCGAGAAAATCCGTGTCCGGCTGTGCGGTCGTCTCGGAAATCGAATCTGTATTCACCAGGGCGTCGTCGAAGGACTGGGACGGCGTGGCCACCGAGAAGTAGAGGAGCAGCACTGCTGCCGCCACCGCTGACAACCCTGCCGCGACCTCGCGCCAGTGACGCGACGGGCGGCGATCCGCGAGCCGGTAAACCGACGCGCGCCGCAGAATCTCGGCCGCCCGATGAGCGTCGGCCCTTCGGAGGCCGTTCATATCGATAGGGAAGCCGAGGTGAGGAGCGTCTTGCCGCATACTTTGCGGCGCATCGTGCGAGGCCGCGCCGATTGAGGGCTCGGTCTTCGCGACACCTCGAGCGCGCTCTGCCAAAAGCCCACGAAATCCTGACGTGCCTCGAAACAGTTCATCATTTACTCTCCGCCTTTGCGCGGCCGTACCAGGCGCGCCGCTTGACGGCGCAACGCCTGTCGCGCCCGAAAGGCGCGAATCTTAACCTTCGCTTCGCTCCAGCCGACGATCGCGGCAATTTCGCTGATACTCATCTCCTCGCCGTTCTGCAGCGTCAGTACCAATCTATCTTCCGGCTTAAGCGTTGCCAGTAGCTTGTCCGCCAGCGTCTTGGCCTCGCGCCGTTCCTCAGCCGCTTCGACCAGTTTCTCGGGAGTGGCCGTATTGACCAATCCCACCCAGTTCGCCTCAGCCACACTGAAGTCGGCCACCAGTTCTTCGGGGCGACGCCGGCGGCGGCGCAACTCGTCATAACATAAGTTGGTCGCGATGGCGCGCAACCAGGCACCGAACGGAATTTCGGCGCGATAACCCTTCAGCCCGCCGTAGGCGTGAATGAAAGTTTCCTGCGCGAGATCGCGCACCTGCTCGAGGTCGGAAAAAAAGCGCTGGCAGATCCGCTCGACGCGTGAGCGATGGCGCGTGGCCAGCTCCGCGAAGGCCGCAGGCTCGCCGTTCAGCGCCCCCGCTACCAGGTCCTGGTCCGACGGTTCCGACACGCTACGCGCGAATCGCTTGAATGCAAGGACGCCACGCATACCTGATAGAAAGTACGATGGCTCCGGTCCATGGTTTCACCAAAGATGCCTGATTTGCGGCCGAATCCGTCCTCATCGAGCGCCAGCTCCGCCTGGAGGGCGGGCCAGGCCGGCCCGTTCCAGGTCCTCGGGGGTATCGAGGTCGGTTAGCACCCCGGGGTCGTCCACGTCGATGTGGGCGACTCTCGACGGGTCTGCCATGACGACCGCCCGGGCACCCTGGTCTTCGGGGGCGGCCGCCAGCTCGACAAACATTTCGCGCGCGAACAGCACCGGATGGCCCCGGCGACCCTGGTGGCGCGCGATCGCTATCGGTTTGCCCACGCGCCAATAGCTGTCGACCACGGCGGCGAAGGTCTCCGCACGGACCATCGGATGGTCTGCCAGATGAATCAAGGCACCGGCTGCCTCGGCGCCGACCTGCGGCAGAGCGGCCTTGATCGAGGAAAGCTGACCCTTAACAAAGTCGGGGTTTTCGACGACTAGGATTCGCGGGTCGCCCGGAATCGCGCCGCGCACCGCGTCGCCGTGCGCACCGACCACCACTGTCAACCGCGCGACGCTTTGGAGCATCGCGGCCGCAAGTATCTCGATGAAGGTGCGCGAGCCCAGCTTGAGCAGCGGTTTGGGGTAACCCATCCGGCGCGATTCACCCGCCGCCAGCAGGATCGCCTCGAACGGTGCCCCCGCGGCCGAAGGTCCGCTTCCGGCCCGGCGCTCCGCCACTACAGGATCGCTGCCCAACAGCGTTCTTAGCCCGGGCGCCGCAGTTGCCCGAGCTTCACCCCGAGGCTGAACGGGTCGCGCGCTCCCGTGCGGCGCTCGCGAATGATCTCGGCGATGATCGAGACCGCGATTTCGGCGGGCGTTTCGGCACCGAGATCGACGCCGAGCGGCGCGTGGACCTCGTTAAGCTCAGAGGCCGGAACGCCGTCCTCGGCGATACGTTCGAGCGTCGCGCGCACGCGGCGGCGCGAACCGATCATCCCGATGAAGGCGCCGTTGCGCCTTCGTAGCGCGGTGCGCAGGACCTCTTCGTCGAAGGCGTGGCCTCGGGTGACCGAGAGCAAGTAGCAATGGCGATCGAGTTCCAGCCCTTCGATCGCGGCGGCGAACGGGCGCACGATTATCTGATCGGCGCCGGGAAAGCGCTCGCGGTTGGCGAAGGCCGCGCGGTCATCGATCACCGTGACATGAAACCCCAGCATCGAGCCGAGTTGCGCCAGCGGCTGCGCGATATGACCGGCGCCGACGATTATCAGCCGTTGCGCGCCGGTGATGGGATCGAGAAAAACCCGCGGCGCGCCGCTCGGCTCGACCCGCGTAGCCGGCCGCACCGCGCCGTCGGCGCCGACCTCGAACAGCGCGGCCACCGCATCCGCAGTGCGCTCGCCAAGTGACCTTCGCGCCCGGAGCGGTGCCATTCGACTTCCCAGGATCGACCACCGTGAGCAGCGCTGCCGGCCGGTTGTGGTCGGCCGCTTCGGCCAGACGGCGCGCGATCTGGAGGTCGGTGCGCGGCCGCCACAGGTCGATGAAAACGTCCATGATGCCGCCGCAGGTGCCGATCTGCTGCTGGTCGAAGTCGCCGGTGAGGTCAACCTCGGCCAACCGGGCATCGCCACCATCTTCAAGTAATACTCGAGCTTTGCGGAAGACTTCGGCCTCGCCGCAGCCGCCGCCGATAGTGCCGAACTGGCCGTCGTCGCGCACGATCATCTTGGCCCCGACCTCGCGCGGGGTCGAGCCGCGCACATTGACCACCGTTGCCAACGCGAACGGCTTGTCGCGCTCCAGGGTCCGTACCGCCTCGGCCCAAATTTCTTCCGGCCCGATCATGCTCAACTCTCGCTCCTGCTCCACCCTGCTCAGATGCCGCCGCCGCGCAGACGCGCCCTGCGACGGCACACTATCTGTGTTCTTATTGTGGATCGAAAGCCATCGCCGTTTCCACCGGGGCAAACGGCCTGGCTGGGGCACACCGATCGATTGCGGTCCTTGGAGAACGCGCGGTGCCTTGGAGAACGGTTACGCTGTCGACACCGGGGGCACGGCTGGCGGCATCGCCCGATCGATGCGGGGCTTGCGCGACTTTGCCGCGTCGCGGCCGACGTGACCAATACCGTAACGCTCGAGCATACGGTACAAGGTCGAGCGCGAGATTCCGAGCTGGCTCGCGGTGCGGCGGCGATTGCCCCGGGTCTCGCGCAGCAAACGCACCAGGGTTTGCTTGATTACTTCGTCGAGTGTGGACGGCCTCGCCTGTCCGGGGTCTGATGCGGCATGTTCGATCGTGAGCCACTTGTTCGACTCATCTGACTCATCCCGACGCGGCATCGCTTGCGCCGGAAAAGACTCGGCGGCCGAAGCGCCCGCGCATGAGGATGAGCCGGCTTGATTAGCATTGGTTTCCACGCCAACAACGGCCGATTCGTCGGAATCGGCAATAACACTGTGCAGATTCATGGCTGATAAGTGTGCAAGGGACACGCCATCGCCACGCCTGTCTCATCCGTGGCGAAGCGGAACGTGAGCTACACGCCAAGCACGCCGGCAAGCACTTGCGCGGCGTGGTCGCGCGGATCGACCTTGTCGTAAACGCGCTCGATTCGACCACTGGGGTCGACAAGGAAGCTGATGCGCTCCGCATACCTTGCCTTGAGGGTGTCGCAGGCGCCGTAGGCCAGTGCGACCTCGTGCGTGGTATCGCTGAGCAGCCGGAAGCCGAAGTTGTGTTTGCGCGCGAAGGCGGAGTTGTCGGCGACGCTGTCGAAACTGACCCCGACTACCTCGATTGCGCTCTGGTCGAAGTACTCCCGATGATCGCGCAGGCTGCGTCCCTCGAGACTGCAGCCCGCCGTGTCGGCCTCGGGAAAGAACCACAAAAGAACGCTGCGGCCGCGCAGCCTCGACAGCGTGAACTCCCCGCCGTCGTCAGCCGGCAATGTAAAGTCTGGCGCCGCGTCGCCCGCCTTAAGCATCGTTCTTTCTCAGCCTCTCGCTGCGCCGCTCACGCGCCTGCGCTCAGTTGAGCGTCGCGCGCAGCCGGGCCAGGAAGGCCTCGCAGGTGGGTTCGCCCGGCTGCAGTTCGAGCGCGCGCTCGAACTCGCGGATCGCCTGTTGCAGCATCCCCTTGGCTGCGTACAGACGCCCCAGGTTCATATAGGGGAAATGGCGCGGCTCGTAGCGGGGCGCGCGCTTGGCCTGTTCCAGCCACGGCACCGCCTCATCGAGTTCGCCCTTGGCGATCAGGTAGGCACCGATGTCGTTATAGGGATTGCCGAAGCCGGGATCGACCTCGATCGCTTTCTTGCACTCGCCGATCGCGTCATCGACGCGGCCGAGAAAATTGTAGGCCCATCCACGAAAGGTGTAGGCCTCGGCGGTTGGACAGACTTCGATCGATTTCGTGTACAGCGCGATCGCCCCGTCGAAGTCGCCATGCATGTGATGCTGCACGCCCTCGTTCCACAATTCGAGCGCGCGCTGTTTGTGAGCCGAGTCTTCCATCTCACCTGGCCATATCTCAGCGGATGCGCGCGTACGCGACCGTGTCGCCGATGCCGCCGGAGATTGAGAGACTGCCACTGGCGGGCGTGCATCTAAGTGGATTCGCCGCGGTGGTGTCCGTGCACAGCACGATATTATCAGCGCCGGTGAAACATATGTCGCTTACCGAGGCCGTGCCGTCGCTCAGCGTGGCTTTGCCGCTACAGGGCGCTCCGGAAGACATCGAGAAACCACCCATCGGCCCCCATGAACTCATCGTGGTCGGCGGCACGGGGGGCTGTGGCGCTACCTGCAAACATCCAGCCGCCATCAAGCCCGCGATCGCCGCGCCTGCGACCATCAATCTCGCGATTGTCGGTCTGAAAAAAGCAACCCTCGAAACCATCCCGCGCATCAGCCCACCTCCTCAACCCTGCTTACGATGAACGATTCGACCCGGCCCTCGCCGCCTTCATTTTTGCCATCTTCATTTTACCCTCCAGCGGCAATCGTGTCGCGTCTGTCGAGGTCGGCCGAAAGAAGGAAAAAATCGGACGTGTCGGAGGGCGGCGGGCAGCATCCTGAGCCGGCCGAGGCGCATCGAAGAGGAGCCCCGTTTCAGAAGCTGAGTGTGCGAACCGTTTGCACGATCGCCGGGCCGATGATGATGAGCAGCATCGCGGGCAGAATCATCAGCACCAGCGGGAAAAGGATCTTGATGGTGGTTTTCTGGGCGGCCTCCTCGGCGTGAAGGCGGCGGCGAGAGCGGATGGAGTCAGAGATCGCGCGCAGCGCGGGTCCGATAGCGGCGCCGAGTTGCTCGCTCTGAATCAGGGTCGCGGCGAGCGGCTTGATATCTGCGACTCCGCTGCGCTCGGACAGCGCGCGCAGCGCCTGTCCCAGCGATGATCCTGCGTTGACCTCGCCCGCCACCTGCGTAAGCTCGTGCCCGATGACCAGTTTCTGCGCCTTGGTCTCGTCGCCAACAACTTTGATCGCTTCCAGCAGGCCGAGCCCCGCCTCGACGCACACTACCAGCAGATCGAGCACGTCAGAAAGTTGGCGTCCGATATCGATCTGGCGGCTCTTGGCGCGCTTGTTGAGATAATAGCCCGGGATGAACGAGCCCACTGCGGCGCCCACGATCGTCAGCATGATCACGCGGCCTCCGCGCATGCTAAACGCGAGGCTCGGAATCAGGCCCAGCAATAGTCCGCACACTGCCGTGACGAGCTTGCATACCTGGAAGACGGCGACCCCGCCGTGGGCTTTAAAGCCTGCCTGCACTAACAACTCGCCGAGCTTGGCGCTGCGGCGCGTGACGATCTTGGGCTTGGGCAGCCGGCCGACCGCCCACTTGAGCAGCGCGCGGGTCACCTGCTGATCGGCAATCGGCATGCCCGCGGCGGCCATGTTGATTCGCCCCCGATGTCCCACTTGGGTCATCCGCGCCTGCATCACGTGCTGGTTGTTGGTAACTGAGACATAGACGGCGCTCGCCGCACCGGCCAGTACCAGGAACACGACGGAACTGACTAACAGAGGACTCATCGCGCCACCTCGATCAAAATTTGACCTTCAGGATGCGCCGAATCAGCAGAAAGGCGCCGAGGTCGAGGCCGGCGGCCGTTTTTAAAATCAGCTGGCCGGTGTGGTCGAAAAACAACATTTGCGCGTAGCTCGGCTGGACGATGCTGAACATCAGGAGCACCACCACCGGCAGCAAGCCCACGACCATCCCACTCATCCGGGATTGCGCGGTGAGTGCGCGGATCTGCGAGAACAGCCGCTGGCGGGTGCGCACGATGTCGGACAGCCGCGCGATGATCTGTGCCAGCGAACTGCCTACTGTGGATTGCACCTTGACCGCTACCACGAACAGCCGCAGATCGTCCTCGGGTACCCGCGCCAGCATGTCGGCCAGCGCCTGGGAGATCGGCAGCCCAAGCCGCGCCTGCTCGACCACGGTGCGGAACTCGCCGCCCAGCGGGTCGGGGAACTCCTGCTCGACCACCTGCATCCCGCGCTGCAACGTGTGGCCGGCTTCCAGTGACGACTTGATCAGATCGAGCGCGTAGGGCAGCTGGAGCAGGAAGGCCTTCAGGCGCAGCGCCCGCTTGAACCGGATGTAGATCAACGGCAACACGCAAAGCCCCAGGCCCGCAGCAATAGAGATGAGCAACTGTCCGGTGACCAGCGTCCCGCCGACGGCGCCGGCCGCGAGCAGACCGCCCATCAACAGCAGCGCTCTGTAGCCGCCTTGATACATCCCGGCCTGCCACATGTACTGTTCGAGCCGCCGCATCAGATGGAGTCGCGGCAGCAGGCCGTTAAAAAGGCTGCTGGCGGCGCGCGAGCGCGGGCCAGTACGCGCCAATGAGTCGATGACTTCGCTTGGGCGGGTGACCTGTTCGAGGCGGTTCCCGACTGCCACGTGGTCGAGTGAGCGATGAACCAGCAGCCCGCCCACGCCGGCGAACAGCAGGAACACCGCACACGCGATTAACAGATCCATCAATCCGTCCCCGTTGCCCGCAGGACGCTCTCGAGCTTGTAGCCGGCGCGCTCGATGCGTTGCGCGTATGCCGAGCGGATGCCGGTGGGGCGATAGTGGCCGCAAACCTTGCCGTTCGCGTCGGTCTCCGTGTGCACGAACTCGAACAGGTCCTGCATCATGATCGCTTCGCCCTCCATGCCGGTGACCTCGGAGATCTTCATCATCCTGCGCGAGCCGTCGGCCAGGCGCGCGACATGGACGATGATATTGATGGCGGAGGCGACCTGCTGGCGCATCGCGTGCTGCGGGATCGAAAAGCCCGACAGCAGCATCATCATCTCGAGACGTCCCAGGCACTCGCGTGAGCTGTTGGCGTGGATGGTCGCGATCGAGCCGTCATGGCCGGTCGACATCGCCTGCAGCATGTCGAACACCTCGGCTCCGCGCACCTCGCCAACGATAATCCGGTCGGGGCGCATCCGCAGCGTGTTGCGCACCAGTTCGCGCGCCGTGACCTCGCCCTTGCCCTCGAGGTTGGGCGGGCGGGTCTCCAGCCGCACCACGTGGGTCTGCTGGAGCAACAGCTCGGCCGAGTCCTCGATGGTGACGATGCGCTCGTCGGACGGCACGAAGCTCGAAAGACAGTTGAGCATCGTGGTCTTGCCAGAGCCGGTGCCGCCGCAGACCAGCAGATTGAGCCGCGCCTTGACCACTGCCTGGAGCAACGACACCATCTCCGGCGAAATACTCCCCTTGGCCAACAGATCGGCGATCGAGTAGCGCTTCTTGCCAAAGCGGCGGATCGAGAGCGAAGGGCCATCGATCGCCAGCGGCGGAATAATCGCGTTGATACGCGATCCGTCGCGCAACCGCGCGTCAACCATCGGCGACGACTCGTCGACCCGCCGTCCAACCTGCGAAACGATGCGATCGATAATCAGCATCAAGTGCTGATCGTCGTGGAAATGAATTCCGGTCTCGTGCAACCTGCCGTGCTTCTCGACGTAGACGTGGTCGCGTCCGTTGACCATGATGTCGGTCACGTCGTCGTCGCGCAGCAGCGGCTCCAGCGGTCCAAGTCCAAGCAACTCGTTCTTGACTTCTTCGACCAGCCGCTCCCGGTCGCCGTCGGTCAACAGCCGGCCGTCTTCGTCAAGAGTCTCGCCGATGGCGGTGGTGACCTTCGCGGAAATAAGGGCCGGATCGAGCATCTCCATGCGCGAGACGTCCATCGACTCGAACAGCCGGTTGTGCACCTTTATTTTAAGTTCGCGCGTGGAGTCCGCGCTTTCGTCCCGTGGCCGCCAGACGGTGCCACCGCCAAGGAAGGCGCCCGGCTGCTCGACCGGCGCGTGGTTATTGGCCTGCGATATCCTGTCGGTTATTCTCATTAGCCTTCTCCCTCAGGCACGAGCGCCCAGCGAGCCGCGCAGCCAGGTGACAAACCCAGGCGCCGGACGCGATTCGGTTTCGGCCGCGACTTCCTCGCTCGCGCCGAGGCGATTCGCCAGTTCCGCGTATGCACGTACCAACGCGGAGTTGGGCGCCGTCTGCGAGGGCATCCGCCCCGTCGCTACTGATTTTTCCATCACCCCTTCGTCGCGCGGAATGCGCGCATAGATAGGGCACTTGAGTGTTGTGACTATCTGTGTTTCGGCGATCGGATGGCGCGGCTGATAGCGATTGAGTACCAGTCGCGGCTCGATCCCGTCGATCCTGAGCCGCCCGAATAGTTCCAGGAAACGCACGGCCCGATGCGTCGCGCTAATCGACTGGTCGAGCACGTAAAGCACCTCCTCCGAGCGCTCCCACGCGGCCACCGAGTTTTCGTCAACGTGGTCGCCGCAATCGATCACAATGTAATCGAACAGTTGGCGCATCAGCGCTATCAGGTTGCCGACCGTAGTGTCGGAAATCTCCTCGCTGTCCTCGATTCGGACCGGCGCGCCCAACACGTAGAGACCCGAAGCATGCTTGGTAAGCGCCGCCTCCAGGCCGATTGAATCCGGCTTGCGATCCAGGCGCGCCAGGGCGAGGATGCCGCGCTTGGGCTCGGCGCCGAGCAGATCGCTCAGGCCGCCCTCTTGCAAGGCGAGGTCCATCAGAACCACGCGCACGCCGCCTGCGCCCTGCAGCGCCAGGCCCAGGTTGGCGCAAAGCGTGGTGACACCCACGCCGCCGCCCATGCTCGTCACAGAAAACGTCTTGCCGCCCTTGCGGCGCGCGCTGCGCCGCAGCGCCTCGCTGACCTTGAGCAGCGGCCGCATCAGATCGCCTTGCGCCAGCGGCGCAAACAATACTTCGTCCGCGCCCGCGCGCAGCACCCGGCGCATCAGCGCCTCCGACTGCTCGCTGAGCAACGCAAACAAAACCGGCCGCGGCGTACGCTCCGACTCTTTCTGTAGATAGTTCAGCCCCTCCTCCTCGTCCCCGCCGAATACCATCATCGCCACGTCGGCCTCCGCGGTCAGCGTCGCGGCCTCTGCCGGCCGCGCGTCCGCAACCACGAGGCGTGGTTCGCCGAGCGCGCGCAAAACGTCTCGCGCCTGGCCCATTCGGCCCTCGTCGCGACCCACCACAAGCACCGACAAACTGCCTTTGGGCATACCGTCTCTGCTGCTCGACTGTCCCACAAACAATCTCCCTTGCGCCGCGCCGCCCCCCTCCGAATGGACCGCCTTAGTTCGCGAAACACCGGCGGGGCCGGTGCCCCGCCGTTCCTTTTTCTGCGTCAACCTGTTACCACCACTTGTGGCCTCGGCTATCGGAGGCCCGGCCGCGGCCATCACTCAGCCTGAAGGTGGTGGCTAAGCAGGTTTTACGCAGCGCTCAGGGCGGCGTCGATCTTGTTGACCATCGAGCCGATATCCTGGCCCATCACCTGGTAAGTGACGTACGCCACAATCGCCACAGCGGCGAGAATGAGCGCGTACTCAGTCATCGTCTGACCTTCCGCATTCTTGCGAATGCCTTTGCGCATCTT
>WNFD01004166.1_pt1 | contig 14505 bp, 13 predicted proteins | sample 5400491 | NCBI WGS metagenome assembly WNFD01 (sample SAMN13153343, study PRJNA577476) | soil metagenome | isolation source: 120 cm saprolite under Douglas fir tree site 2 hole 2 replicate 2 | place: USA:California | collected 2015-04-18
CTACACTCCCGGGTCGGCGGAAACCCGGACGAACCAGGACACCAGAAGAAAACCCAGACCAGCCCCCGCAGCACGCACAGCTCAGCCGCCAGCGGCCAAGCCCATGCCACCTGGTAGTGCGGAAAACGGGGCTAGAGCAGCAGCGGCAGTTCCTGCAGGACGCCTCGCACGAGCTGGGTACCCCGATCACCGTCGCCCTCGGTCACGTGGAGCTGATCGAGGGCGCGGTCACCGACCCGGGAGTCGCCAAGGACGCCCGGGTAGTCGCCGGCGAGCTTGCGCGGCTGCGCACTCTCGCGAACCGACTGCTGCTGCTGGCCTCGGCGGAAACCCCGGACTTCCTGGAGGTCGCACCGGTGGCGGCCGATTCGGTGGTGCTCGACGCGCTGGACCGCTGGGGTCCGGTTCCCCGCCGCTGGCGGCTCGGGGAGCTAGCCGAGGCCACCGTGCTGGGCGACCGGGACCGCATGCTGGTGGCGCTGGATGCCCTGATGGAGAACGCCGTCGCTCACACGGGGACGGGTGACCGCATCGACATCAGCGTCCGCCTCGATGGCGGGCGTGCCGTCTTCGCCGTAGCCGACTCGGGCTGCGGCATCCCGGCGGGAGACCTGAACCGGATCTTCGGCCGGTTCGCCCGCGCCACCCCGTACCGGAACCGCGAAGCGGGCGGGTTCGGGCTCGGCTTGCCCATCGTGCAGGCCATCGCCGAAGCCCACCACGGTTCGGTCCGGGTCGACAGCACCGTCGGCCGTGGCTCGACGTTCGAGATGCTCATTCCCGCCGTGCCCGCAGCCGGGTCCCAGGCGGACGGCTGAGCACGCCGACCTGCGCCCGGACGCTGGAATGTGATGGAAACGTAATTTCGGTGTGGCACAACTTAGAGCAGAGTTGGTCGAGGAATCACAAATTCCTCCTCATCGGCGCAGATCGGTACAAGACACGAGACGACGGCAATGACGCCGTGACACCCCGTGAAAGGGGAGACTATGCCGACGAAGTACAAGCATCGGACCATCGCGATCGCGGCCTCGCTCTGTACGGGGCTGATCGTATCGTTCGGGTCAGCGTCCGCGGCTTCCGCCACCCCACGATCGGTGGGCGGGGTGGACCATCCCACCCAGACGACCGGTTCGGCGTCCTTCTACGGCACATCGGCGCCGCTGCCCAACGGCGCGGCGACCGCGTCGCCTAAGGCCCTCTCCCGCGATACGGGGGTGACGCGCACCTTTGCCCATGATCCGGCCGCCAGCCGGGCGGCCGCGCTGCAGCCGCCGTCGCCGCCGGGCACCCCCGTGGTCAACAACCCGGGCGCCGCGACCGGCTTCAACGGGCTGTCTCATCTGGACCAGCGGCTGGCCGGCACCGGCCCCTATACGAACACGCAGTTCAGCCTGGAGCCGCCGGATCAGGGTCTGTGCGTGGGCAAGGGCTTCGTGATCGAGCCGATCAACGACGCCTTCGCCGTCTACAACGAGAGCGGGACGCGACTGACCGCGACCACTGCGCTCAACCAGTTCTACAAGAGGTCACCAGGTGTCATCCGCAGCAAACCGCCGGTGTTTGGCGACTTCCTCTCCGACCCCAAGTGCTACTGGGACCCGGTCGGCCAGCGCTTCATCCAGACCATCCTCGAAGTGGACGCGCCGGGCAACTTCAACGGCGTTGCCCCCTTCAACCGCACCCACGTGCTCATCGCGGTGAGCCAGACGAGCGATCCGACCGGAAGCTGGAACCTCTACTCGCTGGACACCACCGATAACGGCACGAACGGCACCCCGGCGCACACCGGCTGCCCGTGCCTTCCCGACCAGCCACTGCTCGGCGCTAACCGTGATGGCGTGTTCATTGACGTCAACGAATTCCAAGACAACCCCAACTTCTTCTTCAACGGAGGCCAGATCTACGCACTCGGGCGGGCGGCGCTGGAGAGCGGCGCAAGCAGCGTAGTGTTCGATCACCTCGACGTCGGTACGGTGCCGACCAGGGACGCGAACCTCCCGTTCTGGGGATCCATCCAGCCGGCCGAATCCATTGACCCGCGAAGCGGCACCGAGCTACTGATGACCGGCGGCCCGGAGGACGTCTTCCAGAACAACGCGCCGCTGGACAACCGGATCGCCGTCTGGTCGCTCATCGGCACTCAGTCGCTGAACGGCAGCAGCCCCAGTCTGCAGCTGAGCCACAAGGTGCTCCGCAGCGAGACCTACGGCCTGCCGATCAACTTCGGCGCCACCCAGAAGTCCGGGCCGACGCCGCTGCGTGACCTGCTCAACGCACCGCCGATAAATTCCCACGAGCCGCTGGAGACCATCAACGCCAACGACTCGCGGATGAACCAGGTGGTCGACCTCAACGGCGTCCTGTTCGGCGGGGTCAACACGACGGTCACCTCCGCGACTGGGCCGCCCAGGGTCGGCATCGCCTTCTTCGTGGTCGGCGCGGTCGGCACCCCGTTCGGGGTCTTCGCCCACATCCTCCATCAGGGCTACGTGGCCGTGAACGGCGAGAATGTCCTGTTCCCCTCTATCGCGGTAAACAGGTCCGGCTTCGGCGCGATGGCCTTCACCCTGAGCGGGCCTGACTTCTTCCCGAGCGCCGCGTACGTACGGTTCGACCTCGGCCGGGCGGTTGGCCCCATTCACATCAGCGGCCCGGGCGTCCTGCCGGAAGACGGGTTCAGCGGCTATAAGGCTGAGGGATCCCCGACTCCTGGCGTGGCCCGCTGGGGTGACTACTCGGCCGCCGTCTTCGCGGACGGCGCCATCTGGATGGGTAACGAGTTCATCCCGGGTACCCCCCGTACCCTGCTCGCGAACTGGGGTACGTTCCTGACGCGGCTCCCGGCCTAGGCCGGATGCGCGGGGCCAGCCGAGCAGCTGGCCCCGCGCCCCGGTTATCTCTTGGCCGGCGTGGCCCTCGTCCGCCGCGCGATGACGATCAGCAGTCCTCCGCCAAGCAGCAGCACGCCGACCGCCACGAGGGGTAGGCCCGCGGCTGACGGGAAGCGTGACGGCTGGCCCGCCGCGCCTGCGGTGCCAGGCGCGGCCGGGTGCACGGCGACGGTGACCGAAGCAGTGGTGCGCGTCGTGCCGGGCCGCTGAGACGTCCCCGCGACCGAGGCCTGGGCGACAACGGTGTAGGAGTCACCCGGCCGGGCGCCTGCCGGCAGCCGCCCGGCGATTCCGATCCGGCCGGATGCCCCGGACATCAGGGTCCCCGTGCAGGTCAGCGTGCGGACGTCACAACTCCACCCGGGACCGCCGCCCGCCACGTGCAGGTCGGCCGCGGCCAGGTATGGCGGCAGGGCGAACATGACGGCTACCCCGTACGCCGTCTGCGCCGACGCCGCATTGGCGACGGTCACCGAGGCGCCGAACTGACCGCCGGCCGGGCCGCTCCCGGTTCCGGCCGCCACGGTGACGGCGCTGTAACCGATGCTCCACCGCGACGCGCGTCCCGGTTCCCGGCCGGCCCAAACCGGGCAGGCGCGCTGGACGATCTCGGCCCCGGGCGAGATCGGGCCGCCGACGCCCGCGCAGATGCCGGTGCTGGACAGCTGTCCCGTGCCGCCGCGGTACTGCCAGACCTGGCCGTGGCTCCCGCCGCACTGACCGGCGAAGTCGATATACAACGGCACGCCGACCGGCACGCCGGTCCCGGCTTCCAGGCAGTACCCGTTGCCGTTCATCATGACGCCGTTGCCCGTCAGCGACCATTGCTGTCCCTGGATCGCGGGGTCGCAGCGCTCCAGCGTGATCGGGGAGCCGTTCCCGCCCGCCTGCCAGCACAGGCCCGGGTCCCCGAGCACGTTGATCTGTGCTGGGCCGATCTGTGCTGGGCCGATCTGTGCTGGGCCGATCTGTGCTGGGCCGGTGACCGGGGCGCCGCCCACGGACGCTGCCGCGGATGGCGCGCCGAACCATCCGCCGAGCGTCACGACGGCCAGGACCCTCGCGACCGCCCTCAGCCGGCGGACGCCGTTACATAGGACGCTGCCCCCCAGGCGGCTTGTCACGTACTGTGACCTAATGATTACCGAGGACAGCTTATCTCTCGGGGCGTACCCGCGTGGCGCCAAGGCGGCGATCGTCTGGATCCGTTCGGCCCCTGAACAGATCTATGATCTCCGCATGCCTGCGCTCCCCCGGCGTGCGGATCGTCCCGGCGACCACCATATTGTCTGCGGTGACGGGCCTCTGGCCTACCGCATCACGGAGGAACTGACGTCCCGGTACGGCGAGCGGGTGACCGTGATCCTGCCGTCCCGGCGGCGGAACCACGGGCCGCAGATCAGCGCGCTGCCCAGCGTGCGGGTGCTGGAGCATCCCGAGCTCAGCAGCCAGGCATTCACCGACGCGGACGTCCAGTCGGCCCAGGCGTTGGCCATTCTCTGGCAAGACGACGTCGGCAACCTGCACGCCGGCCTGCGGGCCCAGGAACTCAATCCCGGACTCCGCCTGGTGCTCGCGATCTTCAACCGGCGCCTCGGCGAGCACATCCGGATGCTCTTCCCCGATTGCACGGTCTTGTCCGGCACGGCGATGTCCGCGCCGTCGTTCGTGGCCGCCGCGCTGGGCGAGACTGCGCCCAGCCATGTCCGCGTCCAGCGGCGCACCCTCTACGTGGCCAGGCCCGCCGACGTGGCGCCCAGCGCGGTGATCTGCGGCCTGGCCACGCCGGCCGACGACCAGGTGCCGCCGCGGCTCCTCCCGCCCGGCGCCGGACCCGCCGACCTGGTGCTCGCGGTGGCGGACGGGACGCCGCGCAACCCGCTGACCCGCCGCCGTAATCCGGCCCGGGCCGCCGCCGGGCTGCTGCGCCGACTGGTCTGGCACAAGTTCGGCCTGGTCTTCACGGCCCTGCTCGCGGTGATCGGCGCGGGCTTCGGGCTGCTGGCCGCGGCCCGTTATTCCGTCAGCAACGCGGTGTACCTCATGCTCATGGACCTGACCGGATCAGCGCTCACCAACCCGGCCCTCGGCGGGGCCGAGAAGACGTCGCAGGTCCTGCTGACACTGGACGGCATGGCGTTCATCCCGGTGGTGACCGCCATCGTGGTCGGCGCGCGGCTGACCGGCTCGGTGCGCCGGGCGCCGCGGCCCCCCGGCGGCCACGTGATCGTCGTCGGGCTCGGCAACGTCGGCACCAGCGTGACGGGCCAGCTGCACGACCTGGGTTTCGACGTGGTGTGCGTCGACAACAACCCCGCCGCCCTGGGCATCCCGCTGGCCCGCCAGCTGGGCCTGCCCGTGGTGATCGGCGACGCGTTCCGCGAAGAGACGCTGCGCGCGGCCAGCCTCGACACCTGCCTTGCGCTGGTCTCGGTGACCAGCCAGGACATCGTGAACCTCGAAACCGCGCTGAACGCGCGGGCGCTCCGGGGCGACGTGCGTATCGTGCTTCGGCTCACCAACGATGATCTGGCCGAACGGCTGCAGAAAAGCACCGCCGACGTGATCTCGCGGAGCGTGCCGTACCTGGCGGCGCCGGCCTTCGCCGCCGCGATGCTCGAGCATCAGGTGCTGCGGACCATCGCCGTCGGCCGCCACGTGCTGCTGATCGCCGACGTCCGGGTCGCGCCCGGACTGGCCGGGAGCTTCATCCGGGACACGGAACAGGACGGGCAGGCCCGGGTTCTCGCGCTGCAGGCCGGCGGAAGCCCGGCGCTTGACTGGTCGCCGCGTCGCGGCTACCTGCTCGCCGCCGGCGACCGGCTGATCGTCCTGGCCACCAGGAAGGGCCTGGGCCGGTTCCTTTCCGCGCACTGAGTCCGCGCACTGAGTCCGCGCACTGAGCCCTGGCCGAAGATGCGCCCGCGGCGGGCGCGGCCTGCTGAACAGCGAGGCCGCGCGCCGCCGCGGGCACCGCGCCACCGCCGCGGGCACCGCGCGCCCGGACGGTGAGCGCGAGCTCAGTAGCCGTAACCGCCCTTGCTGGCCGTGGCCGAGGCGCCGGGCGCGGGGGTGGAGCCCGAGACCGTCATCTCGTACCACAGGCCGCCCGAGACGTTCAGCCCGTTGCCCTTGGCCTGCCCGGCGGCGGTGTCCCCGGAGTAGGTGTAGAGCGGATGCCCGTCGTAGCTGGCCTGCGTCGTGCCGTCCGGCCTGGTGATGGTGCCCAGCGTGCCGGTGACGCCGGACATGGCGCTGGCCGGGCCCTTCACCGGCGGCCAGAAGGTCGCGCACGATCCGGTGCACTTCGACGTGGTCGAGGTGTCCGGGGCGAACCAGTACACGGTGAAGCCCTGAGAGTTGGTCACTACCTGCTGGCCGCCGATGGTCTTGACGTCCAGGGCAGTCCCGCTGCTGGCCCCGGCGGCCGGGGTGCTGCCCGAGGCGGCTGAGCTGCTGCCAGAGCTGGCGCACGCGGACAGGACCAGGGCGAGGGCGGCCAGTCCGGCGGCGCCCCATATCTTTCGCATTCGCATTTCTCCCCTTCACGGTGCAAATGATCTCCGTTAGGGACTACGTGCCGACGGGCCCTTTAGTTCACCTTTGGTTCACGGGCTCGCGCAGACCAGCAGAAGTACGCCGGGTCGCACGCTTCGGGCGCCCGTCAGCTGGTGCCCGTCAGCTCGTCTCGGGCGGCGGTAGTCCGAGCTGGCTCCTGATCACCTTGACGGCATCTTCCACCGGCTCGTTGGCCGCGTCCAGCCGCTGCTGGTAGCCGTGTAGCTGGCGCAGGGACACCGAGGCCGCCGCGGTCTCGGTCAGCGCGGCCCGCGCCTGGTTGACGTCGTAAAGCAGGCGCACGATCGGCTCGGTCCGCGACGGGAACGTGATGGCGATCAGCTGGCGGTCGAACCGGCGCTCGGTGGCGGCCGCGCTGCGGAGGTCAGCTTCGGCCGCCGCGAGATCTTTGTTCTCGCTGGCGGCCAAGCCGTTGAAATCATGGTCCAGCTGGCGGTTGGCGGGCAGTGCGATCGCCAGGTACTTCGCGGCCAGCGCCCGAGTTTCGGCCGCGGTCACGGCGGCGGTACCTGTGGCGGCCGCCCCGGTGGGCGGCGGCAACGGCGGCTCGGGCCGCGGGCTGCTGGCACAGGCCGCGGCGAGCAGGACGGCGCACGCGGTGGCCAGAACGGCTGCCGTTGCCCGGCCTGCCCCTAGATCCGTCACCCTGCCTCCCTACTTGGACCGATCACGCCACATGGCCGCCGCCGATGAGGCTGCCCACCGCGAACGTCACCGCGACGGCGACCCCGCCCAGGACGAGCTGGCGCAGGCCCGAGCGCAGCAGCGGCCGGCCGGTGAGCCGGCCCACCACCATGCCACCGGTCAGCAGCGCCACCGCGGCGATACCCAGGGCGACGGCCAGGACGGCCACGCCCGTCAGGTACGGCAGCAGCGGGATGAGCGCCCCGGCGGAGAAGGCGACCAGCGACGAGACGCCGGCGAATATGGCCGACGGCAGCTCGAACGGGTCGACGCCGAGCTCCTCGCGGGTATGCACGCGCAGCGCGGTGTCCGGGTCCTGGGAAACCGCGGCGGCCATTCTCGCCGCCGTCTCCGGATCGGCGCCGTAGCCGATGAACGTGTCCGCCAGCTCGGCCTGCTCGGCGGCGGGGAAACGGGCGTGCATGGTCCGTTCGGTAGCGACCTCGGCGTGTACCAGCTCGTTCTGGTTCGTCACCGACACGTACTCCCCGGTGCCCATGGAGAACGCCCCGGCCACTAGCGCGGCCACGCCGGTCAGCACCACGGTGTGCGCCGGCGCCCCGCCGCCGCCTAGCCCGGCGATCAGCGAGGCGTTGGTCACCAGCCCGTCCACGGCCCCGAACACGGTGGGCCGTAGCCAGCCTCCGGCGACGTCGCGATGCCGGTGCGACCACCCGGCCGCGAGCGCCGCCTGACGGACAATATGACCCGGCTCATGCATCTCCTCGCCCACCCGCTGGATTATCCTCCAGGAACTGACGACGGGAGTGAAGCACGGGCAGGCGGAGCCCGACCACGGCTCCGCCGCCCGGCTTGTTGCGGGCGGCCGCCACACCGCCATGCGCCACGGCGATGGCCTGCACGATGGCCAGTCCCAGGCCCGCGCCTCCGTCGCCGCGAGAACGGCCGGAATCGGGCCGCCGGAAACGCTCGAACGCATGGGGCAGGAATTCAGCCGGGAAACCGGGCCCGTCGTCGCGGACCTCGATGTCAAGATCAGCGCCGCTAGCCCTGGCCACCAGCTCGATCACCGATCCGCGGGGCGCGAAACGCAGTGCGTTGTCCAGCAGGTTGTCGACGGCCTCGCGGATCCAGTCCGGGTCGATGCGGGCCCGCAGGCCGGCCGGCGCATCGACGCGGCAGGTAAGGCCGGCCTCGGCCAGGCGGGGCCCGGCGAGTTCCGCGCTGCGCTCAAGCAGCGGCAACCGTCTGGCTCACCGAGATCGGGCCGTGCCGCGCCTGCCGCAGCTCCCCCGCGGGACGGTTCCCGTGTCCGCGCTCGCGCCGCGCACATGGCCCGTGGCGTCGATGACCTGGATCAGGTATTCACCCGGAGCCGGGCTGCCCGCCGAATCCGAGGAACCTGACTGGCCGCCCGCGGACAGGTACCTTCCGGCCTGGCTCAGCTGGAAGGCGAGCTGAGCGGTCATCGCGGCGGGCCAGGGCCCGCAGCCGGGCGGCGAGTTCGAGCAGGCTGAACGGCTTGACCAGGTAGTCATCCGCGCCGGCGTCCAGCCCGCGTACCCGGTCCCCTACGCTGTCGCGGGCGGTCAGCATCAGCACCGGAACCCAGATTCCCGCCTCCCGCAGCCGCCGGCATAGCTGGATCCCATCGAAGCCGGGCAGCATGACATCCAGGACGATCGCCCCGTAGCCGTTCTCGGTCGCCATCCACAGCCCCTCCGGGCCGTCGGCGGCGACGTCCACCGCGTGGCTTTCCTCTTCCAGTGCCCGCTTGAGCAGCACAGCCATCCGGATTTCGTCCTCCACCACGAGCACCCGCATGGTAGAAGGCTACGAAGCGCCAGATGAGAAACCGATGAGAACTCGCCGCTGGCGCGACTACGGAACGTTATCGCGGCCAGCCCGCCGCAGCTCTTCATGATGTTGTCACCGTCGGGGCCGCATTCTTTACCTGTGAACGCATGGGCGTCCTCTGCCGCCAAACCGCTGCGTACCGCCGCTGCCTCCGGAAAACGCCGGCCCTCTGGCCGTCGCTCCCCCGTGCCGCGTCCGGCGCTGGCGGAGGGCGCCCTGGTCGTGGCAGGCGCCGGGCTGGGGGCGACCACGGCCCTGACCATCACGGCGGAGACCGTCAGCCAGCTGAGCGCGGCCGGCGGCCTGGTCACTTTCGCCGGCAACCTCACCGGCATGGTGGGGACCTACCTGGCCCTGCTGATGGTGCTGCTGGTGAGCCGCATCCCCTTCATCGAGCGGGTCCTCGGACAGGACGGCCTGCTGCGCTGGCACCGGCGGCTCGCTCCCTGGCCGATCAGCCTGCTGATCGCCCACGCGCTGCTGCTCACGGCCGGTTATGCGCAGGCCGCCAGGTCCGGCCTCTGGCACGAGGTGAACACGCTCCTGTTCTCCTACCCCGATATCCTCATCGCCACCATCGGGCTGGGCCTGATGTGCCTGGCTGGCGTGATCTCGATCCGGGCCATCAGGCGGCGGGTGCGGCGCGAGCTCTGGTGGGCCATTCACCTGGGCATGTACCTGGCCCTGGCGATCTCCTTCGCGCATGTCATCGTGCTCGGCCCGTCCTTCGTGGGCCATCCGCTGACCCAGGTGGTGTGGTCCGCCGTGTGGGCGGCAACGGCCGGGGTGGTGCTGGCCTATCGGGTGGGCCTGCCCGTGCTCCGCAGCTTCCGGTACCGCCTGCGGGTAGCCGAAGTGCGGCCGGAAGGACCGGGGGTGGTGTCGGTGATCTGCCAGGGCGAGCAGCTCGATCGCCTCGCTGTGTCCGGCGGGCAGTTCTTCTTCTGGCGCTTCCTGACTCCGGGCATGTGGTGGCAGGCGCACCCCTATTCGATGTCCGCGCTTCCGCAGCCGCCTTACCTGCGGCTGACCGTCAAGGGCGTCGGCGACCACTCCGCTGCGCTGGCCAGGCTGCGGCCGGGTACCCGGGTCGCCATCGAGGGACCATACGGGATCTTCACCCGGCATTTCCAGCGGCGACCGCGGGCGCTGCTCATCGCCGCCGGGATCGGCGTCACCGCCATCCGGGCGCTGCTTGAAAACCTGCCGCGCAGCGCCCGCCCCGTTGTCCTGCTGCGGGCCACGCGGCGTGAGGACCTCGTACTCGGCACGGAAATCGCGGACCTGGTCAAGCGCCGCGGCGGCCAGCTGGTCGAGCTGACCGGCGACCGTATGACGGCGTCCATCGACCAGTACTCGCTGCGCCACACCGTCCCCGACGTGAAGGAGCGCGACGTGTACGTATGCGGCCCGGAGGCATTCGTGACCGATGTCGTTCAGGTCGTCAGGTCGCTCGGCATACCCGAGGAAGCCATCCACCACGAGGCATTCGCCCTCTGATCGGCGTTAGCAGACGGGAGTTCGGCCATGAAACGGGCGCCGCTGCTGGTCCTTGCCGGAACCGCGGCCGGGTTCATCGCGGTCCTCAGCTTCCATACCCGCCAGGTCTCGGCGACTGCGGTGGGCCGAGCCGGCGCCGAGACGGGTGGCAGTCCCTCGGCCAGCCCGTCCGCGGCCAGCCCTTCCGGGGCAAGGCCGGCATCGGCCGGCCCGGCGGCGGGCAACGGCGCCGTCCGCAGCGCCGTGGGGCCGGAAGAGCAATTCGGCTACGGCGTGCTTGACGTACGGGTCACGGTCAGCGGAACCCACATCGCCGATGTCTCCGTTCCCGTCCTGCAGACGGCCGAACCGACGTCGCAGCAGATCAGCGAGCAGGCAATCCCGATGCTCCGCGCCGAGGTGCTGTCCGCCCAGGGCCTCAACATCAACGCCGTCTCCGGCGCCACCTACACCAGCGACGCCTACGCTCAGTCCCTGCAGGCGGCCCTCGACAAGCTGCACATCAGATAACCCAGCTGATCCAGGCGATGGCACGCGCGGCGCGGCCTGCGGGCCGCCCACCAGGCGAGCTGGCGCAGATGACGACCCGGCACGCTTCATGCGCGCTGGCCGCCAGGTAAAATGTTTCATGTTTCTTTCATGAATGAATCACTTCATGTTGTCGTCATAAGCGGGCCGTACTGTCTTTCAGGTATGAAATTGCCAGGTCTGCTTGATGCGGAGGAATAGTTTTGACACTGGAACGGCAGTGGGATAAGCGTGTACAGCAATGGCATTCCCATGTCACATCGGCCGCGGCGTTCGAGCACCTGCTCCGCGACCTGATCGACGTGGCAGCGCCGCGACCAGGCGACTCCTGCGTGGACCTCGGCGCCGGCACCGGCTTCGTGACGATGGCCCTGGCTCCGCTCGTGTCTTCCGTCCTGGCGGTCGATATCTCCCCCGCGATGGTCTCGGCGCTGGCCGAGCGGGCCGCGGCGGACGGGATGACCAACGTGTCGGCGCAGGTAGGTGATCTCAGCGAATTCCAGCTGCCGCCGGCCAGCACCGATCTCGTGGTCTCCAGCTACGCGCTCCACCACCTGGTCGATGCCGACAAGCGGGCCCTGGTCGCCCGGACCGCGCAGTGGCTTCGCCCCGGCGGCCGCCTCGTCATCGGCGACATGATGTTCGGCCGCGGCGCTAGCAAGCGGGACCGCAGCATCTTGCGCCAGAAGGTGACCGCACTCGCCGCCAAGGGGCCTGGCGGCTGGTGGCGGATCGCGAAGAACCTGGCCCGCTACGGTCTGGGCGTCGGGCAGGAGCACCCGGCCACGCCGGAGTTCTGGCAAGCGGCCCTGCGGGACGCGGGATTCACCGATGTGGTCTTCCACCCGGTCGTGGCCGAGGCCGGCATCGTCCGGGGCATCCTTCCCCCCGGCGCCGGGAGCTTACCGACCGCCGCGCCACACGAAGCCGAGGACCCCGGTGAGCTGGAGGAACCATGACATCCGGGTTCGTGCTGGGGCCGGGCGAGGGTCCGGCCTATGGTCTCCACGGCTCCGCAGTCGTGATCAAGGCGTCCGGTGAGCACACGCTCGGCCAGCTCGGCGTCATGGAGTCGGCTTATCCGCCGGGGCTCTCCGTACACGAGCACGTGCACGCGGGCGAGGACGAGATGTTCTACCTGCTCGAGGGTGAGCTCGCCGTGTTCTGCGGCGAGGATCACTGGACCGTGACGGCGGGCAGCTTCGTCTTCGTGCCCCGCGACCGCCCGCACGGCTTCACCGTCACCAGCGCCGGCCCGGCCCGCGCGCTCGTGATCACCGGGCCGTCTCAGCTCGACGGGCAGATAGCGGCACGCGGCGAACCCGTGCCTCCGGGCCCATGGATGCCGCGATAGCACACCGTCTTGAAGTCAAGATCATTATCCCGAACGGGCCGTCGTTCCTGCCCCTGTCACCTGCGACCACACCCGGCGGAACCATGTTTTCTGTGCGAGCCGGTCGCACGGACCTGCTCAGGAGCACAGGTGCTTGAACGCTGTGGCGCCGGGGCGCAGCCGGAACTGCACCCGGGGTTCCGCCGCGGCTGTTCCTCGTGATTGGGCTGACACGCCGCCCGGATACCACGGCACTTGCCGGCGCCGGGCGGCGGCAGGTCACCGACCTGCCGCCTGCGATCCGGGCGCTGGTCACCGATCACCGGCTGATCTCGCTATCGAGCGGCATAGCAACAGGACAGACAACCTATCCAGTTACTCGGGCAAAAGCTTCAACAATCAGCGCTGCGAGCACATTCAAACCATGGCTCACCATCTGGACGACAGCCTTGGATCCGGCGCGTTTTCCCGGAAAATGTCGTAGCTATCCGCTAGAATCGAACTGAAAACTTAGAGTTATCCGATCGAAGAGATTTCATCGATCAGGAAGAAGGAAACCAATAGGGATCAGGAACAACATCTGACCACCGGCTCGCGAGCATCCCCGAGGGAGGTGACCTAGGTGAGGACCGTTCCGGCGTTCGCCGACGCGATCGAGGCCGCTGAGATGGTGCACGCGGGCCTGGGGTTCCTGGCCACCGCGGACGCCGCCCAGATGGCGACCGAAGTCCAGGCCAGGTGCCTCCAGATGCTCGAGCAGGCCGACGCGATGGGCACGGCGGCGCGGGCCTCGATCCTGGCCGCGTTCACCGCCGGGCAGGGCTACTGCGAGGATGCGGACTACAGCCCGCGGGCGTGGCTGATCAGCAAGACCGGGGTGACCAAGGGCGCCGCGGTGGCGTACACCGCGTGGGTCCGCCGGGCCGCCGCCCACCCCCGGATCGCCGCAGCGCTCGCCGCCGGGCAGATGTCGGAGTCGGTGGCCCGGGCGATCTGCCAGTGGACCGGCAAGCTCCCCGAAGACTGCCGGGACGCGGCGGATGAGATCCTGATCGCGGCCGCGGTGGCGGGCATGGACCTGCGGGACCTGGCCGCGCTGGCCGGCGAGATCTACCAAAGATCCCGGCCCGACACCGACAGCGACCCGGACGACGGGTTCGACGACCGGTCGGTGCGGCTGGAGACCACCTTCGAGGGCGCCGGGGTCCTTTCCGGGGACCTGACGCCGGAGTGCGCCGCGGTGGTGGGCGCGGTGCTGGACGCGCTGTCGGCCCCGGCCGGCGCGGAGGACACCCGCAGCCACCAGCAGCGCTACCACGATGCGCTGGAGGAGGCGATGCGCCGCCTGGTCGCCGCCGGCCTGCTGCCCGAGCGGGCCGGGCAGCCGGTCAAGGTGTGGGCGCATGTCTCGCTGGCGGACCTGCTGGTGCTGGACGGCAGCTCGGCGCTGCTGGACGAGTGGATCGGCTCGGCGCGGGCGGCGTGGGCCGCGCACCGCGCGGGGGCCTCGGTGGGCGGCGGCGACGGCGCGGCGTGGCTGGACGGGGACGCGGCCCGGGCGGTGGCCTGCGACGCGTCGGCCGCCCCGGTGGTGACGGGGCAGGTGAACCCGGACGCGCTGGACGGACTGGTCCGGCTCTGCGTCGAACTGGCCCGGCTCCACGACGCCGCCGCGAACGGCGCGGCCGGCCCGCGGGACGGGACCGGCGCGGTCCCGGAGGGCGGAGCCGCGGACACCGGCGCGGCAGGCCCCCAGGCCGGGTCCGGCACGGCGCCCGGCCCGGACACCGCGCGCGCGTGGGAGGCCCTGGAGCAGGCCATTATCGGCAAGGCGGTGGATCTCCTGTCCGGGCCCGGCGGGCTGGCGTCGTTCCTGCGGCGCCGGCAGCTGGGCGCCCGGCTGGGCGGCCCGAGCCTGCCGCTGGACATCGGCTACGCCGAGACCATCCCGCCCGCGATCCGGAACGCGGTGATCTTGCGGGACAAGCATTGCCGGTGGGCCGGCGGATGCAACCAGCCCGCGTCGGCGTGCCAGGTGCATCATGTCACGCACAAAGCGAACGGCGGCAAGACCAGTTTGAAGGACTGCGTCCTCCTGTGCGCGTTCCACCATCTGGTGGTGATTCACAGGTGGGGCTGGACGCTGGTGCTGAACCCCGACGGGACCAC
>WNFD01006208.1_pt1 | contig 14504 bp, 10 predicted proteins | sample 5400491 | NCBI WGS metagenome assembly WNFD01 (sample SAMN13153343, study PRJNA577476) | soil metagenome | isolation source: 120 cm saprolite under Douglas fir tree site 2 hole 2 replicate 2 | place: USA:California | collected 2015-04-18
CCTGGTCTTGCGTGCGGTTCCCTCCTGTTCGACGACCCTTCCCTCGATCATCTGCCGAAGGTGATATCGGACCGTCCGCTCCGGAACCTGCAGCCGTCGAGCGATGTCCGGTGTGGACAAGACCCCGTGGACCTCAAGCAGACCGAAGATCTTTTTCTGGAGCTCCGGCAGTTGTGAAGCCTGCCGCATGACGTCGAGCCGAGCCTGGAGGTTCTGCTGCTGCGCTAGAACCGCACCCATGAAGAACTCGAGCCATTCCAGGTAGTCGGATGGATCAATGGGTGCGTTCAGCTGAGACGTGCGCAAGGTCCTGTAGTAGGCCGCTTTGTTGTCCTCGATCACCTTTTCCATAGACGCATACGGCACATAGGCGTAGCCGTGCTTGAGCATCAGGAGGGTCGTGATCGCGCGCGACAGCCGCCCGTTTCCGTCTTGAAATGGGTGGATGGCGAGGAACCACATCACGAAGGCGGCAATCACCACGAGCTTCGGATTCTCCGGGTCGGCCAGGGCCGCCCGGGTCTCTTCGAGCAGCCTTGGCATCCAGAAACGCGTGTTGGCCGGGGACGCCGTGCGAAAGAGAATCCGCGGCGGACGGCCGTCGTCGTAAACCTCGGCGACATCGTTGCCGACGCTCTTGTAGTCACCCCTGTGTCGGGAGTCTTTGTCGCTGTGCGCCAGGAGGATCTGGTGCAGCTGCTTAATCCAGTTTTCTGTGAGCTGGATCTGGTCGTGGGCGTCGAAGATCCTGGTCAGCATCTCGCCGTAGCCCTTGACCTCGGCTTCGTCCCGCGAGCGGAAGGGGCTAACCGACATCCCGTCCAGAACTTTCTCGACCTCCGCGTCCGAGAGCATCGCGCCCTCGATTCGTGTCGATGACCCTGCCGACTCGATCGTCGCCACCCGCTTGAGTTGTTGGAGCGAGTCAGGGCTGAGTTCGACCAGCCGGGCGAAGCGCCCATTGAACTCACCGATCTCGTGAAGGCGCTGGACGATTCGCGGATGAAGGCGGGGCACCACGATCATCGGCTCGGGCGCCTGCCAGGGAGGCCTCTCGTCCTTGTCTTCGAAGGTTCCTTCGCTCACCCCATGAACCTACCATATATCGGCAACATAACGGCAACTCATCGGCAATCGGCAAGATGCCGGCAAGCCATCGGCAAGGGAAGCTGGCGATCCTAGGGGGCTTTCCTGACGAAGCGCTTGGCCGCTGTGCTGATCTCTGCTCCGACACTTTGGCCAGTGGCCTCCAGCGCCTTCGTATGCTCAATCCTCGCTTCGAGGTCTCGGATGACGTCGTTCAAGTAACGAGGCAGCCGATCGATGAACTCCTCGTAGTCCTCGTAGCTGGCGAGGGCGATCCGTCGGTGCGGACCTGGCTCGTCCGAATCACCAGGGTCCAGTTGCGCCGTCCTCAATGCCTTCTTTGCTGACTCGCCACCGCACAGGACGGCGTAGCGATAGTGATACTTGTCGCCGACTTCCTCGAGGTACGCGGATGCCAGGCAGGTTTGCCCATCAACGTCGAAGGCGTGGATCCCAATGTGAACTCTGTGGTGATGGTCACCTTGGTGCATTAGTGCTGCCAAGCCCCACGCCAGCTGTTGTGCCTGCCTCTTGATCCGGCTCTCTTTCTTGCGCAGCTCGCCCTGCAGCTTCGCTGCGCGATCGAAACTCTCCTGCAGGTGGCGTGGATTGAGGTCACGCTGCACGTCGAAGATCATTCTCCCGAAGGCGTTCCGGCTGCGCATTCTTCCAGACCGTGCGGGCCGAGAAGCCAGCCAGCTCGCCGAGATGGGTGGCCCATTGGCTCGTCAGGAAAGTCGCCGCCTCCGATTGGACCTCAGCCGCGGCGAAGTGCGACTTCGGGCATGTGTCGTCCAAACGGTCAGGACAAAACGACTTCCGAACGATTCCATATTCACGCGAGGTCGTCCAGATGAAGGCAGCCAAGTGCGCCAAGATTTACCCGGCATGATCCGGTCGCTTGGCGTGGACGGCTGCCCCGGAGGGTGGGTAGCGGTTGAGTTAAACGATGGCTCCTTCGCTCAGGCCATGGTTCGCAGCTCGTTCGCGGACGTGCTGACTGCGTTTCCGGAGGCTTCGGCCATCGCGGTCGACATCCCAATTGGCTTGCCGGAGAGCGGGCAACGCCCAGCCGATAGAGCCGCGCGGGAGTTTATCGGAGTCCGCCGCTCGAGCGTGTTCCCGACTCCCACCCGCCAGTTGCTAGAGACACCGTGGAGGTCGGGCCTCGGGATCACGAGCCAGACTCACAGCCTTGGACCGCGGATCCTCCAGGTTGAGTTGGCTCTGAATGAGAGCGCCATGGCGGACCGGATCTACGAGGTCCATCCGGAGGTCTCCTTTGCCGCCATGAAGGGCTCACCTCTTGCTGAGCCGAAGACATCCTGGAACGGACAGCAAGTTAGACGGCGCCTACTCCGAGCAACCGGAATCGAGCTCCCCGATGACTTGCCATCAGTCGGCATCGTCCCGGCCGACGACTTGCTAGATGCTGCTGCGGCAGCGTGGAGTGCCAACCGCATCGCTGCCGGCAAGGCTGTGACCTTACCGTCAAAACCCCCTGCCGCCAGCCGCGGTCGCGTTGTAGCTATCTGGTACTAAACGAAGTCGACTTGCGTGGGGCCAAGCTCGAGGCCTGTAAAGGCGTTGGCGCCACAACCCTGTTCACGCCACACTTGCTGGATGGCTGGCCCAGCTCAGGACTTGCCACACGTATCGAAGGACTCGAGCGGGCATCGGAGGCGGTTACGGGAGCGATTTGAGCGTGGCGGCTTCGCGGTTTTCGCACCTCACGAGCGACTGGAGCTCCTTCTGACCCTCGCGATTCCCCGTAGCGACGTCAAGCCGCAGGCCCGCGCGCTGATGTCCAGATTCGGCTCGCTCCGGAGCGTGCTCGATGCAGCACCTGACGAGCTGCGGCGAGTCCCCGGAATCGGAGCTGCAACTCCGACCGTGCTTCGAATCATCCGCGAAGCAGCAGCACTTTACCTCCAGGAGGGAGTTGAGGAACGCCGTGTACTGGACAGCCCGACCGCGCTTGCGGCCTTCTGGCGAACACGCCTGACCGGTCTCGACCACGAAGTCTTCGAGGTCGCACACCTCGATTCTGGCCTCCGACTGTTGCGTGACGGCGTGCAGACGCTCCAGCACGGTACAGTCGACCGCGCGACTGTTTACCCGCGAATGGTCGTGGAAGCGGCTCTTCAGCGTGGCGCCTCGGCCGTTGTTGTCGCACACAACCACCCGGCTGGTGATCCGACCCCGTCGCAGGCGGACATCGACATTACCCGCGCGTTGTCCGTGGCTTGCGCCGCTCTGCAGATCCGTCTCCTAGAGCACCTCGTGATCGGCCGCGATGGCGTTTTTAGCATGCGGGCCGCAGACCTGCTATGACGATCGCCGGACAGCTGCTCGCTGCATTCCCGTCGCTTAACGAAGATCAGAAGGCAGTAATCGCCCACGACGACGGCCCGCTCTTAGTGATCGCGGGCCCTGGGTCGGGCAAGACCCTAGCGCTTGTGCTCCGAACGATGAACCTCCTGATACGGGACCGGGCGCAGCCTGACGAAATCGTCCTATGCACGTTCACAGAGAAGGCTGCTTTCGAGTTGCGCGACCGGGTGCAGTCTGCCGCGCGGGAATGCGGATATGTCCGCGACCTTTCAGACCTCCGTACTGGGACTATCCACGGCATATGCAACCGCATCCTGATGGAGCATCGCCACCGGACGCCTCTTGGTGTCGGCTTCGAGACGCTCGACGACCTGACTCAGCTGCTATTCATTTTCGAGAACTTCGCCGAGATCGCTGCCGGCTCGCCGCCCTATCTCGGCCGCTGGACGACGAAATGGCGCGCGGTGGAGGGCCTGCGCGACCACTTCAACAAGATCACAGAGGAGCTCGTGGACCCCCAGCGGCTCGTTGAGGACAGGGATGACTTCGCCAAAGGTGTCGGCGAAGCGTATGTCCAGTACCGCAAGGCACTCTTCGCGGCAAACCGCATCGACTTTGCCCATCAGCAGCGTCTGGTCTACGACTTACTCGCAGAGGGTTCGGTGCGGGACCGCGTGGTATCCGGGATCCGCCATGTAATGGTCGACGAGTTCCAGGACACCAACCACGTGCAGGAGGAGGTGGTCGCGCAGCTGGCTTCGGGGTCCGGAAATCTGGCCGTTGTCGGCGATGAGGATCAGAGCCTGTATCGCTTCCGAGGCGCGACAGTGCGCAACATCCTGGAGTTTCCACAACGCTTCCCGGGAGCCACGCAATTCCGGCTCACCACGAACTATCGCTCGCACGCGGCGATCGTCCACGCCTACGACCATTGGATGCGCTCGGCCGATTGGTCCAACTCGAAGGGATCGTCCTTTAGATTCGACAAAACGATCCAACCGGACCCGGCCACCCTGCACCCCGACTATCCGGCTGTGGTCTCGATCCGGGGCAAAGGCGATAGAGACGAGGCTGCTCGGGTGGCCGACCTGGTTACCTTCTTGAAGGACGAGGGAGTAATCGCCGACTACAGTCAGTTGGCGGTCCTCTTGCACAGCGTCCGTTCGGAACACAGCGGCCCGTACATTGCGGCGCTTTCCGCTCGCGGCATCCCCGCGTTCTGCCCGCGAGCGCGGGCGTGGTTCGAGAACGATGAGGTCCGACTGATGGTCGGAGCATTCGCGGTTCTCTTGGGCTACCACGGTGCAGGTCGCGGCGATCTACAAGGCCGCGCCCTCGCACAACTTTCTTCTTATGTGGACGCCTGTATCGTCGAGTTGGGCCGCCGCTGCGCGCCACCTCACCCCTTTGCGACATTACTGCAGCAACTGACTGCGCAGATCGCAGACCTGAAGCCGGGGCAGTCTCTCGACCTTCGTCCTGCCGACTACTTTTACCGCTTCCTTGCTTTGGCGCCGTTTCGGGATTTTGTCAAGGATGAGAACCGAGCCCGCAACTTAGCAACCCTGACGGAGCTACTCAACGTCTTCCAGACCTACTACCACTACTCCGTCGTCACGCACGCGAATCGCGATTCGCTGCGCTTCAGTTTGTTCAACAGCTTCCTGCGGCTGCTGCACGACGGCGGCATCAACGAGTACGAGGACCCAAACCAGCCGATGCCGAAGGGCTATGTGCAGATCATGACCATCCATCAAGCCAAAGGTCTCGAGTTCCCAGTGACGGTCGTCGGGAGCCTCGACGCCCAGATCTCGACGGCCAAGCAGGTTGACCGCGATCTCGCTCGTTTCTACGAACGGCCGCCTTTTGAACCTGAATCGCGAGTCACGATCTTCGACCGAATGCGGCTCCACTACGTCGCCTTTTCGCGCGCAGAAAAGATCCTGATCTTGACCGCTGGCGATACTCCGAAGCCGTATTTCGCCACAATCGTCCAAGGGCTACCGCAGTGGCCATATGTGGCGAAAGACCTGCTCGGTGCCCAGCGCTTCGCCATCAAGGAGAGGATTCCGCTCAAACGGCGGTTCAGCTTCACAGGCGACCTCAAGGTCTACGAGACGTGCCCCCGGCAGTACGAGTTCTTTAGGGAGTACGACTTCACACCCTCACGCTCTGCAGTCATCTTCTTTGGACTGCTCGTCCATCAGACGATCGAAGAGGTTCACCGCATTGTCCTGGACGGAGGGATCGACAGGCTTGACGAGCCCGCGGTCGTAGCACTGTTTGACCGGACCTTCGCCTTGCTGTCGCGCTCGGACGTGCGCCCCATCGGTCCCGCCGCCCGGGCCTCGGCGCTGGACCAGGTTCTGAACTACTTCCGGCAAAGCCGGGAAGAGATGCGACGAGTCATCGAAACCGAGGTCGACGTGAGCGTGGAGAAGCAAGGCTACATCCTCGCCGGCAAGGTCGATTTACTGCTCGGCGGCGATGGCAAGTTGGAGCTGCTGGACTTTAAGACGACGCCGAAGCCAGAGGAGTCGGATGATCTTATGAAGACCTACGAGCGCCAGCTGTGCATCTATGCGCACATCCTGGAGCGCCGCCACGGTAAGCGGCCCGACCGGCTTCTCGTCTACTTCACCGCGGAGCCTTCAAGGGCGATGGCCTTGGTGGAATTCCCGTACCATCCGAGCCTCGTCGAGGAGGCAGGCCGCCACTTCGACGAGGTAGTCGCCAAGATTCTCGACAGGGACTTCCGAGTGATTACCCCACCCGAACGCAAGATTTGCAAAGAATGCGACCTCAAGTTGTATTGCGTCGTCGGCGGCCTCATCCGAGACCCGGATGTCACGCCGGCAGGAGCCCGCCGGTGAAGATCTCGGGGACTGAGCTGGTCTGGCCAGGCAAGTACGACGAAGAGGGCAACCGCCTCGAACCGCCGCGGGTATCGCTGCCGTTCCAGGTGATAGAAACGGTGAATGTAAGCCGGGCGTCGCGCGAGGCGGCCGCCAAGCCAGAGCAACGGACGCTGTTCGACTACTGGGACACCAAGGAGGGCGTTACTTTCGCTGAGGGTTGGCGGAACAAGTTGATCTGGGGCGACAACCTGCTCGTAATGAACTCGTTAATGGATCGGTTCGGGGGCAAGATCGATCTTATCTACATCGATCCCCCATTTGCAACCGGTGCGGACTTTTCGTTCAGTGCCGAGATCGGCGACTCGGGTGATGAACTGTTTAAGGAACAATCCGTCATCGAGGAGAAGGCGTACAGCGACACATGGGGGGGAGGGCTGAGTTCGTATTTGGCGATGATGTTCCCACGCTTGAAATGCATTCGACACCTGCTGTCTCCAACTGGATCCGTCTTCGTACATGTCGGCTGGCAAGCCAACTCGCACCTGAGGCTGCTGTTAGATGAGCTTTTCGGCGGCAACGCGCTGGCCGATGAAATCATTTGGCACTACCAGACGTCCAGTGGAGCCCCTACGTCTTCACTAATTAAGAATCACGCGACGATTCTCCGATATGCCAACGGCCCAAGCGCGACGTTCAATCAGCTCCGCGAGCCGTGGCCTGAAGATACGCTGAAGAAATGGCAGAAGGATGATGACGGCCGCATTTATCGTGTGCAGAACAAATTCGGAAAGCGGTTCTACATTGATCCAGCGGGCCGCCTCATTGATGACATCTGGAAGGAGACGCTAGCGTCCCGTTCTCACGAGCGGGTGAACTATCCGACTCAAAAGCCGCTCGCCCTTCTGAAGAAGGCCATTGAGCTCTGCAGCAAGCCGGGGGACCTGGTAGCTGACTTCTTTGTCGGATCCGGGACTACCCTCGTTGCCGCAGAAACGCTCGGCCGCAGATGGATTGGATGTGACCTGGGCCGTTATGCCGTGCACACGAGCCGGAAGCGACTACTGGATGTCCAGGATTGCAAGCCCTTTGAGGTGCTGAACCTCGGCAGGTATGAGCGGCAGTACTGGCAGGGAATCACTTTTGGGAAGGTCGGCCACGACATCACGGAGCAGGCCGTCTTCCAATACCTCGCTTTTGTTCTAAGGCTTTATAAGGCCGAGCCGGTTGCAGGAATGGAGCACCTCCACGGTCGCCGCGCTGGCGCTATGGTCCACATTGGAGCTGTTGACGCGCCGGTCACCATCGACGAGATCACACGTGCCCTTGACGAATGTGTTTCTCTCAAGCAGAAGGAGCTGCATGTGCTTGGCTGGGAGTGGGAGATGGGCCTTGCAGGCCCCAACAACGATGTGAAAACCGGCGGCCTCATGCACCAGGTCGCCAAACAAAAGGGAATTAAGCTCATCCTTCTTCAGATCCCGCGCGAGGTTATGGAGGAACAGGTTGCCCGGAAGGGCGAGGTGCAATTCTTCGAGCTCGCATACCTCCATGTAGCGGTCAACAAACCGAAGAAGCTAACTGTGGTTATTGGGCTGAAGGCTTTCGTTATTCCTAACACAGACCTCATACCCGAGGTCGTTCGGGCCAAAGTCACCAAGTGGTCGGATTACATCGACTACTGGTCCGTAGATTGGGATTTCCAGAACGATACGTTCATTCAAGGCTTCGTTACCTACCGAACGCGGAAGAACCGCAAGCTTCTACTCGGTTCCGATCCACATACGTACGAGAAGCCGGGTAAGTACCGCGTTGTGGTAAAGGTCATCGACATCTTTGGTAACGACACATCGCAGGGCTATATGGTCGAGGTCTAGTGGCGAAGTCTGTCATCGGCTATGACAAGGACCTGCCTGAGGTACCGACCCGGGCCGGTCAGGCCCATCTGCCCCCGGAGGCCTACCTCCGGAAGAAGTCGGAAGACGACTTCGAAGTCGTGCCCCATCGCAGGCCTAGCCAACAGCTGCTGGTCAACAAGCTTCGCGCAGCCGTCGACGAATGGCGCATGACTTACGACGGGGTGTCGGAAACAACCCGTCGGCTCCTCCAGTTTTGGTTCGATGAGGACCATCTCATCGACGACAAGCCGTGGCGCTTCTACTTCGGCCAGCGCGAGGCGATCGAGACACTGGTCTACCTCTACGAAGTCCGAAGGCTTTTCGACGCCAAAGACCTGATCGAGGCATTTGGTCAGATCTTCTTCCTGGAGAAGTCACAACTGCCCCTTACAGGGGCAGGCATCGGGTACGAGACCACCGTGGACGGCACTCGGAAGGTCCGCCGCTGGATCCCCGAGGAAGAACGTGAGCAGATTCAGGATTTGCCGGCGGAAGGACTGCCCCGGTACGCCTTAAAGATGGCAACGGGCTCGGGCAAGACAGTCGTCATCGCGATGGCGATGATCTGGTCGTATTTCCACAAACGTCGTGTGCGAGGCTCTCAGCTCTCCACCAACTTCTTGCTGCTTGCGCCCAACGTGATCGTGTTCCAGCGACTGGAACGCGACTTTGGGAACGGCGCAATCTTTCGCAACCTGCCGCTATTGCCTCCCGAGTTGCGGGACGAGTTCCAGCTGAAGGTCACCAAGCGTGGCGACGCGACCGAGCCCGACTCCAGCGGAAATCTCTTCTTCACCAACATCCACCAGCTCTATGAATCGCGTCGTGAAGAGGCACCCGCCACAAGTTGGGTCGAAGTGCTGCTTGGGAAGAAACCTTCGAAGGATCTGTACCAGGCCCGACCGATGCTGGACCGGGTGCGCGAGCTACGTGACCTTCTCGTTCTGAACGACGAAGCCCACCATGTCTGGGATGAGGATCTCATGTGGCACCAAACCTTGATGGGACTGCATGAGAGGCTGCCCAAGGGGCTTTCGGCGTGGCTCGACTTCTCGGCAACACCGCGAGACCAGAATGGGGCTTCGTTCCCCTGGATCGTCTGCGATTACCCACTTGCGCAGGCGGTCGAGGACAGAATCGTCAAGGCTCCGATCATCGTCCACCAGGTCGACCGGGCCGACCCGCTGAAAGTTACGCGCGATAACTTGATCGACTCTTACGAGGACTGGATCCGCGTTGCACTCGAACGGCGCCTGGAGCATGAGAAGGTTTACCGGAAGCTTGGCGCGAAACCCGTACTGTTCGTCATGGCTGAGAAGAAGGTCTACGCCGATGAGATCGGCGCTTGGCTGGAACAAACAAAGGAACTGGGCCTGAAGCCTGGCGAAGTACTTGTCATTCACACCGATGAGAAGGGGAACGTTCGCGAGTCGCAGGTCGAGGAGGCTCGAAAGCAGGCGAACGAGATCGACCAGCCCGGCAGCAAAGTAAAGGTCATCGTCAGCGTACTGATGCTCCGAGAGGGGTGGGACGTGCAGAGCGTGACCGTTGTGCTCGGTTTGCGGCCATTTGAAGCGGCCGCGCAGATCCTCCCTGAGCAAGCAATCGGACGCGGCCTGCGCTTGTTGCCTGGGATTGGCCCCGACCACACCCAGACGCTCGAGGTGATCGGCACCCGAGGATTCGAGGCCTTTGTACGCGAACTCGAGAAGGAAGGCGTGGGTATCAAGACCGTCACGAAGGCACCCAAGCCACCAGTCATCATCGAGCCTGTGCGAGACAAGATCGACCGGGACATCGCGATCCCGCTCACGTCTCCGGCGTACGAGCGCTCGTATCAGCGGCTAACGGAACTGGATCCCCTAAAACTGAAGCCCATTTGGGATCGGCCCGAACTGCCTGAGCCCAGGCGAATCACATTGAGGGCGCAATTCGGGATGCTCGACGTCAACGTTGGGGAGATTCAAGTCGACCTTGGACCGCCCAGACCAGTCGAGGAGATGCTCGCGTCGATCACCAACCGGGTGGGCGAGATCACCAACCTGTCGGGGCAGTTTGCAGAGCTATATCCGATCGTGAAGACATACGTCGCCCAGCGATGCTTCGGGCGAAAGGTCGATCTAGCAACTGCATACGTTCATGAAGCCTTGAGAACACGAGACGTGCGTGATGCGATTGCGGATTACCTCGCACAGGAGGTTGGCAACGTTAGCGCAGAGCGCCGCGACATCGAGTTGGCCGGGGCGAATCTGAAGCTGTCGCAAATGAAGGGTTTTGCGTGGCGGCGTGACCTGCCGCCGATGGCGAGTGCCAAGACCGTCTTCAATTTTGTGGCCACCTACAACCCGTTCGAGCGCGCTTTTGCGAAATTCCTGCACGCAGCGTCCGATGTCGATAGGTTCGCCTCGCTCGGCCACACAGAACAGGAGCCGGCCACCACGTTTCGGGTCGATTACGTGAAGGCAAGCGGTGCCACGGGCTACTACTTTCCTGATTTCGTCGTGGTGCAGGACACAGATGCCGGCGAGGTCAACTGGATTATCGAGACCAAGGGCAGACTTTGGCCCGACACCGCGACCAAGGACGCGGCCATCGCTCACTGGTGCGGCCGGGTGTCGGGTCTCACCGGCAACCCGTGGCAGTACAAGCGCGTTGACCAGGCCCCGTTCGAAAAGCTGAAGCCAAAGACGTTCGCCGAACTGATTTCAGCCACTGATGGAGTTGGCTTTTTCACTAGACCTGACGACGGCGCCGCCGTTTTGTCGGGCGCCTATGAAATTGCGGACCCGGCAGTGGATGCGTTCCTAGCCTCGAACCTGGATCTCGTCCCATTGCTCCGCGATGTCCGACGTGCCATACGTGAGTACTTCGGCCCCGATACGCAAGCTGCTATCCACATCACTCACGACCTGGAGTCAGAAACGGAAGCACCGGAGTTGGTTGTGTCGATCATGAGTGACTCGCCCGACCGGCTTGAACTACTGCACAGGTTCGATGAGGGCTGGTGGCTGAGCCAAGCGGCCCGAGAGCGTGGACGCGTCCTGATCGACCTCGCTTATCGTTGATGTTCGACTGGGGTGAGTATCTCAGTCAAGCGCAACGGCTCGCCGCTATCGGTGACGAAGCTGGCTACCGCTCTTCGATCAGTCGAGCCTACTACTCGGTCTTCGGGCTCGCCCGGCGACGTCTAAGCGACGTCGAGCGACTACCGGTTCCGAGCACAGGACGCGCGCATGAGTACGTGTGGACGACCTTCGGCGCTGCGTGGGCTGATGTCACGCGAGTAGCGATCGGAGCTGGTGGTCGGCGTCTTCGAAATCGTCGCAATCTAGCGGACTACGACGATGTAGTGGCCGATCTGGCCCTGCTGAGCAGTGAAAGCCTCGCCGAGGCACAGCGGGTCATCGCGCTGATTGGCACATTGCCGTAAATGGCAGCGCGCTTCGTGACGCAGCCGCCAATGGCGCTGTTACGAGCATAGTCTGGGCGGGGGTGACCTTTCGAGGGCATCAGCCACAGGACGCGGCATTTCGCCAACCGTTGACTGCGACCGGGGCTGTAGCCTAAAGGCGATGCCGATCGGCGTTTCGGTGTGGCGGATACAGCAGGGGAAGGCGATCCCCGTCGAACGTGCACCACTTGCGAACGAGAAGCTGCTCGAGGACATTCTGGAAGCGGATATCGCCCTTCTCGGATTGCCAAAAGCACTGATGGTGCTCGGTCGTCAGGTTCAGACTGACTTCGCCGGCCGAGTCGACCTGCTGTGCATTCACCAAGAGGGCAAGCGGCTATTGGGTGCGCGATCTGACATATCAGGACGTGCGCGACATATGGTCTCGCAATCACGATCAAGGCGATTTCGATGAGGCTTTCCGGAGCACCTTCAAATTGGAGCCGCCAGAAGCAATCGATGTCGAACACCAGCTTGTGATCGTGGCGAGTGCGCTTGATCCAGCCAGCGAGCGCATCGTGCTTTACGCGCAAGGCTACGGGCTGCCCCTGAATGTGGTCTTCTTCCAGACGTTTCAGCAGGATGGGACTCAGTACTTAACCCGTACCTGGCTCATAGACCCGACCGAGGAGGTGCCGGTTCGCAAGTCGAGCCACCTCAAGAAACAACAGGAGCCGTGGAATGGCAAAGACTGGTATGTCAGCTTTGGTGAGGGAGAGACTCGGAATTGGGAGGATGCCCGCCGCTATGGCTTTGTCTCGGCTGGCGGCGGAGCGTGGTACACGCGGACGCTCAGGATTCTGCCTCTGGGAGGCCGCGTTTTTGTCAACCTACCCGGGCGCGGCTACGTCGGAGTGGGCATTGTCACAGGTACTCCGGCTTCCGCCCGTGATTTCAAGGTCATGGTCGATGGTCAACCGGTTCCGATAACTGAGGTCCCGCTCAACGCACCCAACTTGGCTGCCACGGCCGCACTTGAGGACGACGAGACCGAGTGGTTTGTTCCGGTTTCTTGGATTAAGACCCTGCCGGCTCAAGAAGCGATTGGATTCAAGGGCCGATATGGGAACCAAAACTCCGCAACCAAGCTTACGCATAGCCTGACGCGCGCAACGGTGCTTGAGAAGCTCGGCATCAGTGAGGACAACATGGATGGTCAAGAACCGCTAGGCGGTCAGACCGAGGGGAAAATGTGACTGTGGATCAGACAGTCAGCGACACGTGCGGCATTTGCGGCGAACCCGCGGTCTCGGATTTCGTCTACAGGTTGAATCCTGGCGCTGAGCTTGCGAGGGACCCGTCGCGGGTCAACACCGTCTCGCTTTGCAAGGAGCACGACGATGAGCGGAAGGCGATTGGGGACCAAGCGTTCTTCGATCGCCACATTCTGAGATAGGTCCGAACCCGCAGCAGGGGACAGGAAGCCTTGGCCTTAGTTCTGGACGCACGACGGCGCGCTCCGTAACCTGGACGGGATGCGGACCGGCGTCGCCTACCTACTCGTGTATCTGGCGGTGGGTAACCAGGATGATAAGTGGGCCGACATTGGCAAGGACCCGGATTTTCGTGAGCGGCCATATACCTGGGGCATATGCCGCACAAATGTCCGGGGCTGGGCGCAACCTGGCGACGATCTTTTCTTCATCGCGAAGCAGCCAGCGGGATCTGTCGACGACCGCTACTTCCTACGGGCGCGTTTTCGGGTCGCTAAGAAACATGATCATGCGGAAGCTCGACGTCTCCTCGGACCCAGGCAGAACGTCATCATCGACGAGCTCCCTGCCGGCCGAGATGTGCGGTCAGGTATCGCCGACTATGTCGCCCTCTATCGGCACGAGCTCCAGTGGAACGACGGTCGGCCAGGTCTTTCGCGCCTGGAAGGTACGTCCATTCGTATTGGGATCCTCACGTCGATTGGGCGAATCGTCTGCGATCCCCGTACCTAATCGCCGATGAATCGCTTAGCAGCGTCCTTTCAGAGCCCCTTCGTTGGGCGGATGTCGCAAGTCGCGGCGATCACCTGCCGGGCCCAAGCGAACTGACAAACAAATCGAATCGCCATGCGGCACAAAGGGTCTGGCAGGCTTCTGATCGGGAATTGCTGTCGAGCATATTTGATAGGGAGACGATCAGACTCTCTACGGTGGCGGATGCCATCACGCTAGCGGTCTGATATTCTCTGACGTGCCTGCTCGGACGAAAATAACCGTCAGGCTAACGGCGCAAACCGTTATGGGAAATGGCCCAAAGGCCGTTTCTGAATTCAAGAACGGGATCGGTCATAGAGTCGAGCTCGAAAACCGTTATGGGTCACTGGCCCATCGAGAGTTCGAATCTCTCCCTCTCCGCCACATCTTCCTGGCGTTCCGTCGCCTCTGCACAGCCGCGATTGCCAACCATGCACGGCATGGCCCCGCTGCGTCAGGGACTGGAACTTGGGTAGGCGTAGGCCGCGTCAGCCGGTTCCGCGCTGTAAATCGTGTAGGCGCCGTCGGCTGGGTCGGTCTGCACGGTCATAGTGCCGCGACAGTTGAAGTCACTCTGCTCCCGCCAAAGCAGATGTGCCCCATCATCGGCGATCGTTCGCAGTTCAAATACGTAGTTAACCTGCCCCGCTCCGGCGGCGTAGAAATATGTCACCGTCGCTGCCGGAGCCTCGACACGGAAGACGGAGCCGTGCCCGTCGGGTGTCGTACCCACGTAAAGCGTTTGGGGCGGTCCGTACTCGGGGAAGTCGCCAGGTATATGGAGGTAGGTGCCCCGGTTACAAATCGCGTGAGATGAGCTCCCCTGACTCGCGTGCGGCGCGCCCGAGCCGCCCGGCAGCGCGCAGCTCACAGAGACAAGCGTGAGGCTCATTCCTGCGGCGCGGCGAGCCCA
>WNFD01028779.1_pt1 | contig 14503 bp, 15 predicted proteins | sample 5400491 | NCBI WGS metagenome assembly WNFD01 (sample SAMN13153343, study PRJNA577476) | soil metagenome | isolation source: 120 cm saprolite under Douglas fir tree site 2 hole 2 replicate 2 | place: USA:California | collected 2015-04-18
GAAGCCGATCCCGGCCCCCGCGCCGGTCACGAGCACCACGTCGTTGGTGAAGTCGAGCATGGTCAGTTCCGGATGAACCCTAACATGAGAGCGTCAACCGATGATGACTGACGTAAGCTGGGTCAAGCCATGCCCCTCACGGTTCGCTTCGTCGGCTCCGGCGACGCCTTCGGCAGCGGCGGGCGCTTTCAGACCTGCATCCTGGTCGACGGGCCGGGCTCGCGCTTCGCCATCGACTTCGGCACCTCGTCGCTGATCGCGCTGGCCCAGCAGGGCATCGAGCACAACTCGATCGACGCGATCCTGCTGACCCATCTGCACGGCGACCACTGCGGCGGCGTCCCGTTCCTGCTGATCGACGCCATGCTGGGAGCCCGGCGCAGCCGCCCGCTCACCATCGCGGGCCCGCGCGACCTGCCCGCGCGCATGGACGGAATCCGCGAGGCGCTCTTTCCCGGCTCCCACGTGATGACCCCGAAGTTCCCCGTCGACTGGATCGAGATGGAGCCGGGCCGCGCCCACCGCGTGCTCGACCTCGTGGTGACGCCACAGCAGGCGCGTCACACCCGCGAGACGAATCCGACCGCGCTACGGGTGGAGGTGGGCGGGAAGGTCGTCACCTACACCGGCGACACCGAGTGGACGGACGAGGTAGCGACGGCGGCGCGGGGAGCGGATCTCCTGATCGCTGAGTCGTACTTTTACGACAAGCCGGTGCCGTGGCACATGAACTACCCCGACATCACCGCGCATGCCACGCGGGTGGGCGCCCGGCGGGTGATCCTGACGCACATGAGCCGGGAGATGCTCGCGCGCGCCGAGGCGGTTTCCGAGGAGTGCGCCCGGGACGGCCTGGTGATCACGCTCTAGCGCCCGCGCAGGCTGCGCAGTGCGGCTCTGCAGTTACCTGCCTCCTTTGATCAGGTGGTGGCGGCGCTGGAGATAGCCGTTGCGGACGGAGCTGTAGAGATCAATCGCCGACTCTTCGACGCCCTGGAAGAGGTCGAGGTTGAGCGAGCGATCGTTGATCGTCTCGCCCACGTCCATGCCCAGCTGGTCGGGCCAGTACGGGAGGTAGTAGAAAAGGGGGTTCATGGCTATGTCTGCCGCGTACCCGATGCCGTCGCGCACGGTGAGCGGCGGAAGCAGCGGCAGCACGAGGTACGGCCCGGGCCCCACGCCCCAGATGCCGAGGGTCTGGCCGAAGTCCGCTTCCTGGGGTTTGAGCCCCATCTCCTGGCGCGCCACGTCGAAGAGCCCGCCGATCCCCAGTGTGGAGTTGATCAGGAAGCGGCCCATCTCCTTGGCGGCGTCAAGCAGCTTCCCCTGCAGCACCTTGTTCACAAACCGCGACGGCATGCGCAGGTTGGTGAAGGCGTTGTCGATCATGGTCTGGAACATGTCGGGCATGACGGCGTTGTAGCCTTTCGCCACGGGCTTCAGCACGTACTTGTCCAGGTTGCGGTTGAAGGCAAACATCTTCTCGTTGAACTTCTCCCACGGGTCGTACTCTTCCACGTCCGCGTCGGGTGGTACGGGCGTGCCGCGCGGCGAGGCGTCCGCGGGACCGGAGAGCGCGACGACCCAGTCGGGAGCGTTCTGGCCGGTGATGGGCTCGTAGGTGATGACGATGGGGGCTGAGGCGGGCTCACTCGTGTCCGTCGAGACAGCCGTGTCGGTAGAGACGGCGGGAGCATCCGTCGTCGTCTCGACCGGCGCGGAAATCGGCGCGGGAGAAGCCAGCATCGAGCTCTCGTTGACGAGGCTCGTGGAGAGCGTGCCGCAACCACCTACCACCACACCGAGAACCGCGAAGACGACCAGAACCGGACCGACACGCGAGATCACCAGGAACTGCGCCTTTCGTTTCATGTCGGCCGCTGCTATGCGCGCACGTCAGCTGGTCGGCGCACTGAATGATGTCGCGGTCGTCATCTGATCATCCATCCCTGCCCCGCAGCCTAGCTTAAAACCGGGGAACGGGGGACTCAAAACCGGGGCGGCGGGCGAGGAGCAGGCCGCATTCACGATGTTCGCCTGACGCCTCAGAGCCGCTCGACATTGCGCAGCGTCGGGTCCAGCAGGTCGCGCAGCCCGTCGCCGAGCAGATTCGCGCCCAGGACGACGAGGGCGATCATCAGGCCGGGAGCGGTCGCGAGCCACCAGGCGTTCGACAGGTAGTCCCGGCCCTCGGCCAGCATCAGGCCCCAGGAAGGCCGCGGCGCCTGGATGCCCATGCCGAGAAAGCTCAGGCCGGACTCGAGGAGGACCATGGTGGCGAACTGGCTGGAGCCGATCACCAGGATGAGCGCCACGGTGTTCGGCAGGACGTGGCGCACGATGATGCGCAGATCGCTGGCGCCGAGCGTGGTGGCGGCTTCGATGTAGTCGAGCCGCCTGATGGTCAGGACATGCGCACGGATGGCCCGCGCGTAGAGCACCCATCCGCTGAGAGCCAGCACGCCCACGAGCGCGAGCGGATTGGTGCCGACCACGGCCACGATGGCGATGGCGAGCATGATCACCGGGAAGGCGAGCTGCACGTCCGCCACCCTCATGATGACGGCGTCCGTCTTGGCGCCGCCCCAGCTGGCCGCCAGCCCCACCAGAACACCCACGAGGCCGGCGACGGCGACGGCGGTGACGGCGAGGGCGAGGGAGATCCGCCCCCCGTAAAGCAGGCGCGCGAGAATGTCCCGGCCGAGGTTGTCCGTCCCGAGGAGGTGGGCGCGGGTGCCGCCCAGGCCCCAGGGCGGCGCCAGGCGCTGGCTGAAGCTCGGCTTGAGGGGATCGTACGCGGTGAGGGTCGGCGCGAGGAGGCTCGCGAAGACGACGAGCCCGAGCAGCACGCCCCCGATCGCCATCGTCGGATGACGCTGCCGCCACCGTCTGAGCGCGCCGCCCTCCTCCCGCCCCCACGTCACGAGTATCGGATCCGCGGGTCGATGACCGTGTAGAGCAGATCCACGGCGAGGTTGATGACGACGAAGACGGTGGCGGAGAGGATCAGCACCGTCTGCACGACGGGAAAATCGCGGAAGAAGATGGCATCCACGATGAGCTTGCCCATGCCGGGCCACGCGAAGACGGACTCGGTGATGACGGCCCCGCCGAGGAGCGCGCCGATCTGGAGTCCGATCACGGTCAGCACCGGGATGGCCGCGTTTCGGAGCGCGTGGCGAAACACGACATTCCCCTCGGCGAGGCCCTTGGCGCGTCCAGTGCGGATGTAGTCGCGGTGGAGGATCTCCAGCATGCTCGAGCGGGTGAGCCGGGCGACCAGCGCCATGGGAAAGGCCGCGAGCGTGATGGCGGGCAGGACGAGAGACGTCCAGCCCGAGAAGCCCGAGGTCGGCAGCCAGCGGAGCGCCACCCCGAAGAGCAGGATGAGCATGATGCCGAGCCAGAAATTCGGGAGAGACTGCCCGAGCACCGCGACGATCGTGCCGGCCACGTCGTAGCGCGTGCCGCGGCGCACCGCGGTGAAGATGCCGAGCGAGACTCCGGCGGCGATGGTGATGAGCATCGCCGCCAGCGTCAGCTGGATGGTGGCGGGCAGCCGCTCCAGGACCACCCGCAGGGCGGGCGCCCGGTACTGGAAGGACTGGCCGAAGTCGCCGCGCGCCACGCTCTTGAGGAAGAGACCGTACTGGACGATGAAGGGCTCGCGCAGCCCCAGCTGCCGGTTCAGCTCCGCCACGGCGGATTCGGGAGCGCCGTCGGGCAGGAGCATCCGGGCCGGATCGCCGGGCAGGACGCGGAGGATCACGAAGACCAGCACCGACACGCCCAGCAGCGTGACGGCCGACTGGCCGAGTCGCTGGAGGACGTAGCGTCTCATCCGGCGCGCGGCTCCGCGGCGCCGGGTGCCGGCCGCCCGCTAGACGATGCCGACGTCACTCAGGAGGACGTAGTAGTCGCGGCGCGCCTCGAAATTTCGCAGGCGGTCGCTGACACCATAGATGGCGACGGTGTAGTAGAGCCAGATCTCCGCGTCCTCGTCCCACACGATGCGCTCGAGCTCCTCGTACTTCGCCTGGCGGACTTTCGGATCGGGCACGCGCCCCTCGGCGATCAGCTGCTCGACGCGGGGGTTGGCGTAGCGGGTGAGCTTCTCGGACCCGGCCTTGGTGAACCACTGGCCGAAGTACCAGTCGGGGTCGTGGGGCATGTGGGCCCAGCCGGAGAAGAAGAGATCGTACGTGCCCGCCGTCCGCTGCTCGCGCGCCGTCGCGATCTCGAGGTTCTTGATGTTGAGCTTGATGCCGACCTCGCCGAGCATGGACGCCACCGCCTGCGTGATTTCGAGCTGTTTCGGATAGAAGTCCTTCATGAGCACGATGTCGACCGATACGTTGGAGTAGCCAGCCTGCTTGAGGATCTGCCGGGCCTTCTCGGGATCGTAGGCCTTGGGCGGCAGGCTCGTGTGGCCGATGAGACCGGGCGGGACGGGGCTGTCGACGGGGCGCCCGTAGCCGCGCAGCAGCTCCTTGATGATCACGTTGCGGTCGATGGCGAGCGAGATCGCCTGGCGCAGGCGCTGGTCCTTCACCGGGTCCTTGCCGAGCTGGAAGATCCAGCGCTGGGCCTCGATGGCGGGCACGTCGAGCACCTTGACGCCGCGCGTGCCCTTGAGCGTCTCCACCAGGTCCGGGGTGACCCGGTCGATGATGTGGAGCTCACCCGCCCGCAGGGCGGCCGTCCGCGTCGACAGCTCCGGGATGAAGCGGAAGGTGAGCTTCTCGACCCTGGGAATTCCAGGCTTCCAGTAGGTTGGATTGGCCGTCATCGCTATCTGGTCGCCGTGCGTCCAGGAGGCGAAGCGGAAGGGCCCGGTGCCGATCGGCTTCTGGAAGAACGCGTCCTCGCCCTTCCCGGCGCTCGGGGGAAGCATCCCCAGCATCGTCAGGTGAGAGGGCAGGGAGCCGAAGGGCCGCTTGGTGGTGACGACCACGCCGTAGTCGCCGTCCTTCTCCACGGAGTCGATGTCCTGGTAGACGAAGGATTTGACGAGCTTGGTGTTGTCGTGAACCCGCCTGAGCGTGTAGACCACGCTGTCGGCGGTGAAGGGGGTGCCGTCATGGAAGGTCACGCCCTTGCGGAGCGTGAAGCGCCAGGTCGTGGCATTGACGGGGCGCCAGGACTCGGCGAGCGCGGGAACGAACTTGGAGTCGTTCGTGACATCGATGAGCGGATCGAAGAGATGCCGGAGCACGGACGTCGTGGAGATCGAGTAGTGGTTGGCGGGATCGAGCGTCAGCATGCGCTCGGACAATCCGGCGGCGATCTCGCCGCTGCGCTTGGGCTGCGCGCCTGCGAAGCCCGGCGCGCCCGCCAGCGCCAGGGCGGCGCCGCTCACCGCCAGGAAGTCGCGTCGGCCGATCCGGCCGGGTCGTGGATGCCGCTCGCGCATGATGGTGCTCCTTGACGGTACCGCTCGTCGAGAGGGGAGGCCTGAGTGTGACTCTGTGTATGCCATTCCGAGGCTCGCTGTCAAGCGAGCGCAGGCTTCGTGTCAGCCCAACCGGGTCAGGCGCGGCTGATCCGGTCGGCGAGCTGCCGCGCCCACTCCATCGGCGCCTCGGCCATGACGAGCTTCTCCGCCCCGGCCTGCCCGAACGGGCGCGTGGCGTCGATTCCGAGCTTTGCCGTGAGCCCGTCCGGGCTCGCGGAGGGATCCAGGATCGCGCCGAGGCTTCCGCTGATCACGACGAGATCGCGATCGGCCTGGACGCGAGTGGCCATGGCCCAGAGGACGTCCGACTCGTCGAAGACGTCGATGTCGTCGTCCACGACGATCACGAGCTTGAGGTAGTGATCCACGCCGAGCACCACCGGGATGGCGTGCTTGGCCTCGCCGGGCCGCGTCTGCTTGATGGACACGTAGGCGGTGAACGACGCCCCGCCGGAGGTGGGCACGTGCACGGCCCGCACGCCGGGGATCACGCGACGCAGGGCGTTGCGGATCTCGGCCTCGCGCAGAACACCCAGTGGGAGGATGTGGTCGGGCGCGCGCCCGGAGGCGATCGAGTGGAACCAAGCGCCTTCCCGCACCACGACGGCGCGCGCGACGAAGACGTTGTCCGTGCTTCGCCGGGAGAAATAGCCGGTGAACTCCCCGAAGGGCCCCTCGGGCTCGTGCTCGCCGGGCGGGATCTCGCCCTCGATCACGATCTCGGCCCAGGCCGGGACGTCGAGGTCCATCGTCTCCGCTCGCCGGAGCTGCATGGGCTCGCCGAAGAGCCCGCCCACCACCTCGAACTTCGAGATCTCGGGAGCAGGATAGGACAGCGAGCCCATTCCGACCGCGGGGTGCAAGCCGATGGCGATGGCGCATTCGAGGCTCCGCCCCGCTTTCTCCGCTCGCTGCTGGAACTCGTACATTCGCCGCCGCGAATGCAGGCTCACGCCCATGCGGTTCCTGCCCTTGACCTGGAAGCGGTGGAACCCCGCGGTGGCCACGCCGGTGGCGGGATCGCGCGCGATGAGAAGCCCCGCCGTCAGATAAGGCCCGCCGTCGCCGGGAAAGTAGGTCGGGATGGGGAGGGCGCCGAGGTCGGCGGCTTCGCCCTTCCGGACGTCAACGGGGAACGGCGCGCGCCCGAGGACCACGGGCTTGAGCGGCTCCTTCAACCGGGCGGCGTACGTCTCGGGCAGGTCCGACTCGCCGACGCCGAGGGCCGTCGCGAGCCCTCTCCGGCTCGCCATGACGTTCGATACCACGGGGATCGAGTGACCACGGACCTGCTCGAAGATGAGCACCGGGAACCGCCGCCGCCGCTCCAGCTCGAGGGCGAGCGCCTGCATCTGGTAGGCGACGTCCACGGGCTCGGCGATGCGCACCACGTCAGCGGGGTGGGACTGCTCCAGCATCGAGATGAAGCCTCGGAGGCTCTGGTGGTCGGCGCCGTCGGTCTTGGAGTTCATCGCTGGATCGCTCCTCGCTGGGTCGTCGTGCGCCCGTCAATGGGCGGCAAGCCCCGGGATCGACATGACGAGGTGGAGATACCCGCCGAGCGCGTTGATCTTGCGCATGTCGCGGGCGAGGAAGGCCGCCCGCTCCGGCTCGCTCAGGTCGACATCCTCGAGGGCGGCCGCGGGATCGGCGAGCTCGCCAAAGTAGCGCACGTCGGCGCGCGCCGGCGTCACCGCGCCGAGCAGCACCATCCAGTTGAGAAACTCGTGCTCGCCGGCCTTGTCCAGCTCATCCGCCGTCAGCTCGAGCAGCGGCGCGTGCTCGCCGTTTTCCATCCAGTGAACAAGCTTCCGGTCGAACACGGTGTCGGTTTCGCCCACCCGGGGCAGCGACAGCTCGGGGAAATGTGACAAGCCCCCGGTGGCGATGATCCCGACATTCCACGGGCTCTTGGCCACGACGTTGGCGATGTGCCGGCCGAAGGCGAAGCAGCGGCGGGCCGTAGGCTGCGGCGCCACGAAGCAATTCACCCAGATCGGGACGAGGGGCGGGATCGGGCGCGTCCCGTGCATCGTGTTCACGGGGCTCAGGAAGGCGTGGTCGACGGGGGCTTCCCACGAGAGGGCCAGATCGAAGCCGGCCTGGATCCCCTGCTCCAGGATCGAGTTGGCGAGCTCCTCGTGGAGCGGGTAGCGCTCCGGCATGTGATCCAGCACCTTGTCGAACGCCTCCGCGTGGTCCTGGACCATGCGCTGGACGTGGCGCCCGATCCGGACACAGAGCGCGGGCACGGCGTTGAACGAGAACGCGTTCAGGTGGTCATCGGCGACCACGATGAGGGCGTCGGCTTTCTTCGCCGAGAACCGCTCGCCCATCTTCGCGATCTCCGCCATCACGGCCTCGACGGTCCGGCGGCCCACGGCGCCACACGCGCGCTCGTAGTAGTCGGGGTCGAGCACATGCGACATCGCGCCCGCGAACACGATCTTGCCCATGCGAGGTCTCCAATCTACCAGAATCGCGGCTCAGTGAAAGCGGGCCAAGGGCGGCCGCGCGGGATCAGTACTCCGCGAGGCAGCGGTCGACCATCGCCTTCGCCGCCGGCCAGTCGTAGGACCGGAACATCCGCGTGTTCACTACCGGCTGGGCCGCCGAGTAGAACATCTCGTACTGGAGCTGGCGGCCTCCGAATTCGGTACCGACGAAATCCCATACGAGCTTGAGGAGCTTCACCCGATCCCGCGCGCCGCCCGTGGCCGAGCGCTGGTAGCGCTCCACATCGGCTCGAGTCTCACGCCCGCGGAAGCTCGCCTCCGACGACGGCAGCTGCTGGAAGCCGCCGCCGGCCAACTCCCGGATGGCCCGCAACATGTCCACGACCAGCCGGCGCTGGAGGCTCATGCCGGAGTAGATATACCGGGGCCCGGGTCGTGCCACGCCGTTCCTGATCAGCGGGTTGTGCTCGGCGGCCTGCACCAGCGCGTCGAAGGCGGCGCAGAGGGCGGCGATGTCCCCGCCCAGGCTCGCCTGCACCTCCGGCTTCTTCTCGCCGGAGTGCACCTCGACGAGCTTGAGGGCGAGACCGGCCATGAACTCGAGCTTCACTGTGAACCGGACCAGGGACTGGAAGTTGGCGAGCGTATGCGACGGCGTCTCGTGGAACTGCGCGTTCACCAGGTCCACGTTTCGGTGGATGAACACCTGCTCCCACGGGATCACGACGTCATCGAAGACGACGGTCGCGTCCACCTCGTCGAAACGGGAAGAGAGCGGGTAGTCGAACACGCCGGTCGCGCCCAGCCCGTAGGGGCGCCGCGGATAGACACGGATCCCGGACGCCGCCACCGGCGTCACGAACGAGATCGCGTAGTCCTCGTCTCCCGGTACCAGCGGCGTGATGTAGGAGATGAACATCCAGTCGGCAAGCACGGCGGCGGTGGTGATGCCCTGGCAGCCTCGAACCACGATGCCCGCGTCCGTCTCTCGCACCACGCCGGGAAAAAGAAAGGGCTCCGGCTGCTGGTGCGCCGGCTTGGACCGGTCGATCTGGAGCGGCACGACGCCGTAGGTGACGTACAGGTCCTCGTCGCGCGCCTTCTCGTGGAAGCGCACCACGTGGTCGCCGAACCGCACGCCGCCCCGGTCAAACAGCTCCCGCCACGAGGCGAAGGCCGTCATCACACACGCCACATGGTCGGGCGTCCGTCCCATCAGCCCGTAGGACGGCTCCGCCCACAGTCGGTGCGCGCGCCGCCGGGCGGCAAGGTCCTCGGCCGAGCGGGGCACGAGCCACATGTTGCTGTGCCGCCGGCCGGTGACCGGATCGACGAAGGTGGTGGCGTCCCGCGCGTCCTCGCTGCCGGCAAGGTCGTAGATCGCGGCGATCCGCCGGATGGGCTCGGCGAATGCCGGGTGCTTGGTCACGTCGTCGACGCGCTCACCATCGAGGTAGACGGCACGGCCGTCCTTGAGGCCGGCGAGGTACTCGGCTCCGCTTCGCATCGTATGTGCTCTCCGCTGGCCCGGAAACTCGGTGAGCGGAGGTGCATCCCGGGCGCCGGAGACCTCACGCAGGAGGATTGACGTGCAAATCTACTATGAGAACACGCGCCTGCGCAACGTCGGACCGCCACCGCCGCGCGGGGCAATAGCGGCCATCTCGGCTGCCCGCCTTGACAAGACGCCCGCCTTGACAAGACGGTGGTCCGGCCCTACCGTCCGCCCATATCTCGCACGTACACGGCTCACTCGTAGAAGAGCGGCAGGGAGGCCGTCCATGGTCAAGAAAGACTTTTCGATCTTCGATTGTGACAGCCATGTCGTCGAGCCGCCGGAGATCTGGGAGGAGTACGTGCCCAGCAACGTCCGCGCGTGGGTGAAGACGCAGTTTCACTTCCACACGGATACGGACCTGCTGCACATCAATGGCCGCGTGGTTCCCGCCACACGCGAGCGATCGAATGCCGCCGAGGTGGGCTGGCCACGCTGGAACAAGAAAGAGGTGGGGGCGCTCGTTCCGGGCACGGAGGCGTGGAAGCAGAAGTTCGGGCGCCTCGCCGGGTGCCGCGAGCCTCAGGCTCGGCTGCGAGACATGGATGCGCTCGGCACCGACCAGGTGATGCTCTTCCCGACCTGGTTCGTCCGTCTGGCCCTCGTCAGGGATCCGGAGGCCGCCGGCGTCCTGTGCCGCGCCTACAACGACTGGGTCTACGACTACTGCGCGGCGGATCGGCGGCGGCTCTTTCCCTGCGCTGTGCTTCCGATCCAGAGCGTGGAGCGGTCGATCGAGGAGCTGCGGCGGGTGGCCAAGCGAGGCTTCAAGGCCGCGGCCGTCCGGCCCTGTTTCTGGAACGGGCGCTACCCGACGCTGCCAGAGTTCGATCCGCTCTGGCGGGAGTTCGAAGACCTCGACGTGGTACTCGCCATGCACACCTTTCCCTCGCGAGAGGCCCTGACCCCGGAGTGGGGGGAGCGCATCGCGCGAACGCGGGGCAGCGGCCACGGGCTGCTCTTCACGGATGAGGCCGTCGTCTATTCCCCCGGTCAGTTCGTGAGCAACATCGTGTTTAGCATGGAGCCCACCATCGACAGCTCCGAGGCCCTCGGCTTCATCTTCGAGGCCATGACCTGGCTCACCAGCGTGCTGATGACAGGGTGGCTCGACAAGTTTCCGCGCCTGCGGGCAGCCGTGCTCGAGTCCAACGCCACCTGGCTGCCGCTGGTGCTGTCGCGAAGCCGGAACTTCCTCGATCTCTACGCCTTCCAGCGCGGTCCGAAGGTGCGCGATCCCTTCGAGGTCTTCTCCGAGCGCTGCTTCATCGCGTTCGAGGGCGACGAGGAGGCGGTCTATCGCATGTGGGATCAATACGAGAACGTGGGGCTGTGGTCCTCGGACTACCCGCATCACGATGCCGAGGACGCCTGGGAGGCTCTCGAGCTCATGGCACGGCACAAGGTGCCGGCGGCCGTCCAGCGCAAGCTGCTCGGGGAGAACGCCAGACGCCTCTACGGCATCGAGCCCGTCATGGCGGTGACCGAGCGCGTCGAGCAGTACGAACCAGCCAAGCTGCCGTGGTAGCCGGGGCGCTCGGCGGGCCGGCATGAGCGGGTCGGCCCTGGCGCACGTCATCGTCAGCGGGCTGGCCACGGGCTGCATCTACGGGCTGGTGGCGCTCAGCCTGGTGATCGTCTACAACGCCACGCGCACAGTCAACTTCGCCCAGGGTGAGATGCTCATGGTCTCGGCGTTCGTGGCCTGGTCCGCCCAGCGCGCCGCCGGGCTCCCCGTGCCGCTCGCGCTCGCCTGCGGGGTGGCGGCGGGCGGGCTGCTCGCGTACCTCGTGGAGCGTGTCATCATCCGCCGCGCGCTGGCGGCCACGCACTGGGATGTCCTCATCATCACGCTCGGCCTGTCGCTCGTATTGCGGGCGGCGGCAGGGATCGTGTGGACGAACGACGAGCTACCCTTTCCTTCGCTCTTCTCGAACCGGCCCGTGAGCCTCGGCCCGGTGCGAGTGGCCCCCGTGTCCTTCGGCATCATCGGCGCCTCCCTCGTCCTCATGCTCGCCCTCGTGGTGCTCTTCCGCGCCACCCGCCTGGGCCGCGCCATGCGCGCGGTCGCCCAGAACCAGAACGCCGCGCGGTTGATGGGCATCAGCGTCGAGGGTGTGTATTCCAGCGCCTGGGTGCTCGCGGGCATGGTGGGCGCCGTGGGCGGGGTGCTCATCGCGCCGGTGACTTTCTTGTCTACCAAGATGGGCCTCATCGCGATCAACGGCTTCACGGCGGCGGTGCTGGGGGGCTTCGGCTCGATGCCGGGCGCGGTGGCGGGCGGCATGCTCCTCGGCGTCCTTGAGAACCTGGCGCCACTCTACCTGCCAACGGGCATCCGCTACTCCGTGCCCTTCCTGGTCATGATCGCCATCCTCCTCGCACGCCCTCACGGCCTCTTCGGCCGTGTCGAGCGGAGGAGGGTCTAGTGCGGGCCGCCGCGCTGGCCCTCGCGACGGCGGCCGCTTTGGGATGGCCGCTGGTGGCGCCAAAGTATCTCGTGTTCCTGGGGACGCTGGTGGCCATCAACGCCGTGGTGGCCATCGGCCTCAACCTCCTCTCGGGCTACACGAACCAGCTCTCCTTCGGGCACGCCGGCTTTCTCGCCATCGGCGCGTATGTGGCGGCGCTCGTCACCATCCATCTCCCCGCTCCCGTGCCTTCGACTCGAGGGTCTCTACCTGGCCATGGCCACCCTCGCCTTCGGCTTCGTAGTGACCGAAGCGATCACGAACCTTGACGGGCTCACCCGCGGCAACGACGGCCTGCGCGTGCCGTTGGCCCGCCTCGGCCCCTGGGCCTTCGACACCGATGCGTCGCGCTACTACTTGACGGTGGCGGTGGCGGTGGCCATGATCCTGGCCGCGCTCAACGTCGCCGCCACGCGCACGGGACGCGCCTTCCTAGCCATCCGCACGAGCGAGATCGCCGCGCAGGCGAGCGGCGTCAACGCGGCCGTGTACAAGACCATCGCGTTCGTGCTGTCGGCCTTCTACACGGGGGTGGCCGGGGGCCTCTTCGCCTCCTCGGCTCCGTGGCGGGCGCGGCCATCGTGACCGTGCTCAACGACTCCCTGGCCGGGTTCCAGGCGTACCGGCCACTGATCTTCGGCGCGATCATGATCGCCTGCATGCTGTTCATGCCTGGTGGCCTCGCGGCCGTGGCAAGGAGGAAGTCATGACACAGAGATGGGCAGTCGGCATCCTCGTTCTGGTTCTTGTCATCGGCGCGCCCGCCGCCACGCCGGTCGCCGCCGAGCCGGGCGTGACCGACGCGGAGATCCTCCTCGGCGGATCCAACTCGTTCTCCGGGCCGCTGGCCTTCACGGGCACCCAGCTGACTCGATTCGGAGTCGAGCTCTACTTCCGGGTCCTCAACGACGCGGGGGGCGTCCACGGCCGCAAGATCCGCACCATCTTCTACGACGACGGCTACCGTCCCCAGGACGCGGTGGCCAACACCAAGAAGCTCGTGGAGCAGGATGCAATCTTCGCCGTCATCGCGCCCCAGGGCTCGCCGCCCGTGGTCGCGACCCTCAGCTACCTCGAGCAGAGCAAGGTGCCGATGCTCTTCCCGTTCCAGAGCTCGACGGAGACGCGCAACCGGAAGTACGTCTTCAGCGGCCTTGTGCTGAGCGATCGCCAGTCCCGCATGATGATCGACTATCTCGCCGGGCCGCGAAAGTTCAAGCGGTTCGGCGCCCTCTACCAGGACGACGAGTACGGCAAATCGTTCCTGGCTGCCTTCGAGACCGACCTGACAGAAGATCGGATGGAGCGACACGCTGATGGTCTCCACGGGGCCACTCACCGACGAGACCTACCTCAACCTCGCGGGCGACGCCGCCGAGGGTGTCGAGGGGCTGTCCACGCTGCCGGATCCCGTCCGCTCCGACATGGCCGGCGTCAAGCTCTACCGGGAGCAGCTCGGGAAGTACTTCCCCAAGAACGAGCCCAATCGCTACTCGCTCGCCGGGTATCTGGCGGGCATGCTCTTCACCGAGGGGGCCAAGCGAAGTGGCCGGAGCCTCACCCGAGACGGCCTCGTGGCTGCCCTCGAGACGCTGAAGGGCTTCGAGACGGGCATCGTGCCGCCCATGACGATCGGGCCCGACCACGACACGCAGAAGCAGGGATTCTGGGTGCGGGTGGAAAAGGGGCACTTCATCCCGCTCTCGGACTGGCTCAAGTCCGACCGGTGACGCAGCCGCCCGCGCTGCTCGACGTCGCGGGGCTGTCGATCCGTTTCGGCGGTCTCGCTGCGTTGAGCGACGTCGACTTCGCCGTGAGGTCGGGCGAAATCTTCGCCCTCATCGGACCCAACGGAGCCGGCAAGACAACCGTCTTCAACGTGGTCACCGGCCTCTACCGGCCCTTGGCTGGTCGGGTGCGCTTCGACGGCCATGACGTGTTGACCCGCGCTCCCCACGCGGTGGCACGCCTCGGCATCGCGCGGACGTTCCAGAACACGGAGGTGTTCCGCGGGCTCTCCGCGCTCGACAACGTGCGCATCGGCGCTCACCTGCGGCTCCGCGGCAGCGTGCTCGCCGCCGCGCTCGGGCTGCGCAGCGTGCGGCGGGAGGAGTCGAGAGCGCGCGAGCGGGCCCACGTACTCCTTACGCGCGTCGGGCTGGGTGACGTCGCCGGGCACGACGCCGCCGGACTCCCCCTCGGGCTCCAGAAGCGCCTGGAGCTGGCGCGGGCGCTCGCCCTGGAGCCGCGACTCCTCCTGCTCGATGAGCCGGCGGGCGGGCTCAATCCCACCGAGACGCAGGAGCTGATGCGGCTGATCCGGAGCCTTCGGGACGACGACCGGCTGACCATCCTGCTCGTCGAGCACAACATGGAGCTGGTCATGGGGGTGTCCGACCGCGTGGCCGTGCTCCAGCACGGCCGGAAGCTGGCGGAGGGAACGCCCGGCGAGATGAGTCGCGACCCCGCCGTGGTGGAGGCCTACCTGGGCCCCGATGAGTGACCGAATGAGTGACCTGCTCACGCTGGACGGGGTGTCGGTCGCCTACGGCAAGCGCCGCGCGCT
>WNFD01009749.1_pt1 | contig 14501 bp, 10 predicted proteins | sample 5400491 | NCBI WGS metagenome assembly WNFD01 (sample SAMN13153343, study PRJNA577476) | soil metagenome | isolation source: 120 cm saprolite under Douglas fir tree site 2 hole 2 replicate 2 | place: USA:California | collected 2015-04-18
CGTACCAGAGCCCGGCGATGAGCGCCAGCACGACAAGGCCCCAGCCCAACTCGAGCCGCTTGTTGTCCTCCCTCCAGGCGAGCGCGACCTGGAAGGTAAACACGACCACGCCCGCTCCCAGCGCGGTGAAGGCCGCGATCCACTGCTGCACGCGCTCGTCGAGCTGCTCGGTCTCGCGGTCGAGGAAGAGCACCTCCTCGAAATGCTTCTTGAGCAGGGCGGCGCGCTCCACGTACTGCTCGAGGCTCGCCGCCGAGCGGGCGTCGGGGCGGAGGTAACCCTTCATCTGCCGGTAGGCCAGCTCGTCGTGGAGCGATTGCGCCACGCTGGCGGAGACCGCTGCCAGCGAGGCGTGGCCGGCGAGTGCGCGCGCGGCGCGATCGGAATCGCCCAGCATGTCGAGCAGGCGGACGCTGACGAACTCGTCCACCAGCGTGCGCTCGCGCGCGATGAGCGGCGAGTCCTGCCCCCCGGGCCGCGTCAGTTTTTCGCGCGCTTCCTGCACGGCGCGCAGGGCCGCGTCGAGCCAGATGGTGAGGAAACCGTGGCCACCGGGGAGCGGCGCGCCCTCGTCGCGCGGCGCAGCCTTGCAGTGCCGGGCGAAGCCGTCGTGGGCGCGTTCGAGCATGTGCGTAAGCGAGACGGCGCCGCGGCGGAGCGCATCGACGGTGCTGTCGTCGGAGGTGGAGCCGGCGGTCGGGCCCGCCAGGCGCGTGAAGCTCTGCAGCTGCTCCCAGGGCGTGCCGCGCGCGGCGGCGTTGGTGGGGACCTCCAGCTCCGCCTCGATGACGTAGCCGAAGCCGTGGAGCTCGGGGAGCGGGATGGAGACGATCCACTCGATGCGCGAGGCGTCGTGGATGCCGAGCCGCACGGCGCGTTCGCTGCCGCCCTGGATCTCCGAGAGCGCCGCCTCGGCCGGCGCTTCCGCGGCGATGGGAGTGGCGGTGGTCGTCACGTCCGGAGTCTACGTCACAGCTTCACCAGGAGCGCCATGTTGATGCGGCTTTCTGCCTTGGCCAGGTCGGGACCGGCCCAGCCCGGCACCGCCGAGCCCGGCGGGCCCACGCTGACCTGCGAGCCGGCGGGTGTATTGCTCGCGCCGGGCGGCGTGACGCCGCCTTCGGCGGAGAAGTAAGGAACGCTCGAGCCGCGGCGGTTGAACTCGATGCGGAAGGTGACGAACTGGCTCGGCATCCAGTCGAGGGTGACGGAGTAGTCCCAGGCCTTGAACTGATCTCCGCGGACCTGGCTGAAGTACGCCGAGCCGCTCGCGTTCGTGGCGCCGTTGATGGGGGGTGTCAGCACCAGGTAGCGGCCGGGGTTGGTGATGGCCCCGCCGCCGACCGTCAAGCCGAAGAGGTCGTGTGCGAACCAGACGCGGTTGTAGAGCATGAACCCGGCGAAGTATTGCGAGGGCGTGTTGGCGTTTCCGCCCGCGCAGACCACGCCGCCGCCGGTCTCGCAGCCGAGGTCGAGCGTGAGGGAGAAGGCGGACTTGCCGAGGAAACTGTCGGGCTGATCGAAGTACTTGACCTCGATGCTGTCGTCGCTGTGCCAGCGGCTGCGGCTCCCATTTCCCAAGGTATCGGTCCCGAATCCATAGCTATTGGAAAGGATCGAAATCCACCCCGCGGGGCGCCAGAGGACCTGCAATCCCACGCCGGGCGTTGAATTGAACTTGCCATAGGACTGCCAGCCGTTGATGAGCCACGGCTCGATCTTCAGCTTGTCGCTGGGAAAGATCTGCACGCGCATGCCGTTGAAGAACCACGGCGTATTGGAGGAGACATAGGAAGGTTGGTATGCCCAGTTGTCGAAGTTGTAGAAGCTGAACAACCCCACGTAAGACATGAAGATGCCCGCCTCGACGTTGATTCCATTCCAGACGTCGAAGTGGTAGCCGCCGTACGCCTCCGAAACGTAGCGATAGGCGTCGCTCAGGCTCCATTGCCCGACGACGGGGCTGGCGTCGTTGCGCGGCGTCATCGTCGAATACATGCCGAACTGGGTCATCAATCGCCCGATGACGCCCTGGTAGTGGAAGTCGCCGCCGACGCCGAGCTGCTGCACCTGGAATTCGTCGGTGCGGCCGCTCTCGGAGCTGCCGATGAGCGTGTGATCGACGGGGTGCGCGAAGTGGAAGATATAGCTGGTATCGGCCCTGAACTCCCCGGTGAAGGCCTTGCTGTCGAGGGGCGATTCCTTGGTGCGCGGGTTGCCGTTCAGCCAGGTGAAATCGGCGAAAGCGAAGGGTTCCGGCGCGCTGGCGAGCATGAGGAGACAGAGGATCGATTGCACGTGCACCTCCCGGTTAGGCGTGTACCCGGGTGCACGCACCGTGCCCGGGACTGCCGGGCGCGCGACGTCTGATCCTTTACGCGTGTGCCGCGGCTGAACCGTGCAGACCGCACGAATGGGCTGCCGGCAGGTTTGCAATTCGCAATTCGCGGCGGCGTGAAATCCCGAATCGGGCCTCAAAGGAGCGTTCAAACAAGCAGGCACGGCCGATGCACGCCCGCCGCGCATGCTCGACCTGATCCTCATCCTGGCCGCGGTGGCCTTCTTCGGCGTCTCCTGGGCGTACGTGCTCTTCTGCGAGCGGCTTGGGGGCGCGCCATGACGCTCGAGTACGCCATCGGCCTCGGGCTCGCCGTGCTCCTCACCGTCTATCTCGTCTACGCGCTGCTCAAGCCGGAGAAGTTCTAGCCATGACCGCCATCGGTTGGGCGCAGATCGCGGTCTTCTTCGCCGTCGTGCTGGCGCTGACGAAGCCCGTCGGCGCCTATATGTTCAAGGTCTTCGAAGGCCCGCGGCGGCCGCTGCCGGCCGTGGAGAAGTTCTTCTTCCGGCTGTGCGGCGTCGATCCCGCGCGCGAGCAGACCTGGACGCTCTACGCGTTTTCGCTCCTTGCCTTCAGCATGTTGGGGCTGTTGGCGACGTACATTCTCCAGCGGCTCCAACACCTGTTGCCCTTCAACCCGCAGCACCTCGCCGCCGTCGAGCCAGCGCTCGCTTTCAACACCGCCGCCAGCTTCACCACCAACACCAACTGGCAGTCGTACACGCCGGAGACGACGGTCAGCTACCTCACGCAGATGGCCGGCCTGGCCTGGCACAACTTCACCTCGGCGGCCGCGGGCATCGCCGTCGCGCTGGCGCTGGCGCGCGGCTTCACGCGCACCGCGCGAGAAAAGGGGCTGGGCAACTTCTGGGCGGATCTCATCCGCGCGACCATCTACGTGCTCTTGCCCATCTCCTTCGTCTACGCGCTCTTCCTCGTCTCGCAGGGCGTGCTGCAGAACCTCGAGCCGTACAAGGAGCTGACCACGCTGGAGGGCCTGAAGCAGACCATCGCCATGGGCCCTGTCGCCTCGCAGGAAGCGATCAAGATGCTGGGCACCAACGGCGGCGGGTTCTTCAACGCCAACAGCGCCCACCCGTTCGAAAACCCGACACCCCTGACGAACTTTGTACAGCTGGTGTCGATCTTCGCTATTCCCGCCGGCCTCACCTGGACGTACGGCCGCATGGCGCGCGATCAGCGCCAGGGCTGGGCGCTCTTCGCCGCCATGGCCGCGCTCTTTCTCGCCGGCGTGACGGCGACCTACGCGGCGGAGGCGCAAGGGAACCCGGCATTGCGCGGGCTCGCGCGCCTAGAGCAAGGGACGGGCAACCTCGAGGGCAAGGAGACGCGCTTCGGCCTGGCCGCCTCGGCACTCTTCGCCACCGTGACCACCGACGCGTCCTGCGGGGCGGTCAACGCCATGCACGACAGCTTCACGCCGCTCGGCGGCCTGGTGCCGCTCGTCAACATCAAGCTGGGCGAAGTGATCTTCGGCGGCGTTGGCGCGGGCCTCTACGGGATCCTCGTCTTCGTGGTGCTGACGGTCTTCATCGCCGGGCTGATGGTGGGGCGTACGCCCGAATATCTCGGCAAGAAGATCGAGGCGCGCGAGATGAAGCTCGCCATGCTCTACGTGCTGGTCTTCCCGCTCCTCATCCTCGGCTTCTCCGCCTGGGCCTCGGTCGCTCCGTACGGCGTATCGTCGGTCGCGAACGCCGGGCCGCACGGGCTGTCGGAGATGCTCTACGCGTTCGCCAGCGGGGCGGGGAACAACGGCTCGGCCTTCGCCGGCCTCAACGCCAACACGCGCTTCTGGAACCTCGCGCTCGCGGCCGACATGCTCGTCGGGCGCTTCCTCATGATGGTGCCCGCCCTGGGCATCGCCGGCGCCATGGTCGACAAGAAAGTCGTCGCCGCCGGACCCGGCACCTTCCCCACCAACGGCGCGCTCTTCGTCGCGCTGCTCGTCTCGGTCATCCTCATCGTCGGCGCGCTGACGTTCTTCCCCGCGCTCTCGCTCGGCCCGCTGGTCGAGCACTTCGCCGGCCAGGCTGGGAGGCTCTTCTAGATGGCATCCAAGGCAAAGCAACTGGCGCTCTTCGACACGGCCATTCTCGGCTCGGCCACGCTGGAGAGCTTCAAGAAGCTCGCGCCGCAGCTGGTGATGAAGAACCCGGTCATGTTCGTGGTCGAGATCGGCAGCGTGCTCACCACGGCGATCTGGCTGCGCGACGTCTTTGCGCCCGTGCCCGGCGCCGCGCCGCGCTGGTTCACGCTCGCTGTCTCGCTCTGGCTCTGGTTCACCGTCGTGTTCGCCAACTTCGCCGAGGCGGTTGCGGAGGGCCGCGGCAAGGCGCAAGCCGACACGCTCCGCAAGATGCGGCAGGAGACCATCGCGCGGAAGCTCCGCACCTGGCCCGCGCCGCCCGAGGTGATCCCCGTCGCCAACGAGGAGATGATCCCGGCCTCGCGCCTGCGCAAGGGCGACCTGGTGGTCATCGAGGCCAACGGCATCATCCCGGGGGACGGCGACGTCGTCGAGGGAATCGCCTCGGTCGACGAGTCGGCCATCACCGGCGAGTCGGCGCCCGTCATCCGCGAAAGCGGCGGCGACCGCAGCGCCGTCACCGGCGGCACCAAGGTGCTCTCCGACCGCATCGTGGTGCGCATCACCGCCGATCCAGGCGAGTCGTTCCTCGACACGATGATCGCGCTGGTCGAGGGCGCGGCGCGGCAGAGGACGCCCAACGAGATCGCGCTCCATATCCTCCTCGTCGGCCTGACCATCATCTTCCTCTTCGCCTGCGTCACGCTCGTGCCGCTCGGCCTCCCTACCACCATCGGCGGGCTGCTCTCCGCCATCGGCATCGCCGGCATGGATCGCCTGCTGCGCAAGAACGTGTTGGCGATGAGCGGCCGCGCCGTCGAGGCGGCCGGGGACGTCGACACGCTGCTCCTCGACAAGACGGGCACCATCACGCTGGGCAACCGCCTGGCGACGGAGATCATCCCCGCTCCCGGCGTGGCGGCCATCGACCTGGCCGACGCGGCCCAGCTCGCCAGCCTCGCCGACGAGACGCCCGAGGGCCGCTCCATCATCGTGCTGCTCAAGGAGAAGTACGGCCTGCGCGGGCGCGAGACGAAGGGCGTGGCCACCTTCATCCCCTTCTCGGCGCAGACGCGCATGAGCGGCTGCGATCTCGGAGAGAGGCGCGTGCGCAAGGGCGCCGTCGACGCGGTGGCCGACTACGTCAAGTCGCAGGGCGGGGTGGTGCCCGAGGAGATCATCAAGACCGCCTGGCGCATCGGCGACCAGGGCGGCACGCCGCTGGCCGTCTCCGAGGACGCGCGGGTGCTGGGCATCATCCACCTCAAGGACGTGGTCAAGGGCGGCATCGCCGAACGGTTCGCGCGCTTCCGCGCCATGGGCATCCGCACCGTGATGATCACCGGCGACAACCCGCGCACCGCGGCCGCCATCGCCAAGGAGTCGGGCGTGGACGACTTCCTCGCCGAGGCCACGCCCGAGGCGAAGATGCGCCTCATCAAGGAGGAGCAGGCCAAGGGCAAGCTGGTGGCCATGACGGGCGACGGCACCAACGACGCGCCCGCCCTCGCCCAGGCCGACGTGGGCGTGGCCATGAACACCGGCACGCAGGCCGCCAAGGAAGCCGGCAACATGGTCGACCTCGACTCCGACCCCACCAAGCTGTTGGAGGTGGTCGAAGTCGGCAAACAACTGTTGATGACGCGCGGGACGCTGACGACATTTTCCATCGCCAACGACGTCGCCAAATACTTTGCCATACTGCCGGCGCTCTTCGTGGGCGCCTTTCCCGAGCTGGCGCCGCTCAACGTCATGCACCTCGCCTCGCCGTACAGCGCCATCCTTTCGGCGGTCATCTTCAACGCCATCATCATCATCCTGCTCATCCCGCTGGCGCTGCGCGGGGTGCGCTACCGGCCGCTCGGGGCGGCGGCGCTGCTGCGGCGATCGCTGCTCATCTACGGCGTAGGCGGAGTGGTGGCGCCGTTCGTCGGCATTAAGATCATCGATCTGGCGCTCAGCGCCATCGGGCTCGTCTAGGAGCACCCATGCTCAAAGAAGACTTCATCATCTCGGCCCGGGCGACGCTGGTGACGCTCGTCCTCACCGGCCTCCTCTACCCGCTCGCCACCACGGGCATCGCGCTGATCGTCTTTCCGCAGCAGGCGCGCGGCTCGCTGGCCGCGGACGCGCAGGGGAAGGAGGTCGGGTCCCGGCTGATCGCGCAGTCGTTCTCGGCGGCGGCGTACTTGCAGCCGCGCCCGTCGGCGGCGGGCGAAAAGGGGTACGACGCGGCCGGCTCGGGCGGCTCGAACCTCGGGCCCACCTCGAAGGCGCTGCGCAAGCGCGCTTCCGACGATCTGGATCGGCTGCTGCACGACAACCCCGACGCGATCGGCCCCGTGCCGGCGGAGTTGGTGGCGGCGTCGGCGAGCGGGCTCGACCCGCACCTCTCCCCCGGCGCGGCGCTCTGGCAGGTGCCGCGCATCGCCCGCGCCCGCGGCCTTTCGCAAGGGCGGGTGCGCTCGGTGATCGAATCCCATCTGGAGGGGCGCGACCTCTTGCTGCTGGGCGAGCCGCGCGTCAACGTGCTGCTCGTCAACCTCGCCCTCGACCGGCAGTTCGGGAAGCCCGCTTCGATGGCGAGAAAGTGAATCATGGGGCCATACTGCGGACCAGGATGCGGGTCCTCATCGTCGACGACGAACGCAACATCCGCAAGACGCTCTCTGTTTGCCTGCAGGGGTTTGGCTGCCAGGTGACGGAGAGCGGCTCGTCCGCGTCTGCGCTCGAGGCGCTGGCGCGGTCGGCGTACGACGTCGCTTTCGTCGATCTGCGGCTGGGCAGTGAAGACGGCCTCGAGCTGTTGCCCAAGCTCCTGGCCGAGCGGCCCGGCCTCGACGTGGTGATGATCACCGCCTACGCCACCTTCGACACCGCGGTGGAAGCCATCAAGCGCGGCGCGCGCGACTACCTTCCCAAGCCGTTCACGCCGGCGCAGATCCAGCGCGTCATCGAGGCGGCGCGCGAGCGGCGCGAGATGGAGCGGCGCCTGATCGATCTGGAGACGCGCCTCGCCGACGCCGCGCCCGAGGTGACGATGGAGGCGGCGAGCGCGCCCATGCGCTCGGTGATGGAGATGATCTCGCGCGCCGCCGCCCACGACGTGCCGGTCCTGCTGCGCGGCGAGAGCGGCACCGGCAAGAGCGTGCTGGCGCGCGCCCTGCACCAGATGAGCCCGCGCCGCGACCGTCCCTTCGGGGTGGTCAACTGCCCGGCGCTCAACGAGGACCTCCTGGCCAGCGAGATGTTCGGCCACGCCAAGGGCGCGTTCACCGGGGCGGTGCGCGACCGCATCGGCCGCATCGAGGCGGCGGAAGGCGGGACGCTCTTTCTCGACGAGGTGGGCGAGATTCCTCCGGCCATGCAGGCCAAGCTGCTCCGCTTCCTCCAGGACCGCCAGTTCGAGCGCGTCGGCGAGACGCGCACCCGCCAGGCCGACGTGCGCATCGTCGCCGCCACCAACCGCGACCTGGAGCCGGCGGTGAAGGGAGGGCAGTTCCGCGAGGACCTGCTCTTCCGCCTCAACGTCTTCGAGGTGACCGTGCCCGCGCTGCGCGATCGACGCGAGGAGATCCTCCCGCTCGCGCACCGCTTCCTCGCCTTTTTCGCCAAGGCCTCACGCCGGACGCCGCCCGAGCTGACTCCCGAGGCGGAGGCGGCGCTGCTCGCGTACCCCTGGCCGGGCAACGTGCGCGAGCTGCGCAACGCCATCGAGCGGGCGGTGATCCTCACGCCGGGCCAGCGCCTTGCGACCGAAGCGCTCCCCGACCGCATCGCACACAACGGAACCGCCGCCGCGCAGGTGGGCGGCGACTTTACCGTCGAGGCCGTCGAGCGCGAGCACATCCTGCGCGTGCTGGCACGCTCGAAGACGCAGGAGGAAGCGGCGCGCGTGCTGGGCCTCGACGCCTCGACCCTCTGGCGCAAGCGGAGGAAGTACGAGGACGGATGAACGTTCCCGCCACACAGCGGCGGCCGGAGGACTTCCTCGAGCTGGTGGAGCGCGCGCGCCGCGGCCGCCTCAAGCTGTACGTCGGCTTCGCCGCCGGCGTGGGCAAGACGTACCGCATGCTGCAGGAGGCGCACGACCTGCGCCGGCGGGGGGTGGACGTGGTGGCGGCCTTCGTCGAGCCGCACGGGCGGCCCGAGACGCTGTCGCTGGTCGACGGGCTCGAGGTGGTGCCGCGCAAGCGCGTCGAGTACCGCGGCGTGACCGTCGAGGAGATGGATCTCGACGCGGTCCTGCGGCGCAAACCCTATGTCGCGGTGGTCGACGAGATCCCCCACACCAACGCGCCCGGCTCGCGCAACCGCAAGCGCTACCAGGACGTGCTCGCGCTCCTCGACGGGGGCATCAACGTCATCGGCGCGCTCAACGTGCAGCACCTCGAGTCGCTCAACGCGCTCATCGAGCGGGCCACCGGCGTGGTGGTGCGCGAGACGGTGCCCGACAGCTTTCTCAAGCAGGCCGACCAGGTGGTGAACCTCGACCTGGCCGTCGAGGACCTGCAAGAGAGGCTGCGCTCGGGGAAGATCTACGCGCCCGAGAAGATCCCCTGGGCGTTGGAGAACTTCTTCAAGGACCAGAACCTCGCCACGCTGCGCGAGTTGGCGCTGCGCGAGGTGGCCGAGAGCCTCGACCGCGCCGGCGTGGGCAAGCGGCCGCCGGAGCTGAAGGCCGCGGGGCGCGTGCTGGTGGCGCTGGCCTCTAACCCGCCGCGCGCCAAGACGTTGCTCTCGCGCGCCTCGCGCATGGCCGGCCGTCTCAACACCGACTGGTTCGCCGTCTACGTCGAGACGCCCGGTGAGGCGCCGCACCTCATCGACTCCGAGGCGCAGCGACACCTGCTCGCCAACCTCGAGAAGGCGAAGGAGCTGGGCGCCGAGGTGGTGCGGCTCAAGTCGGACGATCCGGCGCAGGCGCTGCTCGATTTCGCGCGCTCGCACGGCGTGGCGCACATCATCGTGGGGCGCTCGCTGCAGCCGTGGTGGAAGCAGGTGCTGCTCGGCTCGGTGGTGATGCGGCTCTTGCGTGAGTCCGACGATTTCGACCTGCACGTCGTCTCCTTCCTCGACCAGGAAGGCCGGCCGTGAGGCTGCAGACGCAGTTGCTGCTCGCCTCGGCGCCGCTCGCCGCCGGCCTGGCGCTCCTCGGCTTCGTCTCGCTGCGCACCGTCGACGAGCTGGGCCGCAGCTCGCAGCGCATCCTGCAGGACAACTACCGCAGCGTGCTCGCCGCCCAGCGCATGAAGGAAGCGGCGGAGCGCATCGACAGGTCAGCGGTCTTCCGCGCGGCGGGGCGCCCCGACAAGGCCGACCAGCAGGCCCCGCCCAATCTGCGCAAGTTCGAGGAAGAGCTGTCGGTACAGGAGCACAACATCACCGAGCCGGGCGAGGAGGAGGCCACCCGGCAGCTGCGCGAGGCCTGGAACGATTACCAGGCGGCATACCAGCGCTTCACCATGATCCGCGGCGAGCGCGAGGCGCGCCGGCGCTACTTCGAGGAGATGGAGCCGCTCTTCTTGCGCCTCAAGGACGCGGCCGACCGCATCCTCGAGATCAACCAGGACGCGATGGTGGCCAAGAGCGAGGACGCGCGGCGCGTGGGCGAGACCAACCGCGCGCTCCTGCTCTTCTCCACGCTCTGCGCGCTGGGGTTGGGGCTGTTCGCGGCGGTCGCGCTGACCCGCCGCGCGCTGCGGCCGCTGCAAGTCCTGAGCATGTCGGTGCGGCGCATCGGCGAGGGCGATCTCGACGCGCGGGCGCGCCTGCGGGGCGAGGACGAGATCGCCCAGGTGGGCCGCGAACTGGACGTGATGGCCGACAAGCTGCGCGATTACCGCTCCAGCTCGCTGGGCGAGCTGCTCCAGGCGCAGCAGTCCTCGCAGGCGGCCATCGACAGCCTGCCCGACCCGGTGCTGGTCCTCTCCGTCGACGGGCGCGTGCTCAACGTCAACCAGGCGGCCGAGACTCTCTTGATGATCTCCGCCGGAGCGGATCCCCTTTCGCGCATGCCGCCCGACGTGCGCGCCGCCGTGGAGAACGTGCTCGCGCACGTCAGCGGCGGAAAAGGCCCCTACGCGCCGCGTGGGCTGGAAGAGGCGGTGCGCATGCGCGCCGACGGCGGCGATCGGGCGCTCCTGCCGCGGGCGACGCCGCTCTATTCGGAGAGCGGCGGAGTGATCGGCGCGACCATCGTGCTGCAGGACGTGACGCGGCTCCTGCGCTTCGACGAGTTGAAGAACGACCTCGTCGCCACGGTGGCGCACGAGTTCCGCACGCCGCTGACGTCGCTGCGCATGGCCATCCACGTGCTGCTCGAGGGCCTGGTCGGCACGCTCAACGACCGACAGGCGGAGATGCTGCAGGCGGCGCGCGACGACTGTGAGCGGCTGCAGGGGATCGTCGAGGATCTGCTCGATCTCTCGCGCATCCAGGCCGGGAAGGTGGAGGTCTCGCTCACGCCGCTGCCCGCCAAGTCCATCGTCGACGCCGCCGTCGCCGGCAAGGTGGACGCGGCGCAAGACGCGGGCGTGCGCATCGAGGAGACGCTGGGCGAGCCGGTGCTGCCCGTGCTGGTCGACTCGGAGCGCGTCGGCCTCGTCTTCGACAACCTCATCGGCAATGCCATCCGCCACAGCCCGAACGGCGGCCGCATCGACGTGCGGGCCGTGCCCGACGGGCAGCGCGTGCGCTTCGAGGTGCAGGACCAGGGGCCGGGCATCGCGCCGGAGTATCGGCAGCGCATCTTCGAGAAGTTCTTTCGCGTGCCGGGGACGAAAGGGGAGGGCGTAGGGCTCGGGCTCTACATCTCCCGGGAGATCGTGCTCGCCCACGGCGGCGACATGGGCGTCGAGAGCGAGCCGGGCCGCGGCAGCAGGTTCTGGTTCACCCTGCGCGTCCCGGGCGCGCCGGCGCTAGCGGCGCATTGAGCAACAGGCGGCAATTTCTCGCCGTGCGACCCCGGTGGTAGATCGATATCGCGAGAGAGGGCGCATGCTTGACGTGAGCGGCTCCCAGCGCACGTTCGCGACGTTGGGTCCCGCCCTGCGCCTGCTCGGGTTGGCTCTGCTCGTCGCCGGCGGCCAGTCGGGGCGGAGCGCATGGCTGGCGTTGAACGCCGTCGCCGGCGGGCCGCCGTCGAGCCCCTTGCCCAACCTCGCCGACGCGCTCCTCGGATTGGGTGCCATCGCCGCCGGCGCGTTCTTCCTCAGGCGGGCCGACGAGAACGCGCAGGCGTTGGCGGGCGGCGGGCGCGTGCTGCCGCCCATGACGTTGCTGCGGCTGGTGCAGCCGCGCTTCGAGCACCCGCTGCGCGAGCTGTGGAGCCGCAGCGATCCGGGCGCGGCTGGCGAGCCGATGCCCGACAGCCGCGTGTTCGGTGCGCTCTGGGGACTTGGGCTCGCCATCGCCCTCCCGCTCTGGGCGTTCGCGCTCGTCGCGCCGGGCGAGGTGGGCGTGGTCGCGCAGCTCGCCGACGCGGCCCACCACGTCGCCATCGTCGCGGCTTGCGGCGCGGCTTTCTACTTCGCTGCGCTCATGGCGCAGCGGCAGGAAGAGGCGTGGTCGCGCGTCAAGCCCAGCGCGGTGGTCGTGCCGGTGCGCGTGGCGGGCGCTCGCAAGGAAGCGCCGTTTTCGCTGCCCGCCTCGTGCCCGCTGTGCGGAGAGGCCATCGCCCAGCGCCGCTGCGGCGCGTGCGGCGCCCCGGCCCTGGCGGGGCCGTTCCTCGTGGTGCGTGCGCTGGGCGGAAAGGGGGGCCGGCGCACCTTCCTCGCTGTCGCTCCCGACGGCGCGCGCGTCGTGCTGAAAGAGCTGAGCCTCGCCGGCGCGCCCGACGCGCGGGCGCTCGAGGCGTTCGCGCGCGAGGCTCGCACGCTGCGCGAACTGCGCCACCCGCGCTTGCCCGCTTACCTCGACGCGTTCCGCGAAGGAGAGGGCGTGGGCGCGCGCCTCTACCTCGCCTACCGCTACCTCGAGGGCGTCTCGCTCCGCGAGGAGATGGAGGAGCGCCGGTACACCGAGGACGAAGTGCTCGACCTCGTCGAGGAGGTGCTGGAGATCCTCCGCCACCTCCACGGCCTGCAGCCGCCGCTCATCCACCGCGACCTGAAACCCGCCAACATGGTCCGCCGCCGCGACGGCACCGTGGCGCTGATCGGTTTCGGGGTGGCGCGCGAGCTGGAGAAGACGCTGCACGGCGGCACGCCGGTCGGCACCGTCGGCTACATGCCGCCCGAGCAGTTGGCAGGGCAGGTCGACATCACATCCGATCTCTACGCGCTCGGGGCCACCGCCTTGCACATGCTGGTGCGGCGGCCGCCGTGGGAGTTCATGGACGGGCCCCAGCTGCGCCTGCCGCCGCTCGAGACCGCGCCGGCGGCGCGCGTTTTCTTGCGGCGGGTACTCGCGCCGCGGCGCGCGCACCGGTTTGCCTCGGCGCGCGAGGCGCTCTGGGCGCTCAAGCGCGTGCGCGCCGGCGGGTCGAGCCTGCCGCGCACCGCCTTGGCGGCGGCCGGTGTCGCGGCGGCCACCTTGGCGGCCGTCTTTGTGGGCGCGGACCGGCGCTCCTCCGGCGCCGAGACGCAGAAGCGCCCGGCGCCGGAAGTGGTCCAAGTGTCGGTGGCCGGGCCGCCCGCGCCCAGGCCGCAGCCGCCCGCGCCGTGGCCGCCTCCCTCGCCGGGAGCGCAGCAGCTCGCCACCTGGCGCGGTGGGGCGCTGACCCGCGCCGACGTCGAAGAAAGCCTGCGCCGGCTCCCGCCCTGGCTCAAAAGCGACCAGCCGTGGTGGATCCAGCAGCACGTGATCGCGCAGGTCCGCCGCAAGCTGCTGGTGGGCGAGGCGGAGAGGCGCGGGCTGGCCCCGCCGCCTTCGGCCGTCGGGCCAGAGCGGGAGAGGCTTCTGGGCCGCGCGCTGCTCGAAATCGAGGCGTCGAAGGAATCCGGGCTGCGACCCGCTCGCGCCGCGCGCAAGGGGTGGGAACGCGTCACCGGCGCGCTCTACGCGGCGGCCGACGTGCGCCTGGACGAGCCGGAGATCTTCCGCATCGAGCCGCAGAAGATGGTGGGCCCGCCGCCCGCGCCCACACCCGAGACGGCCGCACCGGGCCGGCTCGAGATCGCGGCCAAGACCGGCCTCTGCATCGTCGAGGTGGTGCCGTCGCAACGGCGCTACGGCGGGCGCTGCGAGGCGCTCGACATGCTCTCGCAGGCGCTGCTCGATGCCGACACGTTGCAGCTCGTCGACCTGGCGCCCGGCTCGGTCCTCCCCGCCGGCTTCTACGCGCGCTACACCGACGACTTCGTCGAGAACCGCCAACTCGGCGCCGACGGCCTGGAGACGGCCGACACCGCGGAGCGCTCGCTCGCCCACGCCGACATCCGGCTCGCCGAGGCGACCGGGACCGTCTCGCCGTCCGGCGCGCTCGACCTGCTCGAGGTGGCCCGGCCGGCGCTGCGCCGGTGCCTCGCGCTCGCTTTGCAGGAGGCGCCACAGCGGCCGCTGCATCTCAAGGCGAGGATCCGCGTCGAGCTGCGTCCGGGCACGGCGGCCATCGCGCGGATGGAGAGCGAACCGCCGCTGGGGCCGCGCGCGTGTGCCAGCGCGCTGGCCCGGCCCGAACTGGGCGGAACGGGCCAGCTCATTTTCTTCGCCGATCTGGAACGGCGCGGATCGGTAGCCAGCGGAGGCGCGCCGCGATAAAGAGGTTGCCCTTTCGGAGAGGAGCGCACCGTGGGCAAGACCCTCATCGACGGCGTTGCGGGGCTCGAGGCGCTGGTGGGCAAGGACCTCGGCGTCGGCGCCTGGCGAACCATGACCTACGAGGACATCAAGCGCTTCGCCGACGCCACCGGCGATCACCAGTGGATCCACCTCGACAAGGAGCGCATCGCGCGCGAGTCGCCTTTCAAGAAACCGGTAGCGCACGGGTACTTCACACTCTCGCTCATCGCCGGCCTGTTCTTCGAGCTGGTCGAGGTGAAGGGCTTCGGAATGGTCATCAACTACGGGCTCAACAAGGTCCGCTTTCCGGCGCCCCTCAAGGAAGGA
>WNFD01004177.1_pt1 | contig 14498 bp, 13 predicted proteins | sample 5400491 | NCBI WGS metagenome assembly WNFD01 (sample SAMN13153343, study PRJNA577476) | soil metagenome | isolation source: 120 cm saprolite under Douglas fir tree site 2 hole 2 replicate 2 | place: USA:California | collected 2015-04-18
TTACTCCTCCCATTTTGTATGCCCGCAACGGGGGAGGGGATTATTATGAAAGCGATGGCGATGTGCTGATTATCAACTATACCCAGGCTCCCATCCCACTCAATCAACCGGCATGGGTCATAGACGGACTGAAAAACGGAGTCTTTCTCCTCTACGATACCCTCTTCACTGTTCTTGGGGTGCTGATTGCTTTCCTGGTGCTGGTTGCAGTACTCATCGCAGGACTCGCGCTCTGGCGATTCACAGAAAGAAACCAGTCCCTGGAGCGCAAATAGCCAGATGGGTTCTTTGCTAGAAAGAAAAGTTGGAGCCTCCTCATTCCCTTCGTGTTTACTTTGCATCTCTCATCCTTGTGTCTACTCTCATTTCAAATTTCTTTACAAAAGTTATGCTTTGTGTTAAAATCTATTTAGAACTGAGAATTTAAAGACTGTATCCTAATTGATCGTTATATAATATATCCAGATGGGAAACGCAGTTTGTTAAAAGGAGTAACGAATGGACGAATTTCCTCCATCACAAGATTTCCCGGCAAAAGAGCGTAACAGATCCATTGAAGAGGACTTACTGCAACCCAGGTATGAGAAAGACCTGAACCTCTACGAAGAAGGAGACAAGCTCGAACCTATACGTGATCATAGACCGCCAAAGAGGCCCCGGAGAAGGGAGTTCTGGATTGCAGCGACGATCGTACTGCTTGTTGTTATTGTCATTGCGCTTTCCGGCACAGTAGTTGTTTTGCTCAATAGGCAAACCACTTCTGTATCCCAAAATATACCTCCAACAGCAACGTCATCGGTGACACCGACTCCAACGCCATCACCACTACCACCATCACACATTGGTACGATAAATTTGCAGCTAATTTGCCAGCATTGTGAGCAACCCGGTGTTGTCGCCTTCATTAAAAGTTATTCTATCGATCCCACGGGCAGCACAAGCCTTACTGTAACCTTTACTAACCAGACGAATAGCGCCGTTGATATGAAGGTAGATACAATTAAACTCCTGGATCAAAACGGCAACCTGGTCCCTGTCCTGTCCTCTGATCCCTATGTAGGAGTTTCCGCCGGGCAAACCATACCCACTATCATTAACTTCCGTTTGACGCCACAGCCAGGTACAAAATATACCTTCTCTATCGTCATGGAAGAAGCCAATGTATTCGCCAACTTCTACCAGAGTCCCGCTTTCAGCTTTTCCTGACCACGCTGGTGTCTAAAACTATTTTTTAATGGATATAACTCCATGTCTAAAGTTTACGTTAGCAATTTTTATAATGTCGCCTGTAGTGGAAGTTACCGATGTTGAAGCTGTCCCTCGTAAACTTTATCACGTGAAAGCAGGCCGTCTAGGCCCTTGGTTCCAACCGTTTGAAAAACGCGCGTGCTATACTATCGCTATAAATATCGCTATATGCTATCGGTTTGAACACATATCAATGCTCCGAAGTTCCTCCATCCCATGATTGATGCTGAGAAAGAACAGATAGTACAATTGATCTATATTTAAACTGACATTTGAAATAATCATCAGAGCTTTTGAATTCAAATAATGCTATTAGCCTTCTCATAGACGAAATAGGCCATAGTGCCTTTAATTATGATATACTTCTTTTGTAGCGATGCCACACCAAATTTTGTGTAATGATGCATAGCAGAAAAGCCTCGAAGCTAGGTCTGGACTGGCTTTAACGCCTTCTCGCTACACACCGTTACGCAACAATCGAGATAGCATCCCTTGTCGATGGTGACTGTCATTTGCGATCTCAAACGCATTCACCATCGCTTGCAACTCTACATCCAAGCCCGGTTGGTCTCGGTCGTGGCCATGTTCAATGTCTTGTTGACGCTCTTTCATCGTTTGCATCCTGATGCTGATACTTTCTACATGAGCATCGCTGAGTTTTCATTGTAAACTAGCACCAGTGGTTAATAGCAGGAAACGAGAGGAGCAGGACCGATGGCAACTCCTGCACAGAGGAAGCTCGCTCAAAAACGGCTTGCCGATATTCGCAAGACAAATAACATCTGGTTCAAGAGACTCAAGTGGACAGGGTTCACCGAAAAAACTCTCTGGGACTGGCTACAATTACTCTCACAGGTACTAGGGGCAATTGCCATCCCACTTGCAATAGCCATAGGGACAACGTATTTCAGCGCGCAACAGAATCAAACAAGCCTCGTGACAGGTAAGCAGCAGCATCAGATAGACCTTCAGATTGCCAATGACCAGCAACGGGAGGTGGTATTACAGACGTATCTGGATAATATATCAGGACTTCTGCTCAATGATAAATTGCTCCAATCCCAAGCAGGAGACCCAGTCCGTGAACTGGCACGGATCCAGACCCTTACTACTCTGCGGCGTCTGGACCCAGCCCATAAAGTAATTCTCTTACAATTCCTCTACGAAGCAAAGCTCATCGGGGGTATCACCCTCTCTTCTGGGATCAATCAATCCTCGCATGTCTTTCCGCCAGTGATCAGTCTGAATGGTGCAGACCTAAGCAATGTAGTCCTGAGCGATACAGTCCTGAGCGATGCTGACCTAAGTGGTACCAATTTGACCAGTGCTAACCTGAGCAGAGCAATTCTGAAAGACGCCTATTTGCGGAATGCCAATTTGCGGAGTACGAACCTGAGGTTTGCCGACCTGAGTGATGCAGTCCTGAGGTTTGCCGACCTGAGCGATGCAGTCCTGAGCGATGCAAACTTGAGCGATGCTGACCTAAGCGGTGCTATCTTGAATCATGCCACCTTGAGCTTTGCTACCCTGAGCGATGCAAACTTGAGCGATGCTGACCTGAGCCGTGCCAACTTGATAGGTGTTACTATCACTTCTGAACAATTGGCGAAGATCATTTCGCTCAAAGGTGCAACAATGCCCGATGGCTCGCAGCATCTATAGTTAGCTAGCCTTTAAGGAGTAACGAATGGACGAATTTCCTCCATCACAAGATTTCCCGGCAAAAGAGCGTAACAGATCCATTGAAGAGGACTTACTGCAACCCAGGTATGGACAAGACCTGAACCTCTACGAAGAAGGAGACAAGCCCGAACCTATACGTGGTCATAGACCGCCAGAGAGGCCCCAGAGAAAGGGGTTCTGGATTGCAGCGACGATTGTACTGCTTGTTATTGCCACTGCGCTTTCCGGCACAGTAGTTGTTTTGCTCATTAGGCAAACCACTTCTACATCCCAAAACATACCTCCAAAAGCAACGCCAATAGCAAGGCCGCCGACTCCAACTCCATCGCCATCACCACCATCAAGCACTCTTACAATGAATTTGCAGCTAATTTGCCAGCACTGTGAGCAACCCGGCGTTGTCGCCTTCATCAAAAGTTATTCTAGCGATCCAACAGGTAGCACAAGCCTTACTGTAACCTTTACTAACCAGACGAATAGTGCGGTTGATATGAAGGTAGATACGATCGAACTCCTGGATCAAAACGGCAACCTGGTCCCTATCCTGTCCTCTGATCCCTATGTAAGAGTTTCCGTTGGGCAAACCGTACCCACTATCATTAACTTCCGTTTGACGCCACAGCCAGGTACAAAATATACCTTCTCTATCGTCATGGAAGAAGCCAATGTATTCGCCAACTTCTACCAGAGTCCCGCTTTCAGCTTTTCCTGACCACGCTGGCGTCTTTTTTGGCAGCAGTCGACCGAAACATTCGAGTCTCAGTATGCTCACGGGTAGTACGCCCTCGGACTTCGAAAGCCCTGTAAATACAAAATAGGTACTTCCGCAATAGCCCCAATGCGTATATAATTGTCTCACGCATACGGTGATCACATTGTAGGAGATGCCCCTTGGCGAAAAAGAAGAATAGCCACATCTATCGTCTATCAGAAACACCGGCCACCAATCAGACGCTCTTACCGCTAGCTCTTCAATCTGAAGAACACCTCTCTATTTCAACGTTGGAAACCTGGTTGTGGGACGCAGCATGCGCTATTCGCGGCGCGACCGATGCTCCCAAATTCAAAGACTTTATTTTGCCCCTCATCTTTTACAAACGCCTCTCGGATGTCTTCGATGATGAATGCCAGCAGTATATCGAGCATTTTGGCGGCGAGGAACTGGCCCGCCAGTTCATCGAGGAAGATCATCTTTACGCGCTGGCCGAAGGGCACACCCCCATGGTGCGCTTCTATATCCCGGATGATTACCGCTGGATACGCCTGCGCAATCACCCCATCAATGAAAAGCTAGGGGAGTTTGTAACTGATGCCATGCGCAGGGTAGCCGATTTGAACCCGGCGCTCAGGGGCGTGATCGATGTGCGGGACTACAACGAGCGACAGAGCGGCCAGCGCACCCTGGACGATGATCGCCTCTCAGCCCTCATCGAAGTCATCAGCCGCCATCGCCTGGGCCTGCGCAACGCCGAGCCGGATATCCTGGGCCGCGCCTACGAGTACCTCCTGCGCAAGTTCGCCGAGGGTCAGGGGCAGAGCGCGGGCGAATTTTACACCCCCAAAGAAGTCGGCTGGCTGATCGCCGAACTGATCAACCCGCGCCTGCGCAGCACCATCTATGACCCCGCCTGCGGCTCCGGCGGCCTGCTCATCAAGGCCAGCCTGCTCTTCGAAGAACGCAACCCGCAGGATCGTGGCAAGGCCCCCCTGCTCTTCGGGCAGGAACTCAACCCCGTGACCTTCGCCATGGCCAAGATGAACATGTTCCTGCACGACTATACCGATGCCAGCTTTGCCATCGGCGATACCTTCCGCAATCCCGGTTTTGGCTCCAAAGCTTCCGGCCTGCGTCGCTTCGACTACGTGGTCGCCAATCCCATGTGGAACCAGGACAACTACGACGAATCCTTCTACGATAACGATCCCTATGAGCGATCCGAGCACTTTGGCACCCCACCGCGCTCCTCTGCCGACTGGGGCTGGATTCAACACATCTACGCCTCGCTCAACGACGAGGGCCGCGCCGCTATCGTCCTCGACACCGGCGCAGTCTCGCGCGGCTCCGGCAGCAAAACCTCCAACCGCGAGCGCGACATCCGCAAGAAGCTCGTCGAGGAGGACATCATCGAGGGCGTTGTCCTGCTGCCAGAAAACCTCTTCTACAACACCACCGCGCCAGGCATTGTCTTGTTACTCAACCGCAACAAATTGCCCGAGCATATGGGACAGATATTACTCGTCAATGCCTCTAACTATTTCGTCAAGCAGAAGCCGAAGAATGAATTAACGGGTGAGGGTATTGCTGCCATTGTCGAAGTCTACCGCAAATGGGAAACACGTCCAAAACTCAGCCGCGTTATTACCATCGAGGAGGTCCGCAACGCAGACTACAATTTGAGTCCTTCTCAGTTCGTTGAGGTCAATGATGCGGCGGAACACCGCCCGCTGCGGGAGATTATAACCGATTTGGCCGCAGCGCGGGCTGAACGGGAGAGAGCAGATTATAAGCTAAGTGAGATACTTAAAAAACTAGCGGTAGATGAACAGGCTAAGAGATGAGTGAACAAGGTATATTGTTAGAAGTTGAGAATCCTTTACAAACACCTCTGCCTTCTAACTGGAAAATTGCCAGGCTAGGAGATGACAACATAGCTTCTACGGCTAGTGGTGGAACACCCAATCGTTCAGTACTAGAATACTTTGGCGGAAATATTCGATGGGTCAAATCTGGTGAACTTAAAGATACTTGGATTGACGAGTCTGAAGAACGGATAACTCAACTTGGCTTAGAAAGTTCATCTGCCAAAATATTTCCTGCTGGCACACTACTGATTGCAATGTACGGTGCTACAGCAGGAATGACAGGAATACTTGGCACAGAAGCGGCCATAAACCAAGCTATTTGTGCTATAGTTCCACAAAACGAAACTCTTGATAGCCGCTTTCTACAATTCTACTTGATAAAAAATCGATTAAAACTTCTGAACGCAAGAAGCGGTGGGGCACAGCCGAATGTTAATCAAAGGATTATAAAATCTTTGACTATCATTCTCCCGCCTCTCCCCGAACAACGCGCCATAGCCCGCGCCTTACAAACCGTACAGGATGCAATCCAGGCCCGCCGCAAGGAAATCGAGCTTGAGCGCGAACGCAAGGCGGCGTTGATGCAGCATCTATTTACACATGGGACACGGAACGAGCCAACGAAGCAGAGTGAGATTGGGGAGATACCGGAGAGCTGGGAGATAGTACGTTTTGGGGATGTCTGTCTATCAAGCGCTTTTGGTCCTCGGTTTAGTTCAATTTATTACAGCAGCAACGGAAATATTGCTACTTTGCGAACAACTGATATAGATGAGGATGGCAATATAAATTACTCTACCATGCCAATGGCACAGCTTGATATCACGCAATTTGAGACACATTTGCTCCAACTAGGAGACCTCTTGGTTACCCGAAGTGGTACATGTGGAATCGCTGCTGTCTTCGAGACCTTTGAAAAACCAGTTCTTCCTGGCGCATTCTTAATTCGCTTTCGATTATCTCAACAAATTGACTCTTATTTCTTACGATATTATATGAACTCATCTATTGGTAAACCGCGAGTTACCCAGCTAGCAGGTGGAGCTATTCAGAAAAATTTAACAGGAACTTCACTACGCAATCTAAGCATTCCCCTCCCTTTTTTGACAGAACAAAAGGAAATTATCAAGGTGCTTAAAGTTTGCGATTCCAAAATTACCGCCCTCGAAAAAGAATTATCCCTACATGAAGAACTTTTCCGCGCACTGCTGGATGAACTGATGACCGGGCGGCTATCGGCCCTCCCGCTGGTGGAATAGCAAAGGAGCATGCGCCGTGAGCAGCGAACGCAAAACCGTGCAGTTGCCAATGATGAAATATGCCGGAGAGATCGGCTGGCAGTATCTCACGCCGGAGGAGGCGCTGCGCCAGCGGCGCGGGGATACGGGCCGCTTCCTGCGTGATACATTGGAGACGCAACTGCTGCGCCTCAATCCCGGGGTGCTCAATGCGCAGCGGGTAGAGGAGGTGCTGCGCCGCCTCAGCCAGCTCAAGACGACCATTGAGGGCAACCGCGAGGCCCTTTCCTGGCTGCGCGGTGAGCAATCGGTGTATGTGCCTGAAGAGAAACGCGAGCGCAATGTCCGGCTGATCGATTTTGAGCAACTCAAGAACAATGTCTTTCACGTCACCGATGAATGGCGGCAGAGGGATGCCAATGGCCTGTTCACCAATCGCGCCGATATCGTTTTCCTGGTCAATGGCCTGCCCGTTGCTATCGCCGAAACCAAGAAGGCCACCGTGCAGGACGGGCTTGCAAAGGGCATCGAGCAGATTCGCCGCTACCACGAAGAGACGCCCGAACTCGTCACCATCCCCCAGGTCTTCGAGGTGACAGAGTTGTTCGATTTCTACTATGGCGTGACCTGGAGTACCAACCGCAAGAACCTCTTCAACTGGAAAGAGGTCGTCTCCGGCGATTTCGAGCAGAAGGTCAAGCACTTCTTCGACCGGCGGCGTTTCCTGCGCGTGCTGCACGACTACATTCTTTTCCTGACCAAAGATGATGTGCTCACGAAAGTCATCCTGCGCCAGCACCAGGTGCAGGCCGTCGAGAAAGTCCTGCAGCGTATTGAAGAGGGCACGAAACAGCGCGGCCTGGTCTGGCACACCCAGGGCAGCGGCAAGACGCTCACCATGATTACCATCGCCTCGCGCCTCTTGCAGGCCCCCATGAGCGAGAAGCCAACGGTGATTATGATCATTGACCGCAACGAATTGGAGCAGCAACTCTTCAAAAACATCCAGGCTTATGGCATCAGCACCTTCAAGGTGGCGGAGACCAGGAAAGAGCTGCAAAACATCCTCGACTCCGATTATCGCGGGCTGGTCGTCTCCATGATCCACAAGTTTGACAACATTCGCGCCCGGACTTCCCTGCGCAAGAGCATCGTTGTGCTGGTTGATGAGGCCCATCGCAGCACGGGCGGCGACCTCGGCGACTACCTTATGGGCGCCCTACCCAACGCCACCTATGTCGGCTTTACCGGCACCCCCATTGATCGTCTCTCCCAGGGCAAAGGCACCTTCAAGGTCTTCGGTGTAGACGACGAGCAGGGCTATCTCGACAAGTACTCTATCGCTGAATCCATTGAAGACAACACTACCGTCAAACTCAACTATGCGCTTGCACCATCGCAGTTGCGCGTTGACCGCGAGACGCTGGAAAAGCAATTCCTGAACCTTACCCAGGCCGAGGGCGTCAGTGATATCGCCGAACTCAACGCCATCCTTGACCGCGCCGTCGAGCTTAAGGAGATCATGAAGGCCCCGCAGCGTGTTGACAGCATCGCGCGCTACGTTGCTGAGCATTTCAAGAGCACCGTCGAGCCGATGGGCTTCAAGGCCTTCTTGGTGGCGGTTGATCGCGAGGCCTGTGTCCTCTATAAACGCGCCCTGGAAAAATATCTGCCGGTGGACTGGATCGAAGCTGTCTATTCACCTTCTGGCGAAGATAAGGGAGATCTCAAAACGCTGGCGCTCAAACCGGACGAGGAAAAGGACATCCGGCGCGATTTTCTCAAGAAAGACAAACTACCCAAGATTCTGATCGTAACCGAGAAGTTGCTCACCGGTTATGACGCGCCTATTCTCTACTGTATGTACCTGGACAAACCCATGCGCGACCATGTGCTGCTGCAAGCCATTGCCCGTGTCAATCGCCCCTATGAAGACGACGATGGCCTGGTCAAACCCTGCGGCTTTGTACTCGACTTCGTGGGCATCTTCGAGAAGCTGGAGCGTGCGCTGGCCTTCGACTCCGACGTAGTCAACTCCGTCATCGAAAATATCGACACCCTCAAACAACTCTTCGCAACCTGGATGAAAGAGCTTGCCCCGCAATACCTGCCCTATGCACGTATACAGGATGACAAAGCCTTTGAGCAGACCTATGCCTACTTTCTCGCCGACAAGCAGCGGCGAGAAACCTTCCTGACCTTCTTCCGCCGTTTGCAAAACCTCTACGAAGTGCTCTCCCCCTCGCCGTTCCTGCGCCCTTACCTGGAGGATTACCAGGCACTCACTGATCTTTACGTGCTGGTACGGCGCGACATTGATGACATATCGCCAGATAAAGAGTTGACACGCAAAACCAGGGAGTTACTGCGCACCCACACCACCAGTAGTCCCCTGGAATTACCGGGAGCCATCCGCGAACTTGGTCCCGAACAGCTTGCCATGCTCAAGCAGAGCAACCTCTCGGATACGCTGAAAACACTCAACCTGCGCAAATTGCTCAACGTGGTCGTCGAGGAACGAGCGAAGTATGAACCGCATCTTATCCCTATTGGTGATCGTGCCGATGCTGTGACAAAAGAGTACGAGGAGCGACACATCACCACGCAGCAAGCCCTTGAGAACTACGAGAAGCTGGCCGAGCAGTATATCAACGCAAACGAGGAACGCCAGCAGCTTGGACTGGACCCCAACGCTTTCGCCATTTATACAGAGTTGAAACAAACCGTTCCAGCCACCACTGCGCAGCAAGCAGCAGCTATCAATGAAGCGTTCAATGGCTACCCTGATTACCAGTGGAACGAGCAGCAGAAGGTCAAGCTGAAGGCTGACCTCTACAAATTGCTCTATTCACTGTGCGGCGTGGTAAAATCATCGATAGAGATCACTGACAAACTACTCAAGTTGGAGCGCATATAGAGCAGATGAAGCAAAAAAACGCACCCACACAGCAATCAATCCAACACTACTGGGAAGACGACGAAGAAATGCGCTGGGCGACCCAACAATGGTCAACACGCATCGGTGTCAAAGCGCCGCGTGTGCGCTTTCGGATGATGCCGGCAGAGTGGGGCACCATCACGCCTTCAGGATGGCTGACGCTCGACCCGCTGCTGCTGACGCTGCCGAAAGAGTTGGGCGAGTTCGTGATCGTGCATGAACTGGTTCACCTGCTCGCTCCCAGCAGCCCAAGGCACGGGAAGGTCTTCAAGTTGTTCCTGCATGCCTTCATGCCCGATTGGGAGGAACGCGAGCGAGAGTTGCGCGGCTATACGGCGGTGAAGAGCGACTAGCTGCGATTTTAGGCAATTTATGGCAATACTCGTGAAGGACATCGTGGCAGCGACTTTATTCCAGAAGCCAGTAAGGCAAACGCGGTTACTTGACTCAATTTGTCGATAAACAAAAAGAGCTGACACTCAGGCAAGTGTCAGCTCTTTTTGTTCGGCTGTTTGTTATGCGCGGGTCAAGCCTGCGCTTCGCTCATAAGCTCCGTAGTCTATACCGCCTACTGAACCCAGCTTCTGTAGCCTGTAAAGCAGGTGCATGCAGAACGAGATCAATGCCGCCTCCGGTACACTTAATTGTGCGCTCCGAGGATTAGTGTGATCTTCAAGGTCCCAGCTTCCTTGGTTGAGGGCGCAGCCAAGGTCAAGATGTTCATCCTCAGAGAGGCCACCAAGCGCATTATAAAACGGATCGCCGAACGCGGGGTGCCACTCGGAATCCACAGTGAGCAAGCCTGCCAGGGGGGTAAATAGTGCCTTCTTTTTAGCTGTACCCCCTATCCAGCCAAACTCGGCTTCAGTACGCAACCGACGTCGTACTGAAGCTGCTTTTTGACCAGCATATTTAATGTGCTCAAGGCTGTGATCTTGCTTCACCTCGAAAACAGCGTAAACACTTTCGGCGGGAACGTACATATGACCACCGTTTTCCCATAGGAGGGGCGAAAAAACGTGGTCGTGTATTATTACGTCGATCTGCTCGCTGCGCATGCCGGCTGAGTCCACGACAAATCCTTTCGACACCAGATATCGACTTGGGAGAAACCCCGAAAGCATCTCTTTCCAATGCAACTCAGAGCCGTCACCTTTGGCCCCGGGATGGGTGGCTACCTCACGACCTGCTTCTAGATCGTTCCTTAAAGCAGCTTGTTTCCTGTAAAAGGCACGGTCTAGATCAAATGGTTTATCTGGCATTATGCTGCTTCCCCTTCCCCCTCCTGTGCAAAAGGTCGAGTAGGCAGTACTCGTTTTGTAGCTTCAGCAAGTACTTTATAAGAAAGAGGCACGTCGTACGTAACCGCCAGAATTACCGCCTCGGGTACCAGGCGTTGCCTTAGATCGGAATAGGTATAGCCAAAATCACGCCTATCCGTGGGACCCGTAAGTGCGACAAGATGATTCAGCTCGTCGTCATTTAGGGCAACACCTTCCAGAAGTTCGGAAAGGAGTAACCGCCGCTGCGCTTCATTCGGGCGCTGGAGCGTGACAATATATGCCGCACGGCGTTTTACAGCGGGGTCTAAGGCACTCAACCGATTGGTACACAGAACTACAAGCACGGGTAGGTTGTGGCGTCTCAGACTATCTATGCCCCTAATAAGCGCGTTTACTCCTGCACGATCTTCGTGATGCATTTGGGTCAATTCACGCGATTGCGCAAGCGCATCGCCCTCATCTACCAGCAACACGCTGATTTTTGATGGTTTTCCGGCTCTATATCCAGTGCGTGATTCATCAGCCACGATCTTGAAAGCGCTACCAATTAACGTTGACATCTGCCCAACTGCCCCCTCGCCGCGAGCTGCAAGGCTAAGAGCGTAGAGTGTTCCTTCAACGCGCATATTCCTGGTTACTGCGTCAATGAAAGTTTCGGCGAGTTCAGTCTTACCAGTACCCACATCGCCAGCGAGAATAATAAGCGGGGGCCGCGTTGCTAATTCTTTGGCTGCCCTGATCGCACTCCCATGATGACGCTCACTCCACGCGCTCACGCGCTGATGATCGAGCAGTACCATAGCCTCTCCGACCAGCCGCTGCTTAACCTCTTCCACTCCGACTAATGCAGCGTAGCGTTGCTGCGCATCCGGGTCGGGAAAGTTCAATACTTCGCTGAAGAGGTCGGTACTTACCACGGCCTGAACTCCTTTCGGGTAATGGCTACACCCCCGGAGACGTAGTGGCGCGAACTATCCCAGTAGCCATCGCCGTCCCGCGGCAGTGACCCGTCAGTCCTTCGTACTGAATAGTTGGCTTTAATCTTATCTCTCTCCGCAGTAGAGAGTGCAAACCACTCAGAGCTGGGTGAAAGGAAGTTAAACCAAACAGCATCAGAGACATCCGCTGCCGGAAATAGTCCGCCAGACCGACCACCTTCGAGGTCGCCAGATAGACCAACCGTGTAAGACCATGACACTACACGCCGTTCATTCTTGGTCTTAAAGCCGAACTCATACGACTTAATGTACCCACCGTGCAAAAGGACGATGAGTTCTTCCTGATAGCTCTCAATCTCTGTATCTGTCGGCTTACTATAAAATCTTTGGCACTGGTGCATATCGGCAGCCACTCTGGCTGCAAGACGACGGGCATGAGTTAAGGTAAAGGATTCAGTAGCGGTAATTGAATACGACATAGTTAGCCTCTAAACCCCCTGCCTAAGATGTCTTGCCAGCACTCAACCGCTTCGTACTTGGTGGTGGCGTATTTGGCCTCGCCAATCGAATCAAGGGCCTCGTGTGCCGCCTTTACGATAGCCTGGCGGTCAGCTTCCGCGTAGTTCTTGGCGATGTTATTGTCTGGATTGACCGGGTCAAAGATTTCGATGACGCCGGTATTGCGAGCAGGCAAGCTGGCCGCAGCATAATGGTCGGTAAAGAACACCCGCTCCTTCAGCCCACTTTTAACGATATAAGTAAAGAAGTCTTCGAGGGCTGTCGGGTAGTCAGTCAGTAGTGCGCCGGTAGCAGCTAACCGGGCCCACAGTAGTTCGATCATAAAGGACTTGAAGCGCAAATCTTTTTCTCGCTTCCACCACTTGACGATACGAATAAGCTGCTTGTAGTCGTCACCGTAGAGCCGCTTGCGGTCTTTCATAAACTCAAGATGCAGAGGGACACTGGTTAGCACGCGCTCTCCAGTATACTTGCGCACCAGCCACCCGCAATCATCTGCCTCACCTTCGTAAAGCACTGGGACTACATCTACGTTAAGGCCGGTGCCACGAAAATTGATTGTGACGCAGTGGGTCTGTGGCTCAAACTGGGCGGGCTTCATATTAGGGTTCGCTTCTGCCAAGCGATCTGCCAGCCAGGGAATTAGCTCACTGTCAGCTTTTGGCGCGTCGCCAGTTTTGACGTACACCGCCACATCCAGGTCGTTGACCGTGCGCAATGCCGTACCCTTGGCGACACTACCGGCGTGGAGCATTTTAATCAGGTCAAACGCTGGGTCTTCGTCGATTTTTGCTTCTAAGCGCTCGCGTAATAGGTTAACCTGCTTGCGATGCTTGTCAGCGATTTCTTTAGGGAGATTGATCCTCTCTCTCGCAAATCTCACGATATCGTCGTGCGTAATTTCACTCATTTTGTTATTTCTTATACCCCAGTCCTTTCGTTGGGTTACATTAGTTTTTAAGTAGTCCGGGGCTCATATCGCTCGACAATCCAGTACTATCGATTTAGCGGCTAAAAGGGGCTAAAAGGTCTTTTTTGTTTGTCGCGGAATCGGCCCATGTGTGCAGGCGACAGACGAGCTGTCTAGCTGAAAGTGATGGCATCCCCGGAGTGCCATTACCCTCACTTACGGTTATGCGCAATTATAACAGACAGGCTGGCACTCCGACATAGTTGATAAAACCCTCACTTGCATTTGATAAGTTTGTGAAAGTTAGTATAACTTTCATGTAGTAGTATAAACTATTTCACACGAGAAAACAAGGGGGCGGTATTCTTGTGTACCCGCCAAAGCTGTCAATTTGGCTGTTAACTATTTATTGCACTCGTAACAGATGAGTGCGGTCAATGCAGTGTTTTCCCCTCTCTAAAGGTAAATTACTACGAGACTATGTGGTCTCTAGAAATCTCGTTCTTTGAGGAAATCAGGAGATCATTCGGAAAGAGCGCGTATGCAGTAGTGATCGAAACATAACGTAACTACTCAGGTAGGGGATTGCAGAGGCTGTTAAAATTTGGGGCACTGAGTAGTTACGTTGTCACAGAGCCGATCTTATGCGTGCAGGTCATCACAGTTGCAATCGATACATTTGCGACAACTGCGACAACTGCGACAAAAGGTGAGGATGGGGCTGTGTAAAATGCCGGTAAGAGCGCACCTACGCCGTCGGTTCTACCAATACCCACCCTCCATCTTGTCGCTCCACCAATCCCTCGCGTTCCAACTTCAGCAGGTGCGCCTCCACGGTCCACGCCGCTATAGGATGCAGTTTCGGGTCTACATCCTGGTAGATCAAGGGAACCAGCTCAGGGATGGTGGCACCAGGGGGCAACTCTTCTAATGCCTGCAAGACCTGCTGCTCGCGCAGCATACGATGGTCAATGTACTCCGCGATTTTCGCCTGCGCATCAGCAATGATTGGGCCGTGCGCGGGAACGATCTCGGCTATCTCTATCTCTTGCAAACGCGTGAGCGAGTTGATGTAGTCAAGCATATCCCCATCCGGCGGCGCAATCACATTGGTGGTGATGCCTGAAATGAGATCCCCGGCAAAGAGCGTGCGCCGCT
>WNFD01006451.1_pt1 | contig 14498 bp, 11 predicted proteins | sample 5400491 | NCBI WGS metagenome assembly WNFD01 (sample SAMN13153343, study PRJNA577476) | soil metagenome | isolation source: 120 cm saprolite under Douglas fir tree site 2 hole 2 replicate 2 | place: USA:California | collected 2015-04-18
CCGGCGCCTCGCGCGGTCTTGGCCGCGAAGATGCGCTGACACTTGCGCGGGCGGGGGCCGACGTGGTGATCACCGACGTGCTGGTCGAGGACGATCCGGATCTGCAGAAGACGGCCGACGCGACCGGCAGCGTGCTCGCTCAGGTGGCGGTGTCGCAGGGCTGGGTGCACTCGAATGCGACGGCTGAGGAGATTCGCAAGATGGGTCGCCGCTCCTTGGCGATCAAGATGGACGTGACCAACCGCGACCAGATCCGGGCGGTCATGAAGAAGGTCAAAGACGAGTTCGGAAAAATCGACATCCTGATCAACAACGCCGCCACCCTCGATCACACGGCCCAGATCCCCAACCAGTCGTACGAGCTCTGGGACCGCGACGTAAAGGTGAACCTCACGGGCGCGTTCAACTGCACCAAGGAAGCCTGGCCGTATCTGGTGGAGAACAAATGGGGCCGCATCGTCTTCATGTCTTCGGTCGCCGGGACGCTGGGCGGATTTGGCCAGGCCAGCTACTCCGCGACCAAGGCTGGATTGATCGGCCTCGCGAAAACCGCGGCGCTCGAAGGCGGCCGGCACAACATCACGTCGAACGCGATCGCGCCGGGCATCATCGAGAGCGAGGCGGGCAAGGCCGCCGCGCAGACCAACCCCATGTACGAGCGGTTCAAGGCGCGGACGGTGTTCAAGCGGTTCGGACAGCCCGAGGACATCGCCAACACGATCGCGTTCCTGTGCTCGAACGAGGCCGGCTACATCACAGGGGCGGTGATCGAGGTCGCCGGCGGCATTCCTCTGTTCACGGCCTGACCGTGGGGGAGTGCGTCGACGTCAAACGCGACGGCGCGATCGCTCGCGTTGTCATGCATCGCAAAGGCATCAATTCCATCGCCGCCGATCTCATGGAGGAGTTGGGCGCGGCCTTCGCCGAACTGGGTGGCGATCCCGAAGTGCGCGTAGTCGTGCTCGCCTCCGAATATGAGAAATACTTCAGCGTCGGCGCCGACCTGACGCTGCTCGGGACCATCGACAGAAGCGCTCCTGATGCGGTCGAGCAGATCACTGCGTCGATGAAGCGGCTGAACGAGCACTACGACGCCATCGAGCGCTGTCCCAAGCCGGTGATCGCCGCCATCAACGGCCACGCGCAGGGAGGAGGCAGCGAGCTCGCGCTGTGCTGCGACTTCAGGATCATGGTCGAGGACGGGCGCTCGAAGATCGGGCAAACCGAATCCTCGCTGGGGATCATCCCGGGCGCGGGCGGGACGCAGCGCCTGCCGCGCTTGATCGGCAAGGCGCGGGCGCTCCGATACATCATCGAATCGACGCGGTTGTCGGCCAGGGAGGCCGAGGCCGTGGGCTGGGTCGACCAGGCGGTGGCACCGGAAGACTTTGCGGCCGCGGTCGACCAGCGGGCCGCGAAGCTGGCCAAGGCGGCGACCTTCGCCATTGCCATGATCAAGGACGCGGTCAGGCGTGGCTACGACCTTCCGCTTGACGAGGCGTTGGAGATCGAGGCCCGCAACTTTGCGCGCGCGGCCCTGAGCGACGACGCCGCGATCGGCATCATGTCCTTCCTGGCCAAGCAGGAGCCGGAATACACAGGGAGGTAGCCTGTCGATTTTGGAGCGACCCGTTCGTCGTCCAGATGAAGCGGCAACCAAGACCGCCCTGATGGGGAGAGATTCGGAATGAAGTACGTGCTCATGTTCGTGGGCAGCACCGAGGACCAGGATTCGTTTGACAGGCTCCCCCCCGAGCGGCGCGCCGCGGCCTACGAGGGGGCAAACAAATGGTTCGAAGAGCAGAGCAGGGCCGGCCGGCTGGTCGGCGGCGAAGAGCTCCAGGGGCCGCGCAACTCGACGACCGTGCGCATCAAGAACGGCAAGGCCATCGTCACCGACGGGCCGTATATCGAGGCGAAGGAGATCGTCGGCGGCTTCGCGATCGTCGAGGTCAAGGATCTCGACGAGGCCCTCGCCATGGCCAAGGCCTGGCCGGCGGGCGCGGTCGAAGTGCGGCCCGTGGTCGACCACTCGGCTGAGATGGAGCAATCTGAAGCCAGAAGGCTCTCAGACACTGCCAAGAACGGCTGAACAGGCGCGTACCGCCGCCGACGTAGCAGTCGCCGCCGTCTTCCGCGAGGAAGCCGGACGGCTGACTGCCGCGCTGGTCCGAACCCTCGGCGACTTCGACCTCGCGGAGGAAGTGGTCCAGGACAGCCTGGTGGCAGCGCTCGAAACATGGCCCGAACAAGGAATTCCCGACAGGCCGGGTGCGTGGCTGATGACTACCGCCCGGCGGCGTGCGATCGACATCATGCGCCGCGACAAGCGGTATCGCGAAAAGCTCATGCTGCTGGAGCGCTCCGACTTGCGGCCTGAGCCGGCCGAGGCCGACGACCGCCTCCGGCTGATCTTCACGTGCTGCCACCCCGCGCTGTCGCAAGAGGCACAGGTGGCCCTGACCCTGCGAGCAGTGGTCGGGTTCACGACCATCGAGATCGCGAGCGCCTTCCTGCTCGCGGAAGCCACCGTGGCGCAGCGCATCGTGCGCGCGAAGAGAAAGATCGTGGACGCTCACATTCCCTATCGCATGCCCGACGGAGCAGACCTCGCGGGTCGGCTGGATGGGGTCCTCTCGGTCCTCTACCTCATGTTCAACGAGGGCTACCTCAGCCGCGGCGCGCAGGTCGCGATGCGCCGCGACCTCGCCGACGACGCCCTGTGGCTCGCGAGCCTGGTCGCGAGGCTCATGCCAGATCAGGCCGAGCTGCTGGGACTGATCGCCCTGATGAAGTTGAACCTGGCGCGGTCGGCGGCGCGCTTCGACGCCGCGGGAGAGCTGATCCTGCTACCCGACCAGGATCGGAGCCTGTGGGACCAGCCCGCCATCGCGGAAGGCATCGCGCTGCTCGATCGAGCAGGGGCGATGGGTGCCACCGGGCCATATCAGCTCCAGGCCGCAATCGCGGCGCTGCATTCGGAGGCCCGGTCGTGGGCGGAAACGGATTGGCACCAAATCGTCGTGCTCTACGACGCGCTCGTGCGCATGGCCGACAACCCGGTCGTCCGTCTGAACCGTGCGGTCGCGCTGAGTCATTTCGCGGGACCGGAGACGGCCCTGGGCGAGGTCAACGACCTGGCCATATCCTTGAGCGGCTACCACCTGTTCCACTCCATCCGCGCCGAGTTGCTGGAGCAGCTGGGCGAACCGGCCCAGGCTCGCGAGGCGCTCCGCCGCGCCCTCGACCTTTGCTCGAACCCGGCTGAGCGCGCCCTACTGTCGCGGAAGCTGCGCGGCTAGCGCTTTCTCCCCGCGCTGCCAGAGATTGACCAGCTCGGCCGCATGCTCGGGCGTATAGATCTCTTCGGGCGCGACGAAGTGGTGGACGCCGCGGTACCGGCGCACCTGGATGTCGCCGAACAGCCCCGCCAGGACCTGCGCTTTGACCAATTGATAGTCGTCGGAAAGGTCGCCATAACCGATGTACACCGGGAAAATGCAAGCCTCGAAAAGGGTTCGGTCGAGACGGTACGTGTCGAAGGCACGGATCATGGCCGAGATGCCGGCGGGACGGTTCCTCATTTCGGGTGGCGTTGATGCGGGAGCCGGTGGCGGCTGCACACCTGGCTTCAGCTGCAGCCGAACGAAGGCTGACATGAAGTCGCGCCCGTCGAGCCCGCGCAGCGACTCCTCGAGGCTACGGTGGGCTTTTTCTTCTTCCGCGGTACGAGCTCCCGGTATCCCTGCCGGCTCGAACAGGCCAAGGCTGATCAAGCGCCGGGGCCGCGTGGCCGCGTAGGCGAGGGACACGAATCCGCCGCCCGAATATCCGACGAGGTGGAAGCGGCCGAGCCCGAGCGAGTCGGCTTTCCGGTCGATCCCAGCCAGCTCCGTCTCGATCGAATAGTCCGAGGGCGGCGACGGCTCGCGGTAGACCTCCAGCTCTTTCAAGTGGAGCTCCGCCACGTCGCCAATGGCGGCAATGAGCGCGGCGTACCTCTGGGCGGCGGGCGCGACGCTTCCGGGCACACACATCACCGGGTGGCTCATGGGCACTAGCGAGCCTCTCCGGTCATGCCCATCTGGGCGGTGCGGCGTCGGACGAACTCGATGACCTCGTCGACACCCTTGGGGTCGCTGCCGAGGCAGCGGATCACGAGCTCCTTGGTCTCGAAGTTCGGATACGAGCCCACCGACACGTTGGGAAACTTCTCCTCGATCTCTCTCATGAGCGGATAGAAGCGCGCTTCCACCGCAAACATGAAACGCAGCTCGCGGACTGTCGCCGCCGAGCCGTCAGCCAGGAATTGCGGCTCGAGCTCTTCGGTGAATATGCCCTTCAGCTCCAGAGGCACTCCGGGCAGTACGAAGATGCGCTTGCCCTCCACCTCGTAGACCACGCCAGGTGCCATCCCGCGCTTGTTCTTGAACACATGCGATGGTCGATCAGGGATTCGGGCCATGCGCAGGTTGCCCTCGGTGACGTCGGGCGACTCGAGCAGTCCCGCCTCGTGCATCCTGCGTACCCGCCGCTCGATCCGCGCGAGGGTCTCATCCCAGATCACGAGCTCACGGCCAAGCGCCTCGGCCACGGAGGCAAAGGTGCGGTCGTCCGGCGTCGGCCCCAGGCCGCCGCTCACGAAAACGTGTGTCAGATCGGTGTCGGCGAGCTCTCGTTTCAGCTGCTCGACGATCTCCTGTGGCCGGTCGCGTATGGCGGTGATGCGCTTGACGGGATACCCGAGCAGCCGGAGCCGCTCCGCCAGCCAGTGAGAGTTGGAGTCCAGGGTGAAACCGCCGACCAGCTCGTCACCGATCGCGATCAAAGACGAGGCGGCCATTCGGGGGACGATATACCAGTCGTGGAACACGAGAGGCTTCATGGCGTCGTCCGAGGTGACGTGCAGGGAGTCGGCTTCCGCTACTTCCTCGCGCGAGAGGCCCGCGCGCTTGGGCTGCGAGGATGGGTTCGAAACCGCGACGACGGCTCGGTCGAATTTGTCGCGGAGGGCCCGAGGCACGACCTGGAACGACTGCTCGAAGCGGCTCGCCGCGGCCCGGGCCACGCGCGGGTCGCCGGCGTCAGCGTGGAGTGGTCGTCGGCGGGCGGGGGCCTGGAACCCTTCGACCTGGCCTGGTAAGCCCGAAACCGAGCGGGCTGCACCGTCTGTAACACTTCTAAGGCTTTGATCGAGGTTCAGGGGCTCACGAAGTTCTACGGCGAGCGCCCTGCGATCCAGGACGTGACGTTCTCCGTGCCCAAGGGCCAGGTGCTCGGCTTCCTCGGGCCCAATGGCGCCGGGAAGTCGACCACGATGCGGATCCTGACCGGGTTCCTCGGCATGTCGTCGGGCAGAGCCAGCATCGACGGCTATGACGTCTTCAGCCGCTCGCTCGAAGCCCGGAGGCGCATCGGCTACCTGCCAGAGACCAACCCGCTCTACAACGAGATGCGCGTCGCGGGGTTTCTGGACCTGATGTGCCGGCTGCGCGGCGTGGCGCCGTCGAAGCGGCGCGCACGGGTTGACCACGCGATCGACGTGTGCGGTCTCGAGGACCGGCGGTCGGAGATCATCGCCAGGCTCTCGAAAGGCCTTCGCCAGCGCGTCGGCCTGGCCCAGGCGATCGTGCACGACCCCGAGGTCGTGATCCTCGATGAACCGACCGCCGGGCTCGACCCCGCGCAGACTCGGTCGACCCGAACTCTGATCAAGGAACTGGGTCGGGAACACACGGTCATCTTGTCGAGCCACATCCTGCCCGAGGTCGCGGCGACCTGCGAGCGGGTGCTGATCATCAACGAAGGCAGGCTCGTTGCAGACGACACGCCGCAGCGGCTGACCGAACGCTTCGGGCGTGAGCACGGCCAGGAGATCGAGATGGTCCTCCGGGGCGATTTAGGCGCCGGGGAAATCGAGGCGAAGCTGCGCGAGGTCGACGGAGTCGACGAGATCGTCGTCAGCTCGGCGGGCGATGAGCTGTGGGAGGTGGTCGTCACCGGGAACAGCCCGAGCCTTCGCGAAGAGCTCACGCGCGCCGCGGTCGCGGCGGGACTCGGGGTGCGGGAGGTCCAGGCCCACAAGCTGACCCTCGAGGACGTATTCCTCAGCCTCACCACCGATGAGGACGAGGGTGAAGACCAGCAAGAGGACGAAGAGTGAGCAAGTCGTCGCGGCGACGGGCGCGAGCCAAGGTGCGCAAGCAGGTGGCCCAGCGGACACGCGTCGTCCCCGCCACGGCGACGAAGCTGCACGCGGTGCGCACAACCCGAGCCGCGGCGAGGAAGGTCGAACCGCGAACCGGGACGTTGGCCAGGGCGGGGATCGAGGCCTCAAGGCCGGGCTTCGCCGATGCGGCCCATGCGGTGCTGTGGCGCACCGGCATGCTCAATGTGGCCGCCATCGCCCGTCGCGAGCTCGGCGCAGTGTTCGTATCGCCCATGGGCTGGGTCGTCGCCGGCGTATTCACCTTCCTCGTCTCTGGCTTCGGCTTCATCGGCACGGTGCTCGCCGGCCAGCAGGCGACGATGGACGGCGTCTTCGGCATCATCACCGGTCTCCTGACGCTGATCCTGGTCCCGGTGGTGACGATGCGCCTCATCGCGGAAGAGCGAAGCCAGGGAACGCTGGAGCTGCTCCTGACCTCACCGGTGCGCGACTGGGAGCTCGTGGTGGGGAAGTGGCTGGGCGCTTTCGTGTTCTATTTGCTGCTCGTCGCGACGACCCTCGTCTACGTGGTCTTGCTGGCTGTTTACCTGCCCGACAAGACCACATTCTCGGTGGCCGGCCTTTCCATCCACGTCGGCGCCCTCGATTTCGGGCTGATCGCCGCGACATACTTCGGCCTGGTAGTCGTTGGCGCGGCCGCCATCGCAATCGGCGTCCTGGCGTCGAGCGTGACGAAGAACCAGATCATCGCGTACGTCGGCTCGCTCTTCGCCCTGCTCGCGATCTGGTACACGGCGTTCTTGCTGGCGCGCTTCACAAGGCCGCCGCTGAGCCTGTTCTTCGACTACGTCGCAGGCTATTTCCGTTACCAGTCCTTCAGCCTCGGCCAGGTAGCCCTGCGCGACGGGGTCTACTTCGCAAGCCTGGCGATCGGCGCGCTTTTCCTCACGACCCGGCTGCTCGAGTCACGGAGGTGGCGATGAATCGTTGGGCGCGGCGCGCCCGCGCCGGCTCGCTGAGCCTTGTCATCACGCTAGTGGTGCTGGCCGCGCTGGTCGCGACCAACGTGCTCGCATCGAAATCGAACTCGGCGCTTGACCTCACCCACGGCAAGCTCAACACGCTCGCGCCGCAATCCGTCCTGGCCGCTCAGCGGCTCACCTCCGATCTCCAGGTGGTGGGGCTCTTTCGGACCGAGGCACGCAACGGCGAGCTGGAGGCGGAGGCTCTCATCACCCTCTATGCGGCCCAAAGCTCGCATGTGAAATACCGCCGCGAAGATGTCGATGGCGATACCACCGATGTCAAGAAATATGCCATCAAGGAACCAAACACGGTCGTGCTCGACTACAGGGGCAAGACGGCGCTGCTGACCCAGACCCTGCAGCGAGAGGTCGACTTCACGGCCGCTCTTCTTCGGCTGGAATCGGATCGAGTGCCCCTCGTGTGCTGGGCGATCGGAGACGGCGAGCGCGGCCTCAAGGACGCGAACCAGGTTTCGGGATACTCGGGCGTTGCAGACATCCTCGCCAAGAACAATTTCTCGACGCGGGACCTGCTCATCTCGCAGGCGACGACGATCCCGAGCGACTGCGACGAGCTCGCGATCGTCGATCCCACCACCGCTCTGCCGGCGCCGAGCGTGAAGGCGGTCGGCGACTACCTGGCAGCGGGCGGCAAGCTTCTGGTCGCGGCTGAACCGTGGGCGACGGATGCCGCGAGCACACAGTCGCTCAACGCGGCGCTCAAGCCATACGGTCTGGCCTTCTCGGGCGCGTTGGTCCTGGAGACGGACCCCGCGCGCCGCTCGAGCGCCGACCCCACGACCCCGGCGGTAACCGGCTACGGGCGGTCGCCGATCACGAGCGACATCCAGGGCCGCGTGTCTTTCTTTCCTCACGCTACTGCCATCACCGGCACCCCCGAAGCGGGGGTCACGGCGATTCCCCTCGCGACCACGTCGACCACCTCCTACGCGATCGCGCAGGCGCGCCCGGTGCAAGACCTGAGCCGCAAGGCGGGCGATGTCTCCGGACCCTTCAACATCATGGAGTCGCTGGAGAAGACGGCCGGCGCGACGCGAACTCGGATCGTGATGGTGGGTACGGCGGATTTCGCGGAGAACCGCACCCTTCCCCCCAACAGCAGCGACTCCAATCTCGAGCTGGCCCTGGCCTCGCTCCAGTGGCTGGCGGAGCAGGACTCGCTGATCGCCATTCCACCCAAAGCCGCCCGGGCGCTTCCGCTGGCGCTCACCCAGCAGGACCAGAGCACCCTGATCTTCATCACCGGCGTCCTCATGCCGGGCCTGATGGTGTTTGGCGGCGTGATGGTCTGGTGGCGCCGTCGCGTGTTCAGTTGATGGTTGGGATACCCTTTCGCTCCGCGCCGTTCGTTCGAGCGTCGTGTCGGTCGAGAGGTTTGTGGAGAGGCAGGTGGATCCCAACTTAGTTCTGTTCGGTGTGGTCGGGGGCGTGGCCGCGGTGCTGTTTGCGGTCGTCCTCATCCTTCTCGTCCTTCGGATGCCGGCGGGCAACGCCCGCATGCGGGAGATCGCGGCCGCCATCCAGGAAGGCGCCTCCGCCTATCTGAACCGCCAGTACACGGTGATTGCGATCATCGGGGTGCTCATCGCCCTCGTCATCGGCGTGGCGATCAACTGGACCACCGCGGCGCTCTACGTCGTGGGGGCTGTGCTCTCCGCCGCAGCCGGGTACGTAGGCATGAACATCGCGGTGCGCGCAAACGTGCGTACGGCCGAGGCGGCGCGGGGTGGGCTGAACAAGGCTCTCCAGGTTGCATTCCGTGGCGGAGCCGTGACCGGCTTCATGGTGGTGGGTCTCGGCCTGCTCGGTGTCTCCGCCGCTTACTACGTTTTCAAGAGCCCCGACGCGCTGGTCGGGCTGGCCTTCGGGGCGAGCCTCGTGTCTGTCTTCGCTCGGCTCGGTGGCGGCATCTACACCAAGGCGGCCGACGTCGGCGCCGACCTGGTCGGCAAGGTCGAGGCAGGCATCCCGGAAGACGACCCCCGCAACCCGGCGGTCATCGCCGACAACGTCGGCGACAACGTGGGCGACTGCGCGGGCATGGCCGCCGACCTCTTCGAGACCTACGCGGTCACGATGATCGCGGCCATGCTTCTGGCCTCCCTGCTCTTCAAGGACCAGATCGGATGGGTGATCTATCCATTGCTGCTGGGAGCGGTGAGTGTGGTGGGGTCGATCGCGGGCACCTTCTTCGTACGGGTCTTCAACCCTCGCTGGATCATGGGCGCGCTTTACGCGGGCCTGCTCGTGGCGGTGGCGGTCGCCATCGTCGGTTTCTATTTCGTCACGCAGTACATGACCGGCAACGGCTACCTCAAGCCCGGGGGTGGGGTCGGCGATCCCAATCACCTGTTCTACGCAGGCCTGGTCGGGGTGGTGATCACGGTCCTGATAGTGGCCATCACTGAATACTTCACCGAGACCGCTTACTGGCCCGTGCACCTCATCGCCAAGGCCTCGGTCACCGGCCATGCGACCAACATCATCGCGGGCCAGGCGATCGGAATGATGTCGACCGCGCTGCCCGTGACCGTTATCGGAGTCGGCATCCTCATCAGCTACAACCTCGCGGGCCTCTACGGCATCGCGATCGCCGCGGTCGCGATGCTTTCGATGACCGGGATCATCGTCGCCATCGACTCGTACGGCCCGATCACCGACAACGCGGGCGGCATCGCCGAGATGGCGCACCTGCCCGACGAGGTTCGCGGTGTGACGGATCCGCTGGACGCGGTCGGCAACACGACGAAAGCAGTGACGAAGGGTTATGCGATCGGGTCTGCGGGCCTCGCTGCCCTGGTGCTTTTCTCCTCCTACACCCAAGAGCTCTCGAAAGCGGGGCATGCGACGACGTTCCAGCTGTCCGACCCGCTCGTCATCGTCGGCCTGTTCTTCGGCGGCATCTTGCCCTTCCTGTTCGGCTCGCTGGCGATGCTTGCGGTCGGAAGGGCGGGCGGCCTCGTGGTCGAAGAGGTACGCCGGCAGTTCCGCGAGATCAAGGGCATCCTCGAAGGCACGGCGAAGCCGGAATACGGAACCGCGGTGCGGATCGTGACCGCGGCCGCGCAGCGCGAGATGATCGTGCCTGGGATCATCCCGGTGGTCGCGCCGCTCGCGGTCGGTTTCATCCTCGGCCCCAAGGCGCTCGGTGGAATGCTCGTCGGCGCCATCGTCACCGGGCTGTTCCTGGCCATCGCGATGACCAGCGGCGGCGCCGCCTGGGACAACGCCAAGAAGTACATCGAAGAGGGCCACCTCGGCGGCAAAGGCTCCGAGGCGCACAAGGCCGCGATCACGGGCGACACCGTCGGTGACCCCAACAAGGACACCGCCGGCCCCGCCATCAACCCGATGATCAAGGTCGTCAACATCATCGCGATCCTCATCGCGGCCTCGGTGGCATCCAACTATCTGATTCATTAGAAGCGGCGCAGCCCTAAACTCAGTCAGGGGGTCGTGACGTGAACGACTATCAGAAGGAGATCGCCGACCTCGAGGCTCAGATCGACCAGCTGGTCGAGGCCGAGGGCGACCCGACAACGATCGCCGAGCTCTCGATGCAGCTCGAGATCCTGAAGGCCATCTACACGCGAGCCACGGACCTCCTCGAGCGAGGCAACAAGGACCAGGGGTTGCGCTACGGTCTGCGCATCCAGGGCTACGGTGACTGGACCCTCGACAACGTCTACGCGTTCGTCTACGAGCGGGCGGTCGAACTGGAGCCCCAGGCTCACCGGGCCTTCGTCGGCGGCATCAGGAACGCCGACTTCGCGCTGATGCTCAACTCATAATCAGCGGTCATGGAAACCCCGCTGACCCCTCTCGAGTTCGGCCGCCGGGCGCGGAAGCTGTATGGAGAGCGCGAGGCCGTCATCGACGGCGATCTTCGGATGACGTACGAGCAGTTCTTCAGCCGGTGCGACCGCTGGTCGGCGGCGCTCCAGGGTATGGGCGTGAAGAAGGGCGACCGGGTTGCCTATATCGCGCCCAACACCCACGAGATGCTCGAGTCGTTCTACGCGGTGCCACAGATCGGCGCGGTCCTGGTGCCGATCAACTACCGGCTGACGCCTGACGACTTCGTCTACATCATCACGCACTCAGGCGCGACGGTCCTCTGTGTTCACCCGGATCACATGGAGGCCGTGGACAGCGTTCGACACCACCTCACCGGAGTGGAGCAATTCGTTGCACTCGGAAGCGCGAGCCGCCGCAAGGGGTGGATCGAATACGAGACCGCCCTCGCCGCCGCGGGGCCGGAGTTCAACCGGCCTGACAACGCCGAGAGCGACCTCCTGACCATCAACTACACGAGCGGGACAACGGCAAACCCCAAGGGCGTGATGATCACCCACCGGAATGCATGGGCCAACGTCGTCGGCACCCTCGTCCATTTCCATATCACGGTCGGCGACCGCTACCTGTGGACGCTGCCCATGTTCCACGCCAACGGCTGGACGTTTGTATGGATCATCACGGCTGTCGGAGGCACGCACATCTGCCTGCCGAAGGTTGAGCCGGCGCGAGTGTCACTCCCGCCGACGTACGGGGCGATGTTCAGAAAGGCATGCATGTAATCACGGCGGGAGCAGCACCCGCCGCAGCGACGATCGAGCGCCTGGAAGGAGATCTGGGTTGGGACGTGACTCAGGTCTACGGATTGACCGAGACCGCGCCCTTCATCACGATCTGCGAACCGCGGCCGGAGCATCGGCGCCTGGCGCCGGTCGACCGAGCGGTTATCAAGGCGCGGACGGGGGTGGAGCTGATCACCTCTGGCGAGCTGCGTGTCGTGGACACCGACGGGAGAGACGTGCCGTCGGACGGCACAACTCTTGGAGAGATCGTCGCGCGGCTACGTCGAGATTCGAGATCGGATCAAAGATGTGATCATCAGCGGGGGCGAGAACATCTCGAGCCTGGAAGTCGAAGGGGTCCTCTTACGCCACCCCGCCGTGCAGGAGGCGGCAATCGTCGGGCTGCCACACGAGAAGTGGGGAGAGGCGCCATTCGCATATGTGGTGCTGAAGCCTGGTGCATCTGCGACTGAAGTCGAGCTCATCGCCTTCACACGCGACAGACTGGCCCACTTCAAGGCTCCGCACGGCGTGACGTTTGTGTCCGAGCTGCCGAAGACGGCGACGGGCAAGATCCAGAAGTACGTGCTGAGGAAGGGAGCCGCCGCGGTCGTCAGGCAGTAGCTTTTCCCGGCCAATTCGGCGCTCTTGGCGCCAGCGGCGTGCTTCGCGGTTGCACGAAGGGCGCGTTTGGCGCCAAACGAGTGGATTCCGTCACCACCACGCTCGACGCCGGGCGACCCTGCGGTAGTAGGCGTTCTGAGCCCACCGAATCGGCGGAAGCTGATAGAGCGCAGCGAGCAAGGCCCATCTTCCACCGAGCTCCCGCAGCGTGCGGTTGATCGCCGCGGCACCTTCGAACCTCCGGCCGGCCGGCTCGACCGCCCACACCGCCCGACCAATCTCTTCTGGACTCAAACCCAGGCGCTCGGCCAGGCCTGCCTCCTGGTTGGGCCTCGGATCGATCCGGCCCGCTCGATCGTGGCGCTGGACCCAGCGTTCGAGCCGAATTCAAAAGTCGCACTCGCCGTCGTAGACGAGGATCAACCGGTCGTCCGCCACGGACCGAAACTACACTCTCCTGGGATGGAGAAGGGTCGGTTGGAGCTCCCGAATCGCTACAACGTCGCCGCCGACCTCCTCGACCGCAATCTGAACGCCGGCCGCGGCGACAAGGTGGCGCTTTATTCGGCTGGGGGCGGCACCAGGTACCGAGAGCTCTTCGGCCTCGCATGCGGGGCGGCTCGGACTTTCAGCGAGCTTGGTGTCAGACGGGAGGAGCGCGTTCTCATAGTCGCTTACGACAGCCCGGGCTGGGTGGCCGCGTTCCTGGGCGCGATCCGACTTGGGGCGGTGCCGGTTCCCGTCAACCCGCTCCTCCAGCGTTCCGAAGACTACGACCACTACATCGAGGACTCGCTCGCCCGCGTCGTGGTCGTCGACGGCGCCACGGAGGAGAAACTGAAGGCAGCCGTCGATCGCGCGGCCCAGCCGCCACAACTCCTTCGCGCCGGGCAGATCGCGGTCGAGGGAGAGGTCGATCCAGCCCCGACGCGCCGCGACGATATGGCCTTCTGGCTCTACAGCTCGGGCTCCACCGGGAAACCGAAAGCCGTCGTGCACCTCCAGCACGACATTCCGTACACGTGTGTCACCTATGCCGAGCAGGTGCTTGGCATCACCGAGCACGACACGACTTTCTCGACCACAGGACTCTTCCACGCATACGGATTCGGCAACAACCTCACATTTCCTTATTGGGTGGGCGCATCGAGCATCCTCCATGCGGGGCGGCACACACCCGCGACGGTGCTGGACACGATCGAGAAGCGCCGGCCGACGCTCTTCTTCTCGGCGCCGACCCTCTACAACGCGATCCTCAACTTCGAGGGCTCGGGCGACCGCGACCTGTCGTCGATCCGCCACTGCATCGCCGCCGCCGAGTCGCTGCCCGCCGAGGTTTGGCGGCGCTGGAAGGAAGCGTATGGGCTGACCATCCTCGACGGCGTCGGCTCGACAGAGATGCTCCATATCTATTGCTCCAACCGGCTTGACGACATCAGGCCAGGGTCGAGCGGCAAACCGGTCCCCGGTTATGAGCTGAAGATCCTCGACGACGAGGGGCAGCCGGTAGCAGCGGGGGAGGCCGGCGACCTCTACGTCAAAGGCGACAGCGCGCTCGCGCTCTACTGGGCCCAGCATGAGAAGACCAAGCGGTCGGTGCTCGGAGAATGGTTCTTCACGGGCGATCGCTATCGCGTCGATGCGGACGGCTTCTACTGGTACGAGGGTCGCTCCGACGACATGATCAAGGTGAGCGGGCTGTGGGCGTCGCCGATCGAGATCGAGTCGGCGCTCTTGGAGCATCCCTCGGTGGCCGAGAGCGCGGTGGTCGGTGTCGAAGTCGAAGGGTTCACGAAGATCAAGGCCTTCGTCATCACCAAGGGCGACGCCGTGGCCGGCGACGCGCTCATGGCCGCGCTCCAGGAACACTGCAAGTCGCAAGATCCAGCGTTACAAGCTGCGCGAGAAGGAAGCCACCACCGCTCGTGCTTAGAGTGTCCAGCCCCGGCATGTCCGCGCATCTTCGACGGCCCGGGCGGCCGGGCGCCTTCGGCGCTGAAGCCGGCGTCGAGGGTCCTGTCGCTGCGTCGTCGCGCATCGACAGATGCGCTCCTCCTCGCGCCACCCTCTCCTTGGCTCCGG
>WNFD01011452.1_pt1 | contig 14498 bp, 10 predicted proteins | sample 5400491 | NCBI WGS metagenome assembly WNFD01 (sample SAMN13153343, study PRJNA577476) | soil metagenome | isolation source: 120 cm saprolite under Douglas fir tree site 2 hole 2 replicate 2 | place: USA:California | collected 2015-04-18
TGGTGGCAGAAGTTCCAGACAGTCTCCGCGCCCGGGTTCAAGCCGCTGCCAGGTCCAGGGACGACGCAGAGCGTCGCGGTGGGCTCCAATGTTGATGTGAGCAACGAGCCTGGGCCGCAGAGCGAGACCTCGATCGCCATCAACCCGTCGGCTCAATCCCAGATCGTGGCGGGCTCGAACGAGATCTTCCGCCTGCCCATGCGGGGCTACTTCTCCGTCAATGGGGGTTCCAGCTGGGGCGGTGTGGATCTTCCGCTGCCGCCGCCGCTTACCATCAACGGGACCGACTTTGGTTCCGATCCTTCGGTGGCCTGGGACACCCATGGCAATGTGTTCTACGCCTACATCGTGGTGTTCTTCTCCAGCGGGTTCCCGAACGGGGTGGCCATCAACGGTACTGAGATGGCTGTGGCGCGCTCGTCCGACGGCGGGCGCACCTGGAAGTCGACCTTCTTCGCGCTTCAGCCCGGCGAAACGAAGTTCAATGACAAGCCCTACATCGCGGTGGACGACAACCCGTCGAGCCCGCACCGGGACACTGTTTATGTGGCGTGGGACCGTTTCGACGGGAGCGCATCGAGCTTCAACGGGGTTCTGGTCAGCCATTCCACCGACGGCGGGATGACGTTCTCGGCTCCGGTGTTCGCCAGCAGCACAGCATCAGGCCCCAAGGGTGACATCGGGGCCGATCCTTTCGTCGGGCCCGACGGCACTCTGCATGTCGCCTGGCACGATGTCCAGAACAACGCCATCGTGGAGGCGAGTTCAACTGACGGGGGAAACAGTTTCGGCTCGACGCACACCATTGCGCCGACCCGGCTAGCGTTCGACGTGGCGATTCCGGCCATGGCCACCAGGCGCGCCCTGGTGTACCCCGCCTGCGGGGCGGACACCAGCACCGGACCGAACCGGGGAACGCTGTACTGCTCGTGGATGGACGAGACTTCCTCCAGCGGCACCGACGTCTTTGTGTCTCGGTCCACGAACAGCGGCGCCACCTGGAGCGGGCCGCTGCGGGTGAACGATGACCCCGCCGGGGTGGCCGACGACCAGTTCAACCAGTGGCTCGCGGTCGACCCGTCGGATGGCTCGGTGAACCTGTCGTGGAACGACACCAGGAACGACCCCGCGCACTTGAGCACGGACATCTTCTACGCGCGCTCGACCGACGGCGGCCTCAGCTTCGCCAAGAACGTGCAGGTCACGACCGCACCCACCAACGAGACCTGCTGCGGCGCCGATCTCGGCAACCAGTACGGCGACTACGAGGGGATCGCCGCCATGGATGGCTCGATCCATCCCGTATGGACCGACCGCCGCGCAGCGGTCGCGTCGCCGGGCGATGAACTCGACGTCGATTTGCAGCAGGCGGCCAGGTATCGGCCTTTCGTACCGCTTCTGCTTGCGTCGTGCGCCTGTTAGCGGCCGGGAAGGCGGGAGGCCGGACATGTCCTCGCGCCTGAGGATCCGCCACACCCCGGAATTGCTGATCTCGACGTCGTGATAACGCTTCAGTACATGGAGATCTTCGCAGAACCGAGGTGACAGTTCTGCCGCAGGTAGATGATCTTCCCGACGATCTCAGCGCTGGTCTAGTTCGGGGCTGCGCAGCGGCCGCCTCGACCGATCCCGGAGCCCGGCCAGGCCATCGGTCTGTAACGGCGGTACCAGGTGCACAGACGATGGATGACTGCATGCGGGCTATGGCCACGCGGGTCGTAGCGGTGGAGCTTGGCGTCCGAGCGAACTGGCGTCGCGGCCTGGCGAGCGAGCCGGGCGTCACGTCCTGGCGCCGGCAGATTCCGGCGGAGCCTCGGAATCTAACCGGATGGTGAGTGGGGAAATGGTCCGATTTGCTTGACGGGCGCGACTTGAAGGGTTGACCATTCGTGAGGGTTCCTACCACATGCCGAACGATGCGAGAGGACTGTCAAGTGACCTGGCAACGGCGCATAGGTGTACTGATTTCCGGTACCGCCCTGGTGATGATGGGCGCATTCACGGCTAGCAATGCGGCGCTCGCGGCCCCGGCGGGCCAGATCGGCGGCGTCGCGCATCTGCCGCTCAAGATCAAGGTGATCGGACGCCTCCCCGACGGCAGGCCCAAGCTGACCAGCGGATCGCCGACCGGCCTGTCACCAGCGGCCGTCTCCTCGGTGTACAAGCTGTCGGGACTCTCGCCCTCCTCCGGTGCCGGCGCGGGCCAGATCATCGCCATCGTGGACGCGTTCCACGACCCCAATGCCCTGTCCGACCTCAACACGTTCAACGCGCAGTACGGCTACCCGAAGCTGGCAACCTGCACGTCGCTGACCCAGAGCGGCCCGTGCTTCGAGCAGGTCGATCCGCAGGGAACGCCAAGGGTTAACGGCGGGTGGGTGCTGGAGGAATCGCTCGACATCGAGTGGGCGCATGCCGAGGCGCCTGCCGCCAAGATCGTGCTGGTCGAGGCCGCGACTAACAGCAACGCGAACCTGTTCAACGCGGTCCTGTCCGCCAATAGCCTGGGCGCCACCGAGGTGTCGATGAGCTGGGGAGGCGGGGAGTCAAGCGGTGAGACCTCGATGGACTCCGACTTCACCCGTGCCGGCACCTTCTACACCGCATCGGCCGGGGACAGCGGGCACCAGGCTCAGTATCCGGCCGCCTCGCCCAATGTCATGGCGGTCGGCGGGACCACGCTGAACGGCTGCAGCGGGACCTCATGCGGCGGGTTCACGAGCGAGACAACCTGGTCAGGCTCTGGCGGCGGCGCCTCAGCCGTCGAGCCGATCCCGGGCTACCAGACCAGCTACGCCGGCCCGGTGTTCGGCGCATCGACGATCTCGTTGCTCACTGGCGGCAAGCGAGGCATCCCTGATGTCTCCTTCGACGCCAACCCGAACACGGGCGTATCCATCTTCGACAGCACCAGGGTCCAGGGCCAAAGTGGCTGGTTCACCGTGGGCGGAACGAGCGTCGGCGCGCCCAACTGGGCGGGGATCCTGGCCGCCGGCCGGACCGCGGGAGCGACCGCCCTGCAGGGCAACTCCGCGATCTACTCAGGCGGTTACACGACGAACCTGAGGGACATCACCAGCGGGACCAACGGCACCTGCGGCACTGACTGCACCGCCGGGACCGGCTACGACCTGGTGACAGGCCTCGGGAGCCCGATTAACTATCCATGACGCTGTTTCCGGGTGCCGCACGCCGCCGTCGCGGCACCCGGAGCTAGCACGACGCGATGAGTGCCTCCGCTGTGACCTCGAAGCCGCAGGTAGTACCTCCTGATGCCGCGGATACCCTGGTATGGCGGCCGACCCTGCGCAGAGCCTGTGGCACGCGCGGTCACGGCGGCAATGGCCTGAAGGTTCGCGCCAAGGTTACCGGCGGGTCGCGCGGATAGCCGGCGCGCACCGACGCTGCGAGGCTTGCGTGCAACCGCTGACACCCGAAGGCCAGAGTCCTGCGGCGCCACGCCGGCCCGTCCGAGATGCATCGCGGCCCGAGCCCGGTTCGTTCGAGTTGAGCCTCGCTCCGGGCTGGCGGGCTCTGCGTCAGGGATGGATGCGGTGGGCGGCGTCGCGGTGCGTACGCAGTGCGGCGCACGGTCTGGGCGCTGGATCATCGTGATCACGGACCTATCGGACTTGCGCGGCCCGGCCGGGGGAGTGTGTCGAGTTGCCGCCCCGCCTGATCTTGAGCAGCCCAGACCGGGCCTTCGACCTAGACAAGCCGTTCATGCGCCGGTGGCTGGCGTGCGGAGGACATCATCCGGTACCGCTGCGAAGCGGCGGTTGCGCCTGATGCCGGTCAGCGAGCTGCACCGGCAAGTCGCTGGGACCTTCGTGATCGACTCGGTGACAAGTGGTCGCCGCCGACGACAGGCAGCTGTCCAAGATCATCGCCCGCTACGGCCGCGTCGACCTGCTCTGCCGGGATGAGCTGGGATACATGGACCTCGACCGCCGCTGCGCCGAACTGCTCTTCCAGCTACTCTCCGAGCGAGAAGAGCGTTCCGCGACCGCCGCGAACGAGCCGTTCTCCGGCTGGACCAAGACCTTCACCCACCCGCGGCTTTCCGCCATGCTCGACCGGGTCCCAGCCAGGGGCCTTTGCTCAGCCCAGGGCGCGGTCGAGGTTAAAGGCGGCGCTGATCAGCGCCAGGTGGGTCAGTGCCTGCGGGAAGTTGCCCTGTTGCTCGCCGGTGAGGCTGATCTGCTCGGCGTACAGGCCGAGGTGGTTGGCGTAGGTGAGCATCTTCTCGAACGCCAGCCGCGCCTCCTCCAGGCGCCCGGCGCGGGTGAGCGCCTCGACGTACCAGAACGAGCAGGCCGAGAAAGTGCCCTCCTCACCGCGCAGCCCGTCCGGGCTGGCCTGCGGGTCGTAGCGGTAGACGAGGGAATCGGATACCAGGCTGGCGGTGAGTGCGTCGAGGGTGGATAGCCACTTGGGGTCGGTCGGTGAGATGAACTTCACCAGTGGCATCAGCAAGACGGCGGCGTCGAGGACATCGCCGCCTTCGTATTGGGAGAACGCCTTCAGCTGTGGTGACCAGCCGCGGTCCATGATCCGCCGGTAGATCGCATCGCGGGCCTTCCGCCAGCGTTCCAGGTCTGCGGGCAGGCCCCTGCGGTTCGCCATCCGGATCGCCCGTTCCATGGCCACCCAGCACATGAGCTGGGAGTACAGGAACTTCCTGGGGCCGCCGCGGGTCTCCCAGATGCCCTCATCGGGCTGATCCCAGTGATCGCAGAGCCATTCGGCCCGGGTCGTGATCGCGTCCCAGTGGGCGCTGGAGATGGGCTGGTGCCAGTCGTCGTAAAGGTAGACCGAGTCCATGAGCTCGCCATAGATATCGAGCTGAAGCTGGTTGGCCGCGGCGTTGCCGATCCGCACTGGCTGCGAGCCCCGGTAGCCAGCCAGGTGGGGCAGTTCCCGCTCGGGCAGGCCGGTCCGCCCGTCAATGCCGTACATGACCTGCATCGGGCCAGAGGCACCAGCTTCGCCCGCGGTGGCGTACCTGAGAATGAAGCGCACGAAAGCATCGGCCTCGCTGGCGAAGCCCAGCCGCAGCAGCGCGTAGACGCAGAAGGCCGCGTCCCGGACCCACACGTAGCGGTAGTCCCAGTTCCGCTCCCCGCCGACCTGCTCGGGCAGGCTGGTCGTCGGCGCGGCCACGATGGCGCCGGTCGGAGCATAGGTCAGCAGCTTCAGCGTCAGCGCTGAGCGGTGCACTATCTCCCGCCACCTGCCCCGGTACCGGGACGCCGAGAGCCAGCTCCGCCAGAAAGCGACGGTGGCGTCCCCCAGCTCCTCCGCCTCCTCGCTGGAACATCCGCGCGGCACGGCGCCGCCGCTCACCTCGTCCAAGGCGAATACCGCCGACTCACGCTCAGCCAGCTTGAACACGGCGGTCACATCACGGCCGTCGTGCTCGACCGGCACTGTCGCGCTGAGACCCACAGTCAGGTTGTCTGAGGTGAAAACTACGCCAGCCTCCGTCTCGGTGAGGGTGTGCGGGTCCGTCCCGTAGCCAAACCGGGGCGCGATCCGAGCCCGGAACGGCATAGCCCCCCGAACGCACACCACCCGCCGGATCAGCCGGTGCCGCCGCGTCTCAGCCGCGCCGCCGACCGGCATGAAATCCTGGATCTCACCCACGCCATCCTGTGCGGAGAAACGGGTGATCAGCACGTTGGTATCAGGGAGATAGAACTGCCGGGTCTTCGCGGGCACGGCGGCGGCCAGCTCAAAGCACCCGCCGCCGTCCGCGTCCAGGATCGATCCAAAAACGCTCGGGGCGTCGAAAGACGGGCTGCAATGCCAGTCGATGGTCCCGTTGGTTCCCACTAGCGCCACAGTGTGCAGGTCACCGATCAGCCCATGCTCAGATACCGGCAGATAGTCGGACCGGCTCGCCATTTCCGAGCGGGGCTGCGGCGACCTGCTGGAGTCAGCCATGCCTGGCACCGGCGAGCGTCCTGGTTCCACCTGACTTGTCCTTCCGTGAGCGGACCGCGGCTTGGGCCCGAGGTTGCAGCTGACCGTGCCTAGTTAGCCGCATCCTCCGGCAAGCGCTGGTCGGTCAGCCTCCATTCATTCAGTAGCTCCCGTGGCGGAAATCGTCGGCAAGCCCCTGTGAGAGGCGATAAAACCGGTAGAACCAGTGAGTGTCACGTTCATAATCGGGCATCCTCCTGTCCTGATCGCCAGAGCAGTGCGTCGGCTGCCGCGGGCTGGTCGAGCCAGCGTCGTGGCGAGTCCCAGCGCTTCTGGGTCTTGAGTTGCTATGACATGGAGGCCAGTAGCTCGCGTGCTTCTGCGTCGAGTTCGATGTTCGCGACGGCCATGTTCTCCTCGAGGTGGCGTATCGAGGACGTGCCGGGAATCAGCAGCACGTTTGGCCGTAGGCTGAGCAGCCACGACAGGGCTATCTGGGCTGGCGTGTGCCCTAGGCGCGCTGCGGTAGCGATGACCCGCGGGTCGCCAAGAACCGGATTGCCCAGGGCGAAGGCCGAGCCGAGCGGGAAGAACGGCACGAAGGCAATCCCGCGCGCATTGCACTCCTCGAGCACGGGCATGGAGGCCCGGTCCGCGAGGTTCATCGGATTCTGCACGCAGGCGATGTCGGTGACGGAAAGCGCGTGCAGCAGGTGGTCGCGGGTGACGTTGCTCAGGCCGACGCCGCCGATGAGCCCGCCGTCGCGCGCTTTCACCATGGCTGCGAGCTGGTCGTCGAACCGCTGGTCGGGCTCGGCGTCGTCCATCAGGCGCAAGTTGACCGCAGCGAGATGGCCGACTCCCAGGCTCCGCAGGTTGTCCTCGATTCCCCGCCTGAGCTGGGCCGGCCGGTCGTATCGCAGCACTCCGCCCGACTCGTCTCGGCGCGCGCCAACCTTGCTGACCAGGACCAGACCCTCGGGGTAGGGATACAGGGCTGCCCGGATGAGCTCATTTGCGACATCGGGACCGTAGTACTGGGCAGTATCGATGTGATCGACGCCCAGGTCAGCCGCCCGGCGAAGCACTGCGATGGCGGCACCGCGGTCGCGCGGCGGTCCGAACACCCCCGGACCCGGAAGCTGCATCGCGCCGAATCCGACGCGAGACACCGTTGCCGTCCCCAAGACATAACGCGGCGTACTCCGGCTAGCCACGGGAATCACGACCTTCCTGGAGCAGTTCACCAGCGTGATTCATCAGCCCGCGATCTCGACTTCCATGCTCGCGGCTCGGTGCACCGTTGCCCATCGTCGCAGGGATTGGTTGGACCTGAAGTTAGGTTGCACTGCGGTGACCGGTTGTCACCGGGTTGTGGTGATTCGCGATTCGCGTTCGGGTGTGAGCTGGCGCACCTCGATGAAGTCCAGGCCGAGCGTCTCGATCTCGGCCAGCACCCCGTATAGCCGACCGGTCCAGCAGGCCGGTGAGAACGGTTAGGCACGCCCTGCTTCTCCGAGACCATCGCCGGGAACGCCGACAACAACGTGGCACCGGGGTGGCCATTGATACGGATGCTGGCGGGGCTGATGCCGTGTCCATGCAGCCATAGTCGATCCCTGGCAGGTGAAACCGCATCACCAGGATCGGGTGAGCCCGGTCCTAGCGATTGACTCCCGCCGGTAGCAGCCGCAGCTCTCCCGCGCGCTGTACTGCCGAGGAGCGATCCTGGGCCTGCCTGGAGCTTGGCGTGAATGTTGCGGATATGGGTGCTGACGGTGTTCACCGAGACGGATAGCTCGCTGGCGGTCTCCGGCCTCGAGAGGTTCGTCGGCAGATACCGCAGCACCCGGAGCTCATTGGGGCTCGCGGCCCCACTTACGGTCCGGGCACGTACTGCGGGTGCAGGGGAGACCTGTCGCGGTCAGCGCTGCCGAGCTGGTCAACGCGCTGGTGACGCTGCGGGAACAGGTACCGGACACCAGCGCGCTCGCCGCGCGCCCCATGGTGAATCTCCGGTATTTTCCGCGCCTGAGCATGATGTACCCCCGGCGCTGGTGCGGGCGTGGATTATTGCTGAGGCCGTTTCTGACCAGAAGGGATAGTCGCGGAACGGGCCAGCTGGCAAGGAAAGGCAGCCTCGTCGGACTGGCCGCTGACAGGCGAGGCAAGGAATCTGACCTGCTCGACTACACCACCACGCCGACCATGCGGGCCCCGCCTCGCTCTTCGACAACGCGGTTCGCGTCGGACACGAGGAGACCCGCAGGCTCCTGCTGCGGGATAACGACCCGGCCAGGCCGGGGGTGACATTCGCCGACCGCTACACGCTGGAGGTGGCCGGGGAGCGCGTTGAGCTCGCCAGGCATGGCTCCAACCATTCGCCGGACAACGTCTACATTCGCTTCCCGGACCACGACACGCTCATGCTCATCGACATCGTCAATGCCGGCTGGGTGCCTATCTACAACCTCAACCTCAGCGAGGACGTGCCCGGGTACATCCAGGCCCCCGCCACTGCGCTGAACTACCCCTGGCGGCACTTTTATTTGCGGCATCTCGGCAGGCTGGCCACACGCGACGATGTCGCGGTGCACCAGCAGTACATCGCCGACATCGAAGCCAGCGCGAAGGAGGCGCTGGCTTCGGTTGATCCGCTGCGCCTCGACTACGGGCCCAGCGGTCCGGTTCACCCCTGACTACCCGCCTGAGCGCAACGCGCCGGGGTCGGCAATCGCTGGCCCAGGCGCCGGCCAGCGTCGGTCTGCGTAGGTTGCCACTATGAGGGCTCGTGCCGATTTCCGTGCCGGGGACACTGCCCGCCTCCATCGGCGTGCGCGGCACCGGGCACCGGCGGGCCATCTGGCCAGGGCTGGACTTCCTATCTTCAGCTCGTCTCCATTGAGGATTAACCTGAGCCCGTGCAGCCCGGCGCCGCGCACCGCACCGTCAGGTGGCCTGGGCCTTGCCGCCGGACGGCCAGCGCGCCCGCGCAGTCGCAGGGCGACCAGGACACGATGACCCTGCCTGTTCCGCCACGGATGTCCGGCCTGGCACTGCTCCGGATAGAACCACCACGACGGGGCGACGCACCTGCTCCACATCATGATTAGAACGCGCTAGCGATACGCTGGGAATGGCCGGCTACGGAGATCATCTAACCTTGAAGCTTGCTGATCGCGTTCAGCAGCACGTCCGCGGCAGCCTCAGGACTTCGGCCCGGTCTCGTCTCGCCGAACGCACTGACCACCGCCCGGGAGAACTCGAGGGCATCGGGCCCCGGACGAGCGATGATGGCTGGCCCACCGGGCTTGAGCAGCGCATCCACCGCCGCGGTGGCCTGCCGCGCCCGGTCGAGCTGCTCGCGAACTTCGGCCGCGGCGACCTCGGACGGCTCCCGTATTTGCCCGCTGCGGTCCACGTCCACATACAGGCCGCGTTGCTTGAGCCGGTCAACGTCCTCGGCGAAAGCCTGCGCTTTGTCAAGTAGCTCGGCGACCTCGCTCAGGGGCATCGTCGCAAACCTGGTCGCCTTGCCAGGCGCGCTGAACGGTACCGCGGCGGTCAGCTGGCCCGCAATAAGCTTCATCTGGTGCCACTCGAGCATCCGCCCGAGCGGCGCCCGCGCCCTCAGGTCCTCGGGCATGGCCGCCAGGGCGGCCAGGCTGTCGGCCTTGCCCACCTCCTCGACCGCCAGCCCGGCGAGCGAATACGCGCGCGCCAGGCGCCCCGCACCGGACAGCAGCTCGGCGTCCTCGACCAGGCCGCACGCATTCCTGGCCGCAGCAACAGCACCCCGATCCCGTTGCCCCGGGCAGTTAACGGCGGGAAGCGGCTTCCGATGACGGAGAGTGGCGGAACCGGTACTGCGGCGACCGTGGCCTTCCAGCAGGCCGGCCGTCCACTGCAGTTCCCCCATCGGAGGTGACTGAAAATACGCCGGCTGCTTCCGGCCGTTCCGGCAGGTCGCGGGAGCCAGAGGTGGCATCACCGTAGATCGCTGCAGCTTGAGCGGTCTCAGCCTCGACGGGCAGATGCCCGTCCCGTGCCCGCCGTCACACGTCGCCTTGCGGTCTGGCTGTTGTCTGGTTAGCTACCTGGACCGCCTGATGACGGTGACATTCCACGCCGGGTGCACCTCGGCCCAGTTCGCAATGTGCCTGCCGGGATAGATCAGGTCGTGCAGGGCATTGGTGTCCCAGACGTAAGGCCCGGTGACCTTGACGCGCTGCCCGGGCCTGGGCGCCTTCGGTGTCACGAAGCCTGCCCGGGTGGCGCTGTTATCGGTGAACGGAAGCCCGGCGTTCTGCGGGATGATCTCCACGACCAGGTGCGGGCCGCGGTGGCCCGGGCATCGCTGATACGCGTTGGCCGCCGTCAGCAGGTGGCGGTAGGCGCGGTTCAGGCGCAACTCGATATGGACATCTCCATCGGGCTCCCGCCGCACGCAGTCGACCCTGCCCCTGACGGTGACGCACCGGCTCTTCACCTGCAGCCGGAAGGGCAGGTAGACCCCGTCGAGAGGATCGCCCGGACGGCACTGCCCGGACCGGAACCTGTCCAGCCGGTGATGACCGCTGCCCGCCTGCGGGAACAGGCGCCCGCAACCACCCGGCAAGAGCAGCAGCATGATCGCTGCCAGGGCCGGCCCCGCGCGCCGGATCAGGCTGCGAGCGCCGGCCATTGCCGGCGGCCGTTCCCGCCGGGCCCTGGCCGGCCCGGTGAAAACCCTTGCCGCCAGCACCGCACTCACCTTCCCGATTCAAGCCGGTCTTACCACAAAAAAGGGCCGCGGAGCGACATCAGCGGAGCGGGAAGCGCGGCGGACTAACAAACTCGAACACCTTGCCGCTGGCTGAAACGGCCGGACCTGGCAGCGCCCAGCCACTTGTCCCGGTCCGGCTCAACCGCGGGATTACAACACGCAAGGGGCATGAGGTCGCGACGCAGTACCGCGCTTGGTGGATTTTGGCTTAGCCCATCGACAGCCCGCGAAAAGTGGCCAGCATGTCAACGCGGCGAGCCCGCAGTCGCGGCCGTAATGGCCGGCGCCGTTCGGCGGCGTCGAGCTACAGCGCCGTTCGCCGGATCCGGGCCTTCCACGCCAGGCACCGGGTAGGCGCCCCGGCCCTCGCCGTCGCAGCCTGACCGGACTGTTCTGAGCGGGCACCTTGTTGCGTGCGGCGGGCGCCGGTGAAGGGGCGGCCTCTTCCTCACGAACCAAGTGTGCGCATAGTTATTGGCGCTGCTAGCGGGTGTATCCGCAGGTCAAACGAGCTAGCAGGGAGCGATCACGCGTCTGACCTTGCCTGGCGGCCGATCACCACTCTCCATTCGCTCCCAGCCCGCTCCCGGAATCAGATACAGCCCGGTCCTGAAGCCGCGCTGCTCCCGCCTTCGCCCGCGGCGGCGACGGAGTCAATATGTGCATGCAGCGACGGGCTTGGCTCAGCAGTAGCCTCGGACGGCATGGGCGCGAACGCATCCCTCGCCGAGATACTCGGGGCGGCTGCGGCCTTCGTCGCTATCGGCGGCGGCGCGCTCGGCCTTTGCCGGGGAGCAATGGCCTGGAACCGCCAGACGATCGGCAGCATGCGATCCTGGCAGCGCGCCTCAATCAACTCGCCGCGGGCGTGACTACGCGATGGGTCGAAGAGCGCCTCCGCCCGCCTGTATTTCGTCGGCGACATCCAGCTCCCTCAGGCCAGGTAGGCGCCGCCGCATCTGCCAGCGCCTCGTCCTCCGCGAGCTCATCTACCGAACCAAGCACGCGTGGATAAAGATCCTCGCCGACGAGAACGACACCACCGCCCGTTTCTCAATCACTGTGACCGACCCACGGTTCCGGTTCCCAGTCCGTGACCTGACCTTCTACCAGCGGCCCAGTGCCTGGTAAGTGTCACCGCCGGCTTCGATCGGCCAGAGTTCCGCCGCCGAGCCGAGCCGGGCCTCCGGCGGCGCGGTGATGCCCAGGTCCGGGGGGAACGCCAGGGACGCCGCGGATGTCGAACACCAGCGGGCGAGCGCAGGCACGCACACTAGCCCGCTCGGCGGGTGGACAACTGACCGCGTAGAACTGACGGCCGACGGGAACCTCCGTTCGAGTCGCTGCCGCACATCTGGTGTGATGAGCCGGTCTGTGCTGCGGAGCCCGGCTGGCGGCAAATTATGGGCATCTGGGGTGCCGGTCGTTCTAAGCTCGGGGCAAGGGCCGCCCCGGCAGGGCAAGGAGCGAGTAACGCAACGGGCCCGCGCACGAGGAGCATCATCCACTGCTCGCGGGCACTCTATCCCGGGAACTCGTCCTCCGTATCGGGCCTGCTCCGGGGCGGCTCCCCCCGAGGGAGGAATCACGTGACGAAGGACGTCATCATCAAGTCGACGCACCGTGGGCTGCGGTATGAGGACGGCAGGCTGACCGTCGTGCTGGAGGCGGGCCGGTATGACGTGCCAGAGCGCCGTCCAGGCCGGCTTGGCGGGCGCCGCCCCGCGGTGGAGATCGTGGTTATCGACGTGCGGGAACGCGAGCTGACAATCAAGGGTCAGGAGATCTTGACGGCCGACAAGGTCGCGATCCGGGTGAGCATCCTCACCCAGTTCCAGGTGGTCGACCCGGTCGCTGCCGTGGAGAAGGTCGTGTCGTATGAGGACCGCCTCTACAGTGACGTTCAGCTGGCGGCTCGCCGGGCGCTGGCGTCGATGACGCTGGAGCAGATCTTGACCAGCCGCAATCAGCTCAGCGAGGACATCCTCAGCGATGTCACCGATGCCGCCGCAGGCTACGGCATCAAGGTTCTGCGTGCCGACGTCAAGGACCTGATCTTCCCCGGCAACCTGCAGGAAATCATGAACCGGGTGCTGACCGCCGAGCGGCTCAGCCAGGCGCAGCTGGTGGAGGCTCGGACCAAGGCCCAGCGCGAGGCGATTGAGGCCAGGTCCCGGGCCGAGGTGGACCAGATGGCCGCGCAAAGCCAGGCAGCAGTGCAGGGCATCCGGGCCGCGGCTGACGCCGCAGCGCTGCGGGTACAGGCCGAGGCCGCCGGCGTCTATGCGGGCAACCCGGCCCTGCTGCGGGTGCGCGAACTCGAAGCGCTGTCTCAGCTCAGCGCAAACCCGGCCGCCCGGATATACATCGGCTTCGACAAGCACCTGGACCAGTCGCAGCCAGCTGGCGATTGAGCCGGGCCATGACTCGTCCCGCCGATTCGGCGCCAAGCGCCCCCACGGCCTGACCGAAACGCCATCACCCGCGCTCGGTGATCTCGGCTATCCAGCCGGAGCGCTCAGAACGCCCCGTATGGTCCGGCCGAGACGGCCCGCCGAAGACCGAGCTTGCCGCCCATGAATGCGTCGCGGCGACTCGCTCTTATGTTGGCCAGCCTTGGATGCTCGGCCATGACCTGCTGCGACGGTTGCGACGCCGCACGCCAGGCGGGCTAGATCCGAATACCGCAACGTCCCATGACAGGCTTTAGCGCGAGATGACGCCTACAACAATTGCAAGGACGATGATGCAATCAGTCACGGCAAAAATCGCCCAAGACCAGGCAACGAGTTTGCGGGCGGTCTCAGGCTTGGTCGAGACGCGGTTCATGCCCATGTTGCTCAGCACGATGCCCAGAAGTCCCAGGGGAAAAGCGAAGAATACGGCAACTGTCCCGAGTATGAACGCGCAGGCGATCCCTTTGCGGGTCATCTCGCCGTCTGCACGGAGCCCGAGTGGCAGACTCTGGCCGGACACAGCGGCGGGAACTTCAAGAGGGTTGTATGCCGCGTCGCCCACGTGAACTCCCGAGGGATGCTGAGGTGTCAACGGAACGATATAGCGCCCTCCCGGCAAGTACTACGGCAACTGCCCGCGATCTTTGAACGACAGGTCTAGTACGGCAGCCCGTCCGTCCAGTGATCATGGAGGTGATTGTCCAGCGATCATGACCTGATCAGAAGCTCGTCGTCGCCTGCCGGCGCAAGTCCGGCCCGGGTAGTCGCCTAGGAGCCCGTAGCAGGCTGGCCGCCCGGTCCGGAAACAGGCGGGTCGGAGCCCAGCGTCGAAAGCCCTAAGGGCGTCCACCGATGTGCAGATCCAGGTCTGCGCAGGACTTGCATAGGTAGAACCGCGCGCCAAGCCGGTTACTGACCTTGTGCACTACGACCGGGTCTTGATCCGGGTTCCAGGCCTGCTGCCCGCAGGCCGCGCACCTGACGCTGTCCGTCATCACCTGAGCCGCCTCGTAGCAGAACCCGCACAGCAGCCAGTCAGGGCGCGTCGCGATCCAATAGGCGAAACCGTGTTGATTCGCTTCCTCGTCCGCGGCCGTGACGCCAAGTTCACCAGCGCCTGCAGCGAAATCCCTGCCGGCGATGGCGTGAAGATCGTGACGATTCCACGGCGGACGCCACGAGCGAACTGCTATGCCGGGCGGCGGGTTCGCACCGTACGGTCCGCGTGCACCGACCCGGGCGGTGCCCGGAAGATAGGCCGGCCACTACAACGGCCACCGCCCGCACCAGTCCCGCCAGCAATGGTAGGGGCCCGGCCACAACACGCAGGTCGTCCTGCGGCTCGATGCACC
>WNFD01004180.1_pt1 | contig 14495 bp, 14 predicted proteins | sample 5400491 | NCBI WGS metagenome assembly WNFD01 (sample SAMN13153343, study PRJNA577476) | soil metagenome | isolation source: 120 cm saprolite under Douglas fir tree site 2 hole 2 replicate 2 | place: USA:California | collected 2015-04-18
CTGGGCGGCGTACATGCCGCCGACATCGTCGGGCTCGGTCATGGGCCGGACGAGGATGACGCGGTCGCCGGCTGCCGCCCACTCCATCGCGGTGCGGGCGTCGAAGACCGCCTTGCCGGCCGCCGCGCCGGGGGAGGCGTTGAGACCCTTGGCCACGACGTGGATGTCGGCCTCGGGGTCCCACTGCGGGTGGAGCATCTGGTCGAGGGACGCTGGGTCCACCCGCAGGACTGCCTCCTCCTTGGAGATCAGCCGCTCCTTCACCAGGTCCACGGCGATCTTCACCGCAGAGGGGGCGGTCCGCTTGCCGACCCGCGTCTGCAGCATCCAGAGCTTGCCCTGCTCGACCGTGAACTCGATGTCGCACATGTCCCGGTAGTGGCGCTCCAGGGTCTGCATGACCTTGACGAGTTCCTTGTAGGACGCGGGGTCACGGCGCTGCAGCTCGTCGAGGTGCAGCGGGGTGCGTGCCCCCGAGACGACATCCTCGCCCTGGGCCTGCGGCAGGTACTCCGCCAGGTACTTCTTCTCTCCGGTGGAGGCGTCCCGCGTGAAGGCCACGCCACTGCCCGAGTTGTCGTCGATGTTGCCGAAGACCATCGCCTGGACGTTGACCGCGGTGCCGAGGTCGCCGGCGATCTTGTTCTTGCGGCGGTAGATGACGGCCCGCTCGCCGTTCCACGACTCGAACACGGCACGGATGGCCATCTCGAGCTGGACCATCGGGTCGTCGGGGAAGGCGACGCCGGCCTCGGCGGCGGCGATCTCCTTGAAGCGGGTCATCAGGGTCCGCAGCTCTTCGAGGGTCAGTTCGGTGTCGGACCCGTAGCCCTGTGCCCGCTTGACCGCCTCGATCTCGTGCTCGAAGGCCTCTCCGGGCACACCCATGACGATCCGGCCGAACATCTGGACGAAGCGCCGGTAGGCGTCGAAGGCGAAGCGCTCGTCGTTGTGGCTGGCGGCGAGGCCCTGGACGGTCTCGTCGTTCAGGCCGAGGTTGAGGACGGTGTCCATCATGCCGGGCATCGAGAACTTGGCCCCCGAACGCACCGAGACCAGGAGGGGGTTCTTGGGGTCGCCGAAGCGCCGTCCCATCTTCTTCTCGAGGGCCTTCATGTGGCGGCCCACCTGGTCCATGACTCCCTCGGGCAGGCCACCCGCGTGCAGGTACTCGTTGCAGGCCTTGGTGGTGATGGTGAACCCGTGGGGCACGGGCAAGCCGACGCTCGTCATCTCGCCGAGGTTGGCGCCCTTGCCGCCGAGCAGGTCCTTCATGTCCCGGTTGCCCTGCTCGAAGTCGTAGACGAACTTCGGGGCCCGAGTCGAGCCGGCTTTCTTCGTTGCCGTGGCGGTGGTCTCCGCCGTTGTCGTCTTCGTTGCCTTAGCCATCACTTGCGGTTCCTCCCAGATCGAATGAGACATCCTGGTCTGCCCCGGCCTCGATGGTGACCTCCCGCTCGATGCGGGCGGTCCCCGGGCCGAAGGCGATGAACGTCCAGGTGGCGGGGGTCAGGTGGAGCTTGAACCTGCCCTCGGGGCCCGTGCGGCGTTCGTTGACGAACTCGCCCGAGGGCCCCAGTACTCGCACGTAGGCTCCCTCCATCGGGGCGCCCCTGCGGAGCACGCTTCCGTTGACGATCTGGGCATCCGAGCTCATGTCCCCACCAGCCTTTCGTTGAGATACGCCACAAGATTGGCGATCGGGATACGCTCCTGGGCCATCGAGTCCCGGTCGCGCACGGTCACTGCGTTGTCGTCCAGCGAGTCGAAGTCCACCGTCACGGCGTAGGGCGTGCCGATCTCGTCCTGCCGGCGGTACCGCCGGCCGATCGACCCGGCGTCGTCGTAGTCGATCATGAAGCGAGGCCGCAGTGCCGACGCGACCTCCTTCGCCTTCGGGACGAGGCTGTCGTGGCGCGAGAGGGGCAGCACCGCCGCCTTGTAGGGGGCCAGGTCCCGGTGGAGGGCCAGCACGGTGCGGTGCTCCACCTTCCCCGAGGCGGTCGTCACCTCTTCCTCCCGGTAGGCGTCGACCAGGAAGGCCAGCAGCCCCCGGTCGGCCCCGGCGGAGGGCTCGATGACGTACGGGATGTAGCGCTCGCCGGCCTCCTGGTCGTAGTAGGACAGGTCCTGACCCGAGAACTTGGCGTGCTGGGAGAGGTCGTAGTCGCCCCGGTTGGCGATGCCCTCGAGCTCCGCCCATCCCCAGGGGAACTCGTACTCGATGTCGACGGTGCGCTTGGAGTAGTGGGACAGCTCGTCGGGGTCGTGCTCGCGCAAGCGAAGCTTCTCCGGGCGGATGCCGTGGCGGATGTACCAGGCGAAGCGTTCGTCGATCCAGTACTGGTGGGCTGCCTCGTCCTCGCCCGGCTTGACGAAGTACTCCAGCTCCATCTGCTCGAACTCGCGGGTGCGGAAGATGAAGTTGCCGGGCGTGATCTCGTTGCGGAAAGACTTGCCCCGCTGGGCGATCCCGAAGGGCAGCTTCTTGCGGGAGGAGGCCATCACCTGCGTGAAGTCGACGAAGATTCCCTGGGCGGTCTCGGGCCGCAGCCACACGAGTGCGCCAGAGTCCTCGACCGGGCCGGCGTAGGTCTTGAACATGAGGTTGAAGTTGCGGGCGTCGGTGAACTGACGGTTGCCGCAGTCGGGGCACACCGGGGGGTCGGACAGGTGGTCGGCCCGGAAGCGGTGGTGGCAGCTCATGCACTCGACCAGCGGGTCGGTGAACGACTCGACGTGGCCCGAGGCCTCCCATACCCTGGGGTGCATGAGGATGGCGGCGTCGAGGCCCACGACGTCCTCCCGGAGCTGGACCATCGCCCGCCACCAGGCCCGCTTGACGTTGTCCTTCAGTTCGACGCCGAGGGGGCCGTAGTCCCACGTCGAGCGAAGCCCCCCGTAGATCTCGGAGGATCCGAACGCGATGCCCCGCCGTTTGGCGAGGTTGACGATGGTGTCGAGGCTTGGTCCGGTCATGGAGCGTCATCATGCCATGCGGGGTAGCGCCTGGTTCTCGGCCGTTACGGGTAGAGTCGCTGGAAACCGACCGCCGGGAACCCTCGGGACCATGTCGTGACCGCCTGGAAGATCGCAAGCATCGGCTTGCTGATCGCTGCGAACGCCTTCTTCGTCGCTGGGGAATTCGCGCTGGTGAGCCTGCGCCGGACCCGCATCAAGGAGATGGTCTCCCGGGGCAGCCGCCGGGCCGTGAGCGTCCAGAAGGCCGTCGCCCAACTGAACATCATGCTGTCGGGCACCCAGCTCGGCGTCACGCTCACAGCCCTCGGCCTGGGCGCCATCGGGGAGCCGGCACTTGCGCACGTCCTTGCGAAGGCCTTCGCGGCGCTGCCGCACGGGGTGCACACCGTGGCCACCCATGCGGTCGCTGCGGTCATCGCCTTCGTGCTCATCACGTTCCTCGAGGTGGTGATCGGCGAGATGGTCCCCAAGAACCTCGCCCTCACGCGGCCCGAGGGCATCGCCCTGGCCGTCGCCGGCCCGCTCCGGACCTTCGTGACCCTGTTGCGCCCCCTAATCTGGCTGATCGAGCGCAGCTCCCGGGTGGTCCTGCGCCGCCTCGGCGTGAAGTCGCTCACGATTTCGAGCGCCCACACCCCCGGGGAGCTGGCCCTCATCGTCGAGGAGTCCCGCCGCGGTGGCTCGATCGAGCCTGGGCAGAGCGAGCTGCTCACCCGGACCCTGGAGTTCCCGGAGCGACGCGCCGTTGAGGCGATGGTCCCCCGGGTGTCGGTGGTGGCCATCCCGGCGGACGCCAAGCTTGACGGCGTCCTCGACATCGCCGAGCAGACCGGCTACTCCCGGTTCCCGGTGTGGCGGGAGCGCCCGGACGAGTACGTCGGGTGGATCCACATCAAGGACATGATCCGTGCGGCCCGGCGCCGGCCCGTGGTGACGGCGGGCGAGGTCATGCGGGAGGCGCTCTACGTGCCCGAGTCGTTGCCGCTCGACGAGCTGCTGGTGCAGATGCAGCGCAACCGTACCCACCTCGCCATCGTCCTGGACGAGTTCGGCGCCACGGCCGGCATCATCACCTTGGAGGACATCCTCGAGGAACTGGTGGGCGAGATCCGGGACGAGTCGGACCGCCACGAGCGTGCCGGCGTCCGCAAGGTGCCCGGCGGCTTCCGGGTCCCGGCCACGATGCGCCCCGACGAACTTGCCGACGCCACCGGACTGGAGCTGCCCGAGGGCGACTACGAGACCATCGCCGGGTTCATTCTCGAGAAGCTCGGCCGCCTCGCCCGCCGGGGCGACATCATCCCCGTGAAGGGCTGGACGCTGCGGGTGGCGAACGTGGACCGCCGGCGGATCCTGTCCGTGGACGTCAAGCCTCCCCCCGTCCCGGCGAAGCCGGCCGACCCCGGGGCCACCGCCGCCGAGATTGAAACGTAGCCTCCAAGGCCGGCGGGCACCGCTACCGCTTCGCCGCCAGGGCCTCGCCTGCGGTTGCGGAGCGCAGGCGGCGCTCGAGGTGGTACTCGGCGTAGGTGCGGGCGAGCCTGATCGCCGCGGTCACGATCTGCGGGTCGGTCTTCATCCAGGCCCCCTCGACGAGGAGATCGTTCAGGAGCTTGAGCACACCCGCGGCCACGGGGGCCGCCTCCGCCGATCGGCACCGGGCGCAGACGGCGCCGCCCTGGCCCGGTGAGAACCAGGTGGCCACCGCCCCGCACTCGGTGCAGTCGACGAGCGAGGGGGCGAAGCCCGCCACCCCGGACAGGCGCAGGAGGAACCAGGCGAGCACCAGCGGCGAGCCGCTTTTATCCGGGGGCGTAGGGCCCCCTCGGGTGGCGCCGAGGCCCTTCAGTCCCTCGACGAGCAGGTTGAAGACCCTGGGGGATGGCTCCTTCTCCTGGACGACTCGGTCCACGGCCTCGAGCATCACCTGGCCGAGGGCGAAGCGGTCAAGGTCCTACCGGACGGAACGGTTCGATTCGACGGCCTCGACCTGGGTGACGATGTCGAGGTCGGAACGGCCCCGCCACATCACGAGCGACACCTGGGTGAACGGCTCCAGGCGGCCCCCGAAGCGGCTCTTGGTCTTCCGGACCCCCTTGGCGACGGCCCGGATCTTGCCCTGGCTGCGCCCGGCGAGGGTCACGATGCGGTCGGCCTCGCCAAGGCGCATCGTGCGCAGGACCACCGCCTCGTCCTTGTAGAGCATGGACGCTCACTATAGGAGCGGCCCCACCCGATCCCCCGGATTCCCTCTCGGGGGGTGGGTGGGATTCTCGTCGGATAGCGAGGACTTTTTCACCCGCCCCCGGCCACCTCGGCCAGGATCGCCGCCGCGGCCGAGGTGCCGAGGCGGTCCGCGCCGGCCTCCAGCATCTCCAACGCCCTGGCAAGCGTCGAGATGCCCCCCGAGGCCTTCACCCCGACCGTCTGCGGGACCGCCGCCCTCAGCAGGCGCACCTGCTCCGCCGTGGCCCCACCCCCGTAGACCCCGGTGGACGTCTTGACGAAGTCGGCCCCGCCATCGGCGGCGAGGGAGGCCGCCCGTGCGGTCTCAGCCGGCGTCAGCAGGCCTGCCTCGACGATGACCTTCAGCAATGCCCCGCCGTCGTGGACGACCTCGGCCGCAGCGTTGACATGCTCGACGACGTCGCCGTAGCGCATGGCCCGGACGAGGCCCGCCGGCAGCACCATGTCGACCTCCCGGGCCCCCCGGTCGACGGCGTCCTCGGCCTCGGCCGCCAGGAGCTCCCGGGTGAGGCCACCGGACGGGAAGGCGGCGACGGTGCAGGGGGCCGTCGGGGAGGCGCCGAGGATCTCGACGCACAGGTCGAGGTGCAGCGGCAGCACCACGCAGGCGGCACACCCGAGGGCGGCTGCCTGCTCGCAGACGGCGGCCACCTCGTCGGGGGTTGCCTCGGGGCGGAGGATCGTCGAGTCGATGCGAGCGGCCAGCTCGGCGTGCCGCACGGAAACGTTCGCTACGCCAGGCCGATGCGGAGATTGCGGACCCGGGTCTTGCCGTCCTCGTCGATCACGTCGAAGGTCACCCGCTGGCCCGTGCGGAAGAAGCGGAACATGCCCTGGTCCATCGCCACGGGATCGATCGGCCACTGGGTGGCGCCGTCGTCGGACACGATGGTGCCCGTCCTGGCGTTGACGTCGTACTCCTTCACCGAACCCTGCGGCATGGCGGCCCTCCACCGAAACGAGCAACCGAACGAGCGAAGCCTCAGTACCCGAAACGCTCCAGCAGGCCCTCCCGGCGCGGCCAGTTCGGCTCCACCTTCACCCGGAGGTCGAGGAACACCCGGCTGCCGAGGAGCTCCTCCACGTCCGGTCGCGCCCGGCTGCCGATCTCCTTCAGCATCCTACCGCCCTTGCCGATGACGATCCCCTTCTGGGAATCCCGCTCGACGTAGATGGCGGCGCTGACGACGACGACGTCCGGCGAGTCGCCTGGCCCAATGTCGGTGACGACGACCGCCACGGAATGCGGCACCTCTTCGGCCAGCAGCTCGAGGACCTTCTCCCGGATCATCTCCGAGGCCGCCAGGGCCTGCGGCTGGTCGCTGACGGTCTCCGGCGGGTAGTACTGGGGACCCTCGGGCAGCCCCTCGACCAGGGCCCGCACGAGGTCCGAGATCCCGGTCCCCCGGGGCGACGACGTGGTCAGGACGTCCTTCCAGTCGCCGAGCGCCCAGGCCGCCTCGATGTGAGCGAGCAGCTGCGGCGGCATGACGAGGTCGGCTTTCGTGACGACGCAGATCACCGGCGTGCCGACCTCGGCCAGGGCGCGGGCGATGTAGGCATCCCCAGCCCCGATCCTGGCGGCGGCATCGAGGACGAAGACGATCTCGTCGACGTCGCTGAGGTTCTCCCGGGCGACGTCGTTGAGGCGCCGGCCAAGGGCGTCCTTCGGGCGGTGCAGGCCGGGCGTGTCCACGAACACGATCTGGGCCTCGGGCAGCGTGAGGATCCCCCGGACCGCCCGCCGGGTCGTCTGCGGCTTGTCCGAGACGATCGCCACCTTCTGCGACACGAGGCGGTTGAGCAGGGTCGACTTGCCGACATTAGGTCGCCCGACGATGCAGACGAACCCCGAGCGGTGTGCCCCGTTCGCCTGGTTGGAGACAGCCTGGTCTGGCACCCCGTGGTCGATCGTCGGGTCGCTCACGGCCCGACTGCGGCCGCCGAGTCCGCGTTCGGCTCGGGGTGAGCGTGCACCAGGACCTTGCCGATCCGCCGCCCATCCATCCGCTCGACCTCGAGCTCGACGCCGTGCACCGTCACCCGGTCCCCCTCCGAGGGCACCCTGCCGAGCGTCCCGACGACCAGGCCCCCGACGGAGTCCCATTCGGAGTTCGGGAGTTCGACGTCGAGCATCTCGGAAAGCTCGTCGACGCCGAAGCGGGCGATGACCCGGAGGGTACTGTCGTCGAGGCGCTCCACGGACGGCTCGTCGTGATCGTGCTCGTCGACGATCTCCCCGACGATCTCCTCCAGCAGATCCTCCATGGTGACGAGGCCGGCGATACCCCCATACTCGTCAACGACCACTGCCATCTGGGTCTTGGCCCCCTGCATCTCGCGGAGCAGCTCCGCCACCTTCTTGAACTCCGGGACGAACATGAGCTCGCGCATGACCTCGGCAACCTTGGGCGCGGGACCGTCGGGATCGGCCCGCAGGCGGCCCATCACGTCGCGGGCGTGCGCGACGCCGACCGTCTCGTCGATGGTCTCCCGATACACGGGCACCCGGGTGAAGCCCTGCTCGAGCATGAGGTCGAGCACGGTGTTCAGGTCGGCCTCGGCGTCGACGCAGATCATGTCGGGCCGGGGCACCATGACCTCGCGGACCACGGTGTCGCCGAACTCGAAGATCGAGCTGATCATCTGGCGTTCCTGCGTCTCGATGACGTCCTCGGACTCGGCGACCTCGAGCATCGACATGATCTCCTCCTCGGAGGCGACCGGCCCCCGGGGCAGGCCGTGGCCGGGCAGGATCAACAGGAAGACGCGGTTGATGGCGATCAGCAGCGTCACGAGCGGGCGCAGCGCCGTGCCGAGCCACCACACCGGCCGGGCCGAGAGCAGCATCACCTCGTCGGGCCGCTCCAGCACCCAGGACCGGGGGGCGATCTCGGCGAACTGGAAGAGGACGAAGGCCATCACGGCGACGACGATCACCCCTGCGGCGGGGACCCGGGAGCGGAAGGCGACGTCGGCGACGAGGACGGTCGCGGTCACCCGTGCGAGCAGCATCGCCAGCAGCGTGCCCGCCAGGTAGAGCCGGGAGTTGGCGGCGAGGGCCATGAGCAGCGCCCCCCGCTTCGGGCTGAGCTCCTGGAGGTGGCGTGCCCGGGCGTGCGTGAGCCGGCTGACGGCGTTGACCCATACCGACGAGATGAAGGCGAATCCGGTCGCCGCCACTGCCGCGACGAGCTCCCAGGCCGTGCGGCTCATGACGCTCGTGCCCCCGAGCGCCCGCAGGCCGCCTCCTCGCGGCTGCGCATCGCCAGGGCGGCGTCCTCGGTGTCGTGGTCGTAGCCGAGGAGGTGCAGCACCCCGTGGGTGATGAGCAGGTCGAGCTCGGACGCCACCCCGTCGGGGCCGGGCGGGGCCTGGGCGATCGCGACCTCGGGGCACAGGACGACATCGCCGACGAGCACCGGCGGCCCCCCGTCGCCGGGTGGCTCGGTGACCAGGCCGTCCAGGGGGAACGACAGCACGTCGGTGGGCCCCGAGCCGCCGAGGTGCCGCTCGTTGAGCTCCGCGATCCGTTCCGCATCGACAAGCGTGATGGAGATCTCGCCCGTGGCCCCCTCGCCGGCGCCCGCCCGCCGCGCAACATCCACAAGCCGCTCGCCGTCGACCGCAAGCCCCTGCTCGTCACACAGGCTCACGGTGAGTGGCATGTGATCGGTCATCCAGGGGGGCCCGGAGGAGGCCGTTCGCCCTCCGGGCGGCGGGAGGCCCCGTTGGCCTCGCCGCGCCAGCGCTCGCCCCGTTCGTTGGGACGGTCGCCGTGATCGGACTCGGCGAACCTGCGGTACGCCTCGACGATCTGCTGCACGATCTTGTGCCGGACCACATCGTGGGCGTCGAGGTACGAGAACGCCACCCCGTCGATGCCGTCCAGGATCTCCTGCACGCTCACGAGGCCGGACTGGCCTTCGGGGCGGTCGATCTGGGTGATGTCGCCGGTGACCACAGCTCGGGACCCGAACCCGATCCGGGTGAGGAACATCTTCATCTGCTCCGGCGACGTGTTCTGCGCCTCGTCGAGGATGATGAACGAGTCGTTGAGGGTCCGGCCCCGCATGAAGGCAAGCGGCGCCACCTCGATCTCGCCCCGCTCGATGGCCCGGGCGTAGGCCTCGGGCTCGAGCATCTCGTAGAGGGCGTCGTAGAGCGGCTTGAGGTAGGGGTCGACCTTTGCGGCGATGTCGCCGGGGAGGAAGCCCAGCTTCTCGCCTGCTTCGACGGCGGGGCGCGTGAGGATGATCCGGCGGACCTGCTTCTGGGCGAGCGCCTGCACGGCCGACGCCACGGCGAGGTAGGTCTTGCCGGTGCCGGCCGGGCCGATGGCGAAGACGATCGTGTGGGTGCGCATGGCGTCGACGTAGCGCTTCTGGCCGACGGTCTTGGGCCGGACGGACTTGGTCCGGGACACCAGCAGGGCGTCGGAGAAGACCTCCGAGGGCCGGAAGGCCCCGGTCTTCACCATGTCGATCGAGCGGGTGACCGAGTCCGGCGTCAGCACGTGGCCGTGCGCGACCAACTCCATCAACTCCTCGAAGAGAAAGGAGACGAGGCCGACCTCCCTGGGCTCGCCCGAGACCGTGATCTCGTTGCCGCGGACAAGGATCGGGGTGTCGAAGCCCTGCTCGACCAGCTTGAGCAGTTCATCTCTCGTCCCGAAGAGGTTGACCATCTGCAGATCCCCTGGAACGAGGATCTTCACTTGTGTCGTGGCCTGCACTGCGATGCGTTGTCCCCTTTCTCGCTTCGAGGATACCAGCCGGCCCGCCGTCGGCGGTGGGTGAGAAGTCCACCACATTCGTAGGAAATGTCCAGTTTTCGAGCGGCTCTCCCGATTCTGTGAGTATGAAACGGCGTAGAACACCGGCCTGTACTCACAGAATCTCTCCCCGGAGAATCTGTCCTCACAGGATCGGGGCGACGGCCCCGGCGCTAAGCTGGTGACCGTGGCAGGAAGGAGCGCGCTGGGCTGCCTGCTGGCCCTCCTGATCGTGGCAGCCGCCGGGTGCTCGTCCGGGCGTGACCCGGTCGCCAGTGACACCTACCTCCCCCCAGCCACCACCTCCACCGTTTCCGACACCCCGGCCGACGCCGGGAATCCCAGCGCCGCGGCACAGCTGCCGACGGTCACGGCGGTCAGCCCGGTGCTGCAGGCGATCTCGACGATCCCCTTCACGGCGGACCAGGCCCAGGCGGTGCGGGCCGTCCCCGGCGTCGCGGCAGTCGCACGGGTGGGCCTCGGGCTGATCACCGCCAACGTCCCCCAGGGCGCCCGCCAGCTGTCGGTGGCCGCCGTCGATCCGCTGGAGTTCCGTCCCCTGGCCCCCGGGCCGACGGCCGAGGCGTCGTTCGTCTGGCAGGGCCTCCTGCAGGGCAACGTGTTCCTCGCACACGAGGAGCAGCCCGTCCTCGGCGTGTCCCTCGGGACCGATCTCCCGCTGAAGGGCCCGAAGACGACGCTGTCGCCCAGGATCGGCGGCTTGGCGGCGAACGGGGTCCCCAACCTGGCCGGTGGCCTCATCTCCCTGCAGCAGGCGCAGGCCCTCGGCCTGCCCGGGCCGACGATGCTGCTGGTGGCCATCACCCCAGGGGGCCCGCCCACCGCCATCGACGCCCTCTCCGCCAAGGTGGCGAAGGTGCTCCCCCAGGCCCAGGTCCACCCCGTGGCGAACCTGGTCGAGCACGCACTGGTCTCCGGGTCGGCGGCTGCCAAGCTGCTGGGGTCGTTCACCTGGAAAGCGAACCCGGACGGATCGATCACCGAGAACGCCGCCTGGGTGCGGGCCAGCATCGTCACCCGCACGGTGCCGATCCTCGGACAGGTGACCTGCAACAGGCTGATGATCCCCCAGCTCACGGGGGCGCTGACCGAGATCCAGCAGCAGGGTCTGGCCGGGCTCATCGACGTCGGCGAGTACCGGCTCCACCCCGGCAACTGCTACCAGGCCCGCTTCGTCGACAGCGACCCGAGCCGGGGCCTCTCGTACCACGCCTGGGGCATCGCCATCGACATCAACCGCTACGCCAACCCCGAAGGGGGCGCCAACCATCAGGACCCCCGGGTGATCGCTGCCTTCGAGCACTGGGGCTTCCGCTGGGGCGGGCTGTGGTCGCTCTCCGACCCGATGCACTTCGAGTTGGCAGGGATTATTCAGCAGTGACGAGCCGGTGGCGAAGCTGGCTGACGGCGATGCCGGCCAGAGCCCCCAGGGCGAGTAGCTGGAACACTGGGAAGGCAGTCGACAGCGGGAGTCGCAGCACCGTCTTCAGCAGGCCGCCCGAGCTCAGCCATTCGTTGCCCAGCAGCAGCAGCACCGAGTAGCCGGCCCCCAGGAACGCCAGTCGGGAACGCCACTGCAGTGCGACGAGCGGCAGGACGCCCGCGAGGTACCAGGGCTGGATGTACGAGGTGGCCAGGACGAAGGCCAGGACCACCGCCCCGGCGCCGGCCGAGGCCCGGGACTCGGCCGAGCCTCCGAGGATCACCAGGGTGGACAGGACGACGATCACCAGCAGGGCCGCGTAGCGGATCGGGCCGGTGAGCCACTGCTGGGGAACCGGGGAGATCAGCAGGCCCCCCAGCGGCCCCTGGCCCAGCGGCGACACCGGCTTGGGCTGGCCGAAGGGCCCCCAGAGCGAGAAGTGGTCGACCAGCCGGGATGCCTCCTGGAGTGGCGCCAGGGCGCTCACGCCGCCGATGAGCAGGTAGCCTCCGCCGACCACGCCGCCGATGACCGCCCCCAGCTTCGCGGCGGCCGCCGTCCCCTCGCGCCGCCAGACCCAGACGAAGAGGGCGGCCGCGGGCAGGAGGGCGATCAGCTTGACGAGGGCAGCCAGACCAAGCGCCAGTCCCGCCACCATCCGCCACCGGCGCGACAGCGCCACGACCGCCCCCAGAGCCGCCAAGCCCACCAGGGCGTCGTTGTGGGCGCCGTTGACGACACTGATCACCATGACCGGCGAGAGGCCCAGGAACACCAGGGCCGCCGACTCCACGCGGCGCCGGTGGAGCAGGACGAGGGCCCCCACCATCGAGGCGCCGGTCAGGAACTGGAAGAACAGCCGGGCCCGGAGAGCGGAGGTGCCGGCCAGGTGCATCCCCAGGGAGGAGACGGCGGTGAAGGCGGGGCCGTAGACCGTGCGGGTGTCCTGCCACCAGATCGAGACACGCCAGAACCACGGATCGCCGGCGTAGGTGAGCGGCGAGACCTTGTAGGGGTCGGCGTGGAAGTGGTCCACCATGCGGCCGTACATGGCGTAGGACCAGACGTCTGCAGATTCCCGCGGCGGCACGGCGACCGCCACCGCGATCAGTGCCACGCTCGCCCACAGCACGAGCCGCCGGTCGAGCAGCGGGCGGCGGGCCTCCATGACCAGCAGGTACGCGAAGGTCGCCGAGGCGAGGATCAGCAGCGGGAACGCCCGGCCCTGCTTCGTGAGCAGGGCGCCGAGGGTGGACAGGCACAGGATGCCGAGGACGACGTGGGCCCGGCGCACGTCCCACGTCCGGGCGAAGGGGAGCCGGTCGGCGAGCCCTGCCAGCCGCCGCCCCACGCGGGTGCCGGCAGCACGATCCTGCGTCGTCTCCGCAGTCGGCTGCGGCTCCCGAGTGCCCGTTTGGCTCAACTGGTGGGCCTTGCCCCTTCGTGTGCCCCGCCCCGGGTCGACCTCCCCCCGTTGGACGTGGTGTGACCGGGTGCTGCCCCGTTTGGCACGAACTCGCCGGAGCCAGCCGCCACGCTGGTCGACGCCGGCGCGGCCCCTTCGGGAGCGGCGCCTTCGGGAGCGCCGCCGTTGGTGAGGGGATACCCGTTCGGCGACACCAGGCCCACCGGCCCGGGCTCGAGTCCCAGCCCCCGCAGCTCGCTCACGATGGGCTCGAGCGCCCCCAGGGTCCGGCGCCACGACCCTGACGACGAGTAGGCCTCGGCGTCGTGCAGCAGGATGATGTCGCCCTCGCGGAGCCCCGACATGACGCGCTGGCGGATGCGCTCGGGGGTGGCGTCCTCCTCCCAGTCCCGACCCCACTGCGCCCACAGCACCCGCTCCCAGCCAAACTTCGCAGCGGTCCGCCAGGAGGCGGCGTTGAACACGCCGTAGGGCGGCCGGAAGTGCCGGAGCTTGGTGCCCGTCTCCCCGGTGATGGTGTCCCGGGCGTTGCGGAGGTCGGCGATGGTGGCCGGTGGCGTCAGGCGGAGGTGGTTGAGGTGGCGGTAGCCGTGGCAGGCGATCTCGTGGCCGGCCTCGACGATGCGGCGGGCCGAATCGGGCGAGCGGCGGACCTGCTCGCCGACGACGAAGAACGTCGCCGTGACGTCCAGTTCCCGCAGGGTTTCGAGGAAGGCGTCGACGGCTCCGGCCTCGGGGCCGTCGTCGAAGGTCAGCCCGACGCGTCCCGGCCCGGCGACCCGGCGGGTGGTCCGGAAGATGCCGCGCCCCCCGGGGGCCGCGGCCAGCGCCGGAAGGCAGTGGGCCACGGTGAGGCCGGCGACCGCTGCACCGGCCGCACGGGCGTACGAGATCCTCACGAGCCCTGGTCGACGCCGACGTGGGCGGACGAGAGGTCCACGATCTTGAAGCCCCGATCGCCTGCCCGGTCGAGGAACATCGAGAGCATGACCTGCGCCTTGTCGGGCGTGCTGTGGCTGAGGTCGAGGACCACGACATCCCCGGCCTTGAGCTGCTTGAGGGCCTTGTTCGAATGGATCCACTTCGTGCCAACCACACCGCGCTGGTGGGCAGACGTTGCGGCGATGTAGGCGGCCGGGGTGAGCGGCCCCCGGGACGGCAGGTAGTACGTCGGCAGGTGGCCGGTGGCGGCCTGGATCTCCTGGCTGGCTTCCGCCACCTTCCTTCGGACGGCGGACGGCGTCGAGAGGCGGGAGATCGCGGCGGCTTCCCCGCCGTTCTCGATGCCACCCACGGACTGCAGGGATGACACCAGATCCTTTTGTGCCACGAGGATGTCGCCGGGTAGGAAGAAGGTGGCCGTGGCGTTGTGCGCGGCGAGCACCGCCGGGAGGGCCGTCACCACCGAGGCGTCCGAGGCGCGGACACAGAGCACGATCGACGGCGAGGAGGCGCTGGCGTCCGACCCACGTATGACCGGGAGGCCCAGGTGGCTCGCGGCGAACGACACGGACGACCCATTGGTGACCAGGGCGAAGGCGACGACCACCGCGGCCATCACGCCCGACAGGCGCAACCGCCAGTGTCGAGGTTTGGCCCTGGCGGTTGCCATGGTGCGGTGC
>WNFD01025089.1_pt1 | contig 14495 bp, 10 predicted proteins | sample 5400491 | NCBI WGS metagenome assembly WNFD01 (sample SAMN13153343, study PRJNA577476) | soil metagenome | isolation source: 120 cm saprolite under Douglas fir tree site 2 hole 2 replicate 2 | place: USA:California | collected 2015-04-18
TCCCGGAGCGCGGTGACCTTGTCTGCCCCAGCCAGGATGAATGGCACCGGGCTCGTCGTATGGGCGGTCAGCGGCGCGCCGCCTGGGTCAACCTTCAGTTCGGCGTTGCCGTGATCGGCCGTGATCGCCAGGATGCCGTGGGCTGGAAGCACGGCGTCCGCGATCCGGCCGAGCATGGCATCGACGACCTCGACCGCCGTGACCGTCGCTGAGAAGACGCCCGTGTGTCCGACCATGTCCGGGTTTGCGAAGTTCACGACGATGAAGCGATAGCGGCCGCTCCGCAGGCGATCGAGCAGCTGGTCGGTGAGGGGGCGGGCGCTCATCTCGGGATGCGTGTCGTACGTCGGCACCCGGGGCGACGGGACCAGCAGGCGGTCCTCGCCCGGGAACGGCGCCTCGCGGCCGCCGTTGAGGAAATAGGTCACGTGCGCATACTTCTCGGTCTCCGCCGTATGGAACTGTGGCCAGCCGGCATTGGCCACGACCTCGGCCAGCACTCCGGGCAGGGGCTCATCGGGAAAGGCGACCTCCGCGGGCAGGCCTTTCTCGTACTCGGTGTACGTCACGAAATGCGCGAGCCTGGGCCGGTGCCGGCGCTCGAAGTGGTCCCAGGTCTCATCGACGATGGCGTGGCTCAACTGGCGGGCCCGGTCCGGCCGAAAGTTGAAGAAAATCACGCTGTCGCCATCGACGATCGGCGGCGGGGGTGACTGACCGGCGGGCACGATGCGGGTCGGCACCAGGAATTCATCGGTCAGGCCGTCCTGGTAGCTGCGTTTGATGAAGGCCACCGGGTCGGGCGCCGTCGGCCCGCTCGCCTCGACCACGGTTCGATAGGCGCGCTCGGTGCGATCCCAACGTTTGTCCCGGTCCATCGCGTAGTACCGCCCGCTGACCGAAGCGATCTGTCCGAATCCGATCGCGCGGATGCGTTCGACCAGCTCGCTCACATAGCCGGCGGCGCTCGTCGGCGGCTCGTCGCGCCCATCGGTGAACGCATGAACGAAGACGCGCGGCACCCCCAGCGAATGCGCCATCTCGAGCAGCGCATACAGGTGTTGCGTGGAGCTGTGGACGCCGCCCGGGGAGACCAGCCCCATCAGGTGGAGCGCGGGGCCCGCCGCGGCCGATCGCATGGCGGCGCTCAGCACGGGGTTGCTGAAGAAGCTCCGGTCCTCAATGGCCCGGTTGATCCCGGTGAGGTCCTGGTAGACGATGCGGCCGGCGCCGATGTTGAGGTGCCCGACCTCGGAGTTGCCCTGCTGGCCCTTCGGCAGGCCGACCGGTTCGCCGGCGGCGGCCAGCGTAGTATGCGGCCACTGCTGCCAGAGCGCGTCCCAGTTCGGTGTTTTCGCCGCGGCGATGGCGTTCCCCCTTGGGTCGGTCCGGTATCCCCAGCCGTCGATGATCACCAGCACGAGCGGGCGGGTCGGCGCCCCGTTCACGCTCGCGCCGACTGGACGACCTCGGCGGTGGCCTGGACGATCGCGGTGAAGTCCACGGCCTTCAGGCTGGCGCCGCCAACCAGCGCCCCATCGATCTCCGGCTGTTCCATCAGGCTGCGTGCGTTTGCCGCGTTCACGCTGCCCCCGTAGAGAACGCGAATCTCGGACGCGAGCTGGCCGACCTTTCCCCGAAGCAGTGTGCGGATCAGGCCCATCGTCTCGTTGGCGTACTCGGGGGTGGCGGCGCGCCCAGTCCCGATGGCCCACTCCTCGAGCGTCTCGCCAAGGGCCAGGATGACTTTCAGCTTGTTGCGAAACGCTGCCTGCACCTTGCGGTTGAGCTGTTCGTCCGTCTCATTGAACAGTTGGCGCCGCTCGGAGTGCCCGATCAGCAGGTAGTGGCACCACCCGGCCAGCATCTTCGGCGAAATCTCGCCGGTGAAGGGGCCCTGGTCTTCCCACGAGGCGTTCTGCGCGCCCACCTCGATCGGACACTCGCGAAGCGCGTTCGCGATCTCCCACAGCATCACCGCCGGGGGCAGGATCACGAGGTCGACGACATTGGCATACGTCTCCAGAGCATGCCGCAGTCGCAGCGCGTACTCCAGGCCCTCGGGGACGGTGAAGTGCATCTTCCAGTTGCCGGCGATCAGCGGCCTACGCATGATTCTTGTCACGCAGCACCGCGATCCCGGGAAGAATCTTGCCTTCGAGGAACTCCAGCGTCGCCCCGCCACCGGTCGACACGAACGACATGCGATCGGCCAGATGCTGTTTCTGCAAGGCGGCCACCAGGTCGCCGCCGCCGATAATCGTTTCCGCGTCGCTACCGGCAAGCCCTTCGGCCAGCGCATCGGTTCCACGGTCGAAGGGCGGGACCTCGTAAACCCCGAGCGGACCGTTCCAGACAACCGCGTGCGCGCCATCACAGGTTTGAAGGAAACGCTCGACGGTCATCGGGCCCACGTCCAGGACCTTCATGTCGGCCGGAACGGCGTCGATGACAACGGTGTCGACCTGCACGCCCGGTCTCGCGTCCGCCGCGATCACGGCGTCGAGCGGCAGCACCAGGCCCGCCGAGGTAAGCAGCGAACGGGCGACATCGAGCTGATCTTCCTCGACCAGCGAGCGGCCCATCTCCAGCCCTTTGGCCTTGAAGAACGTGGAGGCCATGGCGCCGCCGATACACATGCGATCGACCCGCTTCAGCAGGCTTCGCACCACCCCGATCTTGGTCGAGATCTTCGAGCCGCCGATGATGGCAACCAGCGGATGCGGCGGGTCGACCATGATCCGGCCGAGCGTCTTGATCTCGCGCTCCATCAACAGACCCGCGACCGCCGGCAGGTGTTGTGCGATCCCAACGGTGGACGCGTGGGCGCGATGTGCAGCACCGAACGCGTCGTCAACGTAGAGATCGCCAAGGGCGGCGAGCTGCTTGGCGAAGACCGGGTCATTCTTGGTTTCGCCCGGATGGAAGCGGACGTTCTCCAACATCACGATGTCGCCGTCCTGCATGGCCCCGACGGCGGCCTCGACCGCAGGACCGATGCAGTCATCGAGGTGAGGGACCGGGCGCTGCAACACGTGACTCAGGCGCTCGGCCAGCGGCCAGGTCCGGTACGCCTCGTCGACCTGGCCGTCCGGACGGCCCAGGTGCGTCAGCAAGATGACCCGCGCATTCCGCTCAAAAAGGTCCGTGATGGTCGGAAGCGCCGCGCGGATACGGCTGTCATCGACGATCCGTCCCCCCTCCATCGGGACGTTGAAGTCGACCCGTACAAGCACGCGTTTACCGGCAACGTCGACATCGCGGATGGTGGCTTTGTGCAGCGCGCCGCCGATCGTTGCGTCCGTGGTCAGTTCAGCCGGTCGCCCATAAACACGGTGAGGTCGACGACCCGACACGAATATCCCCACTCGTTGTCGTACCAGGCAAACACCTTGCCATAACGGTCACCGACCACCATCGTGAGCGGCGCATCGACGATCGATGAGTAGGGATTGCCTTTGAAGTCGCTCGAGACGAGTTCGTCCTCGGTGACGGCCAAGATTCCCTTGAGGTCGCTGGCAGCTGCTTCCCGGAGCGCCTCGTTGATGGTCTCCGCGGAGACCGCATCCCGGGTCATCACCGCGAGGTCGACCAGCGAGACATCCGGCGTGGGAACCCGAAGGGAGATCCCATGGAACTTTCCCTTCAGCTCCGGCATCACGAGCGCCATCGCCGTCGCTGCGCCCGTGGTGGTTGGGATCAGCGACAGGGCCGCGGCGCGAGCACGGCGAAGGTCCTTGTGCGGCGCATCGAGCAGTCGCTGATCGCTCGTGTACGAGTGGATCGTGGTCATCAGCCCGGCTTCGATGCCGAAACTGTCGTGGATGACCTTCGCCACCGGGGCCAGGCAGTTGGTCGTGCACGAGGCATTGCTGACGACGTGATGCTGACGCGGGTCATAGCGCTCGCCATTGACGCCCAATACGATCGTGATGTCCTCGTTCTTTGCCGGCGCCGAGATGATCACTTTTTTGGCTCCACCCTTGTCGATGTGGACCTTGGCCTTGGTGGCATCGGTGAAGAGGCCCGTCGATTCGATGACGATGTCGATGCCCATGTCCTTCCAGGGCAGGTTGCCTGGATCCCTCTCGGCAAAAACCTTGACGCGTGTGCCGTCGACCTTGAGCGCGTCGCCGTCGGCGCGGACGTCACCGGCGTACGTGCCGAGGATCGAATCGTACTTTAGGAGGTGCGCAAGCGTGGGCGGATCCGTAATGTCGTTGACGGCCACAATCTCTAGGTCACGCCGGCCCTGGGCGGCGCGATAGACATTGCGCCCGATGCGGCCAAACCCATTGATGCCAACCTTTACCGGCATAACGCGCTCCTCCTTGTCAACCTATTAGACCATTTCGATTCGCCTGTACCACCAGTCGACGCAGCCGGTTCGCGACTGCGGATTTGCTGACCTGCGCCAGCTCGGCGAGCTCTTTCAGGCCGGCTCGAGGATGCGCCCAGCGAAGCTCGGCGATCTCGCGCAGCGCGGGCGCGAGCGCATGCAGCCGGGCATCGCGCGCCTTCAGGCGACGGACGGCTTCGCGCTGTTGCAGCGCGGCCCGTAGTCGCTTGTCGAGGTTCGCAGTCTCGCCGTTGGCCCGCCGGTTCGCCTGGCTGCGCATGTCGCGCAGGATCCGGTCGTTCTCGAAACGCATCACCGCGCGGTTGGCTCCCATCAGGCCGAGCAGGCGCGAGATCGGCTCGGCACCTTTGAGGTAATAGACGGTCCGGCCCCGGCGCGTCGTGCGCTTCAGCGGGATATGGGTGCGAGCCGCGGCGGCGGAGACCAGCACCCCGCTGCTTTCGGGCAGTGCCAGCTCGAGGTGATAAAGCGCAGCAGGTGTCAGTGGAACCCCGTCCGGCAGGCAGGGTCAGGCGCAATCGGTAGCTGGGCCGCTTTTCGGTCGCGCCCTTGCGCACCGTTTCCACCCGGCCGCCGGCAACTTTAGCCAGGTGTACGACCTTTCGCGCGACCGCGTTCCGAGGGATCCGCAGCGTGACCGGTGTGCCGTCGCTCGTTCCGACCAGCGCCTCGGCCATGGCGGTGAGCTCGGCTTCCTGACAGCAGGGACGTGCCGGCTGGACATTGGCGAGCTCCGCCTTGACCTCATCGGTGAAGGACGCGCGAACCGCCATCCGCTCAGATTACCCTCGGGAATCCCGCAACCCGACCTCGTAAACTGGGACAGTGCTGATCAAGATCGGAATCGACCCCGTACTGGTCACGATCGGGGGTCTCAAGATCCACTGGTACGGGATCATGATCGCGATCGGCCTCTACGTCGGCATCCAGGTCGGCCTGCGCGAAGCGGCGCGCCGGGGCATGAGCCGGGACCAGCTGATGAACGTCGCCCTGTTGGCCGCCGTCCTGGGCATCATCGGCGGACGGCTCTACTACGTCGTCCAGAACAACCCGAGCTTTTACGTGCACCACCCGGCCGAGATCATCGCCGTCTGGCAGGGTGGCATGGCCTTCTTCGGGGCGATGGCCGGTGGAGCGCTGGCGGTGGCGATTTCCTCCTGGCGCTGGCACATCCCCTTCTGGAGCCTGCTCGACGTCGGAGCCATCGGGATGACGATCGGCCAGGCGATCGGCCGCATCGGCAACATCATCAACGGCGACATCGTCGGCTACAAGACCAATGGCTGGGGGTTCGAATACACCAACCCCAATACCTTCGGGCCCATCAACGTCCCGGTCCAACCGGCCAGCCTCTATGAGCTCCTGATCAGCCTGGCGCTGTTCGTGCTGCTCTGGAACCTGCGCAGCCGGGTCCATCCCGCGGGGATGCTGGCCATGATCTATATCGTCCTCTACTCCGTCAGCCAGTTCTTCATCTTCTTCCTGCGCGACAACATCGTCATCCTCGGCGGCCTCAAGCAGGCGCAAGTGACATCGCTTGTGGTGATCGCGCTTGCGCTCCCGGTGATTGCCTACCTGCTGCGCGTGGACCGTCTTGCCGGCGATCGCGAGGTGCAACCGGCGGGATCACGACCGACCGTGGAGGAAGTCCCGGGCTAAGCGGCGCGCTTGCGCCGTTCGCCGCGCTTCAACAGGAGTTCCAGGAAGCGTTCGGGCTGGAATTCCGCCTTCTCGACGATCGACTCGACTTTGCCCTCGAGCCGCTGGCGGTCCTCGGGCGTCAGGGTCTTGGCCGTGTGGACCAGGATCGGCACCCGGCTCATGTCCTTGTCGCGGCGCAGGGCGGCGATCACCTCGAAGCCGTCGACCCCCGGCATCACGAGGTCGAGGATGACGAGGTCAGGCTTGTTGCGTAGCGCTTGCTCGATCCCGGCCCGGGCGTTATCGACCGAGCTGACCCGGACGTTGTAGGGCTTGAGGATGGCTTTGACCAGGCTGACTGCCTGGGCATCGTCGTCGATTACCAGCAGGTTGGCGGGCATCTTCTTGGCCAGCTTGCCATCGGCCATCAAATCGAACCGCACCATCAGTTGGACGAGCTGCTGGCGATCGACCGGCTTGACCAGGACCTCGCAGTCCGCGACGGCTACCGCGGGCGCGCCGGGGGCCACCAGCAGCACGAGTGGGATCTCGCGGGTTCGCGGATCCTTTCGTAGCTCGCGAACAAGGGCCGGGGCGCCACTTGGCGGCAGGTGTCCGTCGATCAGAATGGCCAGCGGCTGGAGGTGCGAGGCCTTCTCGAGTGCGCGCGGGCCGTTGTCCACATAGATCACCTCGTAGCCGGCCCGCTTGAGGAAGGGTTCGATGCGCTGACGCGACGCGGCGTCGTTGTCCGCTACCAGGATGTCGGGCGGCCGGCGTTCGCTGGCGACCACCGAGGCCGCGTCGACCGAGGCACGGTTGCCCGTCAAAGCACGAACCGCCTCGGTCAGCTTGAGGGCGCTGTCGTGCATGTATTTGAGGTACTCGCGCCGCTCCTCGACGCCAAGCGGATGCGCGCGCTCGTCGAGCAGAACGCTGGAGAAGCCAACCAGCGCGTTCAGCCGCGAGTTGATGAGATGGCTCTGTTCGGCGCTGGGCACCCCCGCGAGCGCAGGCGCCTGCGGCAGGCTGACGACGCGGCGCTCGCGCTCCTGGCCCTCCTCTAGCAATTTGCGAACCTGTTCCATCTCTTCGTTCTGGGCATGGATCTCGGCCGCCAGCGCGGTCCGACGGGTCACCCAGTCCGTCGCCAGCTTGTTCGACTGCTCGGTGAGCTGGGCATGGCGCTCGACGAGCGCCTGGTACTCAGCCCGCTGCGCCGCAAAGTCCCGCTCGACCTCGGCCACGCGCTCCTTCACGCGCGTCTGCTCGGCGAGCATTTTTTCGCGGTCCAGGCCCCACTGGATCTGGTCGGCCTGGAGTGCATCGCGATCCTTCGCCACGACAGCGAGCTGCTCGCGCAGGCTGGCCAAATCGGCCGTGACGCCAGCGACCTCGGCCTGGCGCCGGGTGGCCTCCTGCTCAGCGGCCGCCAGCCGGTCACGAGTACCGCCCAGCTCTCGCTCGGCCGCCCCGACCGCTTGCCGCGCCTGGTCACGGTCGGCGGTAACCTGGTCGCGCTCCTGCTCGACGCGATGCACTGTCTTGCGGACGTCCGCCAGGCTCGCGTTCAGGGCCTCGACCTGGGCGCGAAGCTTGTCCGCTTCGGCGTTGATCGCCTGCCGTTCGCCGGTCCACCGCCGGGCCGCCTCTTCGTGGCGGGCCAATTCGGCCGACAGCGTCTCGGCGAGCGATTCGACGCGCGCGAGGAACTGGCGCCCGTGATCGACGGTTTCGCCGAGCGCGCTGGAGAGGTTCGGCGAGTCCGGCACGCCCCTATAACGGTGGGTTGCCACCCGGCTGGCACCTTGGCCATTTTTGGCTCAGGGCGCCGGTTCGGGCTAGCCGGAGGTGACTTCCGTCACGATGAGGGGGCCCCGCTCCGGATCGCGCGGCCCCGGTGTGGAAAGGCCCCGCGGTTGCTCGTCATGGCCCAGGATCTCGTTACAAAGGGCGACGCACAGGTTGCAGATATAGACCTCGCTGGGGCCCGCCACCAGCCGCACCTCACCCTGCTTTTTGCCACAAAACGAGCAACGAGGGACCGGCCGATCCACGGTCCGGATTATCGCAGAGCTTCCCTCGGCCGCGCCATCAGACCATCTCCTTGATGGCGACCGCCACCGGGCGAGTTATCCCTTTCACCGCCATCAGCTCCTCGACGGTTGCGCTTCGGATGTTGTCGATGCTGCCGAACTGGCGGAGCAGCGCCCGGCGCCGGACCGGGCCCAGGCCGGTGATGCCATCCAGGACCGAGACAAAGGCATCCTTCTTCCGGACCACGCGGTGGAACGTGATCGCGAACCGATGCGCCTCGTCGCGGACGCGCTGCACCAGGAAGAGCGCCTCCGAGTCGAGGGGCAGGCGGATCGGATCGCTCTGTCCGGGCCGGAAGAGCTCCTCCTGCTCCTTGGCCAGACCGAAGGTCGATACCGAGCCAAGGCCCATGGCTTCCATCACCTCACGGGCGGCGGACAGCTGGCCCTTGCCGCCGTCGATCAGCACCAGGTCGGGCAGGCGGCTGAAACTGGGCTCCTCCGGGATCCCCTCCTCGGAGCGGGCGTGCCGGCTGAAGCGACGGCGGAGCACCTCCTGCAGCATGGCGAAGTCGTTCGCGCCCTGGACTGTCTTGATCCGGAAATGTCGGTAGTGGGCGGGTTTGGGTCGGCCGTCCTCGAAGACGACCATCGACCCGACCGGGTACTTGCCCTGGATGTTCGAGATGTCGTAGCACTCGATCCGGACCGGCAGCGCCGGCAGCGCCAGCCGGGCCTGCAGGTCGTTGAGCAGGGAGGCCGTCCGGTCGGCATCGTAGTCCAGCTTGATACGCAGCTGGCGCATCGTCTCCTCGGCATTGGTGGCGGCCTGCTGCAACAGTTCCCGGCCGGGACGAAGACCTCTTTTGGGATGTGGGTCGCGTTCACGTAGTACTGACTGACAAAGGCGTTCAGGATGTCGGCGTCTGTCTGGTCCTTGTCGAGCCCGACGAGATCGAAGTTCTCGGAGCCGGAGAGTCTCCCCTCGCGAACGCTGAAGACCCGGACCGATCCCTGGCCGTCGGCGCGCGCCAGCCCGAAGAGATCCTGGTCGTAGCGGCCCATCGCCAGCACCTTCTGGCGCTCCGCCATCCGCTCCATCGCGTCGAGGCGGTCCCGGTAGCGCGCCGCGGCCTCGTACTCCAGCTTGTCGGCCGCCACCTGCATCTGCTCCTTGAGCCGCTTGGCGACGTGGTCGGAGCGTCCATCGAGGAAGCTCGCTACCTGGTTCAGCTGCTCGTGGTAGTCCTCGCGGTTGATGAAGCCCGCGCACGGCGCTGAGCAGAGATTGAGGTGATAGTAAAAGCAGGGCCGGCCGAGCGCGAACTCCGAGTCTTTGCAGCTGCGATAGGGGATGACCCGCCGGACCGTTTTCAAGGTCGTTCGCAGCGCGATTGCGTGCGTGTACGGTCCCCAGTATCGGGCGCCGTCGTTCGCGGGCCGGCGGACCAAGGTAATGCGGGGGAAATCCTCGTACAGCGGCAGCTTGATATAGAGGTAGTTCTTGTCGTCGCGTAGCCGGATGTTGAAGCGGGGTCGATGCCGCTTGATCATCGTCTGCTCGAGCACCAGGGCCTCTTTCTCGGTCGCCGTGGTGATCACTTCGAACTCGTAGACGCGCGCGACCATGGCGGCGATGTGCTCGGGCAGGACACTTCCGGGTTGGAAATAGTTCGGCACGCGGTTGCGCAGGCTGAGCGCCTTGCCGGCGTAAATCACCCGGCCCTGGGTATCGCGCATCAGGTAGACGCCCGGGGTCTCCGGCAGCGCCTTCAGTCGTTCTCGAAGATATTCCGGCCGCTCCGTGATCGGAGCCGCCTTCTGGGCCGCGGTCACCACGTCCTTAGGCTATCGCGAGCTCCGGGTCCAGGACACGCTTGAGGTACTGACCGGTGTAGGAGCGGGGATTGCGCACGATCTCCTCGGGGGTACCGACGGCGACGACTTCGCCACCTTTGTCGCCGCCTTCCGGGCCGAGGTCGATGATATGGTCAGCCGTCTTGAGTACGTCGAGGTTGTGCTCGATGACGACCACCGTGTTGCCGGCATCGACGAGACGGTGCAGGACGTTGAGCAAGCGCTCGATGTCGGCGAAGTGGAGGCCGGTGGTCGGCTCGTCGAGGATATAGAAGGTCTTCCCGGTGTCCCGCCGGCTGAGCTCTTCCGTCAGCTTGACCCGCTGCGCCTCTCCACCGGACAACTGCGTCGCCGGTTGCCCGAGACGGATATAGCCGAGGCCAACCTCGCAGAGGGTCTGCAGCTTGCGCTTGATCTTCGGAATGCGATCGAAGAACTCGGTTGCCTCCTCGACGCTCATGTCGAGCACGTCGGCGATCGTCTTGCCGCGATAGGTGACCTCGAGCGCCTCCTGGTTGTATCGCTTGCCCTTGCAGACTTCGCAGGGCACGTAGACGTCCGGCAGGAAGTGCATCTCGATCTTGATGATGCCGTCGCCCTCGCAGTTCTCGCAGCGGCCGCCCTTGACGTTGAAGCTGAACCGCCCCGGCTTGTAGCCGCGCACCCGCGCCTCCGGCATCTCGGAGAACAGCTCCCGGATGTAGGTGAATACGCCCGTGTAGGTCGCCGGGTTCGAGCGCGGCGTCCGCCCGATCGGCGACTGGTCGACGTTGATCACCTTGTCGATGAAGCCGAGTCCCGAAACCTCGCGGGCGGTCCCCGGGCGATCTTTGGCGCGGTAGAAGTGCTGCGCCAAGCGTCGATACAGGATGTCGCTCACCAGCGTGCTCTTGCCCGAGCCGCTAACGCCGGACACGCAGATCAATTTGCCCAGAGGGAAATAGACGTCGATGTTCTTCAGGTTGTTCTCGGTCGCGCCGCGGACGACGAGCATCTGCCCGTTGCCCTTGCGGCGCCGCGTCGGCAATGGGATCGATCGCTCGCCGCGGAGGAACGCGCCCGTGATCGACTCGGGTGATTTCAGGATGTCGTCGAAGGTGCCCGTAGCCACGATCCTCCCCCCGTGCTCGCCGGCGCCAGGCCCGATGTCGACGATGAAGTCCGCCGTCCGCATCGTCTCTTCGTCGTGCTCGATGACGACGACCGTGTTGCCGATGTCTCGCAGCGTCAGCAGCGTGCTGATCAGCTTTCGATTGTCGCGCTGGTGCAGCCCGATCGACGGCTCATCCAGGATGTAGAGCACGCCCATCAGCTTGGAACCGATCTGGGTAGCGAGCCGGATCCGCTGCGCCTCCCCGCCTGACAGCGAGTCGGCGGCGCGAGCCAGGCTCAGGTAATCGAGGCCAACGTCGACGAGGAACTGAAGCCGCTCGCGGATCTCCTTCAGGATGGCGCGGGCGATCAAGAGCTCACGTTCCGAGAGCTGAAGCTTGGCAAACCACTTCTGCGCGGCCGTGATCGAGAGGTCGCAGACGTCCATGATCGAGCGATCGGCCACCGTCACGGCGAGGAATTCCGGCTTGAGCCGCTTACCCTTGCAGACGGGGCAGGGCCGCGGCGTCATCAGCCGCTCGATCTCCGCGCGGATGAACTCGGATTCGGTCTCGCGGTGACGCCGCTCGAGGTTGGGAATGATGCCCTCGTACGATGTTTCGTACCAGCGCCGCTGTCCTTCGCTCGTCTGATACTTCACGCGCAGCGGATCCCCGTCGTTGCCGTAGAGGATGATCTGCCGTTCTTTCACCGTGAGCTTGCCGAACGGCTTGTCCATGGGGATCTTGTATCGGCGCGCCACCGCCTCGACCAGATCGTTATAGAAATAGGAGGAGCGGCCCAGAGAACGGATTGCCCCCTCGCTGAGTGGCCGATTCTTGTCCGGGATGACCAGGTCGGGATCGATCTCGAGCTTGCTGCCCAGCCCTGTACACGAAGGACACGCGCCGTGCGGGTTGTTGAACGAAAAGTTGCGCGGCGCGGGCTCTTCCATCGAGAAGCCGTCGTATGGACAGGCGAAATTCTGGCTGAAGAGCAGCTCCTGCCCCTTGCCATCCGTCGGTACGACCAGCACGAGGCCGGACGCCATCTTGGCCGCCGTCTCGACGGATTCGCGCAGCCGGCTGATGCCCTGCTTGTCGATTACCAACCGGTCAACCACGATCTCGACGTTGTGCTTCTTGTTCTTGTCGAGCGTGATCCGCTCGGTCAGCTCATAGAGATTGCCGTCGACGCGGGCCCGGACGAAGCCGGACTTGCGCGCCTCAGAGAGCACGTCGTGGTGCTCGCCCTTGCGATCGCGGACGACCGGCGCCAGGATCATCACCCGGCTCCCCTCTGGCAGCTCCATGACCTTGTCGGCGATCTGCTCCGTCGTCTGGCGGGTGATCTCGTGGCCGCTGATTGGACAGTGCGGATGACCGATGCGGGCCCACATCAGTCGCATGTAGTCGTAGATCTCGGTGACCGTACCGACCGTCGACCGCGGGTTATGGCTGGTCCCCTTCTGATCGATCGAAATCGCCGGCGATAGCCCATCGATCTGGTCGACGTCCGGCTTATCCATCTGGCCAAGGAACTGGCGCGCGTACGACGAAAGAGACTCGACGTAGCGGCGCTGCCCTTCGGCATAGATGGTGTCGAAGGCAAGCGACGACTTTCCCGACCCGGAAAGCCCGGTGAAGACGACGAGCTTATCCCGGGGAATCGTCAGATCAATATCTTTCAGGTTGTGCTCGCGTGCACCCCGAATGACGATGTCGGTGTGCTGCGCGACTGGCTTCTTTGACTTACCCACGAACCCTCGCCCTCATGCGACTGGTCTTCGGCTTGTGCCACTGGCCCGACTCCGCGGCGGCCGCCGGCGGCAGCGAATCACGATATTCCATTGCATCGCGGCGCAACGCCACCAGCCGGTCGCGCAGCTCGGCCGCGCGTTCGAACTGCAGGTCGCGGGCCGCCTTCTTCATTTGGCGCTCGAGATCCTTGATTAGCCGCTCGATCTCGTCCGGCGGTAACCCGGACGCGAGCGTCGCGATCGTGTCTTCGATGGCTCGCGCTTGCTGCCGCTCGAGGTTGTAGACGGCTTTGACGATGGTCGCTGGCGTGATGCCGTGCTCCTCGTTATAGGCGATCTGGATATTGCGGCGGCGCTCGGTCTCGTCCATGGCTCGCTGCATCGAGCCGCTGACGCCGTCGGCGTAGAGGATGACGTGCCCTTCGACGTTGCGAGCCGCCCGCCCGATCGTCTGGATCAGGGACCGCGCGTCACGCATGTAGCTCTCTTTGTCGGCGTCGAGGATCGCGATCAACGCGACTTCTGGCAGGTCGAGGCCTTCCCGGAGCAGGTTGATGCCCACCAGTACGTCGTAGACGCCCAGACGCAGGTCGCGCAGAATCTCGACCCGCTCGAGGGTATCGACGTCGGAGTGCAGGTAGTTCACCTTGATGCCCATCTCACGCAAGTAATCCGTCATGTCTTCCGCCATCTTTTTCGTCAGCACCGTGATCAATGTGCGCTGCTTCTTGTCGACCCGCTTGTGGATCTCCCCGAGCAGGTCGTCGATCTGACCGGTGGTCTTGCGCACCTCGACCGTAGGATCGACGAGACCGGTCGGCCGGATGATGACCTCTACGGTTTGTTGGGAGCGCTCTTGCTCGTACGGGCCGGGCGTGGCGGTGACGTAGACCACCTGTTGTACCTTGCGTTCCCATTCCGCAAACGTCAGCGGTCGGTTGTCAAGCGCCGACGGCAGCCGGAAACCATAGTCGACCAGCGGGATCTTGCGCGACCGGTCGCCACCGTACATGCCACCAATCTGAGGGACCCCGACATGGGACTCGTCGACCACGATCAGGGTGTCCTTGGGGAGAAAGTCCATCAACGTGTACGGCTCCTGGCCGGGACGCCGGCCGGTGAGGTGCCGGGAGTAGTTCTCGATCCCGGCGCAGCTGCCGGTCTCTCGCATCATCTCGAGGTCGAACATCGTCCGCTGCCTGAGCCGCTGGGCTTCGAGCAGCTTGCCCTGGCTCTCGAACCAGGCGACGCGCTCCTCGAGTTCGTCGCTGATGGCGTCGAGCGCCCGCAGCAATTTCTCCCGCGGCGTCACGTAGTGGGTGGCCGGGAAGACCTGGAACGACTCGACGTCGCCGATGACCTCGCCCGTCAGCGGATCGAGCTGGACGATCCGCTCCACCTCGTCGCCGTTGAACTGGATCCGGGTCGCGATCTGGTCGTACGACGGCTGGACGTCGACGGTGTCGCCGCGCACCCGAAAGCGCGACCGGCCGAAGTCGACATCATTGCGCTGGTACTGCAGGTTGGTCAGCTTGCGAAGGAAGATGTCGCGACGAAAACCCTCGCCAGCATGGATCTCAACCGACTCGCCCAGGTAGTCCTCGGGCGAACCGACGCCGTAGATGCACGACACGCTCGCCACGACGATGACATCGGGTCGGGTCAGCAGCGCCCTCGTGGCGGACTGGCGCAGCCGGTCGATCTCGTCATTTCGGGATGAGTCCTTCTCGATGTAGGTGTCGCTCCGGGG
>WNFD01004182.1_pt1 | contig 14490 bp, 11 predicted proteins | sample 5400491 | NCBI WGS metagenome assembly WNFD01 (sample SAMN13153343, study PRJNA577476) | soil metagenome | isolation source: 120 cm saprolite under Douglas fir tree site 2 hole 2 replicate 2 | place: USA:California | collected 2015-04-18
GGAGGCGGGGGCGGTGTGATCTCGCGCGCGAGAGTCTACCAAGAATGCATCGAATAAGATGGGGCTTGTTGTGAAAGCTCGTCATGCCCGGCCTTGTGCCGGGCATCCACGTCCTAGCCCAACTTGCGCAAGTTGGGCTAGCACTACCTGAGTGAGAAGACGTGGATGGCCGGGACAAGCCCGGCCATGACGAGCAAGCGAAACGATTTCGGCTGGACTTTCAGAAGAGCACTACACCGACACCGCGTAAATCTCGTATTCGTCGCGCACCAGCTCGATATGCGCGCGCATGGCGGCGGCGGCGCCCGTGCGGTCGCCGCGCATGATCGCCACCACCACGCGGTCGTGCTCGGCATGCGATTTGGCGAGCCGCCCGAGATTGCGGAACTGCGCGCGGCGGAACGGCTGCACCCGCACCCGCGTCGCCAGCGTCATCTCGGCGATATAGGCGTTCTGCGATCCGGTATAGATCGTGTTGTGGAAGCGTTCGTTGACCTCGTGGAAGCGGTCGGGATTGCCGGCATAGCTCAACACCCGCAATTCCTCATGCACGGCTTCAAGCCGCTGGCGCTCCAGCGGCGTCATCCGCTCCGCGGCCAGGGTCGCGCACAAGGCTTCCAGTTCGGCCATCGCTTCGAACATCCCGGTCAGCCGTTCCACCGACGGCCGCGCCACCACCGCGCCGCGATGGGCGCGGGCATCGATCAGGCCGGACGCGGCGAGTTGGCGCAGCGCTTCGCGCACCGGCGTGCGCGAGACGTTGAAACGCCGTGCAATGTCGGTTTCATCCAGCGCCGCGCCCGGCGCCAGCACCCCGCGCACGATTTCGTCGGCCAGTTGCAACCGCAATTCTTCCGCGCGCGTGACCTTCTGCGCCGCCGATGTCGCACGATCGACACGCCTCACCGCGGCCTCGCCCTCGTCTGCAGGGCGCTGCGGCGTGTTGGCCGGAAGATCGTCAAGGCTCATGTCGCCAAACCCTTGGGTTCGTCCTTGGGTTCGTCGATGATGCTGACATGCGCCGCGACGATTCTCCACCCCTCGGGAAAGCGGACCCAGGTCTGCATCTGCCGCCCGACCCGCTCCTGCGCGCTGTCGCGATAGAACAGCGTCGAGGCGACCGCGGTGTCGCGGCCATAGGTGGTGATGACAGTCCTGGCGGTCTTGCGCATCAGCCCGGCCGGCGACCGCGCGGCGCGAAACGACGAGATCTCACCATAGCCAAAGAGATTTTCCGCAATCCCGTAGCGCAGCGTTCGCGCATCGTTGCGGAACAACTCGTCGAGCACCGCGACGTCGTTGGTGACCAGCGCCTGTTCGTAGCGGGCGAACTGCGCGGTCACTTCCGCGACCACTTCGGGCAGATCGATATCCATGTCCTAAAACCCTTTCGGCGCCGGCGCCGACACGACACCCATGCGCTCCAGCGCGGCGGCCACTTGCAACGCGACGTCCTCGCGCCAGGGCGCGGCAATGATCTGCACGCCGATCGGCATCGGCTCCAACGGAACGGGAACGGCTGCGACCGGCAGGCCGATGAACGAAATCGGCTGGGTGTGGATGCCGATATTGGCGCGCACCGGCAGTTCGACGCCATCGAGCACGAAAGTGGTCTGGCCGAGCTTGGGCGCGATGCAGGGCGTGGCCGGCGCGATCAGCACGTCCACCGTCTTGAACAGTTCGAGCACCTGCGCGCGATACCAGCGGCGGAATTTCTGCGCGCGGTCGACCAGCGGCGCCGGGATCATCGCGCCCGCGATCAGACGGTCGCGCACTGCCGGATCGAAATCGTTCGGCCGCAACCGCAGCCGGTCGAGATGCAGCGAGGCGCCTTCCGTCGTCGTGATGACATAGGCCGCGGCGCGGGCACGCGCGGCCTCCCTGATCTCGACAGTGCGCGTGACACCGAGCGCCTTGGCGACGCGGGCGACCGCCTCCTTGGCTTCCGCGAACAGATTGGTCTGGAAATAGCCGCCGGCCAGCGCGATGCGCAGGCCCGAGATATCCTGCGCGAGATGCGGCGTGACGGGCTCCGCCGGCCGGGTCGTGCAGGCGGCGTCATCAGGGTCCGGCCCTTGCATCGCGTCATAGGCGAGCGCGAGGTCGGCGACCGAGCGCGCGAACGGCCCGAGATGATCGAGGCTGGCGACGAACGGAAACGAGCGCGCCCGCGACAGCCGCCCATAAGTCGGCTTCAAGCCGAAGATGCCGCAGAACGACGACGGCACCCGGATCGATCCGTTGGTGTCCGAGCCCAACGCGATCGGAACCAGGCCGCCACCGACCGCGCTGCCCGAGCCGCCGGACGAGCCGCCGCTCATCCGCGTCGGGTCGTGCGGATTGCGCGAGGGACCGTCATGGACGTTTTCGCCGGTGAAGTCGTAGGCATATTCGCCCATGTTAAGCGCGCCGACGAGCACCGCGCCGGCCGCCTCCATCCGCGCGATCAGGGCCGCATCGCGCGATGCCGGCGGCAGATCGCGGTTGATCTTCGAGCCGGCGCGGGTCGCAAGGCCCTCGATGTCGAACAGGTTCTTCACCGCGAAGGGAACGCCTGCCAGCGGCCCGACGCTTTGGCCGGCCGCGATCGCGGCATCGATCGCCTTCGCCTTGCTGCGCGCGCGCTCGGCGGTGACGTCGGTGAACGAATTGAGCACGGTGTCGCGCCGCTCGATGCGCGCCAACGCCGCCTCGGTCACCTCGAGCGCCGACATCTTGCGGCCGCTCACGGCCTTGGCGATCTCCGAGGCCAAAGGCCCGCCTGAAGCTTCGCTCATGGCAGCATCATGCCGTGAAGACACTGGCCGGCTCGGTGTCGTCGGGCAGCGCGAATTCATCGACCATCCGCGCCAGCCTCAGCGAAACCTCGAGGTTCGCCCGCACCGCGGGCCTCCAGGCGTCTTCGACCGGCAGCGCGAGGGCCTTCGCGACGGCATCGATGTAATCGTCAAGCGGATCAGCGGACATTGCTCTCCATTCTATTCGGCCCAGGCCCATGATCGGGACAAGCGGGTACCGGCTTCCCTTGCAAATATCATGCTCAAAAAACAAGCTGCCGCGACGGCAAATCGACGCTGAGGTCATTGCCGCTCTAATGCACCGGCAACGGCGGATGCGGGATCGCCGTCAGCAGCTCCTTTGTATAGGCATCCTGCGGGTCGCCCAAGACTTTTTCGGACATGCCCTGCTCCACGATGCGCCCGCTGCGCATCACGATGACACGATCGCATAGCAGCCGCACCACGTTCAGATCGTGGGACACGAACAGATAGCTCATGCCCATCGACTGCTTGAGGTCCTGCAGCAGGTTCAGCACCACGGCCTGCACCGAGACGTCGAGCGCCGCGGTCGGCTCGTCGAGAATCACGAGCTTCGGATGCAGCGCGATCGCGCGCGCAATGCCGACACGGGCCTTCTGTCCCCCGGACAGCTGATGCGGGAATCGATCCAACAGGTTGACCGGCAGCCCGACCAGTTGCGCGAGTTCCTCGCAGCGCGCACGCAGCGCGGCGCGCCGCTTGATGTCGCCCAGTTGCAGGATCGGATCGACGATCGCGCGCGCGGCAGTGAAGCGCGGGTTGAGGCTGTCGGTCGGGTCCTGGAACACCATCTGGATGCTCTTGCGCAAGGGCTGACGTGCAAACGCCTTGGGCGGAATCTCGCCAATCTCCTCTCCGTCGAACACGATACGGCCAGACGTCTGGTTCAACAGCCGCATCACCATCATCGACGTCGTCGATTTGCCGCAGCCGGATTCACCGACCAGGCCGACGCTCTCGCCATGGCCGATCGTAAAGCCGATGCCGTCGACCGCGCGGAACACGCCCTGCTCGACCGGCGGCTTGCGGCCGAACAATTTGCCGAGCACGGCGGTCGCGCCCTGGCGCTGATATTCTTTCACCAGCTTCTCGACCAGGAGAAGAGGCTGCTTCTCCCTCTCCCCGCCTGCGGGGTCGAGACGAGCGGAGCTCGCTCTGAGAGGGTCGGGGTGAGGGGCTGCCTCAACGAGCGCAGCAGGTGGAGAGTCCCCCTCACCCGGATTGCTGTGCAATCCGACCTCTCCCCGCACGCGGGGAGCGGTGGAAGCGAGCACGGCCGCCTCTTCCTCCGGCAGCAGATCCCGCAGCGAGACGCCGAGCCGCGGTGTCGCGCGCATCAGCTTTCGCGTATAGGCATGCTGCGGCCTGGCGAAGATATCGGCGGAGAGTGCGGTCTCGACCACGCGGCCCTTCTCCATCACCACGACGCGGTCGCAATAGGCGGCGGCGAGGCCGAGATCATGCGTGATCAGGATGGTCGACATGCCCCGCTTCCTGGTCAGCTCGACGACCAGGTCCATCACCGCCTTCTGCGTCGTGACGTCGAGACCGGTGGTCGGCTCGTCCGCGATCAGGAGCTGCGGATTGCAGGCCAGCGCCAGCGCGATCACCACGCGCTGGCACATGCCGCCGGAGAGTTCGAAGGGATAGGCGTGATAACGCTCGCGGGGCCGCGCGATCTTGACCTGCTCCAGCGCCTCGATCGCCTTTTCGCCGCGGTCGTTCGCGGTGGTCTGCACGTGCTGGCGCAGCACGTCCTCGATCTGGTCGCCGACTTTGCGGATGGGATTGAGCGCCGCGCGCGGATTCTGGAAGATCATCGAGATTTCGCGGCCGCGCAGATCGCGCATCTCGTCTTCGCTCGCGCGTCTGACGTCGATGCCGGAAAACATCACCGAGCCCTCGGCGATCTTGCCGGCACGGTCGAGAATCCGCATCACCGCGTAGGACGTGACGGATTTTCCCGAACCGGACTCGCCGACGATGCCGAGCGTCTCGCCCTTGGCGACGGAGATGCTGACATGCTGCACCGCCTTGACGGTGCCGCGCCTTGTCGCGAATTCCACGGTGAGATCGTTGACGTCGAGCAGCGGCTGCGCGGTCATCTTAGATGCCTCCGCATGCGCGGTGCGCTCCCTCGCCCCGCTCTTGCGGGGAGAGGGTTGGGGTGAGGGGCATCTGTCCGCGAACACCGGAGACAGAGGAGTACGCGGAGACCCCCCTCACCCGGCGCTACGCGCCGACCTCTCCCCGCAAGCGGGGAGAGGTTAGGGAAAGCGCGACGTGAGAGCGATTCACCCATCGCTCACGTCCTTCGCTGCGGGTCGACGAGGTCGCGCAAGCCGTCGCCCAGCAAATTGAAGCAGAACACCGCGATCATCAGCGCGCCGCCGGGGAAGAAGGCGATCCACCACTCGCCCGAAATGATGTTGTTCGCGCCTTCGGCGACCATGATGCCCCATTCGGGGGTCGGCGGCTTGACACCGAGACCGATGAAGGAGAGGCCGGCGGCGTTCAGAATCGCATACCCCATGGTCAGCGAGATCTGCACCATCATGATCGGCATGATGTTCGGCAGGATGTGCGCCAGCAGAATCCGCAAATCGCTGTTGCCGGACAGCCGCGCCGCCTGCACGAAACCGGCCTCGCGCCGCACATTGGCTTCCGCGCGCGCGACGCGGACATAGAGCGGGAAATTGATGATCGCGGTGGCGATCACGATGTTGGTCACCGTGTTGCCGAGCGCCGCGACGATGCCCATCGCCAGCACGAACAACGGAAACGCCATGATGGTGTCGGAGATGCGTCCGACGATGCGGTCGGTCCAGCCGCCGAAGAAACCCGCGGCAATCCCGGCAAGGCCGCCCATGACAAGCACCAGCGCCACCGACGTGATCGCGATGACGAAATCGAGGCGGGTCGCGACCAGCACGCGGCTGAAGACGTCGCGGCCGAGAAGATCGGTGCCGAACCAATGACGCAACGAGGGGGCCTGCAGGGTCGCGGATGTATCGCTGGCAAGCGGATCGTACGGCGCGATATAAGGGCCGAGCAGCGCGCACAGCGCGATCGCGACGAACAGCCCGAAGGACAGGCCGGTGACCGGATTTTCCGCCACGACATACCACGCATGCCGGACAATCGAATTGGCCGGGGGCTTGGGTTGAACCTCGGCGACGGGTGTCGCGGCTAAACTGGCCTCGGTCATGCTTCGAGCCTCACGCGCGGATCGATGACGCCATAGAGCACGTCGATCAAAAGATTGAGCACGACGTACAGCACCGCCATGGTCAACACGAAGCCCTGCACCGGCGCGAAATCCGATTGCAGCAGCGCCTCGACCGCATAAGAGCCGATGCCGGGCCAGGCGAACACTTTTTCCACCAGGACGTTGGCGCCGAGCAGGAACGAGAACACCATGCCGAGCGTCGTCACGACGGGAAGCATCGCGTTGCGGAAGGCATAGGTGAGAATCACGGTGCGGCCATTGAGTCCGCTGGCGCGGGCGGTTCGGATGAACTCGGACGACAGCACCGCCAGCATCGAGGCGCGGGTCATGCGCGTGATCGGCGCCAGCGAGAACACCGCTAGCGTGGACGCCGGAAGGATCAACTGGCCGAACGCGGAGCGGAAGGTTTCGAAATCGCCGGTCACCAGGCTGTCGATCAGATAGAAGCCGGTGATATTGGACGGCGATGTCGCGAACGCGTCGAGCCGGCCGATCGGCGCGGGCGACCAGCCGAGCCGGAAATAGAAGATGTAGACCAACAGCAGCCCCGTGAAGAACACTGGGAGCGAAACGCCGGCGGTGGCGACAATTCGACAGAGATGATCGATCAGCGAGCCCTGCTTCACCGCCGCGAAAATGCCGAGCGGCACCGCGATGACGATGGCGAGAAAGAGCCCGGTCAGCGTGAGCTCGGCGGAGGCCGGCAGGCGGCTGGAGATTTCGGTCGCGACCGGACGGCCGGTCGACAGCGAATTGCCGAAATTGCCGTGGGCGAGATCGTTGACGTAGCGGGCGAACTGGTCGGGCAGCGGCCGGTCGAGCCCGAGCGACTTGCGGATTTCGGCGATCGATTGCGGGGTGGCGGCAGGTCCTGCGAAATAGACCGCGGGGTCGCCGGGCAGCACGCGGGTCAGCAGGAAGGTAACGATCACGACTCCGATCAAGGTCGGGATCACGGTCACCAGACGCTTCGCGATCGTCAACATGGTCGTCTCGCCCTTCGATTTCAAAGCCGCGTTGAGAGCCCGAGCATGCGTCGATGCAGGCCGTCGCTCCCGCGGCGCGCCTCAGGCCTTCACGATTGAGCGGTAGTCGAGCTGCCGATGGAACCAATAGACGTAACCGGAGATGTTCTTCTGCGTCGCGACATTCAGGAAAGGCTGGAACAGCGGAATGCGCGGCGCCTCGTCGTAAGCCTTGGAAATGAAACCCTCGACATCCTTGGCATACTTCTCCTTGTCGCCGACGGCAGCGGCGGCGCGCGCGCCGTCGATCAGCACGTCCATGTCCGCGTTGACATAGCTCGGCGTGTTGAAGATCGCGTTCTGGCCGGAATAGCACCAGAAGAAGAAATACTCCGGATAATCGAGCCAGCCCGAGAAGAAGTTGACCATCAGCGGCATCGACTTCTTTGCCATCTCGCTGCGCCAGTTGGCGCCCGGCACCTTGTTGATCGTGGTCTTGATGCCGATCTGGCCAAGGCTTTCCTGCACCAGCACGGCGATCGGCTCGCAGATATCGCCGGCGCCGAGATCGAAGGACACCGTGGTGTCGATGCCGGAGACCCCGCTCTCCGCCATCAGCGCCTTGGCCTTGTCCATGTCGGTCGTGTAGCCGCTCCTGGCCGGCCAGGCGATGTCGGCGACCTTGTTCGACGGGCCGCCGAACAGCGGATTGGCAAGGCCGAACATCGCAGCGTCCATGATCTTCTGGTACGGCAGCGCATAGGCGACCGCCTGACGGACCTTCAGATTGTCGAACGGCGGGTTCTTCACATTCAACTCGACGGAATACATACCATTGCCGATCGGGTTGGAGATGATGACGAGCTTGGGCTCCTTCTTCATCTCCGACGTGTCTTTGCTGGAAAGGTCGAAAGAGATGTCGGCATCGCCGCGCTCCATCAAGGCGCGGCGGTTGCCTTGCGAGGGGATCGTGCGCCAGATGACCTTCTTGAGCTGAGGCATTTTGCCGCCGACCCAGCCCTCGTGACGCTCATAGACCGTTTCGACGCCGGGTTTCCAGCTCGTCACCTTGTAGGCGCCGCTGCCGGCGGTGTTGCTCTTGGTGTAGTCCAGCGCCCAGGGATCCTTTTCCGTGGCGTTCTTCTTCAGGAGGCCGGAATTGTAGATGCCGGGCACGATCACCGCGAGGTCGGGGACCGTCAGGCGGTCCTTCTTGGCAAAGTCGATACGGACGGTGCTGTCGTCGACGACGACGAACTGCTCCTTGTTCACCAGCGAACCGGCCTTCATCTGCACCGTGGGGAAGCCGCCGACCGATACCGAACGATCAAGCGACCATTTGACATCGCCCGCGGTGACCGGTGTGCCGTCGTGGAATTTCGCGTTTTTCTTCAATTTGAACGTGACCGACATGTCACCGATGGTCATGTCTTCCGCGAGTTCGGGTTTGAACTTGTCGCGGTCGTAAGACAGCGTGCCGTCGGGCAGCGTCTTGGTTTCATGCGTGATCAGGCGGTCGTAGCAATTCCAGGAGGCCTCGTAGCCTGGACGGTTGGTGCCGACGCCGTGAATGTCGAGATTGTTCGGGCCGCTTTCGGTGACGACCAGAAGCGTCTCGGAGCGGGCATCGGCCTTCGCGGGCGACCAGATCGCGGGCGCGGGCACCATGGCCCCCGCTGCCAGTCCGGACACTGATTTCAGGAAATCGCGGCGCTTCATGATGAAGGCTCCAAGGCGGGAGAAACCGGCGTTGGAACCACATTCGCAAGGTTTGTGCCAAACCTTAACGGAAGCTTACACGCCCTCTAAGGCAATGAGGACGCTCGAAAATCTTAGGAATAGCGACCGTGCCGCGCGTTCAGGCATTGCATACAAACCGACGCTCTTGCTTAAGAAGAGTGCAGAGAAATTCAGCAGCCTGTTTAGTGGGCGCTACCGTTCTACCTGTCCGGGCTTGCGCGCTCGAACTGACGCAGCAGCCGGTTGCCGCGCTCGACGGCGGAATCGAGTGCGCTCTGCGCGGGCTTCTTGCCGCTGAAGGCCTGCTCCAGCTCGTCGTCGATCACGTCGCGGATCAGGACGAACGACCCCAGCCGAAGCCCGCGCGAATTTTCCGTCGGCGGCTTCAGCGTGATCTGCTCGATCGAGATCGCGGTCCCTGGATTGCGATCATAGAAGCCCTGCGCGCGGGTCAGGTCGTAGGCGGCCCGGGTGATCGGCAGATAGCCCGTGTTCTGATGCCAGGCGGCCTGAACCTCGGGCTTCGACAGATAGGCGAAGAACTTCGCGACCCCTTTATATTCGGTGGCCGGCCGGTCCCGCAACACCCACAGCGTCGCGCCGCCGATGATGGTGTTTTGCGGCGCGCCCGCGACATCGGGCCAATACGGCATCATGCCGTAGCCGACCTCGAATTTCGAATTGGCCTTGATGTCGGCGCGGGTCGCCGACGAGCCGATGAAGATTCCGCATTCGCCCTTCTGGAAGCGCGGCTCCGCCGATTGCGCCCGCCCGCTATAGTCGAACACTTTGGTGGCCTGCCATTCCGCAAGCTGCGCGATATGGCGCACCACCACCGGATTGTTGAAATTCAACACTGCATCCAGGCCGCCGAAGCCATTGCCTCGCGTCGCGATCGGCAGATTATGAAACGCGGCGAAATTCTCGACATTGATCCAGGACGGCCATGAGGTGGTGAAGCCGCAGACCACGCCGCGATCGCGCAGCTTTTTCGCAGCCATGCCGACGTCCGGCCAGGTCTTCGGCGGCACCTCCGGATCGAGGCCGGCGTCGCGAAACAGGTCCTTGTTGTAATAAAGGATCGGCGTCGAGGCGTTGAACGGAAACGAGAGCAGGTTGCCGTCGACATCGGCATAATAACCGGTCACGGCGGGAAGATAGGCGGACGGGGCGAAGGCCTCCTGCTCGTCCCGCATCAACTGGTACACGGGATAGATCGCGCCCTTCGCCGCCATCATGGTCGCGGTGGCGATTTCGTTGACCTGTACGATGGCCGGCTGACTGCGCGAACGAAACGCGAAGATCGCCGCCGTAACGGTTTCGGTATAGTTGCCCTTGTAGCTCGGAACGATCCGGTACTCGGATTGCGAGGCGTTGAAATCGGCCGAGAGCTTGTCGACCTGCCGGCCGAGCTCACCCGACATCGCATGCCACCAGATGACGTCGGCGACCGCGAACGCCGGCGAGCTGAAGCCGATCGCGGCTGATACAGCCAGGAGTTGCAGGAGCCTTCGCGAGTACTTGAACGCCGATTTCACGATACGACCATTCCCATACCTGGCGGCCACCGGCATCAGCGACCAAAAAACTTACAGGCGAAGACCTCGTCCCGGCGCCTCACACGCCCTGTGGACCGCGCCGGCGCCCCCCGAAAACCGGGTTGCATCACGCCATTGACGATCATTCCGACGTGAGCACAATAGCTGGATCGCCCGCCTCTGAAAAAAAAGCGTTGAACCTTTTGCGCCGACCGCCGACACCCTCAAAAGGGAAGACGTTGCCTGTGGACCGCGCCGGCCTTACGCGGACAGTAATAAGCGTTGCCGCGCTGTTTTTGACAGTGGCGGCGGCGGGTGTGTCCGCGCGCGAATTCCGCGCCGCCGACGTCCAGGCCGAGAACTATCCGACCGTACAGGCGCTGCGCTTCATGGGCCGCGTCATCGCCGAACGCAGCGGCGGCCGGCATCAAATCCGGATCTTCCATTCAGGCCAGCTCGGGGAAGAGAAGGAGACGATCGCGCAGACGCGCGCCGGCGCGATCGATCTCAATCGCATCAACGTGGCGCTGATCGGGACCTTCGTGCCGGCGATCAACGTCCTGGCGATGCCGTTCCTGTTCCGCTCCGCCGAGCATTTGCAGAAGGTGCTGGACGGCCCGATCGGCAACGAGATCCTCGGCAGTTTCGAACCGTACGGCTTCGTCGGGCTGGCCTTCTACGATTCGGGCGCGCGGTCGATCTACAACAGCATCCACCCGGTCCGCTCGCTCGCCGACCTCAAAGGCTTGCGGATCCGCGTGCAGCAATCGGAGTTGATGTCGGACATGGTGAGAGCGCTCGGGGCGGAGCCGATCGCGTTGCCCTACGGCCAGGTCCTCACGGGACTTGCGACCAAGCTGATCGACGGCGCCGAAAACAACTGGCCGTCCTTTGTCACCACGGATCACTATAAATATGCCCGCTTCTACACCCTGACCGAACACAGCATGAGCCCGGAAGTGCTGGTGATGTCGCAGAAGGCCTGGCAGAGCCTGTCGGCGGACGATCAGAGGATGTTTCGGGAGGCAGCGCAGCGATCCAGCCAATTCATGCGGGAAAAGTGGAAAGATCTCGAAGAGCGTTCACGTCAACAGGCCGAAGCCGCCGGCGTGACGGTCGTAAAAGATGTCGACCGCAAGCCGTTCGAAGCGGCGATGGCCAGCCTTTACCAGAAGGCGCAGCGTGACCCGGCGGCCGCGGACCTGATCGCGCGCATCCGGCAAGTGGAGTGATCCGGTTTTGGTAGTCCGTGCGCAAGGTAAGGTTGCGGACCGGCGGGTGAGCTTCGCCGCCCACGGCCGCGCGCGCATTGTCGGGCTGTTGCGCGCGGTGCCGATCCGATGGCGCATCCTGTCGATCGCCGCGCTGAATTCCGCCGTCGTCGTGGTGCTGGCCGTCTTGATCTGGAACGGTGCCAAGGTGCTCGGCTCGGCCTGGGATGACGTGCGGCAGGTGCGCGAATCCGACAAGATCCTGGCCCTCCTGGAGAGCGAAACCGGCCGGCTGCAGAACCTGATCCATCGCTACATCAACCAGCCGAGCCCCGAGCTGTTCGCCGAGATCCTGCTGCTGCGCGAGGCGGTGCTCGGCACCCTCACCACGCGCGCCTCGACCGACCCGATGCTGTCGGGATCGGTCGCGGAGCTCGAGCACGTCACCGAGCGTTTTCTGAACGGCTTCGGCGAATTGCGCGCGGTGCAGGCGACCATCGCCAAAAGCTATGAGGAGCAGGTGCTGGGGCCGGCCAAGGACATGGCCGGGCTCTACTCGATCATCGAAGGCGCGACCGGCCACCGCGACGCGCTGATCTGGCCGTCGCTCGGCAAATCGCGCGAGGCGTTCACCGCCATGCTGGTCGCCGCCAATTCCTATTACCTGTCGCTCGCCAGCGCCTCCGCCGAGGAGGCCCGCCGCAACACCGAGACGATCGAGAAGACCATTCCCGTGATGACCGACCTCGCCGACAACGACCTGCAGCGGCTGGCGCTGCAGCGTCTGAGCACGCGGACGCAGGCGCTGCGCGAGGGGCTTGCGAAACTCTCCGAACAGCTCTCGAACCGCACCGAGCTGTTGCGCAACACCATCGACGCCACCCAGGCCGAGGCGATGGGGGCGATCGACGATCTGTCGGTGAAGATGCGCCAGCGCGAACAGCGGGCGCAGGAGACGTTCGACCGAACGCTTGCCGACATCTCGCGCCGGGTGCTGTCGATCGCCGTGATCTTTCTCGGCATCATCCTCACCGTCGGCGTCCTGATCGCGCTCTCCATCCGCCTGCCGCTGCAGCAGATCATGACCGCGATGCGCGCGATCACGCTCGGCGACTACGACCGCGAGGTGCAGGGCACCAGCGCCCGGGACGAGGTCGGCGCCATGGCGCGCGCGGTCGAGGTGTTCCGCGAGAACGCGATCGCCAAGCGCAAGACCGAGGACGAGTTGCGCACCGCGAAGGAGAAGGCCGAAAGCGCGCTGCTCGAGCTCAACACCGCGCAGCAGAACCTGATCGACGCCGAACGCCTGGCCGCGCTCGGCGGGCTGGTCGCGGGCGTCGCCCATGAGGTGAACAATCCGATCGGCATCAGCCTGACGGTCGCCTCCAGCTTCGCGCGGCGCACCGAGATGTTCGAGGCCGAGCTCCGATCGGACGGCGGCCTGCGCCGCTCGCAGCTCGAGGAATTCGTCCGCACCTCGCGCGATGCTGCCCAGCAACTGGTCGCCAATCTGCAGCGCGCCGGAGAGCTGATTCAGTCCTTCAAGCAGGTCGCCGTCGACCGCTCGCATGCCGAGCGGCGGCAATTCAACCTGAGCGAGGCGACCGACCAGATCATCGCAAGCCTGCGGCCGGTGCTGAAGCGGGCGCCGATCGCGCTCACCCTCGACGTGCCGGAGGGCCTCGTGATCGACGGCTATCCCGGCTCGTATGGGCAAATTCTGACCAACCTGTTCCTCAACGCCGTCAATCACGCCTTCAATGGCGGCCGTTCAGGAACCATCTCGGTCTCGGCGCGGTCGCGCGGACATGACGACGTCGAGATCATTTTCGCCGACGACGGGGCCGGAATGACCCCGGACGTGCAGCGGCAGGCCTTCGACCCGTTCTTTACCACGCGCCGCAACGACGGCGGCACCGGTCTTGGCTTGCATATTGTTTATAATCTCGTAACCCAGCAGCTGGGCGGGCGCATGATGCTGGAGTCAAGACTGGGACAAGGCACCACTTTTCGCATTATCATGCCCAAAACCGCCAAGGGCGGCACCGCCACATCCGAGACCTTATCAGACGGAACAACGCCTCAATGGCCGAACAGGACGATGTCCTCTACCTGATCGACGACACCGGAGCCGTTCCGGAGGATTCGTCCGCGCGTAAATGGAAGATCGCCGTCATCGACGACGATCAGGCCGTGCATGAAGGCACGCGATTTGCGCTCAGCGACTACACGCTGAACGGCCAGGGCCTCGAGATCCTGTCGGCCTATTCGGCGGCCGAAGGCCGCGCGCTGATACTAAAACACCCCGACATCGCGGCCGTGCTGCTTGACGTCATCATGGAGACCGATATCGCCGGCCTCGAACTCGTCGAATATATCCGCAACGAGATCAGGAACGAGACGGTCCGCATCATCCTGCGCACCGGCCAGCCCGGCCAGGCTCCCGAACGCCGCGTCATCGTCCAGTACGACATCAACGACTACAAGGCCAAGACCGAGCTGACCGCCGACAAGCTGTTCACCTCGCTGACCGCAGCACTGCGCAGCTACCAGCAGCTCGAGCGCATGGTGCAGACCCGGCGCGGGCTGGAGATCATCATCGACGCCGCCTCGACGCTCTATGACTTCAAGTCGATGCAGCGGCTCGCCGAGGGCGTGCTGACGCAGCTCGCCTCGCTGCTCAACGTCGATTGCGCCGGCATCCTGGTGCTGCGCGACGACGGCAACACGTCCGGCGACGATTTCTCGGTGCTGGCCGGCTCCGGCTGCTACAGCCGCTTCATCGGCTCCGCCGGGCCGAAGTCGCTCGACCCGGATCTGCGCTCGATGGTGGAAGCGGCCTTCAGGCGCCGCAAGAACGAATTCGCCGATCAGCGCACCGTGCTCTACATCCGCACCGGCAGCGGACGCGAAGTCGTGGTGCTGCTGCAGGCCGAGCGGCAATTGTCGGAAACCGACCGCTCGCTGGTGGAGATTTTCGGCAGCCGG
>WNFD01004183.1_pt1 | contig 14489 bp, 12 predicted proteins | sample 5400491 | NCBI WGS metagenome assembly WNFD01 (sample SAMN13153343, study PRJNA577476) | soil metagenome | isolation source: 120 cm saprolite under Douglas fir tree site 2 hole 2 replicate 2 | place: USA:California | collected 2015-04-18
CGAAACGGCCATTAGCGGCATCAGACGGGCTGAAGTCGCTGATAGTATCCAGGACCCGGCGATAGGAGCCATTGCTGTAGGCGTCCACATGCACCTCCACCGTGCCCCCAGTATTAGCAGTCTTCACGAAGCCGAGCTGCGGAGACGCCGTCGGTGGAGCGAACGCGGTGACCCCGTCAGGCGTGCCCCAGCCCGTGGGGCCGTCATAACCGACCTCGCCGGTGCACAGGTAGGCCGGGCTGCAGGTGCCGTTGGCACCCGAGGTGACATCGAACAGGCTCGAAGTGTGCTGGTAGATGTAGGACGAGGGGTAGGTGCCCGCGGCCGGGGTCCCGGCCAGGGCGAAGGCGGAGGCGATAATCGGCGAGGCGACGCTGGTGCCGCCGACCTCCAGCCAGCCGCCTCCGGTGTAGGAGTCGTAGATGGCCACGCCGGTGCTGGGGTTGGCGTCGGCGGACACGTCGGTGTTGGTGCGATGCGAGCAGCCGGTGTCGGTCTGCCAGGACGGCCTGGTCTCATACGCCGAGCAGCCCGATCCGGTGCCCGCACCGCCGCTGGCCGACCCCCACACGGACTCGGTCCAGCCGCGCGAGTTGGATGCGGTGGTCAGTGTGGTGCCGCCGACCGCGGTGACGTACTGCGAGGCGGCCGGGTATTCCACCCCGTAGCCGCTGTCACCGGCCGAGGCGGTGACAGCGACGCCCGGGTGGTTGTAGTAGCCGGCGTCGTAGGTGGCATCAGAGGAGGAGTCCGCGCCGCCGTAGCTGTTGGAGACGAACTTCGCGCCCAGCGCCACTGCGCTGTTTTCCGCGGTGCCCAGGTCGGAGAAGGAGGGGCTGTTGGCTTCGACCAGGATGATGTGGCACAGCGGGCAGATGGCCGAGACCATGTCGATGTCGAGGGATTCCTCGACGTCCCAGCCTGTGCCGGCCGCGGCGGCGGGCAGCGGGCTCGTCTGGCCGTTCTCATTGACGACGGAGAAGCAGCCGGCCCCGCAGGCAGGCAGGCCCCAGGCGGCCCGGTAGGTCGCGAGGTCGGCGGCGGCGTTCGGGTCGTTGTAGGCATCCACGATCGCCACGGTCTGGCCGCTGCCCGCGCTGGAGGAGGCCAGCACATACGCGCTTTGCAGGCTGGAGGGGCCGTACCCATCGCCGGAAGGGGCAGCGTAGGGGCGGCCGACGGGCTGCAGATGGTGCTGCACGCCGGTGCGGACCAGCACCATGCAGGCCATGTGGCCAGCACGCGCGACAGCGCAGGCGCGCATGTAATCGGGCCGGTTCAAGGCCGCGGCCATGACAGCGCGGGCTGTCTGCGGCCCCTGGGCGCGCGGCGCGGGCTGGGTCGAGGCGGAGGCGCTGGCGGCGGTCAGGGTGCCGAGCGTTAAGACCGCCGCCGACACCAGGACGATCCGGGTGCGGATCAGGCCTGGGCGCAGTCGTCCCGAGCGCTTCATGAGCATTCCGTTCCCCTTTCGCGACGTTCTGTACGTCATGGGCGGGCAGAGCCTAACGAGGCCGGAACGTCAGAACATGTCGAATTACAGGTACACTCAACTTCCGCGGTCTTAGATGATCATGCTGCTGTGGTAGTTTCCCACGCCAGCCGTATGGTGTGGATTTGTGCTGGTGTTGGCTGGGCGGGGTGAGCTGGCCGGTATCTGGCGGCGATGAGGACGCGGCGGAGCTTGGCGATCATGTCGGCGGTTGAGGGCTGGGTCTTGGTGGTGTACCAGGGCGTCTTCGTTCGCCACTTCTATCCCCCCACCATCTCGCCGCATAGCGCTCGATCACCTGCGCTGGGGAGGCGGCGGTGTCGGTGGTGACCAGCGCCAGGTCATAACCCGCTGCGCTCTTGTCGCGGATCAGCATGACCTGCACGGTACAGGGTCCGAACATCGGGTACCACAGGCAGCTGATGACGGCGGCCTGCACGGTGGCGGTCTTGCCGTAGCGGGTTACGGTGACCTGGGCGAAGGCGGCGCGGGCGGCGAGGATTTTCCACTCACTGGCCCGAACACGAAGAGACACGCGCCCTGCATGAGGCAATGATGACGGGATGACGCACGCCGACCCCTGCCATCAGACTGGGCGGTCGAGTCTCCCGCTCTGATGAGCCGCTGCCGGCGGCCACGCGCATGTCGCCATCGCCACCGGCGCGATGGCCGACGCCGATGCACTGCTCACCGCGCGAATGCCCGAGATCGAGGAACGGGCCGCGGCGTGGCCGCTAGCCGGGCATGCACGGGCGGGTGGCCGCGGTGCTCGGCGACACCGCACGCGCCGGTGCGCTCCTCACCCGGTCCGTCCGGATCTTCGGCGAGCTCGGCGACACCTGGGGGATGGCCCACCAGCTCACCCACCTTGCCGACACGGCGGCCCAGCGCGGCGACCACGCCCGCGCCGCGCTGCTCTACGGTGCCGTCGACGCGTTCACCGAGCAGTTCGGCGCCCGTGTCTTCCAGGTCTGGCAGGACCTCTCCGACCTGTGCCAGTCCACCGCGCTGGCCGCGCTCGGCACTGAGCGCTACACCGCGCTGCGCCGCCAGGGGCGCGCCCTGCCACCGGCCGACGTCGTTACGCTCGCCGCGTTCAGCTCGCCATGAGGCTCGCTGCGACCGAACGAGCCCGCATCGCGGCGTCCGGATCGGCGAAGATCGCCGCGCCCTCCGCGAGCAGCAACGGCTGGCCGGCCAGCACCGACGGGTGCCTGCTGTCGTTCACTGGGATGGCGATCGCTCACCCTGGCTCTTCACCAGCACCCCGTTATGCTGCCGGTGGTAGACGCGGACGGCGTTCTTTGCCAGCTTGGCCTCGATCGCGTCCTGCAGGTCGATGCCGGTCATCCCGGCCAGGCCCAGCAGGAAAATCGCGGCATCCGCCAGCTCCTCGGCGGCATCCTCCCGGCCTTTGCGCCAGGCGTCGAACGCCTCGGCGATCTCACCGGACAGCAGGCAGAACTCCAGCGGGACGTCCGTCGTGTTGAAGCCCTTGGCGGTCTTGTTATCCCAGGCGAGCTTCTGCGCTGACCGGATATCCACCATTCCTCCCGCTACTATAAGGCAATTCGCCGGAGTCCGCTTGACTGAGCCCATACTGGACGCAGAGGACGTTTATCAGAGGAGCCGTCGAATTTCCTGTACCAGCCTCGAGCGGCAATCTACTGGCGTTAGCCTGTGGACCGCTATGTGCATAAGACGGCCCGCATGGTGGATAACACAGCCCGAAGAGCCGCCAGGCTGTGTATGGCGACACCCAGACTTCTAGCCACAGCAGGAACAACGGGCTTGTGGATGACCGGACCTCCTTGTGGACCAGCCTCCGCCATAAATTCTCCGGTCGTGCCCTCGCCGCTGCGCGCTGACTACCCGCCGGGCGCTGACGTACCCGCGATGACCGAGCGTGCTTGAACAGACACGAATCCGGTTCCGGTCATGGGGCTGGCATGCGAGACTGCACGGCAGGGACGATCACGGAGGCTGCGCGAGGCGATGGGCGGCGCTGGACAGAGGTCTTGGTGCCGCAGCCCGGTGACGTGGAAGGGGGCTACGCCGCTGCAGGGAATGCGATCAGCCGTGTTTTCGCGACCGTGCCTGACGTGCCGGTCAACGCCGGGTCGCTGGCCGGGCTCATCCTGGGATTCCTCTACAGCCAGCGATTCGTTCCCCCAGGCAGGCGCGGCCGGATCAACGTCATGGTAGCCGCCTATCTCATGGCCGACCGGGCGGACCTCTCACCGTCCGGGCAGGCGGGCGCCCGTAAGGGTCCGGGCTTCACGCGCTGGGGTCAGCGCCGTAGCAGCCCTGTACCTCGTCGCGGGCCCTGGCGACGACGGCATCGTAATCGCCGAAGCCGTGCGGGACGGGCATCCGCGGCAGGGTGATCGTAGGCCCGGTCTGTCCATCGGCGGTAAGCCCCCTCACTCTGCGATCTCGTAGACGAAAGCCCTCTCCCCCGGTCATGGCCATATCCAGAGCCAAGGCGAAGAACAAGATACCGAACGGGCTCCGCAGTGGTGACACGTCAGCGCACTGCCTCGGCCACCTCGGCTACGCGCGGATCGCCCGGCCAGCGGGAATGCAGCCTGGCAAGAACCTGGGCCAGCATTTCCGCGAGCCATACGGAGCCGGTGCGCTGCGCGGTCGCTGCGGCCTGAAGTGCTACGGCGCATGATTGCTCCAGGTCACCGGCCCTGGCATACACGCTCGCCAGGTGAACGAGGTTCCGGGTTGCCCAGGCCGATGACTTCTGGTCGTCCGGCAGTGCCGAGTATCCAGTCTGCAATGCGGTGACGGCACGCTCCCGGTAGCGGGGGTTATCCGCCATCCAGCCGAGGGCTACGCCCTGATGACACTCCAGATTCTGGGGTGTCATCCAGTACAGGTAGGGGACCCGGTCCTGCCGCTGGCCCGGCAGCTTGCCCGCGAACTCTGACACCTCGCCGAGCTTGCGTTCCGCTGCGGCGGCATCACCGGCTATGGCGTGCCCCTGTGCTTCGATAGCGGCGCCATAGGCCCGCTCTTCGACGGCGATCGTCGTGTCCTGCTGGGCGGCCTGGCACAGGCTGATCACCGTGCCGATCTCGCCGCTGTGCAGCGCTCCGTACGCGCGCTGCACGAACACCGAGGCGATCCTCTCCCTGTCGCCGATCTCGGCGGCCCACTCCAGCGCCTGCGACAGCCGCATCTGGTCGCCTGCCGGGTCACGGGCGTCACGGTGCAGGTAGCCAGAGAACTGTGCCCACTGCGCGGCTACCTCCAGCAGCGCTGAGCGCACAGGCCCGCGTGCCTGGCGGACGAAGTTCTCGATCGTCGCGAGCTGCGCCAGGACGGGTTCGCGTACGGCCACGGTGCCCATGGCGTCCTCGACGTGCCGCTGCTGTGCCAGCATCTCCCGCAGGGAACGAACGACGGGCATGTCCACCTGGGCAGGGTGGCGTGCTGCCCAGGTGAGCCGTTCGGGATCCTTGAGGCCGAGCCAGCCCGCCACCAGGGCGCCGCCCGCGATCACCGACCTGCGGTCAAGCAGGGTGTCCGGGCTGCCCATCGACGGAATGCCGCCCCGGGATGCCCTCAGCGACACGGCGGCAGGCAGCGCTGGCTGCGGCGTGCCGGGTACGGCAGGGTGTCCGGCGGGGGCGGGCCAGCCTGCGGAAGAGCCGTCACCGCGCTCCCGTTCGGCATCCTTGTGTTTGGTCTTCTCCGGCACCTGCGCCGTGCCGAGGAACAGCCGCTCGGCCTCGGGCATCCAGCGGAAGTCGTCGTAGTCGAGCAGGCTGATCACGGTGGTGTCGTACAGGCGGGCCAGGATGGACAGCAGCAGCGGGGTCGGCTTGCGTCCCTGTGCCCGGCGGCTGCCGCCCGGCGGCGCGAGGCCGGGCCACTGCTCGTACTCGCACAGGTGCCCCGACGTCATGCTCGCCTTGCCCGTCTCGTCCAGGCCCAGCTCGCGGAGCAGGTCGTTGATCCGGTCGGCGGTGTTCTGCAGGGTCCACCCGCAGGCGACGCGCCACGCGGTGCGGGGGCGCATCCTGAACCGGCGGCCGAAATCCTCCGCGATCTCGGCATAGCTCATCCCGGCCGCGCGCATCTCCTCGCGCCGCCTGTCCTGCTCGGCCCGGTCGCTGGTCCTCGGCCGCGTCATGCGCCTCTCCCTCCCAATGCGCCTGTCGTCCGGCCCTGATCACAACCCTAGCCGCGCCGTACGCGCGGCGGGCGCGGAGTGCGCCGCCTCCGGGCGGGGGGTCAGCGCAGGGTGTGGCCGGTTTGCCCGCGGGAATCACATTTTCCCAGCACATGGAGTGATCTCAGCGTAACCCTGCTGACAAGCTCAAGGCCAGCCAGACCCGGCGAGCCCGCTCACGGCGGACGGGCACGCACCGCGAGGAACGCCCTGCTCCAGCACGACGGGGAGCCATTATCTGGAGGATCCGCGACACGATGAGCCCGCACGGCACGGAGGCGGCCAGTAAGATCAGCGCCCGCCATACCCGGATGACCAGGTACCTCGGTGATCTGGAGGCAGAGCTGCGCGGACGCGGGCTGATGGTGGTCCTGGACGCCGATCGTCCCGTTCCGCGCCTGTACCTCGGCGGCCACGCTCCTGGCGGTGACAATGTGCTGGCGGCCCCCGGTAAGGGCCAGTCATGGTGGTACTGGTGGCCGTGCTGCGATCGCATTGCCCCGGCCGGCCAGCCTGCGCTCGCCGCAGAGATGATCATGAAGGCCCTGGTCGCGGAGACCGGCGCCGGACCGCAGGAGCCAGCGGGCTGGTTATCTGGGTGTGGCCTGCCGACGGTCCTGGCCATGGCCGGAGAACGTGGTGTCTGACGGCACACGCAACACGGTGACCGGTACAGTGCACGGCTCCGCCGCGCAGGTCCGCTCCCTCTACGGCGACCTCTACCTGGCCTCAGGCCCTTACGTCCGGATGCCCGTGCCCAGGCAGCTGCCCCTGGCTCCGGGCAGCTTCACCAACCGGGCGGCGACGCTTGCGGCGCTGGGCCAGATGATCGCCGATCAGGCTCCGGCACGGCAGGCGCCGGTGATCGTGATCACCGGCGTGCCGGGCGTGGGCAAGACCTGCCTGGCGCTGCACTGGCTGCGCCAGCCCCGCATCCGCGGGGACTATCCCGACGGCGAGCTGTTCGCGGACCTGGGCGGGCACCAGCCTGAGACCGCAGCCCTGCCAGGCGACGTGCTCGGCGGGTTCCTGCGCGCCCTGGGCACGCAGCCGGACCGTGTTCCGGCTGACCTGGCTGAGATGGCCGGGCTGTGGCGGTCTGTCACCAGCGGGCGGCGCCTGCTCATCCTGCTCGACAACGCGGTGTCGGCCGCTCAGGTCCGCGCCTTACTTCCCGGGGACGGGGGCAGCCTGGTCGTCGTCACGTCGCGCTGGCGGATCGCCGGACTGGCTATCGATACCCGGGCACGGTTCACCGAGCTGGACCCGCTGGACGAGACGGCCGCCGTCGAGCTGCTCGGCAGCATCGCCGGGGCCGGGCGGGCCGCCACTGAGCCGGACGCGGCCCGGTCGGTGGCCCGGCTGTGCGGCGGGCTGCCACTGGCGGTCGTCGTGGCCGGGGCGCGGATGGCACCGCATCCCCGCGCGACGCTCAGCCGGGTGGCCGCCGAGCTGGCCAGCGAACACGGCCGACTTGCCGCGCTGAGCCTCCCGGGTGACCTGTCGGTGCGCGCGGCGTTCGACGTGTCCTATAAGGCGCTGCCCGCCGAGGCGACGCGTGCCTACCGGCTGACCGCACTGATTCCCGGACCTGGGTTCAGCCTTGGCCTTGCAGTCGCGGCCATCGCGGCGGATCCCGGCAGCACAGGCGTCCTGCTGGACCTGCTTACCGGGGCGAGCCTGCTCTCCGAACCCGCCCACGGCTGGTTCCGCTTCCACGACCTGGTGCGGCTGCACGCCCGCGAGCAGGCCCGCGCCGACCCCACAACCGAACGGGAGGCCGTCATGGCCCGGAGCATCGACTACTACCTGGAAACCGCCGTGGCCGCCGACCTGGTGGTCCACCCGCACCGCTGGCGGCTCAACCCCATGTACGAGCATGCCCGCGAGGCCCCGCCCGCGCATGACAGCCCGGCGCAGGCCCTCCGGTGGCTGGACGGCGAGCTGCCCGGCCTGCTCGCCGCCCTGCGCGCCGCCCATGAGGAGGGCCTGCACGAGCAGGCGTGGCAGCTCTGCGAGGCGCTGTGGGGCCTGCTCACCTCCCGCATGCTGTACCAGCCCTGGACCGACAGCCACCTGATCGGCCTGGCGTCCGCGCAGGCCTGCGGTGACCAGCGGGCCGAGGCGCGGATGCGCGTCCAGCTCGGCCTGGCCTACCTGCACACGGCCCGCTGTGACGATGCCCGCGCGGAGTTCACCGAGGCGCTGCGGCTGGACCGGGAGGCCGGGCACCGCACCGGGGAGGCGACCGCGCTGGAACAGCTCGGCCTGACCGACCTCGCCGAGGGCAGCCATGACGCGGCGCTCGCCCTGTTCACCGAGGCCCTCGCCATCCATGAGGAGACCGGCCGGACCCGCGGCGCGGCCATCATGATCAAGCACATCGGGGAGGCGCACCGCAACGCCGGGCGCTTCGACGAGGCGGCCGTGCACCTGCTCGAAGCCCGCCGCCTGGTCGCTGGCCTGCCGGATCCCTACCTGGAGGCCCGCGCCCTGACCAGCCTCGCCCAGGCCCGCCTGGACGCCGGGCGAGCTGACGACGCCGTGGAACCGCTGAACGAAGCGCTCGCCATCATGACCGGCCTCGACGCGCTATACGAGCAGGCCCGCATCCATGCCATGCTCGCCGACTGCTGTGCCCGGTCCGGGGAGCTGGCCGACGCCCGCAGCCATCTTGACCAGGCCCTGTACCTGTACGAGGAACTGGACATTCCTGACGAGGACCCCGCCTGCGCACGTGCCCGTGACCTGGACATGCGGCTCACCCTCGCCGAGGACACTCCATAGGAGAAGAGCATGACCGGCCGGGTCATGGTCCGCTGACGCCTCCGTTCTTGCGGCAGCCAGGGCAGCCGGCCGGGATGCGCCGGAACGCCTCCCCGCATGCCCGTCCGGCGGGAGTGCGGTTTCGCTCTGCCCAGGCTCCGGGCTCGCTCACTCATGCGACCGCCGGCCATGCTCCCCCGGTGAAAGGCGGTGCACGCCAGATCCCGCCCCGCTGGAGCACGCCGCCTCCCTGGACATGGTTTCCGCAGTTCAGCGGATAGCGCCCGGCGGGAATCACATTTCCCCAGCACACGGAGTGACAGCTGAGTATCCAAAAGTGGATGCTCAGGGGCAGCTCAGCTTACCGAAGCAACTCCTGTCCCAGGGAACGTGACCGCCATGACCTGGCTCCTGCCGCCCCGGCCGCCGCTGCCGGAACCCGCCTCCGGCAGACCGCCTGCGTGCCGCGGTGGCGTGCCGCGTGAGCGGGCCCCGGGCACGCGCATCGCGTGCGCGGGGTAAGGATCACTGATGGATTCCCCTGGCCGGCGCCCGGCAGACGATGAAGGGCCGAACATCGCCCGCGTGTATGACTACATGCTCGGCGGGTCACACAACTTCGCCGCCGACCGGGTATCCGCCGAGGAACTCCTCGCCCGGTGGCCGGACGCGCGGGAGACGATGCGGTTCAACCGGGCGTTCCTGGGCCGGGCGGTGCGGCACCTGGCCGGGCAGGCAGGGATCCGGCAGTTCCTTGACATCGGCTCGGGGATCCCGACCATGGGCAACGTCCACGAGATCGCCCGGCAGGCCGCCCCGGATGCCCGTGTCGTGTATGTGGACAACGACGCGGTCGCCGTGCTGCACAGCCGCGCGATCCTGGACCGCGACGAGCGCGCGGTAGCGATCGAGGGGGACCTGCGCCGGCCCGGGGAGATCCTGGAGCACCCTGCCCTGCGGGCCATGCTGGACCTGTCCCGGCCGGTCGCGCTGCTACTGGTGGCCGTGCTGCATTTCTTCCCCGACGCCGACGATCCGGCTGCCCTGGTCGCCGGGCTGCGCGATGCGCTGGCACCCGGCAGCTACGTGGTGATCAGCCATGGCACGACCGACTCCCAGCCTGAGCATGTCGCCGACGCCATGGGCCACTACGCGCGGACCACGGCCCCGTTCCAGCCCCGCAGCCACGCCCAGATCCTGCGGTTCTTCCATGGCTTCGACCTGATCGAGCCATGCCTGGTGCGCGCTCCGCTGTGGTGGCCCGACGATCAGCAGGACGCCAGGCATCCGGAACGGGCCGCAGCATACGCCGGAGTCGGGCGCAAGGGCTGACCATGGGGTGCGCAGATCTCGGAACTGCTCCCGCTCATGGCTTCCGGCCGCGTGCACACAGCGGCGCGCAGCGGGGACGGCAGGACGATCTGCCACATCGGTTCACGCGGGGGGGAACAGGAGAAGGACATGGGCGTGGTCGAGCGCCGTCCAGCGCGCGATATGACCCCGGGATATCCGCAACATCGCCGTCGCACCTTCCCGGGGCAGCCCGACCAGATGAAACAGGTGCGCCTGTTCCTGGACCGGGTACTCGATGGCTGCCCCGCGGCCCCAATAGTGATCCAGTTGGCGAACGAGCTGACCACGAACGCGGTCGTCCACAGCGAGAGTAAGGAAGAGGGGGGACGATTCCGGATCCGGGTGCACATCCGCAAGGGAGAATGGGTCCGGATCGCCGTCTGGGACCAGGGCGGTCCCTGGGGCGGGCACGCCCGGGAGGACCACACGCCGGATGAGCACGGCAACGGCCTGTTCCTGGTCGAGGCGGTGGCCAGGGAATGGGGCATGGTCAGTAACGCCAGCGGCCGTACCGTCTGGTTCCGCTGCGCCTGGAGCGCCGCGTGACCGGCATCTAGGGACCCCGGTGATGCGTGCCCCGGGTCAGCAGCGCGACGCCAGGGCCGCCGTCGCTGCCCTGGCCAGCGAGCTGCAGCTACGGCACGGCGTCCGGGGCACCGGCAGTCAAGGATCTCACCGACTGGACCGCGGCGGCCGGGATCCTCGCCCTGCTGCCTGAACTGACCGCACAGCTTCTGCCGCCGGAGCCAGCCGCGGGCGCCCTCCGGCTCCGCTTGCTGCCTCACACGATCAGGCTCGCCTGCCCCATCGACTGCTCTACCCGGTTTATCCGTCCCAGCCGGGATCGGAGGTGATCTGGTCCTCCAGTTCGGCGGGAAGGACTTCCAGCTGAGGGTGCGCCAGGAGCCGTCCGACTAGCTCGTCGTCGCCGCCCACATAGGTGGAATCGAGATCGGGATCGGCGGCGACGGCCCAGGCGTGGTCCTCAGGCCAGTACAGGCTCGGGGGCAGGCCGAGTGTCACGCTGGCTGCGAGCGGGCCAGAGTACAGGTAGTAACGGCGGTCAAGGAACCCGCATACAGCCGGGTGCTGAGTCCGGTGGCGTCCCGGCGGCCGGCCGGGTGGCGCGGCGACGCGCGCGAACACCTGCCCGGTCTCGGGGCCGGCCGCCTGGCCGGCGGGCGGGCCGTAGCCGTCCCACACGCAGAACCAGCACTGGCGGACGGTAGAGGTGCAGGCGGCGAGCACGCTGAGCAGGGCATCGCGGTCCTCGCCCGGCAGCTCTCCGTGCGGGGGATCATCCGCCGCGTGCGCGCCGGGGCCGGCGGTGAGGGCCGGGAACTGGACGCGGCGGTCCGGCGGGGCCAGTCCCGCGCGAGCGGCGATCTCATGCCAGCGGGTGAGCCTGCGCCCCTCGCTGGTCCCGGTCACGACCGGGTGCAGTATCCGCGCGTACGCACGGAATACCGGCGGCAGCAGCATTCTCACCCGGTAGGTGCGGTCAGCCAGCTGCGTGACGATCCAGTCGGCGGCGTGGACGGCGTCGCTGGGCTCCATATCTTCCTCGGTATCTTCCTCGCTCATGGGACGGCCCGGGACGGTGGCGGGGGATCCGGCACGGCCGGATTCCCCGCCGGTGCCCACTGTAGGCGCGTGGCCAGGGGACTCTCAGGTCCCGCAGTGCAGGGTGGCATTGCCAGGCGAGACGCCGTAACCCTCGTACAGCTGCCCGTTCTCCTCCGAGACTCCGTAGGAGTCACCGAAGAACGTGCTGCTGGCCGTGCTGGTGCAGTGGCGGAAAGTGCCGGTATTCGACCTGACCGACTGGCCGGTGCTGTAGCTGACCGTACTGGCCTGCAGCTCGGCAACCAGCCCGAAGACTCCCCACTTATAGAGGCCGGTCTCGTTGGAAAGGGCCTGGACCGGGCGGTTGCAGACGATGTAGGACTTGACCTTGACCGATCCCCGGTTCGAGGTGGACAGGTATGCGTTCTGGATCGTGCCGCGTGTCCCGCCGGTCGGCGACGGCTGGAACCGGCAGCCCGCCGGAGATGTCACTTCCGGGTTCAGCGTCCCGTCCGGGTTGACTTTCTCCAGCGGGATCGCCTGCCCCGGCACCGGCACCGGTGATCCCCTGAGCTGCGCCGGCGGCATCGGGAGCTTGTGCAGCAGTGCCGGCATGCTGACTGCGGCGGGGCTGGCATGCGGCGCCGTGGCGGCGGCTGCCACGCCGCCGGCCGCGAGCACTGCCGCCACGGCAGCGACCGCCGTCACCGCCGCTGCAAGCCGGTGCCGCGGCCATCCATGAAGATTCCTCCTGGGTGTTCTCACTTTTACTCCCTTATTGTGGTGAGCTGCGTCTTCATAAACTGGCTCAGGCTCATGCACGGTCTGCGCTCTGCCGGGACGCGGCCGGCAGGGCTCCTGTGCCTGCTAGCCGCGTGCGGCGATGCCGGAGCTGTCGGCGGCGACCCAGGGCTGCCCAGGCCGCGCGGCGGGTCGCAGACAGCGAGAGGCGTGGCGGGCCAGCGCGGGCGACTGCCAGTCCGAGGTGGCGGCGGTCACATAGTCGCGCCACATGCCCTCGCATGCGGTCGGGTCCGCCTGGTGCGCGGGCGGCGGGGAGACGGGCGGGCCTGGCGCGGCCGGCTCCGGGGCGCCCGCAGGAGCGGGGGTACGGGATGCCGGTGCGCGGGGAGCGCAGCCGGCCAGCGCCAGGCACGCGAAGACAGCCGCAGCCAGCACCACACGGCAGGGGGACCCGTCCGTAGCCCATCCGGGATCACCTCGCTCGGGGGTGGCTGCTGCTGTCCCGGCAACTGTGTCCCGCGGGCCCGTGGCTACTGCAACGTAGGAACTGGCATGCGGGCAGGCGCACTTCAAAGTGGAGACAGGATAATCAGACATGAAACGGGCATAAAGGAGCGGCCAGCGCGCCCGATGGCGGGCGCGGGACGTGCCGTGATCGCCGCGCGGTGCCGGGCCGGTGCCTCCAGCAGGCGACCTGCTGGCCACCGTTTGTCAGGTTTACGGGTACCGGCTGGTGATGGCCTGATAGCGCCAGGTGACAGTCCTGGTGCCGGAGGATGACGCGGAACACGGTGGACGTCGCGGCACGCAGACTGCCCCCCGGCGGGCGGTGATGATCACCTGTGATGCGTCGCGGGCGGCACTGGTGGCGTTGATGGCGCTGGCCGGGATGCCGGTGACCACCCTGGTCGCGCTGCTGTGCGCGGTGACGCTGGCCGGGCGCCGTTCTCCGCCGCGCGGGCCGCCGTCTATCCCGCCGTGCTCGCCGGGACGCTTATGCGCTGGGCAGCGCAGTCACCATGACCACCTACCAGGTCGCCTACCCGCTCAGCCCCCCAACCCCCGCTCTCAGCGTGCCAGCGCGTACCCAGCGTGTAATAGGCAATTCGGCTGCCGATAATCCACCGTTTTATGTGATGTCCTTTTGAGTATGGGGCACTCACGGGGATGGCGGCCAACCATTTGCCAGGCGGCCAGCCAGCCCTGGCCGCCGGGCACGCCCCCTCCCGCCCTGAACCGCACGGCCGTGCCCGGCACCGGGTCCCGCCAGGATCCGCAGTGCGCGAGCACGCCAGGATCCCTGGCTGCGCTGGCCACGCGCTGCCGCCTGCCCGCCGCAGGTGCCAGGTGGCAGTCCCAGCCCGGCCGGCCACCCGCCTCGCACCGGACCGGGCTCGCCTGGAAGACACACGATCGGAGGAGCGAGACGCGGAAGCTGACAAGGGGCAGCCCGCCGGCGCGCCGACGCGGCGGCAGGCGGGCAGTACACGACACAGGAGAATTCACCGCACTACACGGGACCAGCACTACCGTGGGAGAGCCGCAGTGAACTGGCAGAATCTGATGAACCGGCTGGCACCGCTGCGCAGGCAATGGGATCTGGCGGTGCTTGCCAACCTGGCGGCCGGGACCGAGCGCCCCGGAGACCTGATCGAGGCCATCAACGCGCAAGCCGCCGACGGCCGGCGGATCGGCTGGAAAGTCCTGAACGACACGCTGCGCCGGCTGGAAAGAAGCGGCTACGTCACCCGCCAGGAGATGCAGAGCGTTCCGCGCGAGACGCGGTACTGGCTGCGCCCGCCAGGGCACCAGCTGCTCGCCGCGCTCAGGCTGCTCGATACCTGGTATGACGATCAGGAGCCAGGTGATGAAAGCCCCGGCGCGTCATCCGGCGGGCAGACGGCGGGGAACTGTAACGAGAGCAGCGGGGCCGCCCGCACCCCGCTCGCCTGCAGCCTGAACGCCCAAGACCGCCCCGGCCCGGTCCATCGGCAGGATGAGCATGCAGCCGCTTGCAGCCACCAGCCTTACCCGGTTCCCGCCACGATGATCCGCCAGATGGTCATCCGGGACCGGGCGGGCCGCTGCCTACGCTCGGGAACTGGGGGATTCCGGGGAGCGGCAGCACCGTTCGGCGCCTGCACCAGCACCCGCCCGCCGGCCGCGGGTACCCAGGTCTCTCTCCCTCGTCCGCGTTGAAGCCGCCGTTACTATCTGCGCGGAAAACTGATGCCCTGAGTCGGTAAGAAACCGTAATTAAATAACTTGTATTATTAACACAATTCCTGTATGATCTTTATATGCCTAACAGCCGGTCCACGGAGTTCGCAGCAATGGCCGCCCGACTGGCGGATCTCTTGCCTCGCCTTAATGAGCGGGATC
>WNFD01011739.1_pt1 | contig 14487 bp, 9 predicted proteins | sample 5400491 | NCBI WGS metagenome assembly WNFD01 (sample SAMN13153343, study PRJNA577476) | soil metagenome | isolation source: 120 cm saprolite under Douglas fir tree site 2 hole 2 replicate 2 | place: USA:California | collected 2015-04-18
TCCCGCCGTAGAGATGCCGCCAGCGATGAAACGTCTGCTCGCTGATCTCCAACTTCCGGCAAACCGCTTCGATCGTCGCGCCCTGGTTGAGGTCCACCTCCGCCTCGCGCAGCTTCGCAATGATCTCCTGCGGCGTGTGGCGCTTCCTTTTCATCGAGTCCTCCCGCCCTCTCGGGCCGTTAGACTCTCATATCAGCTGGTACATCTGGAGGGGGTCAGGTCACAGCTGCCCCTCTCTGAGTAGGAGAGGAATTGCTACTCGACCAGTTCGAGTGGCACGGAGTTGCCAATCATCCTACGGAAGCTTCAGGCTGTCTTCAAGGTGGGCCAGAGTGACGAGTCTTCCAAGGACCAGCGGGTGATCAAGCAGTCTGCTAGCTTTCAAGTTCTTGGCCGCCTCGGGCCGGAGCAGGTTCCCGAGGACGGCTTCCCACTTGGGTCCGAAGTGGTCGAAGACAGAACTCTTGCCCTCGATGCGCGGTTGATTCCATCCTAAACGCCATCCTACACGGCCGGCGAAATAGCGCATACGGGCTGGTAGCGCTACCAGAGTGGACCATGCCGTCGGTCCAGCGGCTTCGCCGCGGGCGACCGGAAGCCGAGCCAAGTCGGGATGCAACGCCGCCAGGAACAAACGACTGAGCATTTGGCGGCGCTTTTCTTTCCATTTGGTTATGAGCATGGTTTCCATTACACGCCGGTTGGTCCACGGTGAGAAGCTGGACCGGAAGCGGTTGGTGGAACTGCCGATACGTCCCTGCCAGAATTGCATACGCATTCGCAAGTAAAGGATATCGAGACGAGCGAAGGCCGGCAGTTCTGGGTGGTCATGCTCAGCTATGCGTCCGCACATATGAGAGAACCAGTCAGCAATCGGAAGATGCGAAAGGCCTAATGCTGAAGGAATCAGATTTCGGAACCTCTGTTCAATGAGAGGTTCGAGAACCAGACGTCCTTCGGGGGAGGGATCGCAGAACTCGCGGCGAAGGATGATGTTGCGTGCGATGTCGCCACCGGCTGAGCCGTGGATGCTGGGTTGATTGAGAGTATCGAACTGGGTCTGCGCGTTATAGATCTGGGAATACTGGATGACATCGTATTCGAGGTCTGTGAGCCAAGCCGCGCGGGCAATGTAATCGAGTTGACGCGAGTCCTCGGATGAGAGAAAGGGTGTGACGACATGCTTGAATCCGAAGTGGCGCGCGATATGCGACGAGAGCACGACATCCTCGTCGCCGGGAGCGCCGGAGACCGTGGTCTGAAAATTCTTCAGGTTGCGAATGGCGAAGCCGACATTGGTGCGGGAATCGTAGCCTGCGGTCAGATCGAGAACAAAATTCCTCCCGCTGGCATTCAAGGAAGCGAAATCCTTGTCCAGTTCCTCGACGATACGCTGACAGGCCTCACGGGCTGAGAGCGTATTAAAGAGAAGCGCGCTCAGGGTCCAGTATTCGGACTCTCGTGAAGTCGTCTGAGTGAATTCGTACAAGTGGGCTGGCTTAAGGGAGCGAATGCCTTCATAGAGGCTGTAGTTGCCATAAATGCAGCCGCTCGCGAGAAACTCGGAGGCGGCGACCCAGTTGACGGGTGCGCCGATCAGTTGCGCCAATGTCAATGAGGAGTTTGATAGGAGCAGATAGCGGGCTGTTCGCGTGTAATAGATGAAGGTGGAGTTGAGCGGGTCTGTCCTGACGAGGAGAGAATGCCGCGGCGAGCAGTAGTTGAAGACGATAGCGGTATCAAGAGCAAATGGAAGGCCAGAGATGCCGGAGAAGAACTTGTCGAAATCCGCGGACAGCCCGAAGTCTCATAGATTTTTTGGTTGAATTGCACCGGAGTCGCGGCATCACGCGTGAAAAGGTAAACGCGGCAGCCTGGGTTGTCCGTTCGCGTCAGACAGCCTGGAGAGAAGCTTTTCTCCCATTGTGCAAGCTGCAAGTCGAGCATAGTGTTGCCGGTTTCAGGATGGCAGTCGAGGGCTACGACGAATCCGCGCATGAAGATTCCGTAACTTCTCTCAAATCACTGCGGGAGCATCCGGGAGCTCTTCTGGAGGCATGCGGCTTAATCATAGCATCGTGCAGCCTATCCTCCGACGATGGCTGTCCGGCATTGTCTTACCCTGCTTTTTTGCTACTTGTTGCGCGCGTGGTTTCGATGAACTCGCTCATTCCGGCAACGTGGCTTCGTGAGATTCCAGTTTTCGTTTGGCGCTCAGTTCATTAGCATTTTGCTTACCCGGAGCACGAATGACGAGGATATCGCGCAGGTACGCGTCTATATTTCTCAAGAGAGATCCTTTACAAGTTGCGATGGCTGAGACAACTTCGCGAATTCGTTCAAACGTAGTCTTCTTTAAGAACCAGATGCGACCGGTTCTGGTTGTGTTCTCTTTCCCAGCGTTTTGTCTTTCAAGCTAGATCCCGCTTCCTCTCCGGGCTAATTTCCTGGGGGCTGGCTGTCAAGTACTTCTTGCATGACGATCTATCCGATGTACCCCCGGAAATGTTCAGATCGGATTAGCTTCGTTGCCCTCTAGTACAGTGTTCATACCTCTTGGAACCCTGTCCTTTTTTTCGACTTGTGACCGGTTTCGGACTTCGGCGTGTCATTCTAGGCTTGTTACCGTGCGAAGGGCACACGAACCCAGTCAGCTTCACGGGCGCACTCTTGGGAAAAGATTGAGGGTATGATGATCGGGGCTTCGCAGGGGAATTCGAAGCGGGCGGCTGGGTGGGACATTCTACTCTTTCTTCTCATTTTGAGCTTGGCGACGTTCCACAGCGGCTGTGCGGGCTTGACGAAGGCTAGTGGTTCGAGTGCCCCGCCGAGCGCGCCGACTGTCTCCATCACTTCGCCAACATCCAGCGCTACCGTTTCCGTCTCCACAACGGTCTCGGCGAATGCATCGGCAAACACCGTGGGTGTCCAGTTCAAGTTGGATGGCGCCAACCTGGGCTCAGAGAAAACTTCGGCGCCTTTCTCTACCTCTTGGGATACGACAACCACGGCGAACGGTCAGCACGCCCTCGCTGCGGTGGCGCGCAATGCCGCTGGCCAGACTGGGAACAGCGCGCCGGTGAGCGTTACGGTGCAGAATTCCTCCGGCGGGCCGACTGTCTCAATTACTTCGCCGACATCCGGCGCAACCGTTTCCGCTTCCGCCACGGTCTCCGTCAATGTTTCAGCAAACACCGTAGGTGTTCAGTTCAAGCTGGATGGAAGTAACCTCGGGTCGGAGGTAACTGCAGCGCCGTTTTCCGTCTCTTGGGATACGACAACAACGGCGAACGGCCAGCACACCCTTACGGCGGTGGCCCGCAATGCCGGTGGCCAGACGGCACCCAGCACGGCTGTAACTGTGACTGTACAAAACTCTTCGGTCGGTCCGCCCGTGATCAGCGGCGTCGGGGCAGGTCCAGGCTCAACTACTGCAACCATCTTCTGGGCCACAGACGTGCCTTCCGACGGCCAGGTAGACTACGGCACAACGGTAACTTACGGGCAGAGCAGCACGCTTGATTCCACGCCCGTCACTGGGCATTTTGTCGGTCTCTCCGCTTTGACTGCGTCCACGACATACCACTTCCGCGTGAAATCCAAGAGCGCCAGCGGCATGGCCACGAGCAGCGATTCCACATTCACCACACTAGCAGCGGGCGCTGACGGGTCCCTGGGGAGCTTGGCCGCCTCGATGTCACCGGGAACGTGGGCCGTGTTGAACACAAACGGCTTCAATAACGGAGCTTATCTTGCTGACCCCATAAGTTCGGGCGATTATATTACACAGTATGCAGACAAGGCTGTTTGGGATGCAGGGTCTCGAACGTTCTTCTTTATGGGGAGTGCGCATGGAACCGTTTGTTACGCAAAATTTGCAACGTATCTAGATGCAACTAGTACGTGGACAGATGGAAGTTGGGCGGGGCTACCTGATCTACCCGGAGAACAACCTTGTTTCACGGAATTTCACGGCCATGCGTATGAGCACAATGCCGTCTCACCCGGATTTGTGTACCATCGAGGCTATAACTCTGTCCACGTATATCGCTATCCCATAGCAAGTGGTGGACCTTGGGTGAAATTGCCTGACATTTCCATGGCTAATTTTCAATGTTGCGGAGCCCTGGAGTGGTTTCCTGACCGAAACGAATTGGTATTTTTCGATGGTGACTGGGGCCTTTGGAAATTTTTCAACAACGCGTGGACACAGATAGCTGCAGGTAATGGTGGCGGCTTCGCGCCTCAGTTTTTAATGGGAGGCTTTCAAAATTTCGCTCAATACAGTCCCTCGGCACACGCCATCTGGTTCGGCGGTGGAAACGGCAGCAACAAGATATACAGGTACAACTCTGACGGCACTTTTACCACGCTGAACCTTGCTCCATTTGGCTTGGGAGTTGCGCAGTCTGTTATTTCTGTAGACCCGGTGAGTGGTAATTTCCTTATTCTGCGAGACATGGGTGCCGGAAACGGGCAATTCTGGCAGTACAACGTCGTCACGGATGTCTGGACTCAATTGCCCCCTCCTCCGATTTCGGTATTGTCTGTACTCGCGTCTGGAGCTATTGGCGATGGGCTAATCGCTACACCAATTTCGACTTACGGCGTCGTCATGTATCTTAAATTTGTTTTTTCTAGTTCCCGCGTCTACCTGTACAAGCATTCCGGAGGTTGACGAGCGTGCTTCAGAACAGGCCGCCATGCTGACCGCTACCACTACAGGCTGTTCTCCAAGGATCATTAACGCCTGGGAAGTCTGGATCGATAGGCCGAAGGCCTCGATCACCAGACTATCGTTCTGACAACACATGATCCCTTGGGACTTGTCCGTTTTTCGAGCTATGACCGGTTTTGGACCTTGGACCCGGCATCCTAAGGGAGTACTGACGGGAACGTGCACTCCAGCGTGACGGGCGCACTTTTGGGAGAAAGAAGAAGGGTGCAACAATGACAAGGACTTCGCGGGGCAATTCGGAGCGGAAGGCTGGGTGGTTCATTCTCCTCTTTCTTCTTGTTTTGAGCTTGGCGACGCTTCACAGCGGCTGCGCTGGCGTAGCAGGTAAGACCGGTTCGCCGCCCGCGCCACCATCTGTCTCTATCACTTCGCCTACATCCGGCGCAATGGTTTCTGGTTCCACCACGGTCTCGGCGAATGCTTCGGCAAGCGCCGTCGGTGTCCAGTTCAAGCTTGATGGTTCCAACCTAGGCTCAGAGAAGACCTCGGGGCCATTCTCCATCTCTTGGGATGCGACAACCACGGCGAACGGCCAGCACGTCCTTACAGCGGCGGCCCGCAATGCTGCTGGCCAGACGACAACCAGCGCGCCAGTGACGATTACCGTGCAGAATTCCTCCGGCGGGGGGCCCACTGTCTCTATTACTTCGCCAATATCTGGAGCAACGGTTTCCGGCGCGGCAGCAGTGACCGCGTCGGCCTCCAGTGCAATCGGGATAGCCGGCGTTCAGTTCCTACTTGATGGAGCAAATCTGGGTGCCGAAGTCACGACCAGTCCCTACTCCGTTGCCTGGGATACCACTGGCACCTCCAATGGCGCACACGCGCTGGCAGCGCGTGCTCGCGATACTGCCGGGATTACTGCTTCTTCGGTCGGCGTGACTGTAACGGTTTCAAATGGATCTGGAGGATCAACTTTCCAAACGCGCTGCGCTGCCCCAGGCGTGATCCGCTGTGTTGGCTTCGATTCACCGGCGGATATCTCGGGAGTGTACGGCAACCCTACTGGTATTTTGCCTGGCTCTCTTGGTTCACCCACTCTTGATACAACTGTTATGGCATCCGGTGCCAGTTCCCTGAAAATGACGATTCCTTCAACCACAGGAGCGGCATCTGACCCTGCTGGATCGTATTTCGCCAACTTCTCGGACAATCTCTTAACGAAGATGGATTCGTGCAACATTGATGCAGCGAACTGTGAGTTTTACATTCAGTGGCGGCAACGAATGACGCCGGGGTTTGCGAACTACTTCCACTTCGGGGATTCCGGTTGGAAGCAAGCCATCATAGGCGCTGGGGATAATACTGGGTGCTCTCCTGGTTCGACTGCAAGTTGTTTTAGTTCTTGCACGGACATCGAAGTCGTGGATCAAAATACTGATCTTCACAAATTTGCGCAGTTGTATCACAGTTGCGGCGCTAAAGATAATTCCTATGAGGGATTGCAGGAGCCTACCACTGGTTTTGCCGACTTCTATTTACAAAATGCCATCAGGAATCCAGGCGGTTGTGTTTTCAGCAACCCGACGATCCCGCCCTGCATTGGATTTGTACCGAATACTTGGATGACCTTTCAAATCCACGTCAAGGTCGGGACGTGGTACGTAAATAACTCTCATGTGTATAAACACGACAGCATCATTCAGATGTGGGTTGCTCAAGAAGGGCAACCATCGGTGTTGATACTTGACTTCAGTCCGCAGCCGGGGGCGCCGGGATTAACATGTCAGCAGACGCAGGTAAGTGAACCTGCATGTCAGACCGGATATGACTTGGTTAATACGGCGGTAGGAACGCTGAAATATGGCAAGATTTGGCTAACTGCTTACCAGACTTCCGGCTGGAACGGGCTGACCACTACAGAAGCCACTTGGTACGACGAACTCATTATTTCGAAGAACAAGATCGTAGATCCTTGACGATTCTGCTACGTCACCAAAATTATCGCTTACGGAGTTCCGCCGCTATCAAGTGCAGGGCATAGATTACAAGCTGTCGATCGGTCGACGCGCTTTATCGGTCTAACTTCCATTTCGTACGAGAAGCCTTACATGAAGCAAGGCACGCTGCCAGATCTTGGATTTCGGGTGCAGGAAGAAATAGTTCGAAAACTCCTTGTCTCGATAATTCTCTGCCTCGTTCAGGCCGTCGCCGCACACGAAGGCTCGATAACCTAGATGTTTCAGAATCCTGAATATGTCACCACTTGTGCTTCGGCTGAGCTTCATCAACCACGCAGGGACTTGAGCTTCTGAGCTTCAATGAGCGACAGCGCCCCTATTCGCTCCTGTCTTGGGCCAAATACGGAACATCTGTCACTCGGATCTTCGTAGGCGGGGCGGCGAAGCACTTTCATTCGCTGAACAGGAGAACATTATGGTAGGCCATCGCAGGGAGTTCGGCCCATCGGACGTTTTCCGATGTTCGAACATCGGGTGAGCACGCACGAGATCTGATTTATGAACAATTCTCGCAGAACTGGTATGCGGCCCAGAACGCCGATACTTTTTACACAATTATAATTCTGGTAGACAACTTTGAGACCGGAACCCGATAGAATCGATCCGAATTTAGCTACGGTCATCCGGTTCAAACCGGATTCTACGTCTTCGTATCGTGTTGCGCCATCCTGTCGAAAATTCTTTCTTACATTCATGACAACTTTCTCAGGGAAAAGAAGATTTACCCACGGCACTTTTGTGAAGAAGTGCATGTGACTACCATAAGGCGAGAACCAAGGAGGGCCAAAAGTTATCAATATTTGTCCGTTTGGCTTAAGGGCCGACTTCATTTGTTCAAGAGCTGCGGCTGGGTCAGGGTAGTGCTCCATGCTGTTCTGAGAAATAACGAAATCGAATTGGTTTCTGTGCTTTTCTTTGAGCTGCTCTGCAAATTCGACCCGGTCGTGAACATTTGTCTCTAGAGCCAGCCTTTGGGCCTTCTCGAGCGCTTTATAATTCTGGTCAATCCCTAGAACGTGCCGCGCCCCGTTGTTCGCTAGAGATATCACTTGATAGCCTGCACCGCAACCGTAATCCAAAATATCCATCCCCTTTATGCTTTGAAGAAAACCGGGAAAGGCGTTCCTTAAGATTGCGAGAGCACCCTCGACGCTCCATTCTCTACTGCAGTTTCGATAGTCTGCGGTGCCTGGCTTCCTCGAAAGGAGCAGTAGCAATTTCTCGGCCATGCTCATCAACTATTCACTCGATAGACTTTCTACCTTGCTAGACTCCACTTGCGCGAGACTGTAAGACACACGCTCGCGTATGTCAACGCCAAGACTCGCCGGCGAGAAAGGCTGCAGGGCGCCTACCTACCAATGCGCTCCCTGTGACTCTGTCGGTGACAACTAACGAAAAGCGTTATGGTGGGTCGGCAAGGCCTTCATCGAACCGCACTCTTGGCACCGCCAGTCATCTCGTTCCAGGACACGGTTTCGGATGATGGTATACTCCTGCGGGCTCAGTTACAGCCTGGGTCGCCGGTGGTCGTTGAAATAAGCCACGATTTTATCTATGATGAAACGTCTGATGACAACACATTCGGGTGGAGATTTGTGCCCTTAGATCGCACCAAAACTTGGTTAGTGGCAGCAGTCTTTTTCTTGGGGACGACAGTTGCCATTGAGGATTGGACCACGATAAAGCATCTCGTGCGTGTGTTGAGAGACGACAAAGGCCGCGATGAGCAATCAATCAGCCGAACGAATCAAGTTTCGAATCCTGCTCCAGGCGATGTCGACTTTGCAGCCCGCTGTGATGGCCCTGGGGTCGTGAAATGTGTCGGATTTGATTCTCGTAGGGACATCGCCGGGATCTGGGGCGACCGCAGCGGCATCCTACCGGGTAAGTCGCCGCCAGTGATTGACACTGCCGTGAAGGCCTCAGGCGACGGTTCGCTGAAATTCACCGTTCCGATGAATTCATCAGCAAACTCTTCCGCATCCTATTTCACCAACTTTTCCAATGATCTCTCGATTCAATTCGACTCTGGCCAGGAGTTCTACGTTCAGTGGCGCCAGCGATTTTCACCAGAGTTCGTCGATCCGGGTGCAGAGTGGAAGCAGGCCATCATCGGAGAGGGAGACCGACCGGGATGTACTTCCTCATCATTCAAGAATTGTGCGGCTTCCTGCACAACGCTGGAAGTTGTCGCGCAGAATATCTCTAATCGAAAGTTTCCCCGGTTGTATCATAGTTGCGGTGGCAAAGACGGTCAGTATGAAGGGCTCTACGAGCCTGTTCCTCCGGATGATTTCCTGTTCCAGAACGGCATCCGCAACCCAGGCTGCCTCTATCACTTAGTGAATTCGGCGAAACCGTACATGCCTCCGTGCGTAGGCTACAAGCCGAACCAGTGGATGACCTTTCAAGTCCATATCAAGGTCGGAACCTGGTACCGGAACGACAAAGTTTATAGGCATGACAGCACCCTTCAACTTTGGGTGGCTGAGGAAGGCAAGCCCTCCGTCCTCGTCATCGACTACAGTCCTAAGGACCCAGCCTGCCAACAGCGGCAGGTGAGTCAACCGGACTGCCAAACGGGCTACGATCTAGTGAACGATAGGATCGACGTAGCCAAGTACGGCAAGATTTGGCTCCTTCCATACAGCGGCTCCTCGGTCTTTCCCTTAGCCGCCTCCACCTGGTACGACGAATTGATTATCTCGCGAACCAGAATCTCAGATCCGAAGATGGAGTGAAATGTGAGGTCTAATCTGGTTCGGCTGAAGCTGCCATTCAGCAGTCGGGCGGCGCAAATGGGCTGGAGTTGTGAAATCAGACCCATTTTTGCACGCCCTGCGTCGTTCTGACTTAGGCACCGCGAAACCCCGCCGCGACTATAAGAGAAGCGAAGTCGGCTGTACATCTTTCGAGTTGTGACCTACTCTAGTTACGGCGTCCAAGTCCGAAGGCACACTCTGGGGCACCACATTGCCGTTTTCCGAACGATCCGCAGCATGGCCGCTTCCAAGTATATGACAAAATCAATAAATTAACGTTTGGGTTAATAGAAATTTGGGATTTCGCGCACGTACGAAGCCTAAGTGACAGGATTTGAGGACACCAGCTCTTGCCTGGTGGATGCCAGGGTCAGAAGAAGAGCAAATAGACATCCTGAAATGGGTGCAGCCGCCCGATTGCTCTACGGGCGACAGAATAGGGAAAGCATTTTGCAGGAAAGAGCAGGGAATTTCCGTTCCCCACGTCAGTAGCGCGGCCGACGGGTACATGTAAGTCATTGATTCTAGAAGATTTAATAAGTTACCTGTTTGATGGGCGAAGGTGCGTTTGGAAGGCTGATTGCTAACTACGTGGGGGCTGATGGTTTCGACCTAGGTGTATAGTCACGATCATAAGGATCACGAGTGGGAATGCCCCAATCAGTTAGCGTGTTTGGGCTCGGCTATGTCGGGTCAGTGACTGCCACATGCTTGGCTTACAAGGGAAGCCGTGTTCTTGGCGTAGACGTGAGCCCAGCCAAGGTGCGAATGTTGGATTCCGGCCGAAGTCCTGTCCGCAATGGCAAGTTGGATCTTAGGGGTGTTGAGCGAGTGTGCCAGGACATTGGAGAAGCGCTTCGCCGTAAACCCTCATTCCACTTAGTTGTTCTGCGCAGCACAGTTTTGCCTGGCACCACCGAGTCAGTAGTCATTCCGGCACTAGAAAAGGCGAGCGGAAAACGCGCCGGTACTGATTTTGCAGTTTGTTTCAATCCTGAGTTCCTGCGAGAAGGCACCGCTATCACAGATTTCATGCAGCCGCCATTCACGGTATTAGGAGCACAGGATCCTACACATCTAGCGCTCCTGCGGGAACTTTACTCCGGGGTTCCCGGTAGAATCTTCGAAACATCATTAGCGGCGGCCGAAACTGTGAAGTATGTTTGCAACGCTTTCCACGCCTTGAAGGTTAGCTTCGCGAATGAAGTGGGGACCTTTGCCAAGCAGCTTGGAGTGGACACAGAAGCCGTCACTGAAATATTTACGTCAGACACGACGCTCAATATCTCCGCGGCTTATCTCCAGCCTGGCTTTGCCTTTGGAGGTTCATGCCTTCCCAAGGATCTGCGGGCCCTGCTCTACTGCGCCAAAGAACAGGATTTGAGTCTGCCTTTACTCGAGTCGATTCTACCAAGTAATACGGAGCACATCGAGCGGGCCGTAGAGGCCGTCTTGCGTACAAACAAGAAGAAGATCGGAGTTCTGGGTCTTAGTTTTAAGCCAGGCACGGATGATCTGCGCGAAAGCCCGCTGGTCCATTTGGTCAAGCGCTTGCTCGGCGAGGGCTGTCAAATCAAGATTTGGGACAAGAACGTGTCGCTAGGACAGTTAGTAGGCTCCAATCGTCAGTTCATCGAAGAAATCATTCCGCACATTGGCGCGTTGCTGCGTCGTAATGTAGAAGAGGTAGTGGATGCGGCTGATGTAGTCATCATCGGTACTCGTGGAATTGACAGGGAGTTCCTCCTTGCCCATTTACGCCCTGAACAGATCGTAATCGATTTAGTGCACCTTGAAAAATCCCGCCGCGTTGAAGGGCAGGCAAACTACCACGGGATCTGTTGGTAGCACGGCTCGACCATGAAGATACTGTGGGTGAAGTCTGGAGGACTGGTTCCGCTAGACCACGGCGGCAAAATTCGCAGCTACCACTTAGCGAGAGAGTTAGCGCGTCGGCACGACGTCACACTATTTACCTTTTATCCTTCAACTCGAGACGACAAGCACAATGAACTTAAGTCGGTCTTCAGTCGTGTTATAGGTCTGCCCCTGTCCATACCCGCACAGAGAAGTCGTCATGAATACTTGGCCTACTTCAAAAACCTGTTCTCAGGTCTGCCGTACTCGATGGTGAAGTACTGCCAACCGCAAGCTGCAAAAGAACTACGCGAACTCCTGGAGCAGGAGACTTTCGACATCATCGTGTGCGATTTTCTTCTAACCGCTGCGGTGATTCCCTGGGATCTGCCTGGCCTTAAGGTTATTTTCACACACAACATCGAAGCTCGCATTTGGCAGCGTCATTTTCAGCTTGCGCGCAACCCGCTCTGGAAAGCGGCCAGCTATCGAGAGTTTCGAACCATGAAGCGGATGGAGCAGGACTACCTGAAGAGTGCCGACTATGTCCTAACTGTTTCGGAGGTAGATCGTCACTTTTTCTGCAGTTTTCTTGATCCCCTAAAAATCGCCGTGATTCCTACAGGTGTGGATATCAACTATTTTCGTCCCAAGCCGGATGCTGAGCAGCTCAACACATTGGTCTTTACGGGTTCCATGGATTGGAAGGCAAACGAAGATGGCATCGTGTACTTTGCGGACAAAATCCTTCCGCATATTCGCCGGCAGATACCCGACGTTTCTCTCTTTGTCGTGGGGCGTCGTCCCTCCGCCCGGATCGAGCAGCTGGCCGCCCGAGATTCTGCATTGAAAATAACTGGGACAGTTGACGACGTTCGCCCATATGTGGCGAAGGCGAGTGTCTACGTGGTGCCTCTCTTGGTGGGAGGCGGCACGAGACTCAAGATTTTTGAGGCTATGGCCATGGGGAAGGCCGTCGTTTCCACGTCTATCGGGGCCGAGGGGCTGTCAGTTACGCCGGAAGAAAACATCCTTCTTGCAGATGACCCCGTGGACTTCGCGCGCCAGGTCATTTTGCTGCTGAGTGACGCTAAGAGACGCAATGAGCTGGCGCACGCTGCGCGTCAACTGGTTGAACGCAACTACAGTTGGAGCGCCGTGGGGGAACACTTTAGTTCCGTTCTTATTCAAATGAGGAGAAATAATTGGCGGCCTGTTTGAAAATAAGCGAGGATCTGAGTTGACGGAGGAGCTCTCAGTGCTCAAAGCCGCTAAAGAAGCGATCTTCGCTGCCAGGCCTCTTCTCCACTAAACCGGCCGGTAAGTCCGTTCACTTCTTGTATTCTTTTTTGAGCGCCGTTGCCGTCGCTTCTGGCTCCTGAACTTTCTGTCCGATGGCCAAGGTTAAAGCTCCGTCATTCGCGTCTTGGTAGCAGATGTAGAGAATATCTCGATTGCTGTCCATGGCCATGGAACTATACCGGTATGGGTCTGACCCCCTTGGCGAAATTACTTGAATGCGCCACTGTTTGCCGTCCCAGTACGCGTGCTTCACCGCCCCAAGATCCTCATAAGAGATGTGAGGAAAGCCATTTTTGTCTATGACCAGAGCGCTCCGGTACTGGAACGAACCATGGTCTGAAACGCTATCCACTGTCTGTACTATCCAGGTTTGATTCTCTCGCCGAGCGTACCGCAGCTCGCTTGTGGTGTAATAAGTGATGCGAACGTTGTCTTGGGAATCCAACACCAAGGAACTACCCATTCCGATGTTATAGTCGGAGCCGTGTTGGCCACGCGAGTCCACAGCCCTCACCTGCCAACGATTTCCGTCCCAATGCGCATACTTCATAATACCCTTTATGTACGCATCGTAGCTGATGTAAGGATTTCCCTGGGAATCGAGGATCATGGAGTTCCACTTCCCCGTTTGTGCATCGAAGTCGACGGTTTGAGTCATCCACGCACCATCCCTCAAGACCGCGTATCGGACGTGTGCGAAGTTCGGCGGCGCGAGTTTATACCAAGTTAGGTGGGGCGTTCCGTTTGGGCCGATTGCCACTGCGCAAGCAAACTCGATCCCTGTACTGTCGGTTCCGATCTCGTCTAGGATCCATTTCTTTCCATCGAAATGAGTATATCTGAGAGGGAGCATTCCATGGGTGACGCAGATATGCGGATTGCCTTGCCGGTCCAGCTTAAGGTTCGTATAGTTAACGCCGTGGCTGTCAATAAGCATTTTGAACCACTGCGATTCGTTTACTGATCGAAATCCGTAGTTGAGCCCCGAATTGTTGCCGTAACTGATATTTAAATTACCATATTGGTCAACAGCTAATGACGTAGCTATGCCGGATGTGTCTACACTTTCCGTCGTCCACACCCATGATTGTCCCGAGGCCAAAGCGGGAAGTAACAACGTCAGTCCCAAGGCTAAAGCCGACCGTTTGGGTGTCTTTCCCCAGCTGCCAAATCTAAACACGGTTCCTCCAATGAAAACCCTAAGGACGTGAACTGTCAAAACAGCATTAATTACCTCGCTAGAGAAACCAGTTAAACCTACGCCTTCACGAGCTCGCCAACAGGATTCTCCAAGTCTGTCCCGATTCTTGCCGTGGACGTGGCGACGAAGTCGCGGCGGTGTAGGATTTTCAGCACAATAATAAGCCCAATCAGCTCAAAGTTGAGATCGAAATAAGCTAACCCTAAAAAGGCTCCACTCACCATATAGGCAGCGAGGCTCGATTCCATCATGTTCGAGTAGGGAACTACCCACTGGGCGGAAGAGGGAGTGCACGCGCGCCTACGAAGCTTACGCAGACTGGCCCAGGAACAGCCCAGCAGTGAAAGAAACAGGCCGAGACCCACAAAACCATGGTCCCCTAACATTTGGAAGTAGATGCTGTGCGCCCCTGAGGACGCGAATCCACCTGGAAGGGCTTCCGGAGCATATCGCTGAAATACGGCAGGATCAGGGGATGTGTCAAATCCACCCCCGGTAATCGGGTAGTCGTGGACAAAATTCCAAGCAGTTCGCCACGTAATGAGTCGTTGTCGACCAGAGCCGTCCACTTCGCCGCCCAAAAACCCGCTCATGCGTGTCATCCATTTCTCCGGTGCATAGGAAAAAACCAAAAGGCCCACCGCCAAAAGCATTAAACTGCCA